>Ga0105048_10014554_pt1 | contig 12249 bp, 12 predicted proteins | sample MAT05_FD_78382 | JGI IMG/M metagenome (GOLD analysis project Ga0105048, IMG submission 78382) | Freshwater microbial communities from Lake Fryxell liftoff mats and glacier meltwater in Antarctica - MAT-05 | ecosystem: Environmental > Aquatic > Freshwater > Ice > Liftoff microbial mat | place... | reverse complement strand
TACCGCAACGCATGCCGCACGTTCGGCACGGTGGCCGCCATGTACCGTCGAGGGGCCGTCCTCCTGGCAACCGACCATCACCACATCCTCGCCACCCGATCGTCCGCAGACTCTCAGAACGCGCAGCCTAACCCGAACACCCACGTTCCCGTTTGTCCAATCTCCAAGTAGTGAGCCAAAGTCGGGGCATGCAGTGACGGCAGACAGAGCCTGCCCTGCATGCCCCGACTTTCTTTGTTGCCCTTCGCGAGCCGCCACAGTCGCAGTATTCGCCGTCGGAAAGGAGGATCAACCACGATCCCCCCTCGCGTTATCGGCGGACCAGTCGCAGAGTCGTCCGTGGCTGGGCAGGCCACCTGATCTTGCGCCAGAGACAATCAGAGCATGCCAGCACACGGCTACGAGAAGAGAACCAGCCGGCGAAGTCTCAGTAGACTGTCAGCTAGAGCGGACGAGGGGGCCTCAGTTGGAGGCCCGAGCGCGGCAGGCCGAGCAGCGACCGATCAACTCGAGGTGGTGCGTCAAAAGCTCGAAGCCCTCGTCACCAGCCATGCGGCGGATCTGCTTCTCGATCGCGTCAGCTTCGATCGCGGTCACCGAGCCACAATCGGTGCACATCAGGTGATGGTGGTGGCTCGTCTCGCAGACCGTGTATCGATGGCAACCGTCACCAACGTGGACCCGGTTCAGGACGCCCAGATCCACAAGCAGGTCGAGCGTGCGGAACACGGTCGCTCGGCCGATACCCCGGTGCTGGCTCTGCACCTCGTCCCAGATCTCCTGGGCACTGAAATAGTCCAGGCGCGGGGCGACGAGCTTCACGATCGTCTGACGAGGAGTCGTCAGGCGATGGCCCTGTTTGGCAATACGCTCGATGATCTCCGTTGCTTCCGCCACGTGTACTCGCTCCTCAGCTACGGGCTCAGCAAGGTCTGCCCTCGTCATTATCGTCCCAAACGCACCCACAAACCAACTCCTCAGGCCGACGCTTGATAATGATGAGAGCGTATCTCATCAGAGGCGTTGCTGAGTCGAGCAGCGTCGAACTCTGAGACGATGCATGACCAGCGCACGGGTCAGGCCGCCGCTCGAGTCGATTGCCGAGTGCATCGACATTGGCGTGGCCCGACCAACGCCGCAACACATCTCCCGCGCGGCGGTGATCCCCCGGACCCTTATGGTCGGCCGGTGGACGTCCTGTCAGTGGACAAGCCTGGCGGCGCCTCGGTCGGGCTCGACTTAACAGTTACTCGACCGTACCGGATCAGACGCGCCGAGTTGCCGACGACCGCGATCGTGCTCAGGTTATGGAGCAATGCGGCCAGGATCGGATTGAGCGCGCCGAGCGCACCGATGATGATGCCGCCTGCGTTCACACCCAGGCTGAGTGCGTAATTCTGGCGAACCACCCGAAGCGTGTGACGGCTGAGATCCAGGACCGTCGCAACATCACGGATGTCGTCACGGGCGAGCGCGACGTCGGCCGCTTCGACCGCCACGTCCGAGCCGGCCGTGCCCATCGCGATCCCGAGATCGGCCAGCGCGAGGGAGGGCGCATCATTGATACCGTCGCCCACCATCGCTACCCGGTGCCCAGCACGCTTCAGGTCGCCCACCAACGCGAACTTGTCCTCTGGGAACATTTCACCCCGGTACTCTTCCAACTCCAACTCACGCGCGACGATCTCGGCGGACGCGGCGCTATCGCCCGTCAGCAACAATGTCCGACGAATGCCCAGTTGCCAGAGTTTGGCTAATGTCTCGTGCGCCTCCGGGCGGATCAGGTCATTCACCCCGATGAGGCCAAGCACCGCCTCGTTGACGGCGACACACAGAACGGTTTCGCCCTCCTGGCGGAATCGAGCCAGGTCCCCAGGCAAGCTCGCCGGCAATGGCACGCCGAAGTCTCGCATCAGCCGCTCGCTGCCAACGAGGATTCGGTTGCCGCCCATGTCGGCTCGCATCCCTCGGCCCACGATGACCTCGCACTCCTCGTGATCTGGGATCTCAACCTCGAGTTCGCGCACGCGACGGAGCACAGCCAGTGCCAGCGGATGGTTCGAGTGCAGTTCGCCCGACGCTGCGATCCGGAGCACCTCTTCTGGCGGCACTGAAGCATCAAGCGACAGGACGCGAGCGACACGCGCACGCCCGGTCGTGAGCGTGCCGGTCTTGTCGAACACGACCGTATCGACGCGTCCGGCCGCTTCAAGGTGGACGCCGCCCTTGATCAAGATGCCTCGACGGGCGGCGTTGCCAATGGCAGCGCTCACCGCCGTCGGCGTGCTCAAGCCGGCCGCGCAGGGGCAGGCGATCACCAGCATCGTCATGGCGCGGCGAACGTCCCGCGTGAGGAGGAACACCAGCCCGGATACGACAAACGACAGTGGGACGAAGCGCCGTGAGAACCCCTCAGCAATCGTCTCGATCGGTGCACGCAGCTCACGGGCCTGCTCGACGCGCTGGATCAACCGTCCGACCGCCGTATCCATGCCGACGTTCGTCGCCCGCACTCGGAGCGACCCCAACTCCAGGATCGTGCCGGCGTACACGGCGTCACCTGGGTTCTTGTAGACCGGCAGCGACTCGCCAGTGATCGGCGCCTCGTTTACCGTGCCCTGGCCCCGGATCACCTCGCCGTCCACCGAGATCCGCTCTCCGGTGTAAGCGGCGATGGTGTCACCGACCTGCACCGATTCCAGTGGCACCTTGACCTCAACGCCGTTCGCTACGATCCAGACCTGCTCGTCCCCGATAGAGAGCAGGCCTTCAATCGCGCGACGGGTCCGGTGGAGCGTGATGGCCTGTAGCAACTCGCCGAGGTTGAGCAGCCAGATCACGACCAGCGACGTGACATTCTCCCGCAAGGCGAGCGAGGCGATGGTGGCGGCAGTGATGAGGGCATCCGTGTCCAAGCTGCCGCGGCCGGTCAGCGCGCGGAACCCGCCGCGCAGGAACGGGTAGCCAGAGATGATCGTGGCAACCGTACTGACGGCGAACAGGACCGGACTGCCAGCCAGTGCCGTCGCGCCAAAGAGCACGCGCTTGATGAGTAGGCCGAGGAGCACGGCCCCGCCGACAGCAAGGCGGCTGACGTGGCTCCGAAACTCGTCGGCTGCCGGGTCCTTACGCCGGACGGCGAGCCGCGTTCCGGTCAGGGGACCAGCGGTGAGGATCGTCTCCTCGATCGCTTCGACGCGGACCTGGCTCACATCGAATCGCACGAGAACCCGGCCGGTCCTCAGGCTGGCCTGCGCCGAGCGAACGCCCTGAAGCTGGCGCAGCGCGTCCTCAATGCCGAGCGCGAGTGGCTCGTCATGGTGACAGACTGCGAAGCGATAGCTCACGCGGCCGGGGGTCTGAGAGAGTACGGTGAGTCTGGAGACGGTCCGAAGAACCGGGGATTCGGCCAGGCTCACCGATCTGGCTCCTGGCCCACCGCATGGATGGAGGACTTCTTCTCGCGCGCTTCGACTTCTTCACGCGCCTCAGCCGTCAAGTCACCGAGCGACGCGCTCGCCTCGTCCGTCAGCCGCTGAATCTCGTGCCCAGCGATCAACCCTTGCTTGATGACCGTCCGGGCGGCCGGGCGAAGCGCACGACCAATGGCCGGGCCGGCCGCTTTCGCAGCCGCTGCCGTTCCGATTCCCAATGCGTAGATCGCTAACCAGTGCATGATGACTCCTTCGAACGCACGCATGCTCAATACGAAAGCATACTGGATGGTGGCGAAGTATTGATACTCGGTCCCGGTATAGAATACGGCATCTCGCAGCGAGCGTGCGGCTCCCGCATCGGACTCGAAGCCTCAGGACGCGTGGCAGCGAACTCGCCAGTCACGGCGATGCGAAGACCTCGAGCAGGCCATCGGCGGTGCCGACCGCGATGCGCTGGTCATCGGGGGACCAGGCGACGGCTGAGACCGCATCGCCGAGTGCCGCCCGCGCGACCGGGCGCTTGCTCAGACCAGGACGCCAGACGACCACCTGTCCATCCTCTCCACCCGAGACCAGCATTGCGCCGCGATGCTGAAACGCGAGCGCGCTCAAGAACGTCGTGTGCGCCTCCAGCACGAGCGGGCGTGTGTTCGCCGGTCCGCGCCCCGAGCAGTCCCAGACGGTCACGTCCTTGCTTCCGCCGGTCGCCAGGTAGCGGCTCGTGCAATCCCAGGACAGCTCCCGAACCTTGGTCGGATACCCCCACATCTGGAGATCGCGTCCGGTCTTGACGATCCAGAAGTGGACCGTTGAGTCCTGGTCACCGGTCGCAAGGTATCGGCCATTCGGGCTCCAGGCCATCGCCAGGCTCGACCCGCGCCACTCGAAGCGATTGAGCGGCTCGGCCTGCACCGGATCCCAGAGTTGGAGCAGGCTGTAAGCGGTCGATGCCAGCACCTGACTCTTCGGCTTCCAGCGGACATCAAGGACCGTGCTCGGATGATCGGCGTACGTACGAACGACCTGTCCTTTGGCATCCCAGACGCGCACCGACTTGCCGGCTGCTGCGGCAAGATACGTCCCGTCGGCGCTCCAGTCCACACGCTCGATCCAGGCAGCGCCGCCGAGCAGGCTGAACCGCTCGCGGCCGGCCGGCGCGTCCCAGACCCTGACCACGCCGTCCTGGCCGCAGCTAGCGAAGATCGCATCTTTCGGATGCCACGTCAGCGCGGTGGTGCCCACAGCGTGCCCAGGCAACAGGTGCGCGACCTCACCGGTTGCAGCGTGGAGGACGGTGATCAGTCCACTCACCGATGCCGCTGCCAACCACTCGCCGTGCGGCGACCACGCCAGTGCCTGCACGTAGTCATCGATCTGGTGGTCCCAGCCAGCCACCAGATCGGCAGGTTTGCGCTTCGTGGTTACGCCAGGCATGCGCGGAACCCTTCGTTGAGCGCCTCACGATCGAGGTTGCGGCCGATGAAGATCAGCTTGTTCTGACGCTTCTCGTCCGGTCGCCACATCCGGTCAGGGCGCCCGTCAAACAGCATGTGGACGCCCTGGAAGACGAAGCGTCGCGCTTGATCCTTGACGCTCAGGACGCCCTTCATCCGAAAGATGTCAGTGCCCTTCTCACGTAGCAACGCCCCGATCCACGCATTCAAGCGCTCCCCGTCCAGGGCACCGTCAGTGGTGATCCCCACCGAGGTGACATCGCCATGCACGTGGTCCGGCTTGTAGTAGCGCTCCTCGACGGGCAACAGGATGGCCTCAGCCGACTCCAGGGTCAGACCGTATTCCGTGGGCTGGTGCTCGGTGTAGATGACGTACCGACCGTTGGCCGGCACCTCAATCGGAAACCGCATCTTCTCGGGCACGAGCTGAATCTGCTGAAGCTGCTTGCCGATGGGCAACGCTGCGCCGGGCACAACCGGATGCTCGTCATCAGAGAAGATCAGGACTGTCTCAAGGGATGGGACGGTGAGATCCTCATCGGCACCGAACGGCAGCGCGACGACGTGCATCGTTGGGTCAGGGCCGGGCTGGAGCACCAGTTCGTAGACGCCTGCCGGCAAATCGTAGACGCCGGCCCATTCGAACGGGTACTCCGGCTCCAAAAACTTCGGATCGACATCCATTGCACGGTTCAGGTCGAAGCCGCCAACGTCCAGGATGTGCTCCAGCGGCAACTCTGACTGCTGCGTGCGGTGCAGTGTGGCCGCCGCGTTCATGCTCCGGATCCTGTTTTCGAGGCGGTCAAGCTCCTCGGGCGAGACCAGATCGGTCTTGTTGAGCAGAATGACATCGGCGAATGCGATCTGCTCTTTCGTCTCCATGCTGGTGTCAATGTGCTGCCAGACGTGCTTAGCGTCGATCACGGTCACAATGGCGTCGAGCTTGAGCCGCGCCTGCATCTCATCATCGACGAAGAACGACTGGGCGACCGGGCCGGGATCGGCCATGCCGGTCGTCTCGATCATGATGTAGTCGAAGCGGTCACGGCGCTTCATCAGCGTGCCCAGGATCCGGATCAAGTCGCCGCGCACGGTGCAGCAGATGCAGCCGTTGTTCATCTCGAAGATCTCTTCTTCGGCACCGATCACAAGCTCCTGGTCAACGCCGACCTCGCCGAACTCGTTCTCGATGACGGCGATCCGCTTGCCGTGCTGCTCAGTCAAGATGCGATTGAGCAGGGTGGTCTTCCCAGCGCCCAGAAAGCCAGTCAAGACCGTCACTGGCACGCGTTGGTCCGTAGTCTCCGAAGCCATGAGGAAGTCCTTTCAAGATGCCAGCCCGTGGAAGCCCGGCCGGGTGGCCGTTGGGGTGATAGGACGACGGACGAGTTCGTCAGACGTGGTCGTCGTGGTGGTGGACGGCATCCGCTCGTGCGAGAGCTGCGATGTCAGCGAAGGACACGTCGGCAATCGGGCTGTGCAGCTTGAACTGCTGGCGACCGTCCGGGCCGCCCATCAGCGCGACGACCGTCTCGATGGGCGGGCAGCCAGGCTCGGTGCATTGGAGTTCGGTGACCATGACCAGCACGGCGTCGTCGAGCGCGAAGGCCTCAGCGACCCAGGTCTTGATCTCGGCGACCCGCGAGGGATTCGGCGCAGACCGGGCACCGAACAGGTTGAAACTCACGCGGAGCCTCCTCGAAGCGAGACTGTCTCGATCTGGCGTTGCAGGACGGCCTCACACTGGTCGGCGAGACTGTTCCAGGATTCGACGACGCGAGCAGCGGGAATCGGTCGCTTCACCACCATGCGCGGACAGGCGCGCAAACTCAGTTGGCGGTACTTGTCGCCTCGGACGGTCAGCACCCAGGTCTCGTAGTGGGCGATCCAGCGAAGGAGTGACGGCAGCAGGTGGGTGACCTGATTCCATTCGGATGCAAGGTGCGGCAACCGAAGCGGGTGAAGATCGGTCAGGCGGATGGCAGTTGATGGCACATCGGCGGATACCGTCAGATATGGGTCGAATCCGCAGCGCCGGAGGAACATGCCACCCCAAGCCGGATCACTGAAGAACATCCCCCAGCCCCAGAGCACGATGGCCTGACCATTCGGCAGCATGAGCGTGTAGGTGCTATCGCGTGCCTCCGGCGTCCGATGGCGGACGAAGCCGTGGTCGAGGAGCAGGTTGCCGTCCAGGTCACGAATGTCCCACCCCCAGCACCAACACTGCTGGTGCAGGAGCAGCGCACCCGTGCGCTCGATAGCAGGACCGAGCGCCGAAGGCTGGCGCGTGCCGGGTGACTCATGAGCACACGGCATCGTCGCAGTGTTCCGCGTCGCTGTCCTCATGTGAGACCCAATCTTCCTGAATCCGCCATCGCCGTCCATTCGCAGTTTCATGAACCCAGCGACCGCCACCTAGCAGTCACCCAACTTATCCGATACAAAGTATCATCATTGAGCGCGCCACGGATCAATCCAGCGAGCGTTGCTTGAACCCCGCCGCCGAAGCAGTCCGTCGAACTGGCGGCAACTATAGATGATACGGAGTATCATCCTCAAGAGCCGTGCCTGCGGCGCTTCCAGATGCCCCTGCGGTTCACACTGGACTGCGTGGCGCGGGCCGCTCATGAGGTTTGCACGGACTCAGCAACTTGAGGGGGGATCGTGAAGGAGTGGCACCGCGTGGATTCCACACCGTGACCGGGCCGTTCTACAAGGCGCTGCGTGCCGACTGCTCGTCGTACAGGGATGGGGAGGGGTTGTGGCCGGCACCGAGCCAGCGTGGACCTGGCGCCTGGACGCGGGTGCCTGACGCGAAGCCGGTGGCAGGCTCAGGTGGCCTCGCATTGCACCACCTCAGCGGACTGCCCAATGCGCTCGGGACGCGGCTCTTCATCGCCGAGGCTGAGGACATTGTGGCCGTGACTGAGTTCGGCGTGATCGCCGGCCGAGCCCGGCTCCTCCGGCCCATCGCGGTCTGGGACGCGCAGGCCGCCCGCCACTTCGCAGCGGATTGTGCCGAACAGGTGCTAGATGCACTTGACTGGCATGCCACCGACGATGATCGGCCAGGAGCTGCCATCGCGGTCGCTCGCGACTTCGCGGACGGTCTGGTGTCGCTCGACACGATGTATCGGACCTGGGCTGACGTGCATACGCTCGCACGGGGCCACACCTGCGACATTCCGTGTCCCGAGGCGTGGCAAGCCGCCTGGACCGCGTTCGACGCTCTGCTGGAGCCGGACCCAGGCGACGCTGCCAGGATCGCTGTCCAGATGGCGCACGAATCGGCCGTGCTTGCGGCGTCCTGGTGGGCTGGCTGGAAGGCACGGATGGACGCTGCCTGGACGGCCTGCACAGCCGCACGGGTCGAGGAGTTGCGCGAGGCAGCCGCGCGAGCCGCCAGTGAACAGGCAGACGCCGACGTTCGCCGTTGGCAGGCCGGCCGCCTTGAACAGTATCTCCACGGCTGGACGGATCGTGCAGCGGCAGCCCCGGAGCAAGCACTGCACCGGGGCTGACTGGGCCACGCTACGCAGACCCGACTTACAACGCTTTGATAGCGGCCACGACGCGCTCGTAGTCTGGTTCACTGGAGACTTCCCGGACGTATTCGACGTAGCGGATCGTGTCGTCCCGATCAACCACGAAGATCGCTCTGTCGAACAGACGCAACTCCTTGATCAGCACGCCGTAATCGATACCAAACTGGCGATGCAGATGCCCGGACAGCATGGCATGGGTGACATCGTTCGCCGCAGCCCAGCGCGATTGGGCGAATGGCAAGTCCATGCTAATGGTGAGCATCGTCAGGTCACCAAGCTCCGACCGCCGTTCCTCCCACCGCTTCGTCTCCAGGCTACAGACCGGCGTGTCCAGCGATGGCACGCAGCTAATCAGCCGCACTGTTCCGGCCGAATCGTCTAGCGTGACGGGTACGAGACCAGCCCCGACGAGGGTGAACGCCGGGGCAGGGTCACCAGGCTGTAGCTCTTTGCCAAGCAGGGTGAACGGCTTGCCGCGTAGCGTGACGGCTTCTGGTCGCTCAAGCACAGACATCATGGGACTCCTTCTCCGTCGCTGGTTGACGGGGGCATGGCACCCCCTGCGGGTCATATGGCGAACGCTGCTGGGGCCGGTCAGATGGCGGAACAGTCACGGTGCCACGCCGAGGTGCTGCGCGAGCCTGCCGGCCTGCCAGTCGCGCGCCTGCTCGAACGTGTCGGCCCACGCCGTATGCCAGGCTGCGGTGCTGGCAGCATCAGACGCCGTCGCGGTGTATGCGAACCAGGCGGCGTCTCGTGCTGCAGTCCAGGCCGCATCCCAGGCCGCGCGGGTGGCTTCCGCTTCGGCCGCGCTGGTCGCCGCGATCCGGACGGCTCCCCAGACGCACGCCTGGAGCGTGGCGGCACACGCTCTAGCGGCCGGCAATATCGCCGGATGGCAGGTATGCTCCGCGATGTCAGCTTCGTAGGCGCGTGCGTCACGCCGTGCGGCTTCCTGGGTGGCCTCGCGAATGCCCCCCGCGATCATCTCCCGCCCTGCCGCGAGGAGTTGGCTCGGTCGGTCGTCTTCTGGGTCGTGCCAGACGAGTAGCGGCAAGATACGCTCGGCACACTCCACGGCGAACAGGCGCGCGGCACCAGCATTCCAGCCATCGAGTCGGATCAGGGTCAGGCGTGCCAGATCGAGTCCGTCGCGCAGCGTCTCATGGTCATGCCCATCGTGTTCGACGAGCATGACGGTTGGTCCGAGCCGTTCGGCAAGATCGACCAGCCCGTGCAAGCGTGTGTGGTTTTCACCCAGCCCCGATGTGTACCGATCACGCTCCGTCCGCTGCCGGGTTGACGCCGACACACCGCGTGCGGGGGGCTGCTGGCCGAGCCGCGCGTGCCCTCGTGACGGCGGAACGTAGAAGAGCGGCCGGCTGGCTGCCTGATTCAGCACGCGGCCCGGCACGTCACGCTTCAACATCCGTCGCCCCGACGCGCATTGAGCATCATCGCGCGGCGCTCACGATCACGGTGAGCGGGCGCGACACGTATCGCCTGATCTCATCAGCCAGGTGCGTCGCGAAACCGACGCCGATGGAGCCCATAACTCGCACCCGGCCATCTTCGAGCCTCGCGAGTGGTTCCCCACAGCATGGGCAGCGTGTCGATGACGACACCGCGAACCAGACGTTCAGGTCGATCCAGTCTGACTCGGAGAATCGCGGGCGGTCAGCCGGACAAATCAGCGTCATGCGCCGACCCCCCGTGAGGCATCCGCGTCCACGCAGTCAGGACCGAGATGCCCCCTGGCTGGCGCCTGGTCGAACGGATGGAGAACGAGGCCGACCGGTGGCTTGGGGTAGAAGCAGGTGGACTTCTCGGGCATCCGCTCGCCACGGCGAGCGATGTCGACGATCTGCCTGATGCGAGTCGGGTTGAGTAGAACGGCGAACTGCGCGTCACCGTTGAGGACCTGACTGACAGCGTCATGGGCAGCGTGGGTGTACGAGACTGCTTTCTCGGTTGACATCGCGCCGACCGTCAGCATCGGGGCGATCACAGCACGGTCGGCCAGGACGACGTCCAACAGGGACTGTTCGCTAGCGCTCCGACATGACCGTCCACTCCGATTTGAGAGGCCGGAACCCGAGGAGATGAACGTGATGTCGTAGGCCGTCGGCCCAATCACAGCGACGGTCGGCCGCCGCCGTCCGAGCGACGCCAGGATCGCCAGATATGCGTCCAGGTGCACGTCGACGGGCACGTCGGACACTCGTCGGGTTGATGCGACAAGATCGCCGCCAAGCCGGGCCACCAACTCGTCAACGTTGAGCTCGCCGAGGCCACGGATCACCCGATGCGTGGGCAGCACGACGAGCCCCGGGTCGTCGGTTGCGACGAGATGCATCAGGACGAACTGCTCAGCACCTGTCGCCTCCTCGCGCTGCCGAGAGCGCGCGACGGCATATCGCTGCAAGAGGGCCGCCTCGTAGCGGTGATGGCCGTCGGCAATGAAGATCTGACGCTGGCAGAAGAACCGTTCGAGGCCGGCGCCGAGATAGTCGTCATCGAGCACCCACAGGCGATGCGCGTGTCCTTCGAGGTCGGTCCCCTCAGCCACCGGCTCGTGCCGGTCGGCCCAGCTCCAGGCCAGGGTGATCGCATCAGGATCGAGACCGCCCCGTTCGAAGAAGGCCAGGATCGGACTGACGTTCGCACCGGCCGAGCTCAGGTGGCGGACGCGCTCGGCCGTGGCACGCTCAAAGGTGCGCTCATGCGGGAGCACGATCCGACAACCCCAGGGCCTGAGGCCGACAGCGGCGACCAACTCCCGGCGTACCAGCGTGCGTCCGTTGTGATCGAAGCGAAGCTCGTGGAGATAGAACGCTGGACGCGACTCCGGACGTAAGACACGCTCAGACCGCCACCGGCGAACAGTTGCGCCAGCAGCCAACGCGGACTCCTGCTGAGCTGGACCGGACGCTGAGCGGGAGATCTCAAGTCGGATGGCGTTGTACGGATGGTGCTGGCGGTAGACCGGCTCATGCGCCGCATCGAGCGCGCCGAACGGCGGGCAAAGAACCGCCCCCAGTCCGCCGACACGCGCGAGATCGAATCGCAGCCCTCGAAAGGGACGAACGTCGGTCATCAGTCGGTCGCTCGGATCGACGATGGGACCACGTGCCCGATAGTGCAGGCATGGCCGCTGGGCCGAAAGAACCGCGATACCGTCATGGTTGGGCCACCTCGCAGTCAACGGCCAGAAGCCGCACAGTCGTTCATATGAGACAGGATCTCGATGATACCTCGTCTCATGCGTTGGCGCAAGAGGTCGATAGGGTACGTGATCGAAGCCGGCTTGAGGCTCGCTGCGTTCGTGTGCCCTGGGTGGATTGAGTGCACGCGTCGCGCGTGAGGCAGGGTCTGTGGCGCCGACCTGCCGCTCGCTAGCGGACAGCGAGGAGCACCGCGTCGCGGGTGTGGCGCCACACTTCGGCGACCTCACGAAAGTCCGCGGCAATGAGTGCCTGGCGATGAAACTCGACACTAGCATCGACAACCGGCATTGATCGCTCGGAGCGGCGCTCGCTCTCCGCGACGAACTTGGCTAGCGCAGGGAACGGTCGCAACTCGGCCTCGATCCCTTCCCACCAGGCGTCCAATGAGCCGATCTCGCCCCGCGCGAGGATCGTGTCACGCTCGGTGAAGGCGATGGCCCGGCCCAGCTCGTCGATCTGCGAGCAGCCCGTACGCAGATGATCGGCGTTCATAAAGATGCCGCCCGCGTCAAGCAGCCCGGCCAGATCACGGTACAGGCGGGCGAGCTCCTCCGGCTGGAGCCAGTGCAAGGCCGTCGCCGAC
>Ga0105048_10014551_pt1 | contig 12250 bp, 7 predicted proteins | sample MAT05_FD_78382 | JGI IMG/M metagenome (GOLD analysis project Ga0105048, IMG submission 78382) | Freshwater microbial communities from Lake Fryxell liftoff mats and glacier meltwater in Antarctica - MAT-05 | ecosystem: Environmental > Aquatic > Freshwater > Ice > Liftoff microbial mat | place... | reverse complement strand
AGTCGGAACAGTTCGCTGTCGCGGTCGATCCCCGCGAACGAATCGACATCGCGGAGGAGGCTGAGGGCTTTCAGAGTGAGCGAGGCGTTCATGGCGATCGCCGCCTTTTCCAGTGGCGAGCGGCCCTGCGTCTGCACTTCGAAGTTGTCGAGGATCCCGTTGAGGTACGGCTGGGTCCCCTGTTTGCCGATGCGTTGCTCCTGGAACTCTTTGAGCATCCCCTGGAACTGCTGTCGGAACTTATCTGCGTCCTCGGGCCGCACCGCATCCATCGGCCGGGCGAGCATGACTTTGAGGTAGTTTTCGCGCCGCTCCTGGTCGCGCACCCCGAGGTCGATCTGTCCGCCGCGCAAGTGCGTCTCGGCGAGTGCGGACGCGGTTTCGACGCGCGACTGGATCGTCGTGGCGGTGACGGCCTCGGGCGGGGAACGCTGCAGCGCCTGCTCGAGGGAGATCAGAGTCTGCAACTGTCGCTGGTCGTTGGGGACCAGAAACATCGGCGAGCGGTACGCCTGAGCGAGGGCGAGGTGGGCATCGGGCAGGTCGGGGTTGGAGGCGATCGCCCGCCGCGCGGAGCGGACGGCGAGGACTCCGGTCGCGAGGAGTTCGTCGGGGACGCGGATCCGGGGCGCGAAATACGTCGATACCCCGCCCGCGAGCGACCCCCGAGACAGGACACTGAGGCTCGCGTAATACTGCACCTTCTGCAACTGGCTCGCCTGGTATTCGGTCAGCAACAGAGACTCTTCGAGTTCCGGCGGGGTCGGCAGCGGGGCCGTCCACGACAGCGGCAGCGGGTATTCGTCGAAGGTGTCCCAGAACGGCTGGCGGCGAGGCAGGGCGAAGCGGGTCGGTTCGGGGACGAACTCCCCGTTGGGGCCGAATGCCGCCGCGACCGGGTCGTAGCGGAGGGCGCGAAAGGTCTCGGTCGGCAGCGAAGTTTGCGGGGTGAATCCGAGTAGCGCGACTCGCCCGTGCAGACCCCACATCTCCCACAGCGCGGTCGGACCGCCGTTCGCAGGGTACCAGGCTTCGCGCCACATGCGGGCGAGTGCCTGCACGTTGACGGAACTCCGGGGCGAGCCGACGGCGACATAGGCCATCGAGCGTTTCTCGAACGCCTCGCGGCCGTCGCGGGCGGCTTTCGATCGGGTCTGCGGGTCGGCGTTTTCCGCCTGAAGGAGCCACTGGCGGAACAGCCGATAGTCCGTCAGTTCGGGCATGTGGAAGGTCAATCGATTGTCGTAGAAGGTCTTTTCGGCGGGAGCGAACCACGCGCAGTAGTTGGCGAGGTCGGGGTAGAGGATCAATCCCTGGGCTTCGGGGGGCAGTTTGCCGGACGCGCGGAGAGCGGCGAGGTTCTCGGCGGCCGCCCGGAGCGAGCCATCGACTTCGACATCCCAATCGACCCAGCGGGCGAGACGGGCACTACTCCAGTTGGGGTGGAGTCCCCCCGGCCACGCGATCAGCATCAACGCGAGCCCCGCGATCGCAACCCCGGCGCGACCGCCCCAGCGGACCAGGGCGCGGGGGCGGACCATTCCCGGCCTCACCTCACGCGTGGAAATGCGGGCGGCGAGGTGGGCGAGGTTCATCGCGGCGATCGGGGCGGCGACCAGCGCGAACAGCGGTAGCAGCCGAGCGAGCAGCAAACCGAGGATCAATAGTGTGAGCGTCGCCAGCAGATCGCCGAATCGCGGGCGCTGGAACTGCACCGCGAAGCCGACCGCCGACATCAGCACCAGGCCGATCAGGGACAGAGAGTTGAGCGGATTGAGCCCGTAGAGCCCCAGGACGCTGAACGCCTTTTCGTCGAGTCCGCCGCGGACGTAGTCGGCGAGTTCGGGGTCTTCGCTGAAGGTGCGAACCAGTTCGACCGACCCGAGTTCGGCGGGGAGTTGCCAGACGCGGTAGTGGTGCGGGGTCAGGCTGCACGCGGCCGCCCCGACGACCAGCGCGATCGCCAGGACGCGCACGCTGCGTTCGGGGTCGTTCCCGCGAAGCGCACGCTCGACCAGTCCGCCGAGCAGGTAAAGCCCGACGAGCATCGGCCCGAGGATAAACCACTGGTCGAACCCCGCCCACACCCAGAACAGTACCGCGATACCGCCGACGAACAGTCGGGGTCGTCGGGAGATCGGGAACAGGGTGAGCATCATGAGCGTCAATACGCTGAAGAGCATGGAGGCGACGAGCGGCTGGAGGAGCAGGCGCGGGGCGCAAACGAGTACCGCGAGCCCGGCGGCGACGACGTAGATCCACAGACTCTCGCCCGCGCGGCGGAACCCGAGCATCAGTGCGACGACGATGCCGATCAGCACGGCTTTAGCGGGGACGAGCAGGGAACCGGGTGCGCCGACGTTGTACGCGGTATACACCACCAGGTCGTAGAGCCACGAGTGATTGACCCAGACCCGCCCTTCAGTGGTGGAGCCGAACGGATCGACCCCGAAGGAGTATTGGCCCTGGGCGAGGAGTTTGCCGACGGCGAGGTGTTGGAAGAGGTCGGAGTTGCGGGCAGCGAAGGACGCGGCGACCACCCCCAGCAGGACGACACCGACGCCCAGAAGCAGGTCGAGGATATTCAGCGAGGAGGAGAGTCGCGGCACCGGCCCGACGGGAGTGGGGACCGCGTCCGCCGCCGACATCGGGATGGAAGGCTGCGCGGGATGGTTAGAGGCCATCATCATAATCCGCCTCTGCGGTGAGATCGTGTGGAGGGGTCGTCAGGTAGTTATACGAAGGGTCGTCGGCAAAGGTGCGGGTGCGGGGCGGATCTCCCGCCCGCCCGGTTTTTCGAGTCAATTCGCGTTTTTGACCCGGAAGTCGATCGGATCGGCGACGATCGTAACGGTACCGAATCCATCGTTCGCGGTCGTGCCTTCCGGGGCGGGCGAGATCGAGGTGCGGAATTTCGCCCCCAGCGTGTACGGGCCGTACTCGACGAACCACGCCGCCTTTTCCTCGTTGCGTTTGCCGAACGCGAGTTCGTCGATTTCGAGGACGTGGGTTTTGCCCGGCGCGAGTTTTACCTTTTTGCCCGCGCGGAACTCGCGCGTGAACGCCCGTTTGATCACCTCCGTGACCGCCCCATTGCCTTTCAGGTCGAAATCGACTTCGGACTGATCCCCTCCGAGGATAAAGGTCAGATCCTTCGTGCCGACGTTTTTGAACTCGAGTTCGAGTTTGACTCGGGTCGGGGGCAGGGGGTTTTTGTCGGCGATCGATTTGGCGATTTCTTTGCGGAGGTCTTCCGAAGTCCCGCTGAGCGCGAGGGCGTACGAGTCGGACTTATTGACGATTTTGAGCGTCAGGGGCGACGCGGGTGCTTTCTTGTCCTGGCCCGTCAGAAGGGCGTTCGGGGCAACGGACAGCATCAGCAGGCAGATCGTCCAGCGCATGGCATTTCTCCGGTTCGGGAACGAGTGGTCGAGGTAATCATACGACCGAAGCGGCGAACGTGTCGGGAGTCATCTTTCCCGGACGGGGCGGAATAACTATGATGATTCGGATACACGGAAAACGCGGTATCCTCCGCAAGGATCGCTGAAGGGACCCCCGGTCACGAACATGAGTACCGATAAAGAACTGGTTGACAACGACCTCGAGAAGGGTCTGCGGACCTTCCCCAAATGGATCCGGTCCGCTGCGGGATTCAAGTGGATCGGCATCGCCGTCGTGGTGCTGACCGCGTTCCTCGCGTATCGCTATCTGTCCTCGGGCAACAGCAAGCTCGAAGCCATCCGCTGGCACGAGGTCGTCAACCTCGATACTCAGGATGCCGCCAAAAAGTTCATCGAAGAAAACCGGGGGACGCGACAGGCGACCGTCGCGCGGATCAACCTCGCGCGGATCAACCTCGCCTTCGCCGGACTCGACCGACTCGGGACGACCAACACCGAGGAACGCAGCAAGGCCATCGCGAACATCCAGTACGCCCGCGACCTCTACGAACAGGCACTCGCCGACAAGACGCTCGACAGCGTACTCGCGTACGAAGCCAACGTCGGCCTGGGCAAGATCGAGGAGGCTCTGTCGGGAACCCCGGTCCCCGATAAGCCCGAGCAGACCATCGGCAGCCTCGACAAGGCCCTCGAGTACTACAAAAAAGCGATCGAATCCGTCAAAAGCGAAGCTGGCACGAAGTCGCTCCGCGACAAGGTCGTTCGGATGGAAGACCCCGCATTTCGCAAATCGATGGCGGAGTTCTACAAGAGCGAAAACGAAGAGATGAAGCAGTTCGCGGTCAAACCGAACGCCCCGCTGTTCCCGCCCGGGCTGCCCGGATTCTCGCCCGACGGCGAAGGTATCTTCCCGGGACTGCCGAAGGGCCTGACCCTGCCGAAGGATATCGTCCTGCCGAAGGATATCGTTTTGCCGAACGTCAAAGATCCCGCGCCGCCGGCGAAGTGAACCGACGCGACGGAATCGAACGAACCTCGACACCATCGAGAACCGGCCCCCGCAATCCTGCGGGGGCCGGTTCTCGGACTTTACGGACAACTGCGGACACTGCCATGAGCCAGGAAGATGACCTGCTGATCCCTTCGGAGTTCGGCCGAAAAGCACCAGTCGATATGGAAGCCAACGTCAAGGCCGGCGGTATCCGCCTGGACCTGTTCCTGCCGATATTCTTCCCCGACTATTCCCGATCGGAACTGCAAAAGGCGATCGAAGCCGGGAGCATCACCGTCAACGGCAGGACGGTGCGCTGTTCGTATAAGGTGCGCTCGAAGGACAAACTCCACGTCGAGATGCCCGAACCCGCGCACGAAGCCCCCAAAGCCGAGAATATCCCCCTCGATATCGTCTACCAGGACGAATTTCTCGCCATCATCAACAAGCCCTCGGATATGGTGGTCCACCCCGCGAAGGGCAACTGGTCCGGGACGCTCGCGAACGCGCTGTCGTGGCACTTCAAAGACCTCAGCTCGGAAAACGGCTCGTTCCGGCCGGGGATCGTCCACCGACTCGACAAGGACACCAGCGGTGTGATCCTGATCGCGTTCGACAACCGCACCCACCGCGACATGTCGATGATGTTCGAGCAGCGCAGGATCTTCAAGGAGTACGCCGCGCTCACCTACGGGGTCGTCGACCGCGACAGCGATTACATCGAGGGTCGCATCAAACACCACCCGCACGACCGCGTCAAAATGACCGTCACCAGCGACCCCGACGACGCGGAAGCCAAGGATGCCTGTAGCTACTACGAAACGGTCGAACGCTTTCGGGGCTTTTCGTTCGTGCGCATCCAGCCCCGCACCGGTCGCACGCACCAGATTCGCGTGCATCTGGGGAGCATCGGTTGCAACGTCATCGCCGACAAGGTGTACTCCGGACGCGACAGTCTGAAACTCAGCGAAGTCACGGGGGTGATCCCGCCCGAAGGCGAAGAAGACGAAGTGCTTTTGAAGCGGCAGGCACTGCACGCATATCGGCTGCGATTCTGCCACCCGAGGCTCGACCGCTGGATGGAGTTCGAAGCCCCGATCCCGCCCGACTTCGAGAAGGCTCTCGTGGCGATGCGGACCCATCGACGGCTGACCTGACTGTCTTTTCGGCACAATCGGACCATCTTCCCCGTCCTGGCGGGCGATCGGCAGGACGTGCGGGTTTCGGGTCGGCGCGACGAAGACTCTTCGACGATTCAAACGGTGTGAGCCGTACAATCGTCGGGAGTGGGTTATGCGTTCGCGCTGGTGGGGGACAGCACTGGTGGTTTGTCTGGGATGCCAGGGCGGAACGATGTCCCCCTGGCTATTGCAGGAAGCCCCCGAACCGGCTCCGCGTGCGATACTCGCGTCCCGCTCCCGCGAGTCCGCGACCGAAGCGACCGATACGCTCGGATTGGCGGCGGAGGCGATCCGGGTCGGCGAACCGATGCGGGCCGCCGAGCACATGAGGCAGCACATCCGCGAGAATCCCGACCAGATCATGATCCGGGCGTACCTCGCGGAGTTGTGCCGCAGGCAGCGCGACCCCCACGAAGCCGAGTACCAGTTCACCCGATTTATCGAACTCGCCCAGGGCGCGAACCCGTCGGCCCGCGATCATACCATCCACTGCCACACGCGCCTGATGGAACTGGCGAGCGAACGCGGCGACGAATATCAGGAGCACCTGCAACGGGGGATCGGCTTGTACCTGCTGGGCCGCAAAGCCGCCGCGAAATCGACAGCGGTCGAACCGGAGGTCGTCGAGTCGATGTACGGGCGCGCGGTCGGCGAATTGACGAAGGCGACCGAACGCGACCCGGAAGACGCGCGGGGGTGGTGGTATCTGTCGCGGGTCTGGGAAGAACTCCGGCAACCGCAGGCGGTCCGGCGATGCCTGGCGAAGGCGGAAGGTCGGACGGTCCTTTCGACGATGACCGCGACGGAAAAGGCGGCACTCGCGGAAGTCCTTGCCAGCGCCCCGTCCCCGGAGCGGTGAACGCGGGGCGAAAGGGCGACGGAGGGTTGAATTCGCATTCGCGGGGTGATAGCTTCACTCCATCACCAACGTTCCTCGTGCCGCGGTGTTGGCAGGGATGAGGATACACCCCCGACGTGCGCCCCTTCCCCGTCCGAGAGCCTCCATATATGCTTCGATCTATCCGACCGGCCCGCGCGATCCCCGCGCTCGCGTTCGTCTCGATACTGCTGTCCTTTACCTCCGGGGGTCACTCCCAGACTCCGGAACTCTTCCCGATGCCGCCGCGCCCGACCAATCCGGGTATGGTGGATGCGCTGCGCGACGGCCAGTTACCCCTCTCGGGGAGCGGCAAAACGCTCGCTCTCAACGACGAGCAAAAGACCGAACTGACCCGAGTCGCGGAATACATGGTCCGCCGAGTCGCGCTCGTGCCCTTCAACGGCGAGCCCCTGCTCGGCAAGGACAATAAGTCGATCGCAATACCATTCAACGACAACGTCTCGTTCCTTGCGGCCGAGATCGCACGCATGATCCCGAAGTCGCAACAGAAAGACGGTACGTTCCTCCCGGCTCAGATCGTTTACTCGAAAGAGATGGCGGCGGCGGTCCGCAAAATCGTCGCGACCGAGATCCTGTCGAAACCCGTCAAGCCGATCGTCCGCGTCAATGCGGTGCGCCTCATGTCGATCGCGGCCCGCATCCCCGATGCCGCCTGGGCGGACGACTTCATGAAGATCCTCACGAGTACCCGCGAATCCGGGGCGGTTAAGTTGTACGCACTCCAGGGCCTCGGCAACGCTCTGGCCTCGCCTTCGCCGACCGACCCGACGCGTGCGCTGATCGAAGACACCGTCCGACTCGAAAAGATCGCTACGTTCCTTCAGGGGTTCATCGCCAAACCGGTCGAAGAAATGCTGACGACTCAGGATCAGATGGTCGCCCGCTACCTCCGACGCGAAGCGATCGCGGCTCTGGGGCAGTTCCGCAACTTCAGCATCCGCGAACCGGGGACGGGCCGACTGCTCGCTGCCCCCGGTTACACCCTCCTGACGATCGCTAACGGCACTCTCCCGCTCGTCCCCGAGATCGGCGGACCGGAGCAGACCGAGGCCCTGATCGCAGTACTGGCGATGAAACCCGACTCCCGCGCGAACCTGAAAGTCGTCGGCTACGGCCTGGCGACGGGGATGATCGAGGTGGTCGGTTTCCTCGGGCGCGACAAAGAGCGAATCGCTGCGGGCGAGGTCCAGACCCCGAAGGTCGTGTCGCTTCCGGAAATGCACTGGAAGATCGTCGGCAATCGGGTTTCCGAAAACGCCCGCGCTCTCGAAGTCAATTCTTCGACTCCGGAGATCCGGACTGTGGAGGGCAGTGCCGACCTCGTACTGATGTCGAAGTACGCTGCGACGAAGTTCGGGCCGATCCTCGAGAAGGACGGATACAAAGCTCAGGTGAATACCGCCGAACTCGACAATTTGAAGAACGCGCGTCGCCTCGCAGGCGATAAACTGGTGGTACTACCCAACGATAAGATCCCCAGCGAACTCGTCGTCCGCTGATCGAGAAGTCGGCACAACTCCGGAGAATCATCCATGCGTTTTAGCCGTTTAGCCCTGAGTCTCGGCCTGCTGTTATCCGCAGCATCGGGTAGCCGGGCCGATTTTCTCGTCGTCCGAGTCATCACCAACCCCGACGCGACCTCGCGCGGTAATCCTTCTCTGGCCAACGGCCTGGGCGGTCCGCTCAGCCCGCCGACCGGGGGTATGATCGGGAGCCCCTCCTATCCGATCGGCGGCATGCTCGGCATGGCTGGCGCAGGCATGATGGGCAGTTCATCCAGACCGCCGACCGGGGGTATGATCGGGAGCCCCTCCCTTCCGATCGGCGGCCCGCCCGGCATGGGCATGGTCGGCATGGGCACGATCGGAAATCCGAACCCCGGTCAGGGGCAGATGGGCGGCGGTACGAACAACCCGCCTCCGCCACTGACCGTCAAACTTCGGCACGACGATTATGTGATCGCGGTTATCCCGATCAAAAAGAGCTATACCGTCCGCGCCAACGGCGACGTCTGGATCGCCCACCAGTGGACCAAAGGCGGCGATATCTCCGCGAAGATCTTCAAAAACGCGGACATCCTCACCTCGCAGATCCGACTGCCCGTACCGAAGCGGTTGTACGCGATGCATATGGCCAAAACCGTCGAAGCACAGCGGGGCGTCAACTGGTATCACCAGACTGCGAGCTGGTGCCTGGAACACGGACTCACCGAGGAGTGCGAAAAGGCACTCGATATGGTCGTCAAACTGGTAGCCGACGGTAAGGGCGGCACCCCCGAGGCGATCACGAAAGCTTCTGCGGCGGCATGGGTAAAGATCAAAGACGAGATCAACCTCGATTCTCCGAAGGTGGATCTGGTAAAGGACTGGAAGGAACGAGCGGGGCTCCCCTCGAGCAAAACCAGCCTGCACTATGCGATCCTGTACGACGGTAACAACGAACTCTTCGAAGAGTCGGTCAAACGACGACTCGGTTACCTGGAGCAGAACTTCCGCACGTTCTACATGCTCAACGTCCTCCAGGGCCGGGCTCTGAAACTTCCCGAGCAAAAGCAGGTCGCGGTCGTGTCGCGCGACATCGATGCGTTCGGCGAACAGCGAATTTCTTCCGACAGCACCGAGATGCTGACCGCCGACGGCTTTTTCGCCCAGCGCGACAACGTCATCTTCTTCTCGCCCCGTCGGACCGACGAAGCCTGGCTGAACTTCTCGAAGATCACCCGCTCGGTGTTCGACAAGTACGGGTACTCGCTGCTGCTGTCGGGCAAGCCGATCGGCGATACCCGAAAACGCTACGACGACACCGCCAAAGAAGAGATCTTCCGGGGGCAGATGTACGCGATGGTCCAGCAGGCTCTCGAAGAAGAAGCCGAACTCGCCGCCGCCACCCAGGAGGGCACGCGCCAGCTTTACATCGCCAGCGGACTGTTGCCCAAAGCGGTCTACCTGCCGGGGTGGTTGAAGTTCGGCCTGGCGGCCCAACAGGAAGTGACCAAAGCCCCGTTCCCGACCGACACCCAGGCGAAAGTCGGCTTCTGGCCGAGTTCCGGCGGCGCGTCGTGGTCGTGGATGCGCTATTTCGAGGACATCAAAACCACCAGGCGAGTCGGAGTCCCGTTGCAGGCACTGACGGACACACTCGCGGGCAAGTCGTTCGACGATGCCGCCCTCGGCATCGAACCGTCGCCAGTCATCAAACGCATCGAGAAAGGCAAAGTCGAAGACGAAGCGTGGACGAAGAAGTCCGCCCGCTACGCCGCCGAAGCTCGCGCCAAGACCCTGTCGTGGGCGCTGGTGTGGTATCTGACGCGGAATTATCCTGCCGAGTTGTACACATTCTTCGGGGAACTGTCGGCCCTGCCGCGCGACCTGGAACCCGACGAAGGCGTTTTGACTCTGATGTTCGCCCGCTCGTTCAAGCTGACCAAAGCCTCGCCGACGGGCGATATCCCGGATGGAGCCCTGATGGCGAAGTTCGCCGACGAATGGATCCGCTGGATGACGCGGCAAAACTCGCCGACGACCGATCTGAAGCTCGAAGATGCCGCCGTCCAGGGCTTCGGCGAAAGTCAGACTCCTGGGGAAGGCTCCCCGATGATACCTGGAATGCCGGGTGGCCCCGGCAATTGACACCGATACGCCTTGCGAGCCGGGAACGAAGAGTTCCCGGCTCGCGGCGTTTTCAGCCCTCCCGCAGATACTCCGCCGCCTGCTCCGGGGCCACGGGGTTGATGTGGCATCCCGTGCCCCACTCGAACCCCGCCGGTTGCGTCACGCGCGGCAGAATCTTCAGATGCCAATGGTAGCTCGGCATCGTGGGACCATCGAGTGGCGCGGTGTGAAGCACCAGGTTGTACGCCGGGTTGTTCAGCTTGCGGTCGAGTCGGCCCAGCACGTCTTTGAGCAATTCCGCGAGCGAGTCGATGTCGGCCTCCCCGATCGCCTCGAAATGCGACTGGTGGTCGCGCGGCCACAGCGACATCTCGAACGGCCAGCACGAAGCCCATACGCCATGCGCGACCGTTCGCTCGTTCGCCGCGACGATCCGGGTCGATGCCGCGAGTTCGTTGCGCAGGGTGTCGCACCCGATGCAGGAACCGTGTTGCGCGTACCAGAGGCGCGAGTTGGCGAGTTCGTGAAGGATATTCGTGGGGATCACCGGCATCGCCAGGATCTGCGAGTGGGAATGCTCCACGGATGCACCCGCCCCGGTACCCGAGTTCTTGAACACCAGCGCGAACGGGTAGCGGCGCGATTCGCGGTGCATCCGCAGTCGGTCCCGCCAGATGCGGATCAGGTCGCGGAAGTTGTCGAGGGAAACGCGGGCCAGCGACTGCTCGTGATGCGCGCACTCCGCAATGACATCGTGAGCACCCGCCGCGAGAACGCCGGGAGCGATCGCCGACCCGATCGGCGAAGCCGTACCCGGACGCACGGCGGCATACAGGTTCCCGAACAGACGCACCCGCCACCCCGGACCGTCGGCGGGCGTACCGGGATTTCGGGATGCGAGAATCTCGGGGGTGGTAAAATGCTCGCAGCCTTCGCAGAACGGGCAGAAGTTCAGCGGGGTTTCGCTTTCGCGGAACAGATCGGATCCCGGACGCGAAGCCCGGTCGGTGGCGATCACCGCCCACTTCCCCGAAAGGGGGTCCTGGCGCAGTTCCGGGAAGTCGAGGGGCCGAACGCGGAACGTCATCGACGGTCCGCCATCGCTGCGACGATCGAAGGCCCGGCCCCGCCCGCAGGCGCGGGTACAGCCGAATCGGCTTCGGGGATCAAATTGCGATACACTTCTTCGTAGCTCGCCGCCGCACGCTCCCAGGACCAGTCCTGACTCATTCCCGTCAGAACGACCCGACGGAAGTCGGCGGGGGAGTCGCTGTAAAGGGTCGCCGCCCGGACGCAGGTCTGCACGAACGCATGCGGTGTGAATGCGATAAACGAGAACCCCGTCGCGGTGCCGTCGGCGAGAGTCGCGGGGGTCGTGTCCGCAATGGTGTCCGCGAGGCCGCCGGTGTGGCGCACGATCGGAGGCGTACCGTATTTCAGCGAGTAAAGCTGATTGAGGCCCGACGGCTCGAACATGCTCGGCATCAGGTACAGGTCCGAACCGGCTTCGATCTGATGCGCGAGGGTTTCGTCGAAACCGAGGTAGAGCCCGAGTTTGTCGGGGTAGCGGTCGCGCAGCAGGCCGAGCCGTCGGTGGTATTCCGGGTCGCCGTCGCCCAGAACCACGACCTGAACGTCGTGCTCGAACAGTTCCTCGGCCCCCCGGATCAGCAGATCGACCCCCTTTTGCTCGACGAGGCGTGCGATCATCCCGAACAGCGGTGTGCGCGGCGTTTCGGGGAGGTGGAACGCATTCTGAACGGCCCGTTTGCACAATCCTTTGCCCGGTTCGACAGCTTCGGGCGAGTAGCGGCACGCGATCAAAGGGTCGGTCGCAGGGTTCCACGATGCGTAATCGACCCCGTTGACGATCCCGCTCAATCGGGTGCGGTTTTCGGTGAGTACGCCGTCGAGACCGCACCCGAAGTAGGTAGTGCGGATCTCCTGAGAATACGTCGGGCTGACGGTGTTGATCCAGTCGGCGAACAGCACCCCGGCTTTGAGCAGGTTGACCTGGTTGAAGAACTCGATCTGCGTGTGGTTGAACAGCTTCCACGACAGCCCGGTCTGCGGGTACATCTCGGCGGGGAACGTCCCCTGGTAAGCGATGTTGTGGATCGTGAACAGCGTGCGGATGCGGCGGTAGCCGGGGCGGTGCTGGT
>Ga0105048_10014550_pt1 | contig 12251 bp, 10 predicted proteins | sample MAT05_FD_78382 | JGI IMG/M metagenome (GOLD analysis project Ga0105048, IMG submission 78382) | Freshwater microbial communities from Lake Fryxell liftoff mats and glacier meltwater in Antarctica - MAT-05 | ecosystem: Environmental > Aquatic > Freshwater > Ice > Liftoff microbial mat | place... | reverse complement strand
TGACCTACCCCGAGAACGCCAAGTTCGACACCGACGCCCACATGCTCCGCTGGTTCGACCACTACTTGAAGGGGATCGACAACGGGGCCGAGAAAGACCCGACGGTGCGCTACTACGTCATGGGGGCGGTCGGCGAGGCCGGCGCGCCGGGGAACGTGTGGCGGACCGCGACCGACTGGCCGGTGCCGGCCGACGCCACGCCGTACTACCTCCACGCCGGCGGTACGCTCTCGACCGCCCCGCCCGCGAAGGCCGAGGCCGCGACCACCGCCTACGTCGCCGACCCGACGAATCCGGCGACGATTCCGGCCGGCGGCTTCCCCGGCGCGAAGGACGCCCGCGGCTTCGAGAAGCAAGCCAACGTGCTGACGTTCACGACCGACGCGCTCGCCGCGCCGGTCGAGTGGACGGGGAAGGTGCGGGCCGAGGTGTGGGTGTCGTCGTCCGCCCCGGACACCGACGCGATCGTCCGCGTCAGCGACGTGTACCCGGACGGCCGCTCGATTCTGGTGATGGATTACGTCCGTCGGGCGCGCTACCGCGAGGGGTACGAGAAGGAGGTATTCCTGGAGCCGGGCAAGGTCGTCCCGGTCGCGTTCGACGTGGGCTGGCTCAGCCAGGTGTTCAACGCCGGCCACCGCATCCGGGTGACAGTCGCGGGGACGGGGGCACCGTTCTACGAGGCGAACCCGAACACCGCCGACCCGCTCACCCTCGACCCGCCGGCGAAGACGGTCGTGGCGAAGAACCTGCTTTACCACAGCGAGTGGCGCGCCTCGCGGGTGATCGCCCCGGTGAAGCCCGCCGGGAAGTAGGCGACTCGCTCCGCGAGTCGTCGTTTCTGCTCTCTTCGCGCCCGTCCCGTCCCGAAACGACGACTCGCGGAGCGAGTCGCCTACTTTGAAAGGCTCAAGCCGCCCCCGAGGTTCCCCCGCCCTCCGCGGGCGCTTACAATTCACCCGTTGCCCGCCATGCCATGCCAGGAACCCGGACGCCGATGCCCGCCGCCAAACCCGCCCCCGACGACCTCTCGCTCGCCGACCTCCAGGGCGAGGCCGACGGCCTGCGCCAGAAGCTCACCCGCTTCCGCGAGTCGCTCGGCCGGTTCTTCGTGAACAAGCAGGAGATCATCGACCTGATGGTGGTCGCGGCCGTCGCCCAGGAACCGCTCCTGCTCGTCGGCCCGCCCGGGACCGCCAAGTCGGACCTCGTGTTGAAGTTCAAAGACGCCCTCGGCATGAACGAGGGCGACTACTTCGAGTACATGCTGACGCGGTTCACCGAGCCGAGCGAGATCATCGGCGCGATCGACATCAAGGAACTCCGGGCCGGCCGGTACATCCGCAAGAAGGAGGGCAAGCTGCCGACCGCCCGCCTCGCCTTCCTCGACGAGATCTTCAAGTCGAACTCGGCGATCCTGAACATCCTGCTCACGATCATCAACGAGAAGAAGTTCTACCAGGAGGGGAAGCCGGAGGCGGTGCCGCTGCGCGTCCTGTTCGCGGCGACGAACGAGATCCCCGAGCAGGGCGAACTCGCGGCCCTCAAGGATCGCTTCGTACTCAAGGTGCAGAGCCGGCCGGTGCAGGACGACCACTTTACCGAACTGATCGACGCCGGCCTGCGGAACGAGGCGTACAAGGGGCTGAACCAGAAGCCGTGGGCCGAGGGTCACTGCACCCTCGACGACTTCGTGAAGGCCAACCGCTACCTGACGCTGCTGTTCGCCCGCCGCACCGGAGACGGCCGCGGCGAGGAGCAGAACGACCGCCAGCTGTTCTTCCCGGCCGACGTGTTCCGCGAGTTCCAGCGGCTGGTGAAGACGCTGGTGCGGGAGGACAAGATCTTCATCAGCGACCGCAAGCTGGTGAAGCTGTACAAGCTGTTCCGGGTGCGGGCGTGGGTGTTCGGCGGCGGCACGGTGAGCCGCGACGACCTGCGCCTGCTGGCCTACCTCGGCGAGACGCACCAGGAGATCGACCACCTCCGCGAGAAGGTGCCGCAACTCCTCGGCGACGTGTGAAGATTTGAACAGGCGAGCGGCCGGGTTCGTCCCGGCCGTCTTCGTTTAACGGCGTGTCGGCACGACCGGGATGAACCCGGCCGCTCGCCAGGATTCATCACGCCCCGCGTTCCTGCGCCGCCTGCCGCCGCGACGCCCAGCCGACCGGCAGCAGCTTCGGCCGCGGGACGACCACGCCCGTGATCCCGCCGTGGCGGTGCCACAACTGCTGGTAGCCGTGCCGCAGGAAGTCGAACACCCGCGGGTCGGGGTGGGCGGCGAGGTACTCCTTCACCAACTCCGACATGCGGGCGTCGTACTCGCCCTTCGAGTGCGAATGCACCGCGTACCGGCCGGGGTGCCGGCGCAGGTCGCCGTCGAACGCCGGACTCATGTGGTACAGCTCGTGGAACACCGTCACCAGCTTCTCCTCGAACGGCTGGTCGAGGAAGCGCGGCAGGCAGAAGGTCAGGACGTAGAGCATCTCGGCCCCGTCCACGACGAACCGCTGGACCTGGTACTCGACCGCGCCGTGGCGGCGGGTGAGGCGGCCGTCGCGGAACCGGAGCGGGGTGACGCGGGCCTGGAGCCCGAACAGGCTGCGGTTCCGCGACGGGGTGAATGACAGCAGCACGGCCGGCATGCGGACGTGGCCGAGGGCCGGGCAGCGGGCGGTCACGTCCTCGCACACCCGCCGCATCCGCCGGCAGAAGTCGAGCGGGCCGGGCGACGGCCGGGCCGCGTCCGCCCCCCGCACCCGCCGCCCCTTCGGGACGACCCAGTGGGTCGGGAGCGGGCGGCGGGCCGCGTCCCACGCCTCGACGAGCGCGTGCCCCCGCGCGGCGCGGGCCGGCGGGGGCGGGAGGGTTGCGTTCCGATGGCCGAACATCCGGTGCCGCTCGGGGTGGGGCCGCGGGGCGGGTCGCGTCAGCTGGCGAGTGGTTGCCATGCTAGATGGAAGCGGCGGGCGGGTCAACAACCCGGGCATTGAGGGTGCCAGTTGTGCGGGTCGCGTTACGGATGTGGCGGCGTCGGGAATCGCGTTAAACCTTCCACCTTGAGCGACCGATACAACCCCTAACGACGGCCTCCGGCAACCGCGCCCGGACGGACCCCCGGGCAACCGGCGGGCCGGCACGGGCGGGGGGCGGGTCCGGGCCGCGCGGCGGGAGAGAGCGATGCGAAGGACGGGACGTTGGACGGCGTGCGCCGCCGCCGCACTCGGGGTCGGGCTGTCCGGGTGTCAGACGTGGATGGCCGGGATGACCCTGCCCAGCCCGCGCTACCTCGAACACTACCCGCAGTATTTCCCGCCCGACCCGCAGTTCCCGCTCCCGCGGGAGCTGGCCACCCAGACCGACCCCGAGGGCCTCGCCCGCGGGCCGGGCGGGGGCGTGGGTGCCCCGGGCGGCGGCGGGCCGGGCGGCTTGCTCGTCCCGCCGGCGGCCCCGACCCCGGGGGTCGGTGCGGGTCGCCCTTGATTCGCCGGCCGGCCCCGGCTATCGGCCCCCACCACGACACGAACACGCCCCCGCGGCCGGCACGGATGCCGGCCGTGCGGGGCCGGCGGGCCTGGGGGCAAGCCGCGTTCAGGGAGGGGCAGGCCATGGCGCAGGGATCGCGCGGGCGGGCGGTCGTTCTCGGGGCCGGGGTGCTACTCTGCACCGGCCTCGCCGGGTGTATGGACAAGAAGCCGATCTCCCCCCCGCCGCTGGCGAAGGGCACCGGGCCGACGATGCCCGGGGCGAAGGCGAACAACCCGGTCCAGCCGGTCGGCGCGTTCGTCGCGCCGCAAGGCTCCGGGGTTCAGCAGGCGGGCGGGTTCCCGCCCGTCGGTAATCCCAACTTCACGAACCCGACCCCGGCCTCCTTCGGCGGCACCGGCGTCCCGACCACGCCGGGGGCGCGCGGGCCGGGCACGCCGATGCCGACGCCGAGCAACTACACGCCGGCCGTCATTCCGGCGGGCTTACCGGGGTATCAAACGCCCGGGTCGAACGTGCAGGGCGCGGTGATCCCGGCCGACCCGCCGGCCGGCCTGGTCGCCGCCCGGGCGCAGACGCCGTCGGCCTATCAAGCGGTGAGCCACCGCGAGTCGCCGCCCGTGCCGGCGCTCATTCCCGAAGGCCCGCTCCCGCCCCCGGCCCCGACCCGGTACGAGGCCGCGCCGGTGGTCGGCCCGGCGGCGGGGGACGCGAGCACCGCCATCCCGACCCCGCTGGTCCCGGACCAGCCCCCGCCGACCACGCCGCCGCACCAGACGAAGTAACGAAGAAGCCCACCCGTCACGACGGGTGGGCTTCTCACTTTTTACGCGCCAGTTCCAACCGCCGGACGGTCAGGGCCGCGACGTACCCGGCCTTGAATCCGGCGTCGATGTTCACGACCGTCACCCCGGCCGAACAGCTGTTGAGCATCGTCAGTAGGGCCGCCACCCCGCCGAACGCCGCCCCGTACCCGATGCTCGTCGGGACCGCGATCACCGGGCAATCGACCAGCCCGCCGACGACGCTCGGCAGCGCCCCGTCCATCCCGGCGACGACCACCACCACGTCCGCCGCCGCCAGCGTGTCGCGGTGCCGCAACACCCGGTGGATGCCGGCGACGCCCACGTCGGCGATCAGCGCCGTCTCCGCCCCCATCACCCGGGCCGTGACGGCGGCTTCCTGCGCGACCGGCAGGTCGCTCGTCCCGGCGGTCACGACGATCACGTTCCCCGCAGCGGCGGGGCGGTCGCCGGGTTGGGGCAGCCAGAAGGTGCGGGCGAGCCGGTCCTGACTCGCCCCCGGGAACTGCGCGGCGAGGTGGGTCGCCTGCTCGCCGGACACGCGGGTGGCGAAGACATCCTGCCCGGCCTCGGCCAGTCGCCGCGCCGCCTTCTCCACCCACTCGGCCGTCTTGCCCTCGGAAAAGATCACTTCCGGGAACCCGCACCGCGCCTTGCGCTGGAGGTCGAGCGTGGCGAAGCCCAGGTCGCCGACCGCCGGGTCGCCCAGCGCCGCCGCCGCCGCCTCGACGCCGACCGTGCCCGCCCGCACGTCCGCGAGTAGTCGCACCACCTCGGCCCGTGTCATTTCGCCCGCCCCCGCGTGTCGCCCGGCTTCCCCCGTCCACCCGGACATTGTAGCCGCCCGCCGCGGCCCCTCGGCTGCGCGAACTTGAAGAAAAATCGCTCGCACCGCCCGGTTCGGTGAAGTCCGCCCCCCGCACGACCGATACCACCGGACGACGCGGTGCCGCCGCGCCGGTTCCACGCTGGAGGGGTGCCATGAATGCCACGGTTGTCGCACTGCTGGGGCTGACGCTGACCCAGCCGCCGGCCGCGGACTATTACCCGCTCAAGGCCCGGACGATCACCCTCCCGATCGAGTACAAGAAGGACCGCAAGGCGATCCGCCAGACCGAGCTGTTCGTCTGCGAGAACGGCGACCAAGTGTGGAAGCAGGTCGCCGCCGTCCCGCCCACGCAAGACTCGTTCTCGTACACCGCCCCGGCCGACGGGCTGTACTGGTTCCACATCGTGATCGTCGATCTGAAGGGCGGCCGCGACCCGGCCAACCTGACGGCCGAGGCCCCGGCGATGAAGGTGCTGGTCGATACCACGACCCCGCTGGTGACGTTCACGTCGGCGAAGCGGGCCGGCGACGACGCGGTGGTCGAGTGGCGGATCGACGACAAGTTCCCGAACGACGCGGCCACGCGGGTCTACTTCCGGCCGACGACTTCCGGCCCCGAGGAGTGGCGCGAGGTGACGCTCCCGGCCGGGTCGAAGACCGGGGTGCGCTTCCCGGCCGGGCCCGCCGGCCCGGTTCTCGTCAAGGTGACGGTCGCCGACCTCGCCGGCAACACGGGCGAGGGGACGAAGGAAGTCGCGGTCGGCGGGGGCGGCATCCAGACGGTCGCGAGCCTGTCGCCGGCGGCCCCGTCCCCCCTCGCGGCCGTCCCGCCGCCGCCGACGGGCCTCGCCCCGCCGGACGCCCTCGCCCCGCCGCCGGGCACCGGCCCGGTCGCGCCGCCCGGCCCGGCCCCGATGGTTCCCCCGGTCGCCTTCGCGCCGCCGCCCGCTCCGACGATCGCGCCCCTCGCCACGACGACCCCGCCGCCGGTGATGTCGCCGACCCCGCCGCCCGCCGCGCCGCTGGCGATGACCGCGCCGCCGGTCGTGCCGGCGACCCCGGCCGCGCCCGCCGGGCCGCAGGCGGTGGCGACGTTCGACCCGCGCAACCCCGGCCCCGTGACGCCCGCGTCGGCCGGCTTCCCGGCCCCGCCCGCGCCGGCCCCGGGCGGTCCAATGATCGAGGTCAGCCGCGCCCAGGTCATCAACACCGTGCGCTTCGATTTGAATTACCAGGTCGAGCAGCGCGGGCCGTCCGGGATCAGCCGGGTCGATCTGTGGGTGACGCGCGACGACGGGCGGACGTGGGTGTGGTGGAGCCAGCACAACGGCCAGGAGACGCCGGTGAAGGCGAACCTCGCCACGCAGTCGAACGCGACGCCGGAAGGCCTGTACGGGTTCCGGGTGGTGCCGGTGAGCGGGGCCGGGCTGAGCGAGGCCACCCCCGTCGCCGGCGACGCCCCGGACATCCGCGTGGTGGTCGATGTCACCCCGCCGGCAGTCAAGATGTACCCGGCCACGTCGGACGCCACCTACCCCGACGCCCTGCTCATCCGCTGGGAGGCGACGGACAAGAACTTCGGCGACGACCCGATCACGCTGGAGTGGAGCGACACCCCGACCGGCCCGTGGAGGCCGGTCGCGGCGGCCGGGTCGGAGGGGGTGGTGCAGGTCGGGGCGGTGGCCGCGACCCTGGCCCGCCGCCTGCCGAACACGGGCAGCTACCCGTGGCGGGTGCCGGCCGGCCTGCCCCCGCGGGTGTACATGAAGGTGACGGCCCGCGACGCGGCCGGCAACACGACCGAGCAAGTGACCCGCGAGCCGGTCCTGATCGACCTGACCAAGCCGCGGGCGAAGATCACCGGCATCGGGGCCGGGCCGGTCGTCGGGCGGCCGTGAGAGGGGGGATGGGCGAAAGCAACCTCTCCCCCAACCCCTCCCCTAAGAAGGGAGGGGAGCCGGACGAAAACACGGACGCCCCTCTGGCTCCCCCTTCCCTCTTAGGGAAGGGGGCGGGGGAGGTTAGGTTCTTCCCGCCACCGGGCCGTCAAGAAACCCCACGGGCGGTTTTGGACCCGGCGGGAATCGTAACCTACACTTCTCCCGTGTGACCGCCCATTCCGAGGCCGGATCGGACGCATGGTCGAGAAAGTCTCCGAAACCTGGATCACCACCCCGAAGCGATTGATCTCGGCGATCACCCGCGAGGCGTGCCTCGTCCACATCTACCCCACCGGCCCGTCGATGGGGTGCCGCTACCCGCTGCGCGACAAGGCGCTCACCCTCGGCCGCGGCGACGACTGCGACATCCGCATCCAGGACAACTCCGTCTCCCGCCGGCACGCCAAGATCGACCCGTCGCCCGAAGGTTACTTCGTCGCCGACCTGGGGAGTACCAACGGCACGTTCGTGAACGACCGCCAACTCGACGGCGGGTGGCCCCTCCAGGACGGCGACTACCTGCGCGTCGGCAACTGCATCTACCGCTACCTCACGGGCGGGAACATCGAGGCCGAGTACCACGAGGAGATTTACCGGCTGACGATCCAGGACGGGCTGACCCGCATCCACAACCAGCGGGCGCTGGGCGACTTCCTCGACCGCGAGGTCGCCCGGTCGCAGCGGCACAGCCGCCCGCTCTCGGTCCTGATGTTCGACATCGACAAGTTCAAGGCGATCAACGACGCCCACGGCCACCTGTGCGGCGACTTCGTCCTGCGCGAACTCGCCGAGTGCGTCGGCGAGACGGTGCGGAAGGAAGACCTGTTCGCCCGGTACGGCGGGGAGGAGTTCGCCCTGGTGCTTGTGGAGACGGGATTGCCGGAGGCCACCTACGCCGCCGAGCGCGTCCGCGAGGCGGTCGAAGCCCACCAGTTCCGGTTCGAGACGACGCCGATCAAGTTGACCATCAGCATCGGCGTCGCGACGACGAGCGGCGACCCGGACGCCACCCCCAACGGCCTCCTCAAAGCCGCCGACGAGCGGCTGTACCAGGCGAAGCGCACCGGGCGGAACAAGGTGGTGAGTTAAGAAGTGCCCAAAAGCCCACCCGTCGCAACGGGTGGGCTTTATTCACCTTTCACTTCTTTTCGCCGACGCACCACAGGTGCTTCTCCCCGCGGATAAAGATGTCGCCGGCCGAGAACGCGGGCGAGGCGAATACCTTCTCGCCGAGCGGGTTCTTCGCCAGCACCTCGAACTCGCCGGCCGCCTTCACGACGTAGGTGACGCCGTCGTCGGCCGTGAAGTAGACCCGCCCGTCGGCCTCTACCGCCGAGGCGTGGTGCCCCTTGCCGCCGAGCCGCTCCTTCCAGTACAGCTTTTCCGCCTTCACGTCCCAGCAGCTGGCCACCCCCTTGTCGTCCACCACGAACAGCTTGCCGGCGTGTGCGACCGGGCTGGGGACGTACCCGCCCTCCCCCTTCTTCGACCACAGCACGTGCGTCTTGGTCACGTTCCCGCTCCCGGACGGGTCGATCGCCATGACCCAGTGGACCGGGAACCCGGCCGTCATCAGCAGCACGCCGTCGTGCAGCACCATGCTCGACACGAACTGCTCGGTCGGGCCGTCGATGATCCAGAGCTGCTTGCCCGTGTCCGGGTCGTAGCTGGCGACGCACTTGCTGCCGGTGAGGACGAGTTGCTTCCGCCCCGCGGCCTCGATCACGACCGGCGGGCAGTACGAGCGCAGCTTGGTCGGCCGGTCGGCCCGCCACCGCTCCTCGCCGGTCGCCCGGTCGAGGGCGACGATGTAGGCCGTCAGCCCCTTCGGGGCGTCCTGGTCGCCGTTCAGGATGACCGTGTCCTTGTACAGCATCGGGGCGACGCCGAAGCCGTGGACCGAGTGGAACTCGCCCGGCGACTTCTCCCACAGCTTGTTCCCGGCGTAGTCGTAGCAGAAGACGCGCATGTGTGGCTTGTCGAGGAAGCTGACGTACACCCGCTCGCCGTCGGCCGCCGGGGTCGAACTCGCCCAGCTGTTCTCGCCGTGCTTCCGCTCCAGGTCGGACACCACCGCCACCCGCTCCCACAGCACCTTCCCGGTGGCCCGATCGACGCAGTGCAGCACCCGCTTCTTCTCGGCCTCGACGCACGACGTGAAGAACACCTTCCCCTTGCTGACGACCGGCGACGAGTGTCCGCTGCCGGCGATCGGCAACTTCCACTTCACGTTCTGGGTGTCCGTCCAGGCGAGGGGGAAGCCGGTGTCGGTGGTGGTGCCGTCGGCCCGCGGGCCGCGCCAGACCGGCCAGTCCTCGGCGGCGGCGACGCCGCCGGCGAGAACGAGGGCGAGGGCGGCGAAAAGACGGACGTGCATGGTGGCAGGCTCCGGGCGGGATGAACTCGGCGGGACGTGTATTGAACCACAGCGGGCGGCCGCGGGGAACCGGGTCGGGCAAAAAGTCGTCACGCGGGAGGGCGAGGCTCCTGCCGAGCCGTCGGGCTACCCGGCTCGGCAGGAGCCTCGCCCTCCCGCGTCTCCTCGTTATCCTGCGAACGGATTACGGCAGCGGCCCCCACACCTTTTCCAGCAGCGCGAACACCTCCGGCTCCGCGCGCTTCAGCTCGCCGCTGTTGAACGGGTAGAAGTCGTTGCAGCCGAAGTAACTCTCCGTCATCTCGGCGAAGAACTCCATCTGGTTCGTGAGCGCGTAGTGCTTGTGCTCCCGGCCGTTGACGTGCAGCACCGAGGTATACTTGCCGCCCTTCACGAACGCCTGCCACGCCGCCTTCACGTCCGCGTGGTCGAAGCCGAGAACCTGGTCGTGGTAGGCGTGTGCCAGTTCGTGCAGCGTCGCCCACGGCTGCTCGCGCTGGTGGCGGGCGTCGGCGAAGTACTTCGCGTCCGGGATGTGGACGCACTTGGCGAGGGCGCGGTCGTAGCCGTTCCCGGCGAGCCAGTCGGCGCTCGGGTGGTACTGCGCCGGCAGCAACTTGCCGTGCGTCCGGTCGAGCCAGATCGGCACCCGCCGCAGCCGCTTCACCTTGTCCGCCGGCAGGACGAGCGCGACGCCGTGCAGCTGGCACTCCAGGCACCGGATCGCCCGCTTCCCCAACTCGGCGTCCGGCCCCTTGAGGAGGCGGTCGTCGATGTGGACGGTCCAGCCGTCGATGTCGCGCTCGGTGTGCGAGGTCGGCTTCGGCGGGGCGGTGGGAAGTGGAAACAACACTAGGGTGGCGAGAAGGGCGGGGGCGAACATTGCGGCGGCCTCGGGTGGCGTGGGGTCCGTCCCGTTCGTTGTAACGCCCGCGGGCGGGAATGGCGGCGCACTCGGCGCGACTCACGGTTGCGTTCCCGACGCGTATCGGGTCGAATGGGTATTCCCGCCGGAATCCTCTCCGTTCCCGAGACGCCCATGCTCCGCATCCTCGACGACGCTTCCACGACCTGCGACGGCGTCACCCGCCGCGAGGCGCTGCGCGTCGGGTCGATCGGCCTCGGCGGGCTGGCACTCCCCGACCTGTTCGCCCCCGTCGCCCGCGCGAACGTTCCCCGGACCGGGAAGGCGAAGTCGGTCATCATCTTCGGTCTACTCGGCGGCCCACCGCAGCACGAGACCTGGGATCCGAAGCCGGACGCCCCGGCCGAGGTCCGCGGGCCGTTCGGCACCATCGCGACCCGCACCCCCGGCCTGCGCGTCGGCGAGCTGATGCCGCGGACGGCTAACCTGACCGACAAGATCGCGGTGCTGCGGGCGGTCGTGACGAACGACAACGCCCACTCGACCAGCGGCTACCAGATGCTGACCGGCGTGCCGCACCAGCCGATGAACCGCGAGAGCGCCACCCCGAAGCCGCCGAACAACGGGCCGAGCCTCGGGGCGATGGTCCGCTACCTCCGCCCGGCCGCGGGCCAACTGCCGGCCGCGGTCACGCTCCCCGAACACATCTGGAACGACGGCAACTTCCCCTGGCCGGGGCAGGACGCCGGGCTGCTCGGGCGGAAGTACGACCCGTGGCTGATCCACTGCGACCCGTCGAACCCGCGGTTCAAGATCGACGCGATGGACCCGCCCGCCGAGGTGCCGCCGGTCCGCCTCGCCGACCGCCGCGGGTTGCTCGACCTCGTCAACCACCGCCTCGACGCGGCCCGCCGCGGCGGGGCGTTCGAGACGCACGACGCGAGCGTCCAGAAGGCGTTCGAGCTGGTGTCGTCCGGGGCGGCGCGGCGGGCGTTCGATCTGGCGGCCGAGCCGTCGAAAGTCCGCGAGCGGTACGGCCCCGGCCGGTTCGCCCAGAGCTGCCTGCTCGCCCGCCGGCTGGTCGAGGCCGGGGTGTCGCTCGTCCAGGTGAACTGGACCCGCATCCCCGACCTGCCGAACCAGGGCGGGTGGGACACGCACGCCAAGCACGCCGAGGCGATGAAGGCGTTCCTCATGCCGATGATGGACCGGGCGTACTCGGCCCTGCTGACCGACCTCGACGCCCGCGGGTTGCTCGACGAAACGCTGGTCGTCTGGTTCGGCGAGTTCGGCCGCACCCCGCGCTTCAACGGGGCCGGCGGCCGCGACCACTGGGGGAGCGTCTTCTCGCTCGCCCTCGCCGGCGGCGGGGTCCGCGGCGGGGTGGTGTACGGGGCATCCGACAAGCACGCGGCGTACCCGGCCGACGGCCGGGTCGAGCCGCGCGACCTGATCGCCACGATCTTCCACTGCCTCGGGTTCGCCCCCGACGCCGAACTCCGCGACACCGAGGGCCGCCCCTTCCCGGCCGCCCGCGGCGACGTGATCCGGGCGATCGTGTAGTGTCAATCGTCCGAATTTTCCCGGGAGCGTTGCTCATGCTCGTGCGTCGCTTCGCCCCAATCGCCGCGCTCTTCGCGGGAATTAGCCTCCTCGCCGCCGACCCGCTGCCCGACCTGCCGAAGATCAAGCCCCTGGAGCCGGCCGACGCGCTCAAGGCGTTCGCCGTGCGGCCCGGCTTCCGCGTCGATCTCGCCGCCGCCGAGCCGCTGATCCGCTCGCCGGTGGCGATGGACTTCGACGAGAACGGCCGCCTCTTCGTCGCCGAGTTCCCCGAGTACAACCAGTACGCCAACCCGCACGGGTCGAAGGCCCGCGGGTGCGTCAAGCTGTTGGAAGACGCCGACGGCGACGGCCGCTTCGACAAGGCGACCGTGTACGCCGCCGACCT
>Ga0105048_10014549_pt1 | contig 12251 bp, 10 predicted proteins | sample MAT05_FD_78382 | JGI IMG/M metagenome (GOLD analysis project Ga0105048, IMG submission 78382) | Freshwater microbial communities from Lake Fryxell liftoff mats and glacier meltwater in Antarctica - MAT-05 | ecosystem: Environmental > Aquatic > Freshwater > Ice > Liftoff microbial mat | place... | reverse complement strand
GCCCCGATCCGCAGCACGCCCGTGGTCGCGGATGGCGTGATGTACGTGATGACCGAGAAGAGCCTGTATGCGTTCGGAACCAAGAAGTAAGGAATTTTCAAAGCCCAGGGACGGCCGTCCCTGGGCTTTCATCAACCGAGCCGACTACAAATCTCTCCAGACACCCGAGTCAACGATCGAGGGCCCGCAGTGATCGACACCCCCGGCAAGCCGACGCCCGTCACGGGTGCAACGCTCGAAGAGAAGATTCAAAACGCGAAGGTTCAACTGGATGCCCATTTCCGGGAGATCGTCCGCTGGCACTTCTCGCCCGAAACGGGAACTCCGTTCTGGCTGGAGAAAGCCAAGACCTTCAGCTTCGATCCGTTGAAGGACGTAAATTCCTTCGACGACATCCGCAAGTTCCCGATCTTCGAGGACGACTGGCTCCGCGGCGGGCCGGTGCGGAAGTGGGTCCCGAAGGCCTACGAAGGCCGCGGCGTCTACATCTTCGAGACCGGAGGCACCACGGGTTTACCCAAGAGCCGCATCGTCATCGACGACTTCAAAATCGATTACGAGATGATGTCCGACACGCTGCCGGACAAGTTCTTCCCCCGCGGCTCGAACTGGCTGATGCTCGGGCCGAGCGGACCGCGGCGGCTGCGCTTGGCGATCGAACACCTCGCCCAGTACCGCGGCGGCATCTGCTTCGCCATCGACCTCGACCCGCGGTACGTGGTGAAGTGCCTCAAAGAAAAGAAGATCAAGGAAGCCCAGGCCTACAAAGACCACTGCATCGATCAGGCTCTCACCGTGCTCGCGGGCGGGCACGAGATCAAGTGCATGTTCACCACGCCGAAATTGCTCGCCGCCTTGGATGAAGCGCTGCGGGCTGGAAAGCTCGAAGACAAGTTCCGCTCGCTGAACAAGCCGATTCCAGCGGGCGGCTTGCGATCCATCAAGGCAACGGGCATCACGGGCATCTTCTCCGGCGGCACCGAGTTCACGCCCCAATTCACTCGCGAAGCCTACGAGGAAATGCTCGACAATGGCGAGGTCTACATGACCCCGACCTACGGCAACACGCTCATGGGCCTCGCCTGCTCGAAGCCCATCGGCCCGGACGACGGCTTCAAGATCAGCTACTACGCCCCGCAACCGCGGGCCGTGGCGCAAGTCGTGAACCCGAAGAACTTCGACGAACTCGTCCCCTACGGCGGCACGGGCCGAGTGCTGCTGACGACGCTGACGAAGGAGTTTTTCGTCCCCCGCTTCCCCGAACGCGACGAGGGAGAACGCGAGCCCCCGTTCGAGAAGTACCCCTGGGACGGCGTCAGCGGCGTCCGCCCGTTCGGCGAACTCGCCGGCGGCACCGTGGTCGGCGTGTACTGACTTGGCGAGCCTCGGACGTGATTCCGGGGCGTTTTTGGTGCAAGTATGCCGTCGCCGTTTCCGGGAATGGATCCGTATTTGGAAGGCTCGCTGTGGCCCGATGTCCACGCGAGCGTTTTGCCGAAATTGCGCGCGGCGATCGTCCGACTACTACCGGAACGCTATTCCGCCCTCATCGGCCAATACGTCTGGCTCGAAGGTTCCGATGACGATGACCGACAGGCTCTCGGCGTGCCCGACGTTTTCGTGAGCGGTTCCACGTCCAAGAAAAACGGGAGTGCCGAACGGACGTACTCTGCGAATGCCGCTCCCGTCCTGTCCACGCTGCCCGCCGTCCGTCGATCCGGCCACCGCTACTTGCGGATTACCGACCGCGAACGCCGCCGCTTGGTGACCGTCGTGGAATTGCTTCGCCCGAGCAACAAGGATTCGGGCAAGAACCGGCCGCACTATTTGGAAAAGCGAAACGAGTATCTGGCCACGGGCGTCAACTTGGTCGAAATCGACCTTCTCCGCGCCGGCGAGCGGATGCCTTTGGGTGAGCCTTCGCGGACGCCGACCGATTACTCGTTCGTTCTCGTCCGGGCCGATTCATTCCCGAGCGTCGAGATGTGGCCGTTCTCGATCCGCCAAGGGCTTCCCGCTTCGATCGTGCCCCTCGACCCGGCGGATGACGATCTCTCGATCGATTTGAAAGCCCCGTTCAACGAGATCTACGACGAGGCACGCTACGATAAACTCGTCGATTATTCGGCACCCGCGAACCCACCGCTCCGCAAGGCAGACGCATCGTGGGCCGACGACCTATTGAAGAAGCCGACGAATAAACGCAGGAAATAAGGACCACCCCACCATGATCAAAATCCCCGCGCTCCGCTTCGGCAAGGCCTACACCAGTTTGGAAAAGGCCACGCTGATCCACCATGCCACGGGTGAGCCCGTCGCGGAGGTGAGCCAGGTCACGGGCAGCATGATCGCCCGCGATCTCGGCCAGATGGACCGCGCCCGCAAGGAACTCGCGGCGATCCCGATCCGCGACATCGTGGCGATGTACGAGAAGGCTGCGGATTACTTCGTCAACGCCACCCTGCCCTGCGGCGATGCGGAGTTCTCGTTCGACGACTACGTCCGCAACCTGTCGTCCACGACGGGTTCGCCGATGGTCTTCTGCCGTCGGAACGCGCTCAAAGTGCAGTACGTATTGGCGAACATCGAAGAAGTGATCGGCGGGCTGACGCGCGGGCTCGATCTCGACGCACTGGATAAGGGCTTCACGACCCGCAATGGCCGGATGCAGGCGTTCTACCCCACCACGAACGTCTTCGGGGCGGTCCTCCCTTCAAACTCGCCGGGCGTCCATGCCTTGTGGGTGCCGACGATCGCGTTCAAAACTCCGCTGCTGTTGAAGCCCGGACGCGAAGAACCCTGGACGCCTTACCGCGTGCTGCAAGCGTTCATCAAAGCCGGAATCCCCGCGTCCGTGCTCGGTTTCTTACCCACGGACCACGCGGGATCTTCGGACATTTTGCGGCTATGCGGTCGGAGCATGGCCTTCGGCGATGACAAAACCATGGCGGCATACAAGAACGACCACCGGGTCGAAATCCACGGCACCGGTTACAGCAAAATGATCTTCGGCGAGGACGAGGCCGACAACTACGAGAAGTATTTGAACATCCTCGTCGAAGCGGTTTCTGCGAACGGCGGCCGCGCCTGCGTGAACGCCTCCGCGATCTGGGCGCCGCGAAACGCCAAGGAAATCGCCGAGGCACTCGCCAAGCGACTCGTCGGAATGAAAGCCCGTGCGTGGGACGACCCCGATTGCGAGATCAGCGCCTTTGCCAAACCCGAAGTCGCAGAGGCGATCGACAACCTCATCGAAGAGGGACTTAAAACGCCCGGTGCTGTGGATGTGACTCAGAAAATCCGCGGCACGCCCCGCCTCGTCAAGGAAGGGCGGGTCGCGTGGTTGCTGCCCACGGTGGTGCTCTGCGAATCGCCGGAACACCCGCTGGCGAACAAGGAGTTCCTCTTTCCCTACGCCAGCGTGATAGAATGTGCTCAGACGGACGTCCTGCAGCGGATCGGGTACACGCTCGCCGCGACCGGATTGACCGAGGATCCGCAGTTTATCTCCGAACTGCTGGCCTGCCCCCACATAGAACGCTTGAACATCGGGCCCGTGCCGACGAACCGGTTGACCTGGGACCAGCCGCATGAAGGCAACCTTTTCACCCACCTCTACCGGCAGCGGGCCCTCCAGCTCGCTCCGGGCTCACCGCTCGCCGCCGCCGTTTGACTTTCAGCCGCTCGGGCGGGTGATCTTCGAGCCGGGCGGGCTGAACCGCCTGGGCGAAGCCGCACTCTCGCTCGGCGGCAAGCGGGTCTTGCTGGTGACGGACCCCGGCCTCGAACACGCCGGGCACCCCCAGCGCGCCGAGAAGTCGCTCGTCGATGCGGGCCTCGCGGTTTTCACGTTCGACGGTGTCAAAGAAAACCCCACCGAACGCGAAGTGTCCGCGGGCGCTGCGTTCGCCCGAGCGAACGCTATCGACCTGATCGTCGCGGTCGGGGGCGGGAGTTCGATGGACTGCGCCAAGGGGATCAACTTCATCCTCTCCAACGGCGGCCGGATGCCCGACTACAAGGGCTTCGGCAAAGCCACCAAGCCAATGCTCCCGTCGATCGGCGTGCCGACCACTTCGGGGACCGGCAGCGAGGCCCAGTGCTACGCGCTGATTACGGACGAATCGTCGCACATGAAAATGGCCTGCGGCGATAAGAAGGCAGCATTCCGCGTGGCGATCCTCGACCCCGAAGTGACGCTCTCGCAACCGCGATCAGTAACTGCCGTGACCGGAATCGATGCAATCGCCCACGCCGTCGAGTCGTTCGTTTGCACCAAGCGGAACCCGATTTCGTCCGCTGCATCGCTCACCGCCTGGCGATATTTGGAACCGAACTTCGCCCGCGTGCTCGCCGAACCGGACGATCTTGCAGCACGCTCCTCGATGCTGCTCGGCTCGCACTTCGCAGGCATGGCCATCGAAAACGCCATGCTCGGCGTCTGCCACAGTTGTGCGAATCCGCTTACGGCCCACTACGGCATCTCGCACGGCACGGCCATCGGGCTCTTGCTCCCGCACGTCGTCCGTTTCAATGCCCCCGCTGTTGGGAATCTCTACGCTGAACTCGTTCGCGAGACCGGGCACGCGAACGGCGAACCACCGTCCGAAGTCCTCGCTCAACGCATCGCCGAACTGGTCCGCCTCGCGGACCTGCCCGGACGGCTGAAAGACTGCGGCGTCAGCGAGAGTATCCTCCCATTGCTGGCAGAAGAAGCGAATCAGCAGTGGACTGCGCGCTTCAATCCCCGCCCGGTGACGGAAGTCGAAATCCTCCGCATTTACCAATCCGCTTGGTGAGGTGCTCCAAGATGCGAGTCTGCTTACTCATCGCAGCAGTATTTGCCACACCCGCACTCGGGGCGGATTGGCCCGTTTTCCGCGGCAATTCCGCCATGACGGGCGTTGGCTCGCCGAAGCTCCCGGATCAACTCGAAGAACGCTGGGTTTTCCAAACCAAAGTCAAAGACACGATCGAAGGCGCTCCCGCAGTCGTCGATGGGGTCGTCTACTTCGCCAGCATGGACCGGCACCTCTACGCGGTCGATCTCAAAACTGGCAAAGAGATTTGGAGCGTCCGACTCGCCCCGATGAAAGCGTCGCCCGCCGTCCGAGCCGGTCGTATTTACGTCGGCGATGTCGAGGGGAAGTTCTACTGCCTCGAAGCGAAGACCGGACAACTCGTCTGGAGTTTCGAAACCTCGGGCGAGATCATTGCCGGGGCGAACTTCCACAAGGAACGCATCCTGATCGGTTCTCATGATTCGACCCTTTACTGCCTCGAAGCGGACGGCAAAAAAGCGTGGGAGTTGAAGATCGACGGGCCGGTCAACGGCGCGGCCGTGGTCATCGGCGACCGCACGTTCGTCGCGGGGTGCGATAGCAATCTGCATGTCGTGGACGTGCTCACCGGCAAGTCGCTCGGGATGGTGGACCTCGGCGGACAAGCCGCGGCGACGGCCGCGGTGGTCGATGACCGCGTATACGTCGGCACCATGTCGAACACGGTCATCGCGGTCGATTGGAAGAAGCAGAAAAAGGCCTGGGAGTTCGAAGCCCCCAAACGGCAGCAACCCTTCTACGCCTCGGCCGCGGTCACCGATCAACTCGTGATCGCCGGGAGCCGGGATAAGAAGGTGTACGCCATCGATCGCGCGACTGGCAAAGAACGGTGGAACTTCCTGACGGAAGGCTCCGTCGATGCCTCGCCCGTGGTCGTTGGAAATCGGATTTACGTCGGCTGTCTTTCGGACACCGGCGAGTTCTACGTTCTCGATTTGGCGACGGGTAAAGAAATTCAGAAGCTGGAATTCTACAGTGCCATCACGGGCTCGGTCGCCGTGGGGCCAGACTGCTTGATCGTCGGCACGGAAAAGGGAACGCTACACTGCTTGGGGAAGAAGTAGGCTTTTTAAGGTGGACACTGCCCACCTCAGTTTGAATTCGGTGGGCCGTACCCACCCTACAAAGAGGTGGTGGACCATGTCCGCGACTCCGCTCGATCAAGAAAAAACCGGCCTGGGCAACTACTTCATCGCAAACTATCCGCCCTTCTCCTTCTGGAAGAAAGATTTCGTCCCCGACGCGCTTGCGGCGATCAATCGACCGCCGACCCCCGGGACGCCGCTGGGGCTATACCTGCACATTCCGTTCTGCCGAAAGCGGTGCAAGTTCTGCTACTTCCGCGTCTACACGGATAAAAACGGCCGCGATGTCGAAACGTACATGAACGCGTTGGTGAAAGAGGTCGAACTCCTCAGCAAGACCGCGTGCGTTGGGGGTCGTCACCTCGATTACGTTTACTTCGGCGGTGGCACGCCCTCCTACCTCAGCGCGACGCAGTTGACGGACCTCATTCAACGCGTGAAAGCGGTTTTCCCCTGGGATAAAACCCGCGAAGTCGCCTTCGAGTGCGAACCCGGCACCTTGCAACTCCACAAGCTGCAAACCCTCAAAGACCTCGGCGTCACACGGCTGAGCCTCGGCATCGAGAACTTCAACGACGAAATCCTTTCCTCGAACGGCCGGGCCCACCTCTCCGCGGAGATCCACCGCGCCTACGGCTGGGCCCGCGAAGTCGGATTCGACCAGATCAACATCGACCTCATTGCCGGGATGGTCGGCGAGACCTGGGAGAACTGGCGGGACTGCGTCCGCAAGACGATCGACATCGCCCCGGAAAGCGTGACGATTTACCAGATGGAATTGCCGTACAACACGACGTACTCGAAGGAGCTCACCGTCATCGGCCAGGAAACCGCCCCAACGAACTTTATCGCCGACTGGCCGACCAAGCGGGCGTGGGTCGATTACGCCTTCGCCGAGATGAAGAAGGCCGGGTACGAAACCTCGAGCGCGTACACAGTCGTGAAAGACAAGGCGAAAACGCAGTTCGTTTACCGCGACGCACTTTGGCACGGCGCAGACATGTTCGGCACCGGCGTCGCATCGTTCGGTCACGTCAACGGCGTACACATTCAAAACGTCGATACCTGGGAAGCATACATTGCCATGCTCGATGCAGGCGAGTTGCCCTTGGGGCGAGCTTTGCCCGTCACGGATCGCCAACTGTTGATCCGCGAGATGATCCTGCAACTCAAGACCGGCCACATCGAGAAGGACTACTTCCGCTCGAAGTTCGGCGTGGACATCACCGACGAATTTAAGGACGGCTACCGCCAACTGCAGGACGACGGCTGGCTGACGGTCACGCCCCGCGGGGCCGAACTGACGCGGCCGGGACTGATGCAAATCGACCGCCACCTCACGGCGTTCTTCGAACCGGAGCACGTCTCGACGCGATACGCGTGAGAACCGCTTCGATACGATGACGGCATGATTTCCGACGCCGAAGACCGATGTCGAGTGCGGCCTTACGTCCTCGCTAACGCGGCCGTCGCCGCCTGGCTCGTCCTCGGCCAACTCCACCGCTTGCACTCGTGCGATTCGGTCATCTTTACGCTCATCGGCCTGCAGGAGTGGACTCCGTTTTTCTGGGAACAAGATCGTGTGGGGATGCTCACAACTCTTCTTGTTTGCTGGATTCGCGATCCGTTCGTCAACCTCACCGTCCATACGGGGTTGATGGCGTTCAGCGGCCTAACGCTTCCGCTCGTACTCGGACGTCTCGTCAGTCGCGATCGGCGCACGCCGATGCTTGTCACACTCGGCAACGCAATCTTTCTCTGGAAAGCCCCGGACGTCCTGCACGACGCCGTTTTGATCGTTTGCGTCTACCCTTTGGCCCTGACCCTCGGTGTTTGCGCCGTGCTCCTCCTCGATGGGCCTCGCGGGAACTGGCTCGGCCTCGGCACGAAAATTCTCGGCGTTCTGGCCCTCCTCGCCCTCGCGCACTGGACGTACTTGGCCATCGCGGTTTTCCTGTCGGTCGCGATTGCCATCCGCGCTTGGACTTCGCCTCAGTCGAGCAATTCCGACTCGCGGATTGCTCGACTGGCCGGACCGCTAGCCAACTGGCGCGTTTACGTTCTCGCGATCTGTACGGGCGTCGCCGTGGCGGGCGTCTTCGCGTGGATGTTCCGGTTGAGAGCATCGGACCCCGGTATCGTTCCCGTCAGCACGAAGGCGCTGCCCGCAGAGATGTGGATGGATTCTTTCGTCCGCTTTTTCGCCGCCGCTGCCGATTACCCGATGTTCGTCGAATGGGTTTTGTCTTTGGCGGTTCCATCCTCCATCGGGCTGGCGATCGGCCTCATCCGAAATCCGCGGGGCGTACTCGCGACTGCAATCGCCGTCCTGCCCCTCCTGGTCGCGTCGCTCGTCGAAGTCGCTTTCAACGCGACTCGCGAATGGCCCGCGCTCAACCAGCACCATCCCCGCTACCTGCTCGCGCTGTTCGCGTCGTCCGGCCTGGCAATGCTACTGGTCGGCTGGTTGCCCCTTTTGCAAACCGTGCTCGCGGGGCGGCGGGCGACCGTCGCGGGTTGGCTCGCCGTCGTCCTTCTCTTCGGTGCAGCCACTATCCGCTATGGGTTTCCCGATCCGGTCGCGTCTCGCGATGAACTCGACCGCTTCGGCATCATTACAGACGAAGCAATCTCCGAAGATTGCGATGGCATCGGCGGCGAGCCGTTCGTGGCCGTGCCGCAAACGTTCCACGCCAACATGGTGCTTTATGAACGGGGTTCTTCGAAAGTGATTTACTACGCCGGAAGCCGGGGGAAACCCGGCTTGCCGCCGTATCGCCACCGATGGAACCGCGGCCAATTCGGAGATCGATTTCGACTTGCGACGGAACCCGAACAGCTCGCTTACTCGCTCGACCAAGCGGACTGGATCGGCCTGACGCCGTCCGGAAGTCTCGAACGGCGCGGCGATGCGATCGTCATTCCCATGCGGGCCAAACCGATGGATCCTTAAACCTTAGGCGATCGGCGGGTTTTGGTTTCCCCTCTCCCCGCTGGGGAGAGGGTGGCCCGGTTCTCGATCGGCTTAATGTTCGCCATGTTCACACACACCGTTTGCCAGTGTTCATGAACATTAAGAACGCTATGAACACGTGAACATTAAGGCGATCGGCGGGTTTTGGTTTACCCTCTCCTCGCCGTGCAGAGGGGAGAATATCATCTGCCGCTCGCGTTACTTCTTCTCCGGTTCCGGAGGCAGGATTTTCGCGAACGGCTTGCCCTTGTTATCCAGGTTGCGGTTCAAATCGATCGGATCGAATTCGACTTTTGCTCCCTCGGCCGGAACGTCCACTTTCGCGCTCCAAAGGATCGCGTTCACGACCGCGCGGCGGAAGTTTTCGTCGCCCCAGTTCTTGTGGTTGTGCCCGCCAGTGAAGCCGAACGCCCGGCCCCCGTCCTTGCGTTCGTAAGCCCACGCCATCGTTTCGAGCCGTCCCGGAAACTTCTTGGCGTCAGCGGTGCCTCGCGAATTATCGGGCGGAACTGCCTGGAGAATCGGCGTCACTCCCTTGGCTTCCGAAACGGCGAGCACGTCGCCGATCCAGTGCATGTTGTAGTACCATTCGTCCTTGATCGAGAACGGCTTTACGCCGCTGGTGATCGGGTGCTTTGGCAGGCTGCGAATGTCCGCGACCCAGTGGGGGTTCGTCGAGGTCCGCGGGTCGTAGAAGCCGCCCATCCAGTTCACGACCGTTTCGCCGTGCTTCGGTTCGTAATCGACCGCGTAGTGCAGGTTCACCCAGCCGACGCCTTTGTCCATGTGCTTCTGCAGGAACGCGAGGCGGTCGTTCTTGACGACGGGGTGCCCGCCGCGGCCGTCCATGTAGAAGAGCACCGCGGCCGCGTTCTCGAAAACCTTCTCGTTCTTCGGCCAGCCGTCGCGGACCATCACGGGCCAGACGCCGGGCGTTTGCTTCAACAGGTTCACGAGGATGGCCGTGCCGGCGAAGAACTCGTGGTCCCCCGGCCCGTGACTCTTACTACCGGCGACGAGGACGATCTTCTTGCCTTTGAAATCCGCCGGTGGCTCGACCTCGAGGGCGACTTTCGATTGATCGAAGGGGTCGAACCCCAGCCCCTCGGCCCCCGGAACGGGCTTGGGCTCCTGGGCCGACGCCAGGCCCCCGAACGCGGAAACGACGAGACCCAACAGAACGCGGGAGAGCATCGCAAGGCCCTTCTGAATGGAGAAGTTTCGCAGAACACCTCGAAGAAACCACTTTCGCCGGGCGAAGGCAAGCAGTTTCCCCGTAAGTCGCTGCATTTGGGCGAGTATTCCCATTATTGCGGCAACGTTTCGTTTGGCATCCCGCCGCCGATGGGTGACACTGGCATGACCGGACTCGCGAGCACCACCCGTTCAACTTGGCCGTCCGCCGGAGTTTTACCGTTGCTTCCGGATTTTACCCTCGATTCGCTCTACGAGCTTTTCCCCAACAGCCTCGATCAACCGGTCGTCGAACCGATCCCGGGCGAACTCGTTCCCGAACCCTACCGCAAACTCCTGGTCCACAACCACCACATGACGGTGACGGTCGAAGAGTTCTACGGCCGGCCCGTGGACGTGCGCGTGCTCGATTCGCGGACCGAGGGTGATACCTATGCCCGCAAAATCTTGCTGAACCTGCGCCCCGGCGGCGAAGTCGTGCAGTTCGGCCTCGTCGAGATCGACCTGGCGAAACTCTCTCCGATCGTGCGCGAGCAGATCGTCGAACAGAAGACCCCGCTCGGCCGCGTGCTGATCCAGAACGACGTGCTGCGGACCGTCCGCCCGATCCAGTTCTTCCGCGTCACTCCCACGAAGACGATGTGCGACTGGTTCGGCATGAAAGAACCCGCCGTGACCTACGGCCGCCTCGGCGTCATCATCACCGACGGCGAACCGGCCATCCGCGTGGCGGAGATTCTGACTCCGGTCGAGTGCGATCGATAGCCGTCATTGTTCGACATTTCCATCGACCTTCGGCGTATCATCGGCAGAATCGCTGGCCGAACGGTCCGGCCGCGACACTTCCCGTTGGGAGCCTTTCCATGACTCGGTTCTTCTTCACCGCCTTGCTCGCGGGTTCGGTCTTGGCACCTCTCGGAGCCGCGGACCCGGCCCCGCTCGCCCGCGGCGAGCTCGACAAGCGAGCCGCCGCCGCGGCGTTCGACGCCGTTTCGCAGGGCGTCGAACTCTTCAACGCCGGCAAGCACGACGAATGCTTGCGGGTTTACGAAGGTGCTCTGGCCGTGCTCAAGTCGCTCTTCGACCACCACCCGGCGTTGATGAAATCGATCGCGGACAAGATGGACTTCGCCAAAGATGCGAAGACCGCGGTCGCGAAGGCGTTCATTCTGCGCGAGGCGCTGGACGCGGTCATCGACCTCGGCGCGAAGAAGAAGCCGCTCTGGGAACGCCTCGGTGGAGAGCCTGCGGTGAAGGCCGTCGTCCACGATTTCGTGATGGCCGCGGCGACGGACCCCAAGGTGAACTTCTTGCGCGATGGAAAGTATAAACTGGACGCCAAGGGCGTGGCCGCGCTCGAAGCCATGCTCGTCGATCTCGTCAGTGCGACTTCCGGCGGGCCGCGGAAGTACGTGGGCCGCAACATGAAAACGACCCACGCGGGAATGAAGATCACCGAAGCCGAGTTCGACGCCCTCGTCGCCGTGCATACGGCCACGCTTCAGAAGTTCAAAGTGCCCAAGGCGGAGATGGACGAACTGACCGCGATCATTCTGTCTACCAAAGCCGACATCGTGGAAGTGAAGAAGTAGTAGATTGGCAGGGACTTTCGGAGCCCGAACGCCGGTGAGGTTTAGCAGACCTCACCGGCGTTCGGGCTCGGACTTATCCCGTGAAGGCGCCGAATTGATGCGGATCGCACTGTTCCTCCCCCACCTCGGCGTCAGCGGCGGGCTCGGCGTTCACTGCCGCGGGGTCGTAGCTGCGCTCCTCCGCGTCGCACCGCAAATCCAACTCACGATATTCGCCCCACGAAATCCGCTCGCTCTGTTCCCCTTAGCCGGGATCGAAGACGACTGGAAACCGCTCATCGCAGATCCGCGGGTGACTTACGCCCCGTTCGCTTGGCCCCCGGGCTCATCGCTCGCCGATCCGCTCGATCCAATTTTGGCCCCGCTACTCGCAGAGCACCCCTGCGACCTCTTGCTTTGCAGTTACTACACGGGCATGGAGCGCCCGCCCTGCCCGCAAGCCGTTGTCTTCCACGACGCGGGGTTCCTCGAAAACCCGCAAGTCTTCGGCGAAACGGCCACGCGAAGGCGAGCGGCGGTCGAGAAATGTCGGCCCGCGATCGACCGCTTGATCTGCGTCTCCGCG
>Ga0105048_10014547_pt1 | contig 12253 bp, 12 predicted proteins | sample MAT05_FD_78382 | JGI IMG/M metagenome (GOLD analysis project Ga0105048, IMG submission 78382) | Freshwater microbial communities from Lake Fryxell liftoff mats and glacier meltwater in Antarctica - MAT-05 | ecosystem: Environmental > Aquatic > Freshwater > Ice > Liftoff microbial mat | place... | reverse complement strand
TCCGGCGTTTATTCCTGTATTACGATTCATGGCGGATCCTCTGTGGCTTAGTGAAGACCTTGGTCTATCACATCCTTGGGCACTTTGATACCGTATCCATCAGAGGATCCACCCCGTGCAGGGTGGTTTCTTCCTGATTGACGGCTGTTCTGTCTCAGCACCCCATTCCATCTCCCCTTAAGGAGGGAGGCATCCATAGCATCTATTCACCCACGCGCTGCAATGGGTGCCGAGTCGGTCACCATCCATGGCATCACCGACAGCCAGGTGCAACACGCCTCCGACCTGGAGCAGATCCTGGGCGAATTGCTCGACGCCATCGCTGGCCAGGTGCTGGCGGTGCATTTCCGCGACATTGAGCGCCGCATACTTGACGCCGCATTCGTGGCCCGCATCGGCGAAGGCATCCAGTTCCCGGTCCTCGACAAGATGGAACTCAAGGCGCGTTTGCACCGCGGCCAGACAACCGGCCTGATCGACCGTGTGCTGGGCCGCAAGCCACCGTGGGTCTCTATCCGGCTCGTAGACAGCCGTGCGCGTTACAGATTGCCACGCTACAAGCCGCACAACGCAATGACCGATGCGTTGGCCAGCGCGGAGTTGCTGCAGGCGCAGGTGGCACACCACTATGCGCCGGAAACGCTAGTGCGCGCAGTGTGGTTCTAGGCTCAGGGCTAAGCCGAATTAGGGTCGATAAAACGCACCGAAAGGAGTTTGACGAACCGTTTGGGCTAACGATCTTCGCGTTTGTTCATTGGATGCTCTTTGTTGTCCGTTTTGGCGGGCCAAGCCAATGCGCTAACTCTTGATCAAAGCAGATCCCATCTCCGCAAGCATCAATGTCGCCGCATGGATGTTGGTCGATACCATGGACGGCATCACCGACGCATCGACTATGCGCAGCGACTCGGCGCCGCGCACTCTTAATTGCGGATCCACCGGCGCGCCTAACGCACCCATCGCGACGGAGCCACAGGGATGGAACGTGGTAGACGCCGTCGTCCGGATGTAGTCGAGCAGATCTTCGTCGCGCTCGATGTCTGGACCCGGCTTGAGCTCGCTGGCGATCCAGCGAGCCATTGCGCGTGTTTTGGAAAGCCGGCGGCCCAGCCGGAACCCTTCCAGCATCGCAGCACGATCATAGGCCTCGGTCAGATAGTTCGCGCGAATTCTGGGCTTGGCCATTGGATCAGCGCTGCACAGTGCCACCGAGCCCCGGCTGTCCGGTCGGCAGACACACACGCTGTAGACAAAGCCCGAGAACGGATGAAGCCCGGTCGCGTAGTTGTCCAAGCTGAAGTTGGCTACCTGGAACTGGAGCGCCGGCCCAGTCGATGCGGGTGAGCGCGCCGACACCGCCACCACATCAGCGAACAGGCTAGCCTCGGATGCCGCAATCGCCATTGGCCCCGCGCCCTCGAACAGGTACTGGGCGCACATGCGGGTCATCCGCAGCGGACTGCGCATTATGTCGTTCAGCGTCACCGGCTGCGTACAGCGGAACGAGAAGCGCGCCATCAGGTGATCTTGCAACCCTTGTCCGACCGCGGGCGAATGAACCACTGGCTGTATACCCAACGCCGAAAGCGCCCTCGAATCTCCGATGCCCGAAAGCATGAGCAACTGCGGCGTATTGATTGCGCCGCCACAAAGAATGACTTCACGGCGCGCACGAACCGTGTGTGATGCGCCATCCTGTGTCGCAATCTCAACTCCGACCGCGCGCCGACTTTCAAAGATGACGCGCCGGGCCATTGCGCGCGTGAGCAGATGAATCTGTGCGCCGCCAACAATAGCCGACCGCAAGTAGGTGCGCGCGGACGTCTTGCGCCTGCCGCGCTCGGCATTGAATGGAAGAAATCCACAGCCCGTGAGCGAGCGTCCATTGAAGTCCCGGTTGTAGGTGAAGCCGAGTTCCACGCCTGCGTCGACAAACGCCCGCGCAACGGCGGACGGAGTCGCAGCACGGTCAACCGGAATAGGGCCATCGAATCCGTGAAGTACAGCATCGACTTCGCTATCGAGCGAGCGCTCCAGCTTCATGAAGTAAGGCAGTACGTCGGCGTAAGACCAGCCGCTTGCGCCCATGGCTTCCCAGCGATCAAAATCACCGGGCGCACCGCGCAGGAAAACGAGTCCGTTGATACTGGCCGAACCGCCAACCACTTTGCCACGCGGCCAGACGATTTTGCGGTCGCGCAGCTCTGGTTCGGGCTCGGTCGAGTAGCCCCAGTTGACCGCTGGCTTGTTGATGAGGCGTGCGTAACCGATGGGGACCGATATCCATGGGTCGCTGTCCGGGCCGCCCGCTTCAATCACGCAGACCGATACGTTCCTTTCTTCCGCGAGTCGGCTTGCGACGACACAACCCGCAGCACCAGCACCCACCACGACGTAGTCAACCTCGGCAGGAACTTGCATATCGATCTCACGTTGGCCCGCCCTTGGCCCGGTAGAGCTCAAGATTCTTCGCGGGTCGGAATGCGCTTGCCGTCGGAGGCGAAGATGTGGGCGCGGTTCATGTCGGGAACCAGTTGGATCACCTGCCCCATGTGTAGGGTCACGCGATCCCGGAACACGCAAGTCACCACTTGCTGGCCCGCGTGCGCGATGACCTGTGTCTCCGATCCTGTGGGCTCGATAACAGAGACTTTCACATCGAAGCCACCACTTTCAATACGTACATGTTCCGGTCGGAAGCCGAACGTGACAGGCCCGGCTGGAACACTGCCGAAGCGCTCGCCCAGAGGCACAATGAAACCGCAATTCGCAACAAATTTTCCTTCATTCACGCGACCCGGTACCAGGTTCATTGCCGGTGAGCCGATGAAGCCTGCGACGAACAGATTGGCGGGGAAGTCGTAAAGTGCGAGCGGCTCGCCTATCTGCTCCACCACGCCGTCACGCATGACGACGATGCGGTCGGCCATGGTCATCGCCTCGATCTGGTCGTGCGTGACGTAAATGGTGGTCGTCGACAGTCGCGCGTGCAGGGACTTCATCTCGGCCCGCATGGCCACGCGCAATTTGGCGTCGAGATTCGATAGCGGTTCGTCGAACAGAAAAACCTTCGGATCGCGAATGATTGCGCGCCCCATCGCCACGCGCTGTCGCTGGCCGCCGGAGAGCTGGCGCGGAAAGCGATCGAGCAAACTTCCGAGGCCCAGGATGTCGGCAACACGCTCGACCTTCGATTCGATTTCCGCCTTGGGCGTGCGCTTGAGCCGTAGCGCGAAGGTGATATTGTCCTTGACACGCAGGTGCGGGTAGAGCGCGTAGTTCTGGAACACCATCGCAATGTCGCGGTCCTTGGAAGGCACGTTGTTCACCACACGCGGGCCGATGGAAATCTCGCCCGACGTTACCGCTTCCAGCCCGGCAACCATGCGCAGCAACGTCGTCTTGCCACAGCCCGAGGGGCCGACAAGCACCATGAACTCGCCATCGCGAATGTCTACATCGACGCCGCGCAGCACCTTTGTCGCGCCGAACGACTTGACTATTTGCCTGATTTGTACAGCAGCCATTGTTTTCGCCAATCTCGGGAATCTCAGGCCTTGCCTGAGGGGGACGCGCTGCGCTTAGCCGGCACGCCGATCATCACTACGAACATCTCGGTGTCCGTAGCGGTTTCGTTCTTCCACGCGTGCACGGTTGCGCGCTGCACCAGCACGTCGCCTGAGGAAAGACGGGTCTCGCCCTCTTCCATGACGGCGACGATTTCGCCACGCATCACGTAAACGTAGTCGAACGTCGGGGTCAGGTGCATGCCCGGATGCCGCGGCGCTTCACTGCTCATGTTTCGCATCGCGCCCATCGACGCGAACAGATCGGACGCCTTCAGACCAGAACCCCAGCGTTGACTGTCGGGCGGAATGCGCACGATACGGCAGGACGTCTGGACCGGGCCGGGCGCGAAGGTGACGGGCGCGTCGTCGACCTGTTGCGCACTCGATGCCAGGTCGCTCGACCCGGCGGTGCGCCAGACCTCGACAATGCGACCGCCACCCGGCGTGTCCAACACGGCGCTCGCCGCGCCATCATGTTCGATGACCGAGCGGCCCTTTGCATCGACGCCGGTCAGGATCCTGCGATAAGCAGTCATCAGCTTCGACCTCCATCGACGAAGTAGGTCTGGTTGGTACACGAGCGAGCCGCGTCGGAGGCCAGGAAAAGCACCATCTCCGCGACGTCGGCAGCAGAGACTTCATCGGGAATGCACTGGCCTTCACGTCGGCGCACCTCGGCCTCGGGCGTCCACCAGAGGCGCTTCTGGCGCTCTGTCATCACCCAGCCGGGCACCACGTGGTTCACGCGTATGCCTTCGGGGCCCAATTCGCGTGCCAGCGCCTTGGTCATGCCCGCAACGCCGGCCTTGGCCATGAGATAGACGCTCATCGACTTTGCGCCGAGGTACCAGGCGTGTGAGCCGATGTTGACGATAGCGCCACGCCCTGCGCGCGCCATGCCTTCCTTGACCGCCTGCGCCGCGAAGAACTGGTGGCGCAAGTTGACGGCCATGCGTTCGTCGAAGTAGTCTGGTTCGACGTCGACAAAAACATGGCGCTCATCGCTCGCCGCGTTGTTGACGAGGATCGCAATGTCGCCCAGTTCACGCTGCACTGCAGAGATCTGTATTCGCAACTCCGCGATGTCGGTCACATCGCACGGCAGAAAGCAAACCTTGGAACCGGTGCGACCCGCAACGACCTGCGCGGTTCGCTCGCCCCGCTCTTGCGATATGTCAAGAAAGCCGACCGATACCCCCTGCTCCGCAAGGCGCATCACGATGGCTGCACCGATACCACTCGCACCACCCGTCACCAACGCAATCCGGCCGCGAAGGCTCGGGTAATTCGCTGCGCCCGAACCGGCGGGAATGTCGTTCTCAACCGGCTGAAGACTATCTGTGCCCATGCTGCGTCTAGCCTTTCACAGAACCCGCGGTAAGCCCTGCCACAAGCAGTCGCTGCGCAAACATCACCAGCGCCACCACAGGAGCTAGTTGGACAGTTACTCCCGCAAACAGCACTCCCCAATTCGTGCCGTAGATCGCATCCATCACTTCGCTGATGACTAGCGGCGCCGTCTTGGCGTACTGGGTCGTGAAGATCAAGGCAAACAGGTATTCATTCCAGGCGAAGACGAACACGAAGATCGCGCTCGCAGCCATGCCCTGAAGCGCCAAAGGCAAAATCACCTTGCGGATTGTTTGCGCCTGCGAGGCGCCGTCGACATGGGCGGCTTCGTCCAGTTCACGAGGAATCTCGTCGATGAATGTCTTGATGATCATGGTGCAAAGCGAAACCCAGAACGCCGCGTACAACAAGATGAGAAGCGCATGCGTGTCGCTCAAACCCAGCGCATCGACGGCCGGAAAAAGGGGGAGCGTCACGACGATCGGCGGCAGCAGCCGGATAGCGATCATGTAGATGGCACTTATGGCCAGCAGCCGACCTGCATATCGCGAATATACGTAGCCGGCGAGGAAGCTCACGAACACTGCTAGGACAGTCGCGCCGACAGAGACGATCAGGCTGTTCTTGAGCGTCGGAAAGAATGCATCCCATTCGTTCCAGAGTGCCACGTAATGCTCGAAGGTCGGCACGAACGCCAGCGACGGCGGGTACGCGAACATCTGCAACTGCGGCTTGAACGACGAGATGACGATGAACATCACCGGTCCAGCGGACCATACGATCACCAGCGCCACGGCAAGGCCACGCAAGAGCAATTGGAGGTATTTATGCATTTCCAACGGCGATGCGTCGATGCATCTGATAGAGATAGAACGAGGCGATGGCAAGCGAGCTCAACACCATCAGCCAACCGGTCGCCGCAGCCGTGCCGAATTCACCATTTCGAAACGCGCCCTGGTAGAGATAGACAGCAAGCACTTCGGTGAGTCTCGCCGGACCGCCTTTCGTGAGCAGCCAGACTTCCGAGAACATGCGGAACGCAAACACCAGCCGGAAAATCACGGTGATGAGCAGTGCTGGGATCAATAATGGCAACGTGATGCGAAAGAACATTTGGATCGCGTTCGCGCCGTCGATGCGCGCCGCCTCGTACACGGACTGCGGAATCGCCAGGATGCCCGCATACAGCAGCAGGAAGGTGAATGGTAAGTGATGCCATACGCTGATGACGGAAACCAGCACAAGGCCCTGTGTCGGCGAAGCGCTCCAGTTCAGCCCCATGCCCCAATCGGCTAGCATACGACCGATGGCACCGTAATTCGGGTTCATGATGATCTTCCAGGCCAGGACACCCACCACCTCGGACACGGCGTAGGGCATTAACACAATCGCGAACATGAGCTTGCGGCACGGCAGGCCGCTGGCAAACAGCAGCGCCAGCGCCAGTCCGAGAACAATTTCTGCGTAGACCACCGCGTTCACGACCACAAAGGTATTGAACGCTGCGCGCCAGAAGTACGAATCCAAAAGAACGGTCTTGTAGTTGCTCAGACCGACAAACACCGGCGCCACGCCGTACGACGACTCGTTCAGGCTCATCCAGAACACATAGAGGGACGGCAGCGTAATCACCCCTAGCAGCAGTACATGAACCGGCGCCAGTAGCCCGAATGCGGAGGGGCTGAGCTTCTTCATTGAATAGCCGAAGAAAAACCTCGATGCAGACTTCGCTTACCGCTTCACCAGAGGGGAGATGCGCTTTTGCATCGACGCGGCCGCATCTTCAGGTGTCTTGAGCCCGATAACGGCCGCTTGCGACTCTTCCATGAAGATCATATTGACCTGCGCTGATGAGTCATAGGACGATGGGATGGTCGTGGCCTTGCCGATGGCGACAGCTTCCTCTTGCGTGTAGGGCAGTTTCTCCTTCAGACGCGTGTCGCTGTATGCCGCAGGGCGAACCGGCCCATTACCGTTGAGCGCGGCTCGAACCGTGTTGGCGGGACTCGAAAGTTCGCGAATGAGGCTCCAGGCAAGCTCTTTTTGTATCGAGTTCTTGGGCACGGCGAATGCCCAGATCTCGGTCATGGCCACAACATCCTTGCCTGTTGCCGGGTCGGCCGGAATTGGCACCACTTTGATCTGGCCCGGGTATTTGGACTTCTTGGGATCGTTGTAGATCGTGTAGCGCGCAAATGGATCGAAAGCCATGGCAGCCTGTCCGGTCTGGACCGAGGTAATGACCTCGTCGATGCTGAGCGTCGCGTAGTTTGACGGCAGTACACCTTCCTTGTAAAGCTGGTTCATCGTGCGCAGCGCTTTGATCATCTCGGGGCTGTTGGCCTTGACATTAAGCTTCTGGTCCACGAGTTCAGCACCGAACGCGTTGAGGATGGACAACACAGCGAAGGGGCCCGCACCCGCTGGCACCGTTAGTCCGTTCACCTTCATGCCGTCGGCGCGGGTGTAGGTCAGTTTGCGCGCGTAGTCAAGCACCTCGGTAAGGTTGCGGGGCGGACCCGAAAGGCCGCGTTCTTTGAGGATGGCCTCGTTGAAGTGCAAGCCCGTCGTGGCGTGGCGATACGGAATCGCGAACATGCCGTTGTCGTAAGTGAGCGATGTGATCAGGTTCGCGGGAATACCGCTGAAGTTTTCGATTGGCTCCTTCTTGTTCCATGGGTCCAGCGGCTCCAGCAGTCGGCTCATGCGTGGCGTGGCGTACTTGTTGATGATGAGCGCCAGGTCGATGGAGGTCTCGCGCAGCGTCAGTTCGCGCTGCAGTCGGTCGTGCATCGGATCGATGTCGGCCGTGATCCAGTTGAGCTTGACGTTGTTGCGCGCGGCCCATTCGCCAGCGATGTCGCCGCCGGTCGTACCCTGCACCAGTCCACGCGCCACGTTTTCATGCACTTTGTGCGAAAGGATCGTGAGCGTCAGCTCCGGCTTCTTCTCCTGCGCGGTTGCCGAGATCGAGGCCACGGCAAAGAACAGCCCACCTGCGAGATTCAACGCCTTCCGTTTGAATTTCATGCGAGTCTTCATTTCTGTCTCCTGTTTGAGGTTGCGCTTTCGCGCGTGTCTAACACAACTACGATTCATTCCTTGAGGGCGAGATAGATCAGAAACTTGATCTTTCTCGGCGCGCCGTCACCAAATAGCACTTTGAGGCGCAGCCAATTTCCAAACTCGCGCTGTACGCACGTGGCCATAGAGTCTGCTCGGGCGGCGACCTGCACAGGCGCGCTTTCGTCAGCCATCCAGACGAGGCCGTCCGGCGATATCTCTGGGCGCAACTCGACACCCGCGGCACTGGCGTCCGCCCCAAGAATACGAATGAACCAGCGCGCCTCGGAAGCCCAACCTGCCTCGTACGGCTCGGTGTCGAAATCGACCTCGTAGACATTACCCTGCTCCAGCACGGCGGTGAAACATCGACGCATCATCTTCTCTCTCACCGGTCCACCGACACGACGACAGAGTCGACCCAAAGAAAATTTCGAACGCTGCAATGCGTTCGTACGTCCAGGCAAAAATTGAGCAGCCGCTCGCAGCCCCAGTACGGATGGTCATAACGCGGCACCGGCAACGCACGCAGGTCCATCGTCAGGTCGTTCACTTGGAGCTCGGTGTTCCGCCGCGCGTCGGTATCGAATACCCAGCGAAGGTAGTGCCAGTTCGACTTGGTGGGGATCTCGTTGTAGCAAAGCGGCTGATGACCACCAGGCACAGCCGCCCAGTCACCCGGTTCGCGCACGTGGTAGTCGGCCGGCTGAGACGCTAGGCCTTGCTTCTCCATCATGGTCGTGGGCTGCACAGACGTCTTGTACTGCCACTCCTGAACCAGCCTTCCTGAGTGGTCGGCATTCTGGTAGCGCAATGCGCAGTGATAGCGTTCGCCGTCTTCACCCTCGCCTACGTCGTTGCTGATCGTGAAGTCACCAAACTGCGCAGCGGACGGGTGGAAGTTTCCGTCCCATGCACGCTGGCCGACCTTGGGCTGGTTAAAGATGGTTTCGGCCTTGAACGTGAAGTACATCTCGAATTGGACCAAGCCGCGTTTCGCATAGGTGAAGCGCTTGATGGCCTGGCTCATGTGATTGACTTTGGGCCGTGTCGCGAGTTTGAGCGCGTAAGTGCCATCTACCGAACCGTGCGTACCGGTGTCAAAGAACGTGAGGCTGCTCAGTTGCGGCGGCCGCAGATCGCGCGCCATGGTACGCAGGCTATCCAGGTTGTTGTCGTGGTTGCCGCTCAGCTCGCACCAGCCGTTGCTTCCGTCGTCGAAATCATTGACAAAAAGTATGCGGTCGAGTGGATTGAAGCGACTCAGGGTCCGGTCGCTTTTGCGGAGCGCGCGCGTGAACGCCGCTTCGACGGCGTCTTGCGAAAGCTGCATTGAGGTGTTCATTTTCTGCTGCGTGTGATCACAAATGGAAGCGCTTACATTAATTCTAAGCGGATGCCGATCGGATGTCAACAGAGTTGATAGACTGGGTTTTCCCGCATACGCCGCAATAGCGGCAGAATCCAACGCATATGCCTATAACCAATAGCTCTAGCGCCGCAATCAAGATGGAAGACATAGCCCGCGAAGCGGGCGTGTCCATCGCCACGGTTTCTCGGGTCTTCAACCAACCAGAAGTCGTCAGTCCCGCAACGCTCGAGTCCGTAAGAAAGGTGGCGGCGAAGTTCGGCTACACACCCAATCTCACAGCAGGAAGCCTGGCGGGCAACCGCTCGAAGATCGTCGCGGCGATCGTTCCAGTCATAACGAGTTCCATCTTCTCGGAGACCATCGATGGCTTGTCGACTGTGCTCTCCGAGAACGGCTACCAATTACTGCTCGGGCAGACCTGGTACCGCGAAGACAGGCTGGCTGCTCTCATTGACACGTTCCTTGGTCGCCGGGTTGATGGACTGGTTCTCACCGGCATCACACGAGACAAGGCGCTGCGTAAGCGGATCAGGGGTTCTGGCATTCCGGTTGTGGAAACGTGGGAGCTTGGCAGAAGCCCAACCGATATGCTCGTGGGCTTTTCGAACCAAGATGCGGCAGCGGCAGCGGCCAGACATCTGATCGACCGCGGACACAAAAGCCTGGGCTTTATCGGTGGAATGGACATCCGGTCGACGGAGCGACTTGATGGATTTCGCTCTGCCATCGAGGCCGCAGGACTGCGTGAGCCGCGCGTGGCTCGCGTTCCATCGCCCTCGCCTTCATCGGTATTGGTGGGTGCCGAGGCGATCAGGGCATTGCTAGCGCAATTTCCAGACATCAGTGCCGCCTTCTGCACCAACGACATGATTGCGATGGGCGTGTTGCTCGAGTGTCAGCGGCAGGGAATCCCAGTGCCGCACAAGCTCGCAGTCATGGGTTTTTCTGATTTGCCAATCGCTGCCTCTTTAGTGCCCGCGTTAACCACTGTGCAGGTCAGTGCGCACGCCATTGGCACGCATGCTGCACAGATGATTCTTGGGCGTAAGGGCATATTGGAGCGACAACCCAATCGGCTCGACCTGGGGTATTCCGTAGTGGTCCGGGAAAGTGCTTGAAGAATGCGGGTCCAGTCGGGCGGTCGAAGCGTCTGCCGACTTGCAGTGTGTTTCCGTTCCATCTGCGATCACCGCTGCGATCACAACATTGCGATGGCCGGGGCGCGGCTGCATCCATGAACTCGTACGAGCGCTGCCGATCTGAGAGCCGAATCGGCGTGAGCCAGAAGCCGACCAAAAGGTGCCCGATCACCTGTGATCGGGCTAACGTGATCAACTTCGCATCGTTGATGCAGAAGGGTGGCCACGGAAATGACCTTCGACCATCAGTAGCGTCCGGTTAAAAAGTGGACAAATTCAATTGGTTAGCGTCGGGCGGGAGAAGGATTTTCAAACGGTGCGTTTTTGGGGCCAACTGGGAAGGACTCGCCCGTCAGAGCTGATCTGTTGGGGAGTTATGGCCTTGCAATTGCACGATGGGCAGCCGCAGCCCCGCCGCCTGACGCGGGTCGAGCCCGGTGAGGGGCCATGAAGCGCGCGGGCTTAACTGAGCCGGAGAATGTTGGCTGTTGGCGACTCCGGCCTCCTGGGCTGCTTCGTTTCAATTATTCCGATACGTCGGCCGGTCATGGGCGACTTGCAGCAAATGACCTTTCGAATAGCAAACACACGTCCGCAGCTGGTCGGCACTTACCGGAGAACACCGAACTCAACGCAGCCTGGTCAACGGATTGGAGGCGGCCATTCTTAGCGTCGCAAGTCGGACGGCGGTTTGGACTAGCTCAAGCCCGTTTGCATCCACGATTCCCAGGGCGGTTCATGGCGGTTCTAGCCTCGAGGCTTGGAACCACCATCGAAGGCTGCGGACGACTGGTATTGGGGCGGTTCTTTGAATGACCGCTCCTGTTTAGGTTTGTACGACGCCCACCCTTGGCACCAACGCGCCTGTGTGAGCGCGCCAGCACGGGCGGGCATCCTACAAATCTAAACAATAGTGTGAGTTCACCCTGACAGGTTGGGCACCCGCAAACGCAGCGAAGCCGCCCAACAAGTCCACGCAGCCAGTACCCGGAATGGCTGGGAAGTGTCAACTCGATGCCGGCGGGAGCAGTCGCTGGCCAAGCCTCGCCGCTGGCTGGACAACGCGCAACCTGCTGGAAAGACATTGAACGTCAGCTTCAGATATGAGCGGACACCCATCTGAAAAGGGGGGCAAAGTCAGGTATAGGTTGCCGCAGTCGTTCAAGACCCAAATCTGTGCGGCAGCACCCATTCTCTTGCGGTCGGACGGTCTTGCGCAAGGACCTCAACGCGCAACCGTTTCTTCCGTACTCCACCAGATCAACCACATCAGCCCGACCTGGACCGGTAGCCGCGCCCACAGCGCCCACATCGGCACGCCGAACAATTCCGGCTGCTGCAGCATGTAAATGTGTGCCGGTGTCACAGCGACCGTCAGGGCGATCAGGGCAAGCCCGGCTGCGCGACGCGTGGGTTGCCACAAGATACCAGCCGCTCCCAGCAGCTCGAACACTCCGGTGACGATCACCGCAGTCCATGCCCATGGGATGTAGGGCGGCACGATGCGCATCTCAGCTTGCGTGGCGGCGAAATGCGCGATGCCGCCGATGAAGAACCACAGGAAGACGATGATCAGGCCGACAACGCGGGCGCGGGGCATTGTGCGTTGCTCCATGATCAGTGGAGCCGTTGGTTCGGCAGCGCAGCGTGGGTGCGCGAGAGCGTGGCCAGTTGCCCCAGCAGGTCATCATGATTCGACCCGTACCGGCGCTGGCTGACCCAGAACGTATGGATTCGTCGCGCTGCATCCGGCAAAGAGC
>Ga0105048_10014546_pt1 | contig 12254 bp, 15 predicted proteins | sample MAT05_FD_78382 | JGI IMG/M metagenome (GOLD analysis project Ga0105048, IMG submission 78382) | Freshwater microbial communities from Lake Fryxell liftoff mats and glacier meltwater in Antarctica - MAT-05 | ecosystem: Environmental > Aquatic > Freshwater > Ice > Liftoff microbial mat | place... | reverse complement strand
GGGGACGATCTTGTTGCGGATGCGGATGTTCGCGAAGGTGCCGCGCATCATCACCTGATGGTTGCCGCGCCGCGCGCCGTAGCCGTTGAAGTCGAGCGGCTCGACGCCGTTCGAGATCAGGTATTCCCCCGCGGGCGAGGTCTTCTTGATCGAACCGGCGGGCGAGATGTGATCGGTGGTGATGCTGTCGCCGAACACCGCCAGCACCCGGGCCTCGACGATGTCGGTCACGGCCGAGGGCGTCATGCTCATGCCCTCGAAATAGGGCGGATTCTGAACATAGGTGGACGCCTCGTCCCAGCCATAGGTCTGGCCGCCGGAGATCTCGATGGCCTGCCAGTGCTTGTCGCCGGCGAAGACATCCCCGTAGCGTTCGGCGAACATCTCGCGGGTGACCACGGTGCTCTGGATTTCGGCGATCTCGGCCGAGGTCGGCCAGATGTCGGCCAGATAGACCGGTTTGCCGTCCGAACCTTCGCCCAGGGGCTCGCGGGTGATGTCGATTTTCATCGAGCCGGCGATGGCGTAGGCCACCACCAGGGGCGGCGAGGCGAGGTAGTTGGCCCGTACGTCGGGGTTCACCCGGCCTTCGAAGTTTCGGTTTCCCGACAGGACCGAGCAGGCGACCAGGTCCCCGTCCTGAATGGCTTTGGAGACCGCTTCGGGCAGGGGGCCTGAGTTGCCGATGCAGGTGGTGCAGCCGTAACCGACCAGGTTGAAGCCCATGGCGTCCAGGTGCGGGGTCAGGCCCGCCTTGGCCAGATAGTCAGTGACCACCTGCGAGCCGGGGGCCAGGGAGGTCTTGACCCACGGCTTGGTCTTCAGGCCCTTCTCATGGGCCTTCTTGGCCACCAGGCCGGCGGCGATCAGGACGCTGGGGTTGGAGGTGTTGGTGCACGAGGTGATGGCGGCGATGACCACGTCGCCGTGGCCGAGGTCGTAGCTCTGGCCCTCGACGGGCGTGCGCGGCTGTTCCTCGGGCTTGTTGAACTCGCCGGCAAGGGACTGGGCGAACATCGGCGCGGCCTCGGACAGCAGCACCCGGTCCTGCGGGCGCTTGGGCCCGGCGAGGGACGGCAGCACGGTGGACAGGTCCAGCTCGATGGTGTCGCTGAACACGGGGTCGGCCACGCCGTCCTCGTACCAGAGGCCCTGCTCCTTGGCGTAGGCCTCGACCAGGGCGACCCGCTCGGGGTCTCTGCCGGTGGCGGTCAGATAGTCGATGGTGTTTCGCGCGACGGGGAAGAAGCCGCAGGTGGCGCCGTATTCAGGGGCCATGTTGGCGATGGTGGCCTGGTCTTCCAGGGTCAGGAAGGCCAGGGCGGGGCCGTAGTATTCGACAAACTTGCCGACCACGCCCTTTTTGCGCAGCATCTGGGTGACGGTCAGGACCAGATCGGTGGCGGTGGCGCCTTCCGGCAGCCTGCCCGACAGTTTGAAGCCGATCACCTCGGGGATCAGCATCGGGATCGGTTGGCCGAGCATGGCCGCCTCGGCCTCGATGCCGCCGACGCCCCAGCCGAGCACCGACAGGCCGTTGATCATGGTGGTGTGGCTGTCGGTGCCCACGACGGTGTCGGGATAGACGCATGGGTCGCAGCCCTCTTCGCCGACCCACACGGTCTGGGCGAGATACTCCAGATTGACCTGGTGACAGATGCCCGTGCCCGGGGGGACCACGCGGAAGTTGTTGAAGGCGGACGAGCCCCAGCGCAGGAAGTTGTAGCGTTCCAGATTGCGCTCGTATTCCTTGTCGACATTGGCCTCAAAGGCCTGGGGCGTGCCGAAATTGTCCACCATCACCGAGTGGTCGATGACCAGATCGACGGGGTTCAGCGGATTGATCTTCTCAGGGTCGGCGCCCAGGGCGACCATGGCGTCGCGCATGGCGGCCAGATCGACCACGGCGGGCACGCCGGTGAAGTCCTGCATCAGCACCCGCGCCGGCCGGAAGGATATTTCGTGCTCGACCCGTCCGCGGTTCTCGGACCAGGCGGCCACGGCCTTGAGGTCGTCCTCCCCGACCGAGGCGTTGTCCTCGTTGCGCAGCAGGTTCTCCAGCAGCACCTTCATCGAAAAGGGGAGATTGGCGACGCCCTTGAGGCCCGCGGCCTCAGCGGCGCGAAGGCTGTAGTAAATATAGGTCTTGTCGCCGACCTTAAGTTCTTTGCGGGTGTGGAGGCTGTCGATAGACGGCATGGAATGAGGATCCTCTTTGTGCCAAAGGCCGCCCGAGTATCGGTTGCGGGATCGCGCGCCTGGACCGGACACACAGCGTCCGGCCCCGCGCCGCGTTTGCCCCGCGCGGCCGCGGGTTTCATAGCCTTCAGCCAGGGCGGCGTCCATGCGGCGCGTGGATCGGGCCGCCGATGATCGACTCCCTGCACGTAAGCGACCTGAGCCTGACCCGCGGCGACCGGACCCTGTTCAGCCGATTGAGCTTTGCCTTGGAGGCAGGTCAGGCGGCCGTCCTCGTCGGGGCCAACGGGGCCGGCAAGACCACCCTGCTGCGGGCCGTCGCCGGGTTCATTCGCCCGGCCGCGGGACAAATCCGGTTGGGCGAGCGGGGCGTGGCCCGCGACCCGGATGAGGCGAGCGGGGGTGCGGCCCACTTTCTCGGCCACCAGGACGGGCTGCGCAGCGGCCGCCCTGCGGGCCGGGAGTTGGCCTTCCAGGCCGCTTGGGCCGGCGCGGGCCCAGGCGCGGCCGAGGCGGCCATCGACGCCCTGGCCTTGGGTCCTTTGCTGGGGCTTGAGGTGCGCAAGCTCTCCGCGGGTCAGCGCCGCCGGGTGGCTCTTGCCCGGCTGCTGGCGGCGCCGCGCCCCCTGTGGCTGCTCGACGAGCCCATGTCGCCGCTCGACGCCCATTGGCGCAGCCGCGTGGGCGAACTGATGAGCGCCCACCTGGCGGCGGGAGGGATGATTCTGGCGGCAGTCCACGATCCTCTGCCGATCGCCGCCCAGGCGGTGGAGATCGCGGCGTGAACAGCCTCATGGCCCTTCTACGCAGGGAGCTTTCCTTGGCCTGGGGAGGCGGCGGCGGCCCCTTGCTGGCGGCCGCCTTCTACGCCTGTATCGCCACCCTGCTGCCCCTGGCGGCCGGGCCCTCGCCGGAGCGGCTGGCGGCGGTCGCTCCGGGTTCGGCCTTCCTCACCCTCGCCCTGGCCAGCCTGCTGTCGTTGGAGCGCCTGTTCGAGCGCGATTACGAGGACGGTGCGCTCGAGCTTCTCGCGCTGGAATCCGCCCCGCTTGAGGCCGTCTGCGCCGTCAAATGCCTTGCGCAATGGATCGCCGCCGGCGCGCCTCTCGCTTTGCTGGCGCCGGTGGTCGCCACCGCCCTCGGCGCCCCCCTGTCCCTTGCCTGGATCACCCTGGCGGCGGCCCTGGTCGCCGGCCTGGGCTTCGCCTTCGTCGGCGGGGTGGGCGCGGCCCTGAGCCTCGGAGCCCGCCGCGGCGGGTTGCTGATCGCCGTAATCGTCCTGCCCCTGTTCGCCCCGCCGGTGATCTTCGGCGCCGGCGCAATCGATGCCTTCGGCGCGGGGCTCGACTGGCGCCCGGCGCTGGCGTTTCTCGCCGCCTACGGCTTGGCCGCGGTCGCCCTTGGACCATTGGCCATGGCGGCGGCGTGCCGCAACGCCCTATCTTAAGTTGCCTTAGGCGGCCTCGTCATGGTCATCGAGACCGGCAGGGCCGACGCCGCGGCCTTGGCCGGCGGCGCCGCCATCTGCTGAACGGGTTCGGTCGATGAAAGCGCCGCGGCGAGCGCTACGGCTGGCAGAAAAACCGGCATTAGCAGGCACCCTCCCCCAAACAGGTTCCAACTTGTCGAATGCCCCCGCTTTCGGCAACCCTCGACGCGGCGCCCGCCTTGCTTGCGCCTCAGCAGCCGTCTATCTGCCCATCCATGATCTCCGCCCTCGCCAACCCCCAGCGGTTCATGAACTTGTCGCGCTGGCTGGCGCCGATGATGGGAGCGCTGGCTGCGGCCCTGGCCCTGGCAGGACTGTGGCTCGCCTTCGCGGCCCCCGAGGATTACCAGCAGGGAGACACCATCCGGATCATGTTCATCCATGTGCCGGCGGCTTGGCTGGCGATGTTCGCCTACGCCTGCATGGCCGGGGCCAGCTTCTTTGGGCTGATCTTCCGTCATTCTCTTGCCGAGGCGGCGGCGCGGGCGGCGGCGCCCCTCGGCGCGGGCTTCACCTTCCTGGCCCTTGTCACCGGATCGCTCTGGGGACGGCCGATGTGGGGAACCTGGTGGGTTTGGGACGCCCGCCTGACATCGGTGCTGGTGCTGCTGCTGTTCTATCTCGGCTATATGGCGCTGCAGGCGGCCATCGAGGACGAGGCCAAAGGGGCGCGTGCCTGCGCCATACTGGCCTTGGTCGGGGCGGTGAACCTGCCGATCGTCAAGTTCTCGGTCGACTGGTGGAACACGCTGCATCAGCCTTCGTCGGTGCTGAGGGCGGACGGCCCGGCCATGCCGTCGACCTATCTGACGCCGCTGCTGCTGATGGGGCTGGCCTATACCCTGGCCTTCGGCGCCCTGTGGTGCGTGCGCATAAGGGCCGAGGTCTGGCGCCGCCGCGCCGCGGCCTTGCAGCTTCGGAGCGCCTTGTGATGATGCTTGATCTCGACGCCGGTCGGTACGCCGCCTATGTCTGGCCCGCCTTCGCGGTCAGCGCGGCCGTGATCGCCGGCATGGTCGCCGACACCCTCCTGCGCGCCCGCCACTGGCGCCGCGAGGCGCAGCGGCTCGAAGCCTCGGAGCGATGAGGCGCTGGCTGCCGCTGGCGCCCCTGGCGGTCCTGCTGCTGCTGGGCGCTCTGTTCGCGGGCTATGCCCTGCGACGACCCAGCCCCGAGGTGCGGCCCGCGGCCCTCGTCGGACAGCCGGTCCCATCGGCGGCCCTTCCCGCCCTGGACGGGGAAGGGGGCGCTGTTGCGCTCCGTTCGGTGCTGCAGGGCCCGATGCTGATCAATGTCTTCGCCTCATGGTGCGCCCCGTGCGCGGTGGAGCACCCGCAGCTCATGGCTCTGAAGGCGCGCGGGGTGCGGATCGTGGGGATCGCATGGAAGGACGAGCCGGCCAATTCCCGCGCTTTCCTCAACCGACTGGGAGACCCTTTCGCCCTCGTGCTGGTTGATCGCCCGGGAGACGTCGGGGTGGATTTCGGAGTGTCTGGCGTCCCGGAAACCTTCCTGGTGGACGCTGACGGGATCATTTTCGCCAAGCACAGCGGGCCGATGACCGCAGATGACGCGGCCGCCATCGCCGCGCGGCTGGACGGCCGACGTTAACGCCCTGTTTACTTTTCGTTCGTCATTCCTTCTGTTCTGTTAACCATAATTGTTCCGTTAACGCTCTTGGAGACCGCTGTGGCTGAGATCCGCCCCCTCGCAACCGCCGTCAACGCGCCGGCCTCGGCCGTGCGCGGAGCCGACGGTTCGGCAAGGACGGTGGCCCAGCGCGCCTTCTTCCAGGCGGCGGTCGGCCGGGCGCCAGGAGCGGTGGATATCGCCGCACCGCCTGCGGTCGAGACGGCGAGGGCCGCGCCTGTTCTGGCCGAGCCTTTGCGCCCGCCGGCGACAGACACGGCGCAACCGCAACGCTTCCTGCGTCCCGGCTCGATGCTGGATATCAAGGTCTAGCGCGACCGGTTAGGGCTTTCAGATCCAAGAGATCGCCTATTGAGTCCGGACCCTAGGCGACGGCGTCTAGGGCCTTTTTGGCCTTTTTCTTTTTCTTCTTGCCGCTCTTGGCCGGCTTTTCCGCCTTGGCGAGCTTGACCTTGGGCGCGTTGGGGCTCCCGGCCTTGCCGCCGGTCTTTGCGGCGTCCTTGGCCATGTCGCGCAAAATCTTCAGGAAGGGGTCCCGTTTGCCGGACGGCAACAGGCCCAGGATTCGGCGGTCGGCGGCGGCGACGCGGGGAGCGGCCTCGTCAACTGCCTGTTGTCCGGCGGGCGTCAGGGTGACGGTGTTGGCGCGGCCGTCGACGTTGGAGCGTTCGCGCGCCAGCAGAGCCTTGCCGATCAGACGGGCGACGAGCTCGGCCAGGGTGGAGCGGTCGATCCCCGTGGCGCGCACCAGATCGCTCTGGGTGCAGCCGGGGTTGGCGGCCACGGCGGTGAGGAGGGCCCACTGCCGCTGCGTCACCGCTCCAGGACCGGTCTCGGCCGCATAGATGTCCAGGGCCAACTGAAGGGCCCGGTGCAACAGGTGGCTCGGCGAGCGATCAAGCGTCGCTTCGGCCGGGTTGTTCGCCTTCGCCATCGGCCCATCCCTCAAAATGCGCTGTTCCCCGCCATACTATCGCTTCAAGACGATTTGACGACAGACGATCCGTGAACGTCGATGGCCGTCACCGGGCGGGGGCGTCATCCGCCGGCTCCGCGACCTTCATGCCCTTCATCATCAGGGGCAACTGGCTGAGCGAAAAGGCCAGGGCGAGGATTTGCAGGCCGGGAAAGCGGAACAGCACCCATGTGCTCTCCGGCTGGGTGCGCCAGACGATCTCGTTGAGCACCGCCTGGGCGAGGAAGAAAAGGCCATAGCGAAGGGTCAGGGTCCGCCAGGCGGGCTCGGACAGGTGGATCGCCGAACCGAGCAGAGCCTTCAGCGGGTTCTTACGCAGCCACAGCCCGATCAGCATCGCCCCGCCCAGGGCGACATTGACGAAGGTCGGCTTCATTTTCAGGAAGCGCGCGTCGTGGAAGACCAGGGTCAGGCCGCCAAACACCAGAGCGAAGGCGCCGGCCATCAGCGGCAGCGGCGCGATACGCTTCTCGAACACCAGTCCCACCGCCAGGGCCGCGGCGGAGCCGGCGACCAGGGCCCAGGTGGCGGTGATCATGTTCCGGCCGCCGAGAAAATAGGCGGCCATGAATACAGCCAGGCCCCCGTAATCGACCACGGCGCGCACCCATTTTCGGGCAGGGGAGGCGGGAATATCTGTCACGAGGCGGCCTTCACTGGTCCAGGCCCATCAAAGACCGCGAGAAGGCCCGGGCGTCAAAGTCTTGCAGGTCCGCGGCGCTCTCCCCGACCCCGATCAGCTTGATGGGCGCGGTCGCCGCTCCGGCCACGGGAATCAGGACTCCGCCGCGCGCCGTGCCGTCGAGTTTGGTCATGACCACGCCTGTAACCTTGGCGGTGCGGTCGAAGGCTTCCAGCTGTGACAGGGCGTTGCGGCCGACGGTGGCGTCGAGCACCAGCAGGGTCTCGTGCGGCGCGTCCGGATCGAGCTTCTTCAGCACCCGCACGATCTTGGCTAGCTCGTCCATGAGCGCCGTCTTGTTCTGCAAACGGCCGGCGGTGTCGATGAGCAGCACGTCGGCGCCCTCGGCCTGAGCCCGCGCGAGGGCCTCGTAGGCGAGACCCGCAGAGTCCGCGCCCAGGACCTTGGCGATCACCGGGACCCCGGCGCGGTCGCCCCAGACCTGCAGCTGTTCAATGGCGGCGGCCCGGAAGGTGTCGCAGGCGGCGACCAGCACGGATGCGCCCCTGGCCTTGAGGTTGGCGGCCACCTTGCCGAGGGTGGTGGTCTTGCCTGCGCCGTTGACCCCGACGAACAGCACCACGAAGGGCTTGTTGCCGATCATTGGATCGAAACGACCCTGATGCGGAGTCAGCTCGGCGGCGATGGCTTCAGCCAGGCTCTCCTTCACCTCGACCTCGGTGGCCTCGCGGCCGAACCGCGCCGCCCCAAAGGCCTGGGCGACCCGCTGGGCGGCCTGCGGCCCAAGGTCGGCCTCGATGAGCAGGTCCTCCAGCCTGTCCAGGGCGTCCTGATCCAGCCGCGACTTGGTGAACACCGAGACGACCTGTTCGGTCATCTCCTTGGATGAGCGGGTCAGGCCGTTGCTGAGGCGGCGAAGCCAGCCGCGCTTTTCTGAGCCTTGCGGGTCGGTCATGAGGGACGGCCTGCTATCGGGATCAAAGGGTTGCGACGGCGCGGCGGCCGTCGTGGGATGCGATCCGCAGCCCGACGATCTGACCGGGGACTCCCCCCGTCATCGCAATTTCGGTGAAGTCCGGCGCGCGGCCCGTTCCCGGCTTTTCCACCAGGGCCTGTACGGTCCGCCCCACCTGACGGTCCAGATGGCGCGCCAGGGCGGCGTCGCCCGCGGCGCGCAGGCGCAGGGCGCGGGTCTTGGCCAGGGCCGTTCCGCCCTGCGGCATTCTTGCGGCCGGGGTCCCGGGGCGGGGGCTGAAGGGAAATACGTGCAGGAACGAAAGCTCGGCCTCGTCGATCAGGGCCAGGGTGCGCCCGAACATCGCCTCGGTCTCGGTGGGGAAGCCGGCGATCAGATCGGCGCCGAAGGCGGTGTCCGGACGCACGGCCCGCACCGAAGCGATCATATCCAGGCTCTGCTGGCGGCTGTGACGGCGCTTCATCCGCTTGAGCACAATGTCGTCGCCGGCCTGGAGGGAGAGGTGCAGATAGGGCGCCAAGCGCTCTTCTTCAGCGAAGCAGCGCAGCAGGTCGGGGTCGATCTCGGCGGCGTCGATGGAGGACAGGCGCAGGCGGGGCAGGCCCGGAACCAGCTTGAGGATGCGGGCGACCAACTGGCCCAGGGTCGGCGACCCCGGAAGGTCGGCGCCCCAGGAGGTGATATCGACCCCGGTGAGGACCACCTCGGCATAGCCAGCGTCGGCCAGTCGGCGAATCTGATCGACCACCTCGCCGGCCGCCGCCGAGCGCGAGTTCCCGCGCCCGAACGGGATGATGCAGAAGGTGCAGCGGTGGTCGCAGCCGTTCTGGACCTCGACATAGGCGCGGGCGCGGTCGCCCCCCAGCACGGTCAGGTCGCCCGCCAGGTGGCCGGCGGTCTCGCGCACCGACATGATGTCATTGACCCGCACCCGCGGCTTTTCCGCCAGCAGCGCGTAGGCGCCGGGGGCGCTCTTGTCGGAATTGCCGAGGACCAGATCCACCTCGGTCATTGCGGCAAAGGCGCCGGGATCGATCTGGGCTGCGCAGCCGGTGACGATCACCTTGGCGTCCGGCCGTGCCCGGCGCGCCTTGCGGATCGCCTGCCGCGCCTGGCGCACCGCTTCGCCGGTCACCGCGCAGGTGTTGAAGACGATGGCGTCGTTCAGGCCGTCCTTGGCGGCGCGCGCCTTGATCTGCTCGCTCTCGCAGGCGTTCAGGCGGCAGCCGAAGGTGACCACCTCGACGCCCCGCTCGAGGATGTCCGTGCTCATGGGAGGAGGCCGGAGAAGTCCACGGCCACAGGCCCGGTCATCAGCACATGATTGTCCGCCTCGCGCCAATCGATGATCAGTTCGCCGCCGTCCATCTCGACGGTGGCGCGCCGCCCCGTCAGCCCGCGGCGGGCCGCCGCCACCAGGGTTGCGCAGGCGCCGGTGCCGCAAGCCTTGGTCACGCCGGCGCCGCGCTCCCATACCCGCAGCCGAATGCGGTCCGGGGCCTTGATCTGGGCGAACTCGACATTGACCCCTTGGGGGAACAGCCGGTGATGCTCGATCATCGGGCCGACCTGCTCGACCGGAGCCGCCTCGGCGTCCGGCACAAAGAAGACCACATGCGGATTGCCCATGTTGACCGCGCCGGGCGTGTGCAGAATCGGCGCGCCGAGGGGGCCGACCTCCAGCTCGATGTTGCGGGTGTCCATCTCTTCTTCCAGGGGGATCTGGCGCCAGTCCAGGCGCGGCTCGCCCATGTCCACCGTGACCACCTTGTCGCCGGCGCGGCGGGTCAGCAGGACGCCGGCGTTGGTCTCGATGCTGGCCTCGTCGCGGCCGGAGGCCTCCATCAGCAGCCAGCCGACGCAGCGGGTTGCGTTGCCGCAGGCGTCCACCTCGGCGCCGCCGGCGTTCCAGATGCGCATGAAGGCGTCAGCGTTCCTGGACGGTTCGATGGCGATAAGCTGGTCGCAGCCGATCCCCGCCGCACGATCGGCGATCGCACGCGCCTCGGCCTCGCTGGGCGCGAAGGGGGCGGAGCGCGCCTCGACCACGACGAAGTCGTTGCCGAGGCCGTTCATCTTCAGGAACGGCCGGGTCATGGGGCGACATATAGGCGATCGGCAGCCAAAGGCGAACCGGCCGTCAGTCCCGGTGGTAGGGCGAGCCGGCCAGGATGGTCACCGCCCGGTAGATCTGCTCGGACAGCATCGCCCGCACCAGGGCGTGAGGCCAGGTCTGGACTCCGAAGGCGAGGGTCTCGTTCGCCGCCGCCAGTACGGCGGGCGACAGGCCGTCCGCTCCGCCCACAACAAACACCAGTCGGCGCGCCCCGTCGTCGCGCAGGCGGGCGATCCGTTCGGCCATGGCGCGGGAGGGCAGGGACCTGCCGTGCTCGTCGCAGGCGACGACGTGGGCGCCGTCCAGGTGAGGGAGCAGGGCCTCCGCTTCGGCGGCCTTGCCGGGCTTGCGGCTCTCGACCTCGACGATCTCGACAGGCCCGAGGCCCAGGGAGCGGCCGGCCGCAGAGGCGCGCTCGGCGTAGTCGCGGGCGAGAGCGGCCTCCGGCGCCTTGCCCAGTCGTCCCACCGCCAGCAGCGTGATCCTCACCGGCTAGTGCTGGGGACCCGGCGTGCGGTGCGGCGCGTCGACGGACCAGATCTTCTCGATGTTGTAGAAGCTGCGCACTTCGGGGCGGAACAGGTGGACGATCACATCCCCGGCGTCGATCAGCACCCAGTCGCAATGCGGCATGCCTTCGACGCGGCAGCGGCCGTGGCCGCCCTCTTTCAGGGCGCGAAGCAGATGGTCGGCCAGGGCGCCGACGTGGCGGTGCGAGCGCCCGGACGCCACGATCATGGCGTCGGCGACCGAGCTTTTGTCCTTGAGGTCGATGAAGACGATGTCCTCGGCCTTGTCTTCGTCCAGCCGGGACAGGATCAACTCTTCCAGCGCGCCCGCGGGCAGCCGCTGTTCGTCGTCCGAAGCGGCCGCGGCCGAGGTTTCGGAGACGGGCGCGTTACGCGCGGTGTCACTATTCAGCGTGGATGCTCCCGTGGCCGCTGTTCTGGGAACCAACCTTAGCAAAATTCCGCGACGGAATCATCCGCGCGTTTGGATGATTCGCAGCAGCCTCGCCCGCAAAGCCGTCGAAGAAGCGAAATGCAGGGGCGCGGGCAGATAGGTCCAGGCCGGCGGGCGGCGCCAAGCCAGGCGCGATGCGGCGCCGGCGGGAACCCGCGCGGCGGCGAAACGGCGCGCCATGGGGCCGGACAGGCCCTTGAGGCTGGAGCCCGGCCGAGCGACGACAGCCACCGGGACGAGCCGCAGGATCTGCGCCCAGCCCCGCCAGCGATGGAATCCGGCCAGATTGTCCGCCCCCATGATCCAGACGAAGCGCACCGCCGGATAGCGCGCTTTAAGCACCCTCAAGGTGTCCAGGGTGTATTGCGAGCCGATCCGGCGCTCAGCGTCAGACACGACCATCGAGGGTCCCTTGGCCAGGCGGCGGGCCCCGTCCAGGCGGCGGTGAAGCTCGGCCGTCTCATGGGTCGGTTTGAGCGGGTTTTGCGGCGAGACCAGCCAGATCACCCGATCCAGCCCCAGTCTCTTGAGGGCGGTTTCGGCCACATGCCGGTGGCCGTCGTGGGCCGGATTGAAGGAGCCGCCGAACAGGCCGACGGTCTGGCCCGGCTCCAGGTGGAAGCCCAGGCGAAGGGCGCCGGGCCGTCCGGCGGGGGGGATAAGCCGCGCTTGGCCCGCGACCCCCACTAGCGGCGCAGCTGGGGGTCTGACTGGCGGACCCGGGCGCGCAGGGTGAAGACGCCGTCCCCGGCCAGGACGCCGCCGCGGGCGAACAAGCGGCCGTTCTCCCAGTTGGACAGGCCCAGCTCCGGCCGGTTGAACGCATACTGGCCATCGACGAAACGGGTGAAGCCGTCGCCGACAAAGGGGGCGTTGACGCCCTCATAGAACCGCTGGTGCTCGGCGGCGTCCTCACCGATCAGGCTCGCGATGAACTGAGGGCTGTAGCGGTTGAACAGAGAGATCGCCACATCGAGGTCATCGACGATCTTCAGGGTCGCCTCCGGAGTGGCTTCCCACTCCCATTCGCGGCCGAGCTGGTGTTCGGGCAGGACCTCGGCGCGGGGCTCCTCCACCGGACCGTCGGCGCGGTGGACGGCGGCGACGCGGTCCAACCAGCCGCGGGGCAGGGCGGACTCGTCCCCGGCGACGATATGAAGCTTGACCCCGCGGTCGCCGCCCGCGGTCTCGAGCGCCCTCAGGAATACGGGAACCAGGTCGGCGGCGCGCTCGCGCACGATG
>Ga0105048_10014541_pt1 | contig 12255 bp, 7 predicted proteins | sample MAT05_FD_78382 | JGI IMG/M metagenome (GOLD analysis project Ga0105048, IMG submission 78382) | Freshwater microbial communities from Lake Fryxell liftoff mats and glacier meltwater in Antarctica - MAT-05 | ecosystem: Environmental > Aquatic > Freshwater > Ice > Liftoff microbial mat | place... | reverse complement strand
TGATCTTCTGCTGCATGTCCAGCCAGTGCTGGAAGTAGTCGCCCACGTTGTATCCGCAGAACGGCAGCATGGCCATTGGGTCGCGGCGCACAATGCCGACCTGACCGGTGGCAGCTGCGGTGGTCTCCGAGCCCATGGTCGCTCCGAAGTAAACGCCGTGGGCCCAGTTGAACGACTCCATGACGAGCGGCACGGTGGTGGCACGGCGACCACCGAAGATAATCGCGCTGATCGGTACGCCCGTGGGGCTGTCCCACTCGGGCGAGAGCGCGGGGTTGTTGATGGCGGGCGAAGTGAAGCGCGAGTTCGGGTGCGCCGCCTTCTCCTTTGACTCGCCCTTGATCCAGGGTTTGCCCTGCCAGTCGGTCATCCTTGCAGGGACCTCGCCGTCCTTGCCCTCCCAGTACACGTCGCCATCCTCGGTCTTGGCGACGTTGGTGAAGATCGTGTTTTTGAGCACGGTCTGCATGGCGTTGGGGTTGGACTTGGTGCTGGTGCCAGGCGCGACGCCGAAGTAACCGGCCTCGGGGTTGATGGCCCACAGACGGCCATCCTCGCCAACCTTCATCCAGGCGATGTCGTCGCCGACGGTGGTGACCTTCCAGCCCGCGTAGTGCTGGGGCGGAATCAACATGGCGAAGTTGGTCTTGCCGCAGGCGCTGGGAAACGCCGCCGCCACGTAGTGCTTGTCGCCCGTGGGGCTCTCGACGCCCAGGATGAGCATGTGCTCGGCGAGCCAGCCCTCTTTTTTGCCGAGGTAGCTGCCAATGCGCAGCGCCAGGCACTTCTTGCCTAGCAGGACGTTGCCGCCGTAGCCGGAGCCCACCGACCAGATGGTGTTGTCCTGCGGGAAGTGCATGATGAAGCGGCGCTCGGGGTTGAGGTCGAGCGTGGAGTGCAGGCCGCGGTTGAAGTCGTTGCTGCTGCCCAGTTGGTCGAGCGCTGCCTTGCCCATACGGGTCATGATGCGCATGTTGAGCACGACGTAAACGCTGTCGGTCAGCTCGACGCCGACCTTCGAGATGGGCGAGCCGACCGGCCCCATCACGTACGGGATGGCGTACATGGTGCGGCCCTTCATGGCGCCCTCGTAAAGGCCACGCATCTTCGCGTAGGCGTCGGCAGGGGCCATCCAGTTATTGGTGGGGCCGGCCTCGTCCTTGGTGGGCGTGCAGATGAACGTCAGGTGCTCGACGCGCGCCACGTCGTTGGCGGCGCTCCGGCTGTAGTAACAACCAGGCAGCTTCTCCTGGTTGAGCGGCTCGATCAGGCCCTCGCTGACGGCCACGTCCGTCAACCGCTTGTGCTCTTCCTCGCTGCCGTCAACCCAGACGATTCGGTCGGGCTTCGTAAGCTTGGACATCTCATCGACCCACGCCAAAAGGTGGGTGTTTTTGGTTAGTTGCGTCGTGGTCATCGCGTCTGGGCTCTCATTCGGGTGGACAGCGGCGGTGTCGGGGTGGCTCCCCAACGAGGGGCGGGCTACCCAGCCATGTTCAGCAAGCGCGGCAAGGCTCTGTGGCCGGTGCGGGGACGCGACGGCCGAAGTTTGGTTTAGCGCATGGCCACGCACAGCGCACTCGCGTTTGTAAAGACCGGCCGGCTTGTCGTGGCTCTACGCGGGCATTTTTCAGCCAATTTACAGAACTGGGAGGCACCGTGCGTCTATCACCTCACAGTTTTCACCACCGAGGCGACGGCGCGCTGCATTCCTGCACGCCAGCCAGGCTTGCTGCCCGTGCCGCACTCGTTATCCTCGCTCGCAATGTCGTTCAAGCTGCCCGTCGCCAGCGCTGCCGCCGCGTCCGCCCACGATGCGCCGAATGTGCCTCTCCGTGACGCAGTCGAAAAGCGCGACCCGAGCCACTGGCAGTGGCAGATGGCAAACGCCATCACGGACCTGTCAGCCCTCGAGGCAGCCGTGGCCCTGAGCGCCGAGGAGCGCGAGGGTGCACATCGCGCGCTGGCCGGCGGCTTCGCGCTCTCGATCACACCGTACTATGCCAGCCTGATCGACGCGCACGACCCGGCCTGTCCGATCCGCCGACAATGTGTCCCCCACACGCTCGAGGCGCGCGAGGTGCCAGGCGATTTGCGCGACCCGCTCGGCGAGGAGAGCAACGAGGTCGCGCCGCACCTGGTGCAGCGGTATCCGGATCGCGCGCTGCTGATCGCCACCGATCGCTGCTCGGTGTACTGCCGGTTCTGCACCCGCTCGCGCATCGTGGGCAACGGCGGGGGCACGCGCTCGCTGGCCAGCCTACAGCCGGCCTTCACGTACCTGCGCGCGCACCCGGAAGTGCAAGAGGTGCTCGTGTCGGGCGGCGACCCCCTGGTCATGAAGAGCGCCCGCGTCGAGGGGCTGCTGAGCGAGCTGGCCAAGATCGAGAGTATCGGTAACGTACGGGTCGCCTCACGCACGCCCGTCACGCTACCTCAGCGCATCACGCCCGAGCTGTGTCACGCCCTGCGCGCGCACCCGTGCGTCTGGCTGATGACGCACTTCAACCATCCCAAGGAGCTCACGCCGGAGTCCCGCCGCGCCTGCGCGATGCTGGTGGACCACGGCATTCCGGTCATGAACCACACGGTGCTGCTGCGCGGTGTGAACGACGACGCCGCCGTACTCGAACAGCTGTTTCGCGGCCTGGTGCGAAGCCGCGTGCGTCCGTACTACCTGCTGCAGGCGGACCCCGTGCGGGGCACCGGCCACCTGCGAACTCCGCTCGATGTCGGCATCGCGATCATGACGGCGCTGCAGGGACGTCTGAGCGGCATCGCCCTGCCCCGCTTTATCGTCGATACGCCCAACGGTCGCGGCAAGGTGCCCGTGGGTCCGCAGAACATCGTTCTGTCGCACAGCGGCGTGACCACTCTGCGCACCTTCCGTGGCGAGCTGGTGGATTACATAGACCCGCCCCGCTGACACTGCCGGGCGCGGTCAGCCATGCGCGGCTGCGTCCCCGCTGGCGCTCGACACTGGCCAGGTCGTCTCATGCCGTTGCCACTGGCCAGCGCAGGCCGGCACAATCTACAGATCGTAGCGCAGCTCGACCTCGAGGTAGTGGACCGGGTCGGGACTCTTGCCCTTGTTGGCCAGCAGCGCGCTGGCGGTCGGATAGAAGGCCGAGTCGGGCAAAAACGCGCCGTACAGGCCGCGCACCTTCAACCCCGCGGCCAGCAAGTAGCTGACGCCGAGATCGATCTCGGCGCCCGCGTAGCCGTTCGTCGGCGCGCCGGGCATGCCCAGGGCCGGCGCCGCCGCCGCAATCTTTTCAGGCCGCGCAAACACGTGGCCATCTGCCTGGATGGTGAGCGGCTTGATGGGCGACGCGGTGATGTGCAGCACGCCGCTGCTAACGTTGGTGCGCTTCTGTCCGCGCAGTACGAAGGCGTCGGCCAGGCCCAGGAACTTGTGCGCGGTGGGGAACAGCTCGTCCCAGCCCTCGTTCTTGTCGGTGGTGGTCGGGTCGTCGCCCGACGCGTAGATGCCCTCGAGCGAGACGCGCAACTTGTCGGAAATGATGGTGACCCCGAGTTCGAGGTCAGCCTGGTACGCGAGCACGTCGACGGCCGGCGACACTGCGGCGGACGCGGCCATGGCCCCGGGTGCAGCCGGGTCGATGCTGCGCGTGCCACCCTGCAGGCCTGCCTCCAGCCGGTAGTCGAAGATTTTGATCCTCTGCTTCACGCGCGCGCCGAACGTCACTTGCCCGGCGCCGTCACGACGGTAGCTGACCGGCGACGTGGAGCCTGCGATGGCCAGCCTCTTCTCCGTTTCGCCCCAGACCTGCCCCAGCAGGTACACGTCCAGGTCCAGCCCCGCCATGATCGCCGGCCCGAGCGTTGCGTAGGCACCCACGAAGTACTGGTCACCATCGCCTGCCTTGGGCACCGGCACGGCCAGCTGCCGTCCATCGTGTACCAGCGTCGCGAACACGTCGATCCAGGCTGACGTGGGGGAGCTGGAAACGCGGGCCCGCATGCCGTCGAACGTGCGGGCCGTCTCGTTCCAGTCCAGGTTGCCGACCACCAGCGAATCCCCGTAGTCGAGCTCGAAGCGACCGGTGTCGAGGCGCACGAACTTGCCGCCTGCACGCAGGTAGCCCTCGTGCAGGCCCAGGTTCACGTCGCTGGTCGTATTGGCCAGCGAGCCCATGACGCCCGATGCCTGAGGCGTGAACTGCAGGGCAACCTTGAGGTCGTTGCCCACATCGATGGGCCCGGTGCCGATGCCGAAACGCGCGCGGTAGAAGACGGCGTCGCCATCCACGAAGCGGGGGCGCGGTTGAATGCCAGCGTTGTCGAAGCCCTGGCGCAGCTCGTAGCGCGTGAAGAACGAGCCGGTGTAGACGGGGCTCCAGCCGGGCGTCGCAGCCGCTGGCGGGATCACTGGCACAGGCAGCACCGGCGTGATCACGATCATCTGCGGGGGCACCTGCACAACGGGAGGCGGGGGCGGCGGGGCAAACTCCGCTGGCGGCGGCGCCTCGACCTCGGGAGCAGGTGCAACGGGCGCAGGTGGAGCTGCCTCCTGAGCTTGAGCGGAAGCGGTGACTAGCGCCGTCACGAACCAGGCCGCAGCAAGCTGCTTGAGCGCGGTGCGGCCGCAGCGAACGGGACTGAGACTGAAACCAAATGACCTTGTCTTCGACTCGTGCATCTCGGGATCCTCGTTGGGGGGCTTCAACGCCTGAAAAAGAGCGAATTCGGCCGCTCGGCGAGGCACGTCGCTACGCTGCTCAATGGGCGTTCTTTGGGAAGCGTTACGGGAGGGCTCATTGCAAGAGGGCTGCCATGCGTAGGAAACGCGCCCAACCTGCGACAAGGCAGCCTGCGCGCGCGACCCTGTTGTGCACCGCAACGGACAGGAAACCGGCTCGACGCGATCGCCGAAAGTCGGGGCTGAACCGGCAGCGCGCCGGCTACGTTCTTGTCGGAGTCGCCGACGCTTTTGTCTCGGCAGGTGGCGGTCGGCGCGCGGAGACTTGCGCTCCCCGTCGCAGGCCGGTCGACGCGCCCCCATGGCGCCCGGGCGAGCCATGGCGTGCCCCGAATGACCGGCTGAGAAGAACGTTCGATGTCCGCCAAGTAGCCGATTCCACCCACACATGCTAATCGCGAGAGGTGTGCGGCGCGGGACGTCGCCTTCCCCGCCAGTTTCCTGGAAGCAGCCCACGCGCCCTTCCTGTTCCGATTATTGCGCAGGGCGTGGCTCTGCGCGGCTCTTGCGCACGGCACGTCCCGTGCGTCGTTGGTCCGACCCACGAGCTCGACATCTGAGGATGCGAGAACCGCGCGCCCGGACCCTTGGAGAAGCGATGACGACCAGGGCTCTAAGTTTTTACGGGACCACCATCGGCAAGAAGGTGGCAATGGCCACGTCTGGACTCGTCATCGTCGGATGGCTGGTCCTCCACATGCTGGGCAACGTGGCGGTGTTCGCCGGCCGCGTCGCGTACAACGAGTACGCGAGCTTCCTGGCCAACAAGCCGCCGCTGCTGTGGGGCCAGCGCATCGTGATGCTGGCCGCCATCGTGGTGCACATCCACGCGGCGTTCTCGCTCTGGTCGCTCAACAGCGGCGCACGCCCCCGTGCGTACCACCAGCGCAAGGACCTGGCTACCGACTACGCGGCGCTGACCATGCGCTACGGCGGCGTGATCCTGCTTCTGTTCATCATCTACCACATCCTGCACCTGACCGTCGGCATGACCGATCACCTGGGCTACACGTTCGTGCACGGCGACGTGTACAACAACCTGGTGCAGGGCTTTCAGCGCCCGGTGGTCGCAGGCTTTTACATCTTCGCGCAGTGCGCGCTGGGTATGCACCTGTTCCACGGCATCTGGAGCCTGACGCAGACCATGGGCTGGGACCATCCCAAGTACAACCCGCTGCGCCGCTACGCCGCGATGGGGCTGACGGCGTTCATCATCCTCGGTTTCGTCTCGATCCCGATCTCGGTCCTGACCGGCGTGCTGACGCCGGCCGATGCTGAGACCTCGGAAGCTGCAGAGAAGGGAGAAGGTTCGCGAACATGAGTATCGAACTTAAGTCGAACGCTCCGACCGGCCCCATCGAGACGCGCTGGGACCGCCACCGCTTCGATATGAAGCTGGTGAACCCGGCCAACCGGCGCAAGTACACCGTCATCATGGTGGGCTCTGGTCTGGCCGGTGGCGCGGGTGCCGCCGCGCTTGGCCAGCTGGGCTACAACGTGAAGTGCTTCTGCTATCAGGACAGCCCGCGTCGTGCGCACAGCATCGCTGCGCAAGGCGGCATCAACGCCGCCAAGAACTACCAGAACGACGGCGACAGCATCTACCGCCTGTTCTACGACACGGTCAAAGGTGGCGACTTTCGCGCCCGTGAGAGCAACGTCTACCGGCTCGCGCAGCTGAGCGTCAACATCATCGACCAGTGCACGGCGCAGGGCGTTCCCTTCGCACGCGAGTACTCGGGGCTGCTCGACAACCGCTCGTTCGGTGGTGCGCAGGTGTCGCGTACCTTCTACGCCCGCGGCCAGACTGGCCAGCAGCTACTGATCGGCGCCTACCAGGCGCTCGAGGAGCAAATCGGTGCCGGCACCGTACAGATGCACTCGCGCACCGAAATGCTCGAGCTGATCATCATCGACGGCCACGCGCGCGGCATCGTCACGCGCGACATGGCCACCGGCAAGATCGAGTCGCACATCGGTGATGCCGTGGTGCTGGCCACGGGCGGATACGGCAACGTGTTCTACCTGTCGACCAACGCCATGGGCTGCAACGTCACGGCCAACTGGCGCGCGCACCGCAAGGGCGCTCTGTTTGCCAACCCCTGCTACACGCAGATCCACCCGACCTGCATCCCGGTGGGTGGCGAGTACCAGTCCAAGCTCACGCTGATGAGCGAGTCACTGCGTAACGACGGCCGCGTCTGGGTGCCCAAGAAGAAGGAAGACTGCGGCAAGCGCCCGGCTGACATCGCCGAGGCCGACCGCGACTACTACCTGGAGCGCAAGTACCCAAGCTTCGGCAACCTGGTGCCGCGCGACATCGCCTCGCGCAACGCCAAGGACGTCTGCGACGAGGGGCGTGGCGTGGGCCCGGGCGGCCTGGGCGTGTACCTTGACTTCGCAGACTCCATTGGACGCCTCGGCAAGGCCAAGGTGTCCGAGCGCTACGGCAATCTGTTCCAGATGTACGAGCGCATCACGGGCGAAGACCCGTACAGCACGCCCATGCGCATCTACCCCGCCATCCACTACACGATGGGCGGCCTGTGGGTGGACTACAACCTGATGAGCAACCTGCCCGGCCTGTTCGTTGGCGGCGAGGCCAACTTCAGCGACCACGGCGCCAACCGGCTGGGCGCAAGCGCGCTGATGCAGGGCCTTGCCGACGGCTACTTCGTTCTGCCCTCCACGGTGGCCAACTACGTTGCCAAGCAGGCGGCCGAAGGCAAGCTGACCAAGGCCGACACGTCGCACCCCGAGGTCAGGAAGGCCGAGGCCGACGTCAAGGCGCGCATCAACAAGTTCCTGTCCATCAAGGGCAAGCGCTCGCCGGACGCGTTCCACCGCGAGCTTGGCCTGATGGTCTGGGAGTACTGCGGCATGGCGCGCAGCGAGGAGGGGCTCAAGACCCTGCTCAAGAAGGTGCCCGAGCTGCGCGAGCAGTTCTGGAGCGGCGTCTCGGTACTGGGCAGCGGCGAGTCGCTCAACCAAGGCCTGGAGAAGGCCGGCCGCGTGGCCGACTTTCTGGAGATGGCCGAGCTGCTGGCGCGCGACGCACTCGACCGCAAGGAGAGCTGCGGTGGCCACTTCCGCGTGGAGAGCCAGACCGACGAGGGCGAGGCCAAGCGCGACGACAACAACTTCCAGTACGTGGCGGCCTGGGAGTACAAGGGCGACGACAAGGGGCCGACCGAGCCCGTCCTCCACAAAGAGCCGCTCGAGTTCGAGTACGTCAAGCCTAGCCAGCGGAGTTACAAGTGAGCGAGCTCAATATTCACCTGCACGTGTGGCGCCAGGCGGGTCCTCAGGTCGAGGGCAAGTTCATCCAATACCAGGTGACCGTCACCGAGCACGCCTCGTTCCTGGAGATGCTGGACATCCTGAACGAGAAGTTGATCGAGAAGAGTGAGGAGCCGATCGCCTTCGACAGCGACTGTCGAGAGGGCATCTGCGGCACCTGTGGCTTCATGATCAACGGCGTGCCGCACGGCCCCCAGTCGGCTACCACCACCTGCCAGCTTCACATGCGCACGTTCAAGACGGGCGACGAGATCTGGGTAGAGCCATTCCGTGCGCGCGCCTTCCCGGTGATGCGTGATCTGGTGGTCGACCGCGGTGCCTTCGATCGGATCGTGCAGTCGGGCGGTTTCATCTCGGTTCGTACGGGGTCGGCGCCGGAGGCCAACTCGGTGCGCATCGGCAAGCAGGACGCGGACACTGCGTTCGACGCGGCGGCCTGCATCGGCTGCGGCGCCTGCGTGGCCGCCTGCCCGAACGCCTCTGCCTCGCTCTTCACCAGCGCCAAGATGGGCCATCTGGGTTTGCTGCCGCAGGGCCAGCCCCAGCGTGAGCGGCGCACCATCGCCATGGTTGCCAAGATGGACGAAGAGGGCTTCGGTTCCTGCACCAACCACCGCGAGTGCGAAGCCGCCTGCCCGAAGGAGATCAGCATCGCCTTCATCGCGCGCATGAACCGCGACTTCATGCGCGCCAAGGCGAAGGAACGGCCAGAGAAGCAGATCTCGGGCCCGGGCTGATCTCGAGCCCGCGGAGTCGCGCGCGAGACGCCCTGCCAGGAGCGGATCCTTCGTGACAGGCTATTGCGAGGACCGACGCTCGAGCCAACGGGTGCGGTGACGAATCATTTCGCCGAGTGCGGGGCGCTGCTAGGCTCGCGCCATGTCGTTGCAGCGGCCGGCGGCGCTTGAGGCGGGCTCACTCGTTCGTGTAATCGCCCCCTCGAGCCCCTTCGACAGCGAGCGGTTCGAGCGCGGGTTGGCACTGCTGCAGGTCCGCTACCGCACGCAGCTCGCCGACGGGTTGTTCGAGCGCTCGGGCTACCTGGCGGGCCGCGACGAGGCCCGGCTCGATGCACTGCAGGCGGCGCTCGCTGATGACGCGACTGGCGCCATCGTGGCTGCGCGCGGGGGCTACGGGGCCACACGTCTGTTGCCCAGGCTCGACCTCGAGCGGGTGCGGCGCGCGAACAAGTGGCTGGTCGGCTTCAGCGACCTGACCGCGCTGCATGCGCTGTGGGCACGCGCGGGGTTGTGCTCCATTCACGGCCCGATGGTGGCCTCGCCTTGGGAGGCCTCGGCGGAGGCGCAGGCGGCCTGGTTCGGACTGCTGGAGGGTCGGGCCAGCGCCCCGCTCGAGGGCCTGACGTGCGTGCGCCCGGGTCGCGCCTCGGGAGTGCTAATGGGTGGCAACCTGACCGTATTGGCAGCGCTGGTGGGCACGCCCCACATGCCCAGCCTGGACGGGGCCGTCCTGCTGCTGGAAGACGTCACGGAGCGGCCCTACCGGCTCGACCGTGCCCTGACCAGCATGCTGCAGTCCGGGGCGCTGGCGGGCGTCCAGGCCGTTGTCCTGGGCCAGTTCACCCAGTGCGAACCGGGGCCCGACGGCGTGACCGCGCTCCAGGTGCTCGAGGAGCGCTTGGATACGCTGGGCGTGCCGGTGCTGGGCGACGCGCCCGTGGGGCATGTCGCGGAGAACCGGGCGGTGTTGCTGGGCGCGCGCGTGGAGGTGGACGCGGCGCGGGGGGTGGTGGGGTCTTAGCGAAGCGGTGTGCGGGGGCCGCTTGCACGAGTTACGGCGTCTTGCATACCTGAACGCAGATTTGACTTTCGCAGGCGGCTGACGGAAGCCCTGCGGTCACGCACTCAGCTGCGGTGTTGCACATCGTTGGGAAAAGACCCATCGCACATATCGATGTGCCCGGAGGCAGTCCAGCCGGCCCGCCAAACGCGGCAATCAACGCCGAACACTCAAACCCAGTTGGGCACTGTGGCAGGGCGTCGAGGGCGCCATCGGGTAACCCCGCCTCGGGAAAGACCCCCCCATCGGGAAAGACCCCCGCGTCGGGAAAGACCCCCGCGTCGGGAAAGAGCCCCGAGGCATCGATGCCACTGGCGTCAATCAAGGCGCCGAGACCCCCTTCCGGAAGCGCGCCAAGCGGCGACACGCAGGGGCCCGTACCGGGCTGGCCGTTGACGCAGGCGCGATAACCAAATGCGCCGTCGGCCAGAGTGCACGCGACCCCAGTGACACCTAAAACGGTTGTGCAAGCGCCGGCGTCTCCGCTCAGCCCGCTGTCGATCGACGGCGTGCCGCCGTCAGGAGGCGGCGGCACCTGGCCGCTGTCGTCGTCCGCTTCCGCACAACCCACCGCGAGCGCACCCAAAGCCGCGCCACCAACCGACAACCAACGATTCCACTTCGAACCAAGCATTTCGGGCTCCTCACTCGCGCGGTACGTTCGGCAGAAACCGCCGTGGACCGCCGCATCAAGACCAAGGCCTCGCCGCCGGGGGTGACGAGGTCAATAGCGGCACACTACCCGCGTCACTCCTACATCAGCATTGACCGAGTGAGCGCGTTCATTAACCCCGGCGAGCCGATTCTGGCCGGCCGAGGCACAGCGGTCAGCCTGGACACTCTCTGGGTCATACGAGTTCCCCTCGCTGACGCGGTGACGGCCTCGGCACGTGCCCCGTTCTACATGACGCACCAAACCCAGCGCTGAGCCTCCGCAGCCCGCTACCGTGGTTACGGTTCCGTCGAAAAGTGCGACGACCCACTGCCTCGTGGTGTCGCCTGCAGGGACAGCACGGCGACCGTCAACACAGGGGTTGCACAGGAGGGCGACACGGGCCTTCCCTCTGCCGCTCCGCCATGTCACATCGACCTGGTTATGCCTGCCCCCGCTGAGCTCGCCGCGTTCTCCGCTCTTTCTGCCCACGAACAGCATATCCTGGGCCTATTTGCGGCGTTTGTTGGGCCGCTGAACCGCACCAAGATGGCCGAGTTACTGACCTTTGCCGGGGTGCGCAAGGATCGGGGGAGGCTGTTTGGGCCGCCCGACCTGGTTGGGCTCGTGGAGCAGTGGAGTACGGCCGGGCTGCTCGAGCCGGTGCGCGAGGCGTATAGCGGGCTGTTTCGTGCGCCAATGCACGTGTTGCATCCGCTGCTCGATCATCTGTCACAGCGCGGGACGTTGAAGACGCTGGCCCAGTCGGTGCGCGCCTACTCGCCGCTGCAGGGGCGCTACAATTTTTCCAGCAGCGAGGCGCTGTACCGTGAGCTGGTGCTCGGGCTGTATCTGGGCGACCAGGAGCTTTCCCCCGCGGCGTTGCGCAAGCTGGCCGCCACGCACGACCGCGACCTGCAGGTGGGGCCTTTTCTGAGCCGAGCCCTCGGCCCACACGTGCCTGCAGTCTTGCTGCAGAAGCTGGGGCTCGAGCTTGGCGAGAAGTACCTGATCGCGCTGTTCGAGGAGAATGTCCTGTCGCTCGCCGCCCTGGGTGAAGGGCCCGTCTCCTATGCGCTGCAGACGCAGCCGCTGCTGGGCAGTGAGGCGATGGCCTGGGCTGCGGCCTACCTGGCGCTGCGTGGTGAGTCCCCGACGGGCTTGCTGGCCGGACGCGACGATGCCCACGCTTGCGCCGGCCGCTGTCTGCTCGCACTGACACGGGGCGCCTTTCTCGAGGCGCGCGGCGAGGCGCGGCTGGCCATCGAGCACACGCGCACCAAGGCCAGCAAGAAGCTCAAGGGCCACAAGGGTTGGCTCGGCTGTTTCGCAACTCTCGCGCTACTCACCGACACGGATCCAGAGTCGGTGGCGCTGGGGCGCGAGCAGCTGACCGTGATCAAGCGCCCGGCGCACGGCCAGTACGGGCTTCACGACGCATTGCTTGTGTTGGCGTCGGCGGCCGAAGGCAACAAGCACGCGGGGTTTTACGTCCAAGATCTTTCGCGCATGGCGCAGCGCTGGGACGAGTTCCTGTTCTGGGGCCTGGCTGGCCGTGTGACGGAGACCAAGCCGAGCGCGGCGTTCGGTGCTCAGGCAGAAGCGCTACAGGCGAGAGCCGCAGAGCTGGGTTACCACTGGGTTGCAGCCGAACTGGGCGCGCTGCAGACGCCCGACACGCGCAGCGGCTTGCTGGCGCTTCAGGAAGTGGAAGAGCCCTGGCAGCGCGCCCTTCGTACCCTCGAAGGAGCCGTCACGTCGGTCGAGCGCGACAAGGGCG
>Ga0105048_10014539_pt1 | contig 12256 bp, 12 predicted proteins | sample MAT05_FD_78382 | JGI IMG/M metagenome (GOLD analysis project Ga0105048, IMG submission 78382) | Freshwater microbial communities from Lake Fryxell liftoff mats and glacier meltwater in Antarctica - MAT-05 | ecosystem: Environmental > Aquatic > Freshwater > Ice > Liftoff microbial mat | place... | reverse complement strand
GAGCAACTAACCACGTTGCGGCTTTCCCCGTGGGCGGCCCGCAACCTGTACGGCACCCCCGACCGGGTTGACCCCGCGGGCGTGACCATTCCGATCCATGCCGTGACAACGCGACTGGGCGACTCGCCGGGCCACTTTGCCGAAGCGGCGGTGAGCGTGCTCCACAACGAGGGCAAGCCCGTTGCCTCGCGTTGCTTCCACCTGCTGGCAACCCGGTTGGCCGACACGACGGGTGAAACGCATTTGCTGCAGGGAATCTCGCTGGCGTTCGGTGGCCAGGCCCGCCGCGACATGCCGCCCGTCGATGACGACGTCATCAAGGCCCGACCGGCCATCGAAAAAGCGGTGTTGAAACGGCAGATGCTCGAAAAGCTCGTCCGCGGCGATGAGAGTGCTCTTATCAAGCCCGAGCAAGTGCTGGCCGAGTTGACGACGGCCGTGAAGGATATGCCAGGAGATCACGGGGCACGGGCCATGCACGCCATCGCCCGACAATATGCCGCCGGCGGTCAATGGATGTTCGCGCGGGAAGTCTATCTGGCGATGGTCGAGAAGTATCCCAATCATCCGTTGTCGCTGGAAGCGTGCCGTTGGCTTGTACGCTATCAGGCCAGCAGCGAAACGCGACGACGGCAGGAACTCGGCCACTTTGCCGTCCTCACCGAAACGGCGGTGCAGCCGAGGGAAGTGCAACCGGGCAAGCAGTTCATCAAAGGCGGCACCGAGATCGTCCAGACCGTACACACGGCCACGCTGGCCGACGGCGAGGATCCCCGCCAATGGTTCAACGGCAGCCTGGCACTCGAACCTCGCTTCGGCCAGTTCGGCCGACTCGCCGGCAACGACCCGGCCGTGCAGTTGTGCCTGATGTCCGCCCGTCGGCAACTCGGCGACCTGGAGGTGCCCAAGAAATGGCTCAGCCGCTACCTGGCCGACTCCGCGGTGCCGCTGGGCGGGCAGACTGCCGTGCGCGGTGCCGACCCGTATCGCGACTGCGCGATGGCGGAACTATGGCTCATCAACCGCACGCTGGGCATCAATCCGCCCAAGCCGATTAACTATTGCCCCCGTGTGGCCAGTCGGCCGAAACTGGATGGCAAGCTCGATGACGACTGCTGGCAGGAAGCAAAGCCGATGACGCTGATGACCACCGCCGGCGATCTCGAAACGGCACTGACTCGCGATGAGAACGGCAAACCCGTGTCGGCCTACACCACGCGCACCTGGTGGACCACTGATGGCGAGTACATGTATATTGCGGTCAACTGCACCCACCCGGCCGGCATGCGCGTCGCGCCGGTCGAGAAGCGCAGCCGCGATACGGATCTGAAGGCGTTCGATCGCGTCAGCATCATGCTCGATCTCGATCGCGACTATCAGACCTACTTCCAGTTGCACATCGATCAACGCGGTTGTCTGGCCGAAGATTGCTGGGGCGACATGCGCTGGAACCCGCAGTGGTACGTCGCCATCGATAGTGGCGACACGCAATGGACGGCCGAGGCGGCCATCCCGCTCCGAGAACTGACGGCCCATGCGCCCGCTCCGGGAACGACGTGGGCCGTGAACGTGACCCGCGTGGTGCCCGGCAAGGGAATCCAAGCATGGTCCACACCGTCAGACGCGACGCCGCGTCCCGAAGGGATGGGGCTGTTGCAGTTCCTGCAAGCCGCCAAGCAGTAACCCGTGAAGCCGCGACGCGCCGGGTTTCCGCAGCGGAGCGTGTTGATAAACGCTCCGCTGCGGAAACCCGGCGCGTCGCGGTTTCACGACTTGGCGAACGCTCCGCTGCGGAAACCCTGCGCGTCGCGGCTTCACGGGGTTTTTTGCGCCTCGCTATGCCGTGCGTGGAGTAAGATACACGGAGACCCGCTCTCTAAAACCGGAGCCCTGCCGTGGCCCTGACTGCCGTCGATCGATCCCTGCTGCAGCGGTGCTTGCAGCACGAAAGTGCATCCTGGAACGACTTCGTCGATCGGTTTCTGGGGCTGATCTATCACACCATTCACTATTCGTCCTATCTGCGCAGCCACCACATCAAGGCCGAAGGTGTTGAAGACATCGCCCAGGAGATACTGCGCCAAATCGCGGCCGGCGACTATGCCCTGCTGCGGGCGTTTCGCGGACGCAGTTCGCTGGCAACCTATCTCACCGTGGTGTCCCGGCGAATCTGCGTCGAGGAACTGACCAAACGGGGCGGCTCGCCGCGTAAGGCACTCCCGGCCGGGTTTAGTGGCAAGATCCCCAAGACCAAGTCGGCCCCCGTCGTCGAAACGACCGATGACGTGGAAGAGGAAGCACCGAAGCCGAAGGCGGGTCTGGAGAATCTCGACCTGCTGCAGAAACTCATCCGCAAGCTACCCGGACGGGAACGAGAAGTGGTCCGCCTATTCTACTTCGAAGGACGCAACTACGAGGATATCAGCATCGAACTGTCGCTGCCGATTCAGACGATCGCCCCGATCCTGAAGCGGGCCCGTCAACTGTTGCGGAAATACGAAGACGAAAAGAAGTAAGGGTCAACGCAATCGCGAACAAGAACATTACGTTCGAGCGAACGTCAAGGATAATTTTAGTTTAACTTTTTGTCTATCAAGCGACCGTTAGATCGACTACAACACTTTGACTATCAAACAATAGACGCATCTAATTATTTTGGGTCGCTGTACTCAACATTCCAAACCGAGCGTTCTGAAGGTTATTCGACTGACAGGTGCCGCATTTACAAATTGAATGCAATTATTGATCGGACGCAAGTACACGCCCCCGTTCGGTTAGCATCCGAGGTTCAAATCATTCAGACGAATGTATCAACGATAATGCGACACATGGTCGGACGGGGGCCGAGTTAAAGCCTCTCTCTTCCGTAGGCATGGCACGATTTTAGCCCTGTTTGCCGAGAAAATGAGCGGATTCCCGGCATTGAACTTGCCCGATGCAAAATTGCAATTGGTCACTTGACACGTATCGGCAACCGCCAATACGATGTCATTGGCGTGAGACTTCTCTTCACACCCTACTGCTTCCCATGCGTATTGATGGCGAGATATTTTAGCCGGGTCAACGATGACCGGCCTGCCCGGTCGACACGGTGGCTTTTCCACCAGTCGATCTGTGATCCGTCGCGCTATCGACGTCTCGTGAGAGCGACAACGACGACGGTGCCGTACTGAGCTGAGTCGAATCCGGTCAGGAGAAAACCATGATGCACGCATCGTATCTGCAGGAACTTCAAAGCGATTGGTTTCCCCACGTGACCGATAGCGGGCTGGAACGCATCATCGAGTTACTCGACAAAGGAAGCCCGCTGTTGATTCACGGGGCATTCACGCGCGCCCTGCCGATGGGTTGCCTGGCCACACACATCGCCTGGCATCATCCCGCGACGTGTCAGTGGACCGTGGAAGCCGGCATCATGTGGCTCAGCCGGGTGGCGAAATTGAACCCGGCCACCTCGCTGGTCGTCCGCGCCTGGGATAACTCGGGGCAGCACGACTGGCAACTTCGCAACGAACTGCTCGACGCTTTTCGGATTGAGCGCGACCGCCGGCAGGCTGAGCACGACGAGCGCATTCCCGATGACGTCGGGGAGCTTGCTTTCGCATGAATTCAATCGGGCCCGCGAGTGATTCGCGGGCCTTTTTCGTGGAGTATTCCGACTCCATGCTCCATAATAAACGTCATGCTAGAGCGCATCCTCGAACCCGAAGTCATGGATTCCGTCGAAGAGGCGGCTGACTACGACGCGATGGACCATTCCGCGGTGAATCGCGCTTTCGTCGATGACTTTCTGGCAGTCTGGAACGGCCGGGATCCGATTCTGGACGTCGGCACCGGCACGGCACAAATTCCGATCGAGTTCTGCAAGCGCTCGCCCGCAGGGACAATCGTCGCCATCGACCTGGCCGAGCAGATGTTGCGCGTCGGCCAGAACAACGTCGATGCGGCCGGGGTGAGCACTCGCGTGAACTTGGAAAAGATGAATGCCCGCGAGATGCCCTACGGCAGTTGCACCTTCGCCGCGGTGATGTCCAACAGCATCATCCACCATATCCCCGAGCCGCATGCCGTCTTCGCGGAGATAGTGCGAGTCGCCTGTCCGGGGGCGACTCTGTTCGTGCGCGATTTGCTGCGGCCGCACGATCGCTCGACGCTCGATCGACTCGTCGAACAGTACGCGGCCGGTGCCAACGCCCATCAACGAACGATGTTTGCCGAGTCGCTCCATGCCGCCCTGTCGCTGGATGAAGTACGGCAAATTGTCTGCAGTCTGAATTTCGACCCCACCACGGTGCAGCAGACAAGCGACCGCCATTGGACTTGGATCGCCCGTAAACTATGAATGTCGGCCTCCCCGCCATTCGTTCAAATTTTGCGAAGTAAACGATGACTTCAAGCACACTGCCGGTTCTGAACTCGCTCACAATTCAGCTGCCTGACTGGGTCGCCCCGTTCGTCAGCGCCCGGGGGCCCGCTCGCGACGATGGCGACCGCATGCGGTTGGCCATCGAACTGGCGCGGCAGAACGTCGAACGCGGCACGGGCGGGCCATTCGGGGCGGCCGTCTTTGCGCAGGGCGAACCATACCCGCTCAGCGTGGGGCTCAACTGCGTCGTCCGCTCCAATAACTCGGCCCTGCACGCGGAAGTGACAGCCCTGATGCTGGCTGAGGCGTCGCTGCAATCGTTCACGCTTTGCAAGCCTGAAATGCCGGCCTACGAGTTGTATACGTCGTGCGATCCGTGTGCGATGTGCCTGGGCGCGATCTTCTGGAGCGGAGTGCGGCGGATCGTCTGCGGTGCCGACCGTGAGGACGCGGGGAACATCGGCTTCGATGAAGGACCGGTCTTTCCCGAGTCGTACACTTATATGCGTGCCCGGGGGGTGGTCATCGAAACAGGCTTCCTGCGTGCCGAGGCCAAGACAGTCTTCGATTTGTACCACCAGCGCGAGGGGCTCATCTACAACTGATCGCAAGTGCGCCGGCGGACAATGCACAGAACTACTGCTTGGCTCGCTTCCATTCGGAATTCTTCTCGATGAATTCGAGCATTGCCGTGGTGCATGGGTCTTCGGAATTCAGCGATAACTGAACGATGATGGTGAAGTGGTTGCGGTTGTCGATCTTCAACGCCTTCGCATCGCATTTGCCGTCGCCCAACTTCTTGCAGAAGTCTTCCGACATGCGGTCGATGCTCGGGAAATCTTTGTCCGCATAGCAAATCAGAAAAGGCGGGTGCTTACCCGTGATGTGCGACAGGGGCGAGGCGGCCTTGCAGACTTCCCTGTCGGTTCCGAACTGTTCGTCGAAGATGCGGATGTTCGGGACTATCTCGTATACCCCGCTCAGGGCCAGCACGCCGCGGATATTCTTGAACGAAAGCTTTTGGGCCTTCAGATACTTTTCGTCGGTAGCCAGCAGCGAGACGAGATGCCCGCCCGCCGAGTGGCCGCTGATGAATAAGCGGTCGTCGCGGCCGCCGTGCTTGCCGATATTCGCGTGCAGCCAGGCGAATGCCGCAGCCACGTCCTCGATGTGGTCGGGATGCTTGACCTGATTGTTGGCTCCGGTGAGCCGATAGTTAACGACTGCGACGCCGACCCCCTGCTTGGCGAAGGTGGCCCCCAGCGTGGCGTACATTGCCTTATTGCCGGTCTTCCAGGAGCCGCCGTGTACGAACATCAGGACCGGGAAGTCTTTCGCCCCTTTGGGCAGATACAGGTCGAGCTTGTGCTTGATCGGGTCGGCTTCTTTATCGCCGCGGTAAGCGATGTCGGTGAGCACATCGACCTGGTAGGGCCGTTCGAGATCGGCCGCGTGCAGCGGCGTCGAAACGGCCAGCGCCATCAACAGTGCCGCAAGGCGTACATTCATCGCAGGATTCCCCAACAGCCAGCGAACGCGGGAGCCACCCGGCTATACCCCGCGCCCGACCCTGTGTTTCGTCATCCTGACGCGCAATTGGACTTCCTGCTGTATTGTACAACACTGTGACCGATCGATGTGTTTCGAGAATCCGGCGAGTTCAAAGGAATGGGAATACACATCACACCAGATGCCGCTCGGACGACACCCGATCGCCGCGCTGCGATTCCGCAGGTTCTTCCTTCCGGATGTTGAGCACTTCGCGGACGGTATACGGCCGTTTGTCCTGGCTTTCGAAATAAGTGCGTGCCAGGACTTCGCCGATCAGGCCTGTAGAAACCAGCTGGATGCCGACGAGCGTCAGCAGCACGCACAATAGCAGCAGCGGGTTACGCGTCATGCTATGGTCCCAGCCGATCTTCATGGCGACGACGGCCCCTAGCGTCAGGAAGCCCATTGCGATCACCATCAGGCCCAGGCCGCCCAGAAAGTGCATCGGTCGGGTCAGGTAACTCGACAGGAACTTGATGGTGATCAGATCGAGAAACACCCGCCCGGTACGGCTGAGGTTGTACTTCGATACCCCCGCCTGGCGCGGGTGATGCCTCACGGGCATCTGCGTCATGCGGGCGCCGAGCTGCTGAGCAAGTACGGGAATGAAGCGGTGCATCTCGCCATAAATGCGCATCGACCCGGCCACTTCGCGCCGCATTACCCTTAGCGTGCAGCCGAAATCGCGGAACGGCAGCCCGGTGACTTTGCGGATCAGCCAGTTGGCGGCCTGGCTGGGCGCCTTGCGTATCAGCAAAGAATCCTGCCGTTTCAGGCGTTCGCCGAGAACGACGTCGAAGCCTTCGCCCAATTTGGCGAGCATCAGCGGCAGGTCGGCGGGGTCGTTCTGCAAGTCGCCATCCATGGTGGCGATGACGTCGCCGCGAGCGGCATCAATGCCCGCCTGCATGGCTGCCGCCTGGCCGTAGTTGCGGCGGAGGCGCACGACGACGACTCGCCGGTCACTCTCGGCGATGCGTTCGAGGGCCGCGAAGGAGCCATCGGTGCTGCCGTCGTCGACGACGATCAGTTCCCATTCGCCGTGGCCGAGCATCGCTTCGCGAACGCATTCGTGCAGGCGGGTGAGGTTTTCCCGTTCATCCTTGATCGGTACGACGATTGAAATCATGTTCATCACCATCCTCAATGATCGCGAACGTCAAATTCAAACATCAGCGGCTCGGATCCCAACTGCGAAAACGCGATATTGCGGTCGGCCAGATCGACATTCACGCGATAGATGCCGGGTTTGGCGAACGCGGTAAACGGCAGCGCCAGGTCGATCGAATGGCCCGGCGGCACGGTGGCCTCGCGCATGCCGGCCCGGTCTTCGAAGACCTGCTTGCTTTCGTGGTAAGCCTGCACGCGCACGTGGATGGCCGACGCCGTGCCCGGCTTGAATTGCCAGTCCGCGTTCGAGAGGTTGCGGGCGCGAAGCGTCAGAGTCACGGGCTTGCCGACGGAAACAACGTACACCGGATCGATCAGTTCGAGTTTTGCCGGCGCGGGGGCGGGACGGTAGGCGGTCAGCGCCCACTCGCGGATATTGGCCGGGGAGTGCCCCTGGCCCCGGCCATCGAGCCAGCGTTCGTACTGGTCGAAGAAGCGGTCCATGGCAACCGTGGATAGCAGCGGAAGATGCGCGTAGCGGGGGCCGCACTGCCGGCGCGCGGTTGCGTAGTCGGTATCGGTGTACATCATCAGGTAGAGGGCGGAAGCGAGCCCCGTGCGGTCGGCCCCCTGCTTGCAATGCAACACGATCGGGTATTGCGAGCGGTCCATGACTTCGACGAGCCGGCGGAGTTCGGACATGGAAGGCAGCCGATTGGCCGAGAGCGTGACATCCTCCTGCGAAATGTTCAGCGAGTGGGCAACCTGAAGCTCGTCTTTGTACCAGTCGATCGGCGCGTTGCAGCCGCGCAGGTTGACGACGGTGCGGATTCCCTTCTCGCGGATATAGTCGCTGAGTCTGTCGCCCGATAACTGGGCCGAGCGGTACACTTTACCCGGTTCAACCATGTGCGTGTTGCCGGCGAACAGCACGTGCACGACTTCGACGAGCAACAGCAGCACCGGCAGTGCGATCAGTACCCGCCACAGCCGACGACGCCGCGTGGAACCCGCCTGCACGGGTAGCGCGGCAGCATTGGCGAATCGAAAACGTGCTGGCAAAAGCCGCATGACGCCTGCCGTGAGGGTACATGGAACCGGGCGGAGCAGTGGCAGTCTGCCAGAATGCCGAGAATTTGCCTAGCTCGATTTAGGGCGGAAGGAACGGACATGATGTTGATTGAGCGCTACAACCGCGTGGAAGCGACAACATGCAGCGTTATACTTCGCCCGGTCAAAATTGATACGTCGGCGTCTGTAGCGAGCCGACCCGCATTCTGGCGAATGCGGCGACGTCGAAGACTCAATTCCCACCGCGAGCAGTACAGCGGCCGGAAAATCCATAACCCCGGCGTCAAGGACTTGACAGCCTTGCGAAAGGTATCGCGAGTAGGGAGCCCCCAAAATGATTCTCGCCACCCACCCACCCTCAATGAGAATCATTCCCCAAATGAGAATCATTCAACGGGATGAGAATCGACGCGTTTTCCTCGCGGAATTTACTTGTTGTAACAAGTGTGCGAGGAATTCGACGCATCCCTGCGGGATGCACGCAATACTTTACCCGGTCAAAATTGAAACGTCGGCGACGGTAGCCGTTTTGCCAGAATGCGGGCGAGCCAACCCGCATTCTGGCGAATGCGGCGACATCGAAGACTCAATTTTCACCGCGAGCAGAATAGCCACGCACTCCCCTTCGCAAAGCCTTCGGGTCGCGGCTGAAATCTGCTATCCCGTCAATTTCGCCGAGCCGAGGATCGAGTAGATGGGCGCGGACCGGTGCAGTTCGCTGCTCATCACAAGAACTTCATTGATGGTACTGGATCCGGCGGACCAGTTAGCCAGCTCGGCCAGCTTGTCGGTCCAGCCTTCGTCGCGATCATCGGACGAGATTCGGCCGAGCGTCAAGTGCGGCGTGTAGCCGCGATCTTCGGTCCGGTAGCCGCCACGTTCGAGCAGTGGCGTCTCGATGCGGTCGTGCAGTTCCTTCATTGCATCCGCGCCTTCCCCGGCACCGATCCAGAGAATTTTGGGCCGACGCACGTTCGGGAACGCCCCCAGCCCGGCCACTTCGAGCGTGAACGGGGCCGTGCTTCGGGCCACCTTCTGCACCAGTTGGCAGACGGAAAGCGTGTCGCTGCGTTCGACTTCGCCGAGGAACAATAGCGTGATATGCAGGTTGTCCGGCTCGGCCCACTTCACGCTTTCGTGACCGTGAGAGAGTTTTTTCTGCAGCGCCTGCGCCTGCGCTCGGATCGCCTCACCAGGATCGACGGCGATAAAGGTTCGTATTCGCGGCATGGTCGTTGCCCTCTTTCAAGCGGACATTTCGTCCCAGTATTGGCGGGTGCCGACGTGCAGCCGGGCACCGACTTGCGTGATGACTTTCATCGAAAGGAAACAGGCCGCCTTGCCGGCTTTGTCGATCGGCACGCCATGCGTGATGCCGTACAGGAACGCCCCGGCGAACATGTCGCCCGCGCCGGTCAGATCTTTCGGCGTGCAGGCGTAGGCCGACACAAAAGCTTCTCTACCCTCGTGGCGGATGTGCGCACCATGGGGCCCATCGGTCACCACGCACGATGGCACGACACTTTTGAGCTTGGCGAAACTCTTCTGAACCGAGTCGGCCTGGGTGACGGCCGCTGCTTCGCTGGCATTGCAGAACAGCAGGTCCGACTGCCCGAGCGTTTCGAAGAAGGCATCGCCGAAGACGTGGACGATAAACGCCTCCGAACAGGTCAAAGCGATCTTCGTGCCGTGCTTCTTCGCCAGCTTGATCGCCTCGCGCACCGCGCCCTGCCCCGTGCTGGGGTTGGCGAGCATGTAACCTTCGATGAACAGCCATTCCGACCGCTCGATGCGATCTTCATCCACTTGACCGGCCGACAGATGGCTGGAGACAGCCAGGCAGGTGCGCATGGTGCGCTCGGCATCGGGGGTAATGATGCAGACGCAGGTTCCGGTAGACTCGCCGACGATGACCGGGTTGCCGATGGCGATACCGAGTTCCTTGAATTCCATCTCGTAGAACAAGCCATAGCGATCGTCGGCGACGCAGCCGATGAAGGCCCCTTTGCCGCCCAACTGCGACATCGCGATCAGCGAGTTGGCTACCGAGCCACCGCTGACCAGACGCGGATCGCGGCCATGGAATTTCTCGAGCAGCTGCCGCTGCTCGGCCGCTTCTACCAGACGCATGGTGCCGCGTTCGCAGCCCAGAGCGGCAAACTCGGCATCGTCGAGATCGAGGAAGATATCGACCAGCGAGTTTCCCAAACCGCAGACGTGGAAGTCTTTCATGTATTTTCAATCTGAGAACAATGGGAAGAAACTGAATTCGGTCTTGATACTCACCCGGCAGCGAAGCGCCAACGATGTACGCCAGGGAATTCGCGAGAAGTTTCGGGTCAACGGCGGGATCGGTCAGCAGAATGCCCGGAATGTGCCTTCCCGAATCCAAATGAACCTTCAAGCGCCCCGGCATGCTGCGGCGATTGTTGGTGGCGAGGACAGCATCCTGAATTTCGCACCAAATGAGCAGGGATTCGTCAGAGGAATGAAACGCGGGAGCACCCGGATCCCCGATAAACCGGATGCTCAGATGGGGATTGCGTTCGAGAATGACACGCCTCCACCACCGCGGCAGATGTTCATCAAAAAGCAGGTCCGGGGTCATGCCGGAACAAGCCGGATCTGATCGCGATACGCATCCATCCGCTGCCGGAGATCCGCCAATTGCTCGTGGTTCTCCCGCTCAGACGAGACGCGGTTCGTTCGAGTGTATTCGAGATAGTCTGCCAAATACTGATCCAACCGAGCCTGATTGGCGTGGTAGTAAAGCAGGCATGCGTGAATTTTTTCGAGGGTCAGAGTCGGGAATCGTATCAGCAGTTCACTCGGCGTCATCTCGCGAAAGATGTGTTCATACAGGACATCTTCGAGCCAGATCCGGTGCCCCTTGATCTTGATCTCGCCGGTGGGATCGAACTCGAAATAGTCTTCAATCTGCATGAATCGGCCCCATTACTGCATCCGTCCGCAAGCAACTTCGCAAGCGGTGTTGACTTCGTCAATCGATAGGCAAGTACTGAATCTGTTCGCAATACTCGAACGCAAATCCCGCACCCGCCAACAATACGATGTTTTCGATAACCTGCCGGTTGGGCCGCTGTTCGGGAAGCGTAATGATTCCGGGAACGTGCCGACCCGCCGCGAGGTGAGCGGCGAGATGATCCGGCATGGAGACCTTGTCGGCAGTGATCAGGATAAATTCATGTTCCTCGATCCAGACCATGATAACGCTATCCGACGCGTCGCCCGCCGGGCAACCAGGCTCACCTACCCGTTGAACGTCCAAATCACTTTCGGCGGCCTGCAGCAGTTTTTGCCACAACCGGCCCAGATGATGATCCGGAAGAAACGAGCGGGTCACAGGGCGACAGCCTCCTGTTTCCGCACTTCGGCCAGCGCGTTCATACGTTCAATAAGCGGCGCAAGCTCGATCCGTTGTTTCGCCCGCATCTCCTCTGCGTGCTCGCGCATGCTGGCTAGATAGTTGTCAACTTGTTCGCGATGCAGCGAATAATAAAGCAGACAAGCCAGCACGGCGGACTCGTCCAGATCCGGATACCAGTCGCGCAACTGCTTGACGTCTGTAAGTCCGCTTAAATACATCTCGACGACATGATGCAACCAGATCCGGTGGCCTTTCAGCTTGACCTCGTCGTGTGCCTGAAACTCAAAAAAATCTTCCCACCGCATGATGCTCGCTCCCCGTGCAACGATGTTACGCGACACAATCACTTGATTGTCAACGCTTTCTCGATCCGTTTCAAGCACTCTTCCTTCCCCAGGATGGCCAGCACATCGAACAGGCCGATGCCGACTTCGCTGCCCGTGATGGCCACGCGGACCGGGTGAACCATCTCGCCGACTTTGATCGACTTCATCGTGCAGAAATCGTGCAGGGCCTTCTCCAGTGACGGCGGATTCCAGGTAGAAAAGGGGACAGGCACCTTTTCCGCGGCGGAAAAGGTGCCTGTCCCCTTTTCTACTTGCCCAAGCACCGCGGAGAACTCGCGGAGCAGGTCGGCAGCACCCGCTTTCTTCAGCCGTTTCTCGACTGCTTTCGGCTCGTAGACGGGCTCGGCACGCAGGAACGGGCCGGCCAGGACCAATATGTCCGAGAACAACTTGATGCGCTCGCCGCATGCTTCGACGATGCGG
>Ga0105048_10014534_pt1 | contig 12257 bp, 9 predicted proteins | sample MAT05_FD_78382 | JGI IMG/M metagenome (GOLD analysis project Ga0105048, IMG submission 78382) | Freshwater microbial communities from Lake Fryxell liftoff mats and glacier meltwater in Antarctica - MAT-05 | ecosystem: Environmental > Aquatic > Freshwater > Ice > Liftoff microbial mat | place... | reverse complement strand
TGTCGCGCTTTTCAAAAGGATCATTCATTAGTACAGGGTTATCTTTAACGGGTTCGATATTGTTTTTCCTGCTACCAAAATAGTAACAGGCTGTTTTATCGTCGCCAAGTGCTTTTAGAAGATTTCCTGAAAAGTTGATTTGATAAGCTTGTTTCCTTTCGCTTGTTATGAGTTGAATATTTTTATTAAACTTTCCTTTGCGTTCAGGAATAAAAGAGATGACGAGGAGACAGGTATCGCCCGGTAACAAGGTTTTTTTAGATGTATAAATCTTAAGTCCTTTATCTGCATCAGCGCGTAATAAAAACACTTTTTTTGCGGAAGTGTTCGTAAAAATTAGGTTTCCTTTGATTTCGTAGGCTTCGGGTATGGCGCCTAGATCAATTTCCCTTTCACTAAATTGAATTTGTGAATGGCCGACAAAGGTTAGAAAAATAACCAAGAAGCACAGTGCAACTAAACTCTTCATTTTTATTTTGTTGCAGACAATCGCTTGCCCACTTTTGGGATAAAAAACAGCCCTATAAATCCAAGTACAAAAAATGCAATGAGCGCTAAAACAGATTGGCGCATGCTACCGGTAACGCCTTCGATAAATCCAAAACTAAAAGTTCCTATCACAATTCCCAATTTTTCTGACACGTCAAAAAAACTAAAATAACTTGCGTGGTCTTTTGTTTCGGGTAGTAATTTAGAGTAAGTACTGCGCGACAATGCTTGGATGCCGCCCATCACCAAACCAACGCTGGCCGCAACACAATAAAATTCTATTGGCGTATTGACAAATAAAAATACGCTTATGCAAATCACGATCCAAATAAAAATAGCCAATCCCAATGCCTTTATGTTACCGATTTTTGACGATAACCACGAAAACAAAAAGGAGCCTGCTATGCCTAAAAACTGAATCAATAAAATACTAATAATTAATGCCGTTTTTTTGTAGTTTTCGTCTGGCCAGTCGATTTCCTTCGCAGCAAAAAGCGTGGCCATGTACATTATAGTTTGCACGCCCATGTTGTAAAAAAAATAAGAATTTAAAAATCGCCTTAAGGCCAATTGATCTTTTAGTTCCCTATAAACCTGCAATAATTCTTTAAAGCCTTTTAAAAAAACATTTGAATTGTTATTAGAATCGGTAATAATTGGCATACTCTTCGGCAAAAACCTAAGTGTGTATTGGGCAAAAAAGAACCACCAGATTGCAACGGTTACCAGCGCGATCCTCGCATCCAAGCCGGGTTGATCAAATAATTTTGAAAAAGTTTTTGTTAAAATAAAAACCAGATTAATAATCAATAAAATGGAGCTTCCAAGGTAACCTAAGGCAAAACCTCGCGCACTCACTCTGTCTTGATTTTCTGGACTTGCAATTTCGGGAAGGTAGGCGTTGTAAAAAACAAGACTTCCCCAATAGCCAATGGTGGCTGTAATAAATGGAAGCATAGATAAAACGATATGTTCTTTATCGAAAAAAAACAAGCCGGCGCACGAAAAAGATCCAATGGCACAAAATGCCGCTAAAAACCTTTTTTTACTTCCCCTATAATCTGCAATACCAGAAAGAAGCGGGGCAGTGAAACAAACAACCAGCAAAGATAATGAAACAAAATATGAATACAACTCAGTGTTTTTAAAAATATGCCCAGCCAAAGTAATATCACTATTTACAACATTTCCTGTAGCGTCGTGCGTGGTTTGATATTCGAAGAACGCAGGAAAAATGGCTGAATTGATCACCAAGGGAAATACAGAATTAGCCCAGTCGTAAAAAGTCCATGCGCGAATCGTTTTTGGATTATCTTTTTCTACAATAGCGGTTGCCATGTTAATTTTTAAATGAAATCGGAAGCTTAGTGGGTAAATCTAATATTTTATTTTTATTTCTAGCGGAATTTAAAGAAAAAGGGCGCTGACATTTTTTGTTTTCGCTTCCAGATAAATAAAACTTGCAGGTTGAAAGTTAAATTGACAGTAAATGCAATAACTATGTGTTCAAAACGTCGCAGATTTTTTTGGTGGTAGCAAAGATTGTTACTTGTAGGTAAAAAGTCTGTTTAGCCCTGTTTTTTTCTTTTTGAGGCGTAAGGAACAGTTTCGTCGAGCAACAGGGCTTCTTGTATAATTTCAGTTAATTCTCTAATTGGCACTTTAGATAGTTTTGTCAATTCAATACTCCATATTTGTTTTCGCCCCTTGCTGTTTAAAAGTTGTTGTGAATTTGATAATTCATTTCCTCTAACAAAAGCAAATTCTATACTGTTATTTTTACCGGGATTTAAATAGCAAATCCAACTTTTTCTATAATAGAAAGGTATTTTAAAACGAAGTTTGTCGGTGAGGTTTAGCTCAACCGATAAAAGTTTATGCAGAAACAACATTGTTTCTCTTTGCGAATCGTCAAAATTGTATATATAATCTTCAACTTCTGTCATTGGTTTGTCGTTTGTGAGGACGGTTATTGGGCTTCCCGATAATGTTTAAATGCCGGAGATCGTGGCCGTTTAAGGATTGTTTTCTGTATACCGGGGCACGAAATTCAGAAAAAGAAACAAATAACGTGATGACAAACTATCCTTGAATTTTAGCATTTGACGGGAGGTTTTTAGTATTTAATTGTTAATGATAAATTTTTGAATCTCATTTCTTTTCCGTTTCTGATTTTGTCAAAAGTTAACATTGTATTCAATATATTATTATTTCCAAATTTTAGACTTTGTTCATTCTTTTAAAATATCATGAGTTGATCTGCTTTTTTTGGATTTTTAAATAGTGTTTGGCCGAAAACTCATTATTTATGTAAGAAATCTTCACTAACGCTTCTTCGAGGTTATAATAAAAGGAAAAATAATTTAGACCAATTATTTTCCTTCAGCACAATACCTTCTAAGATTTGTTCATTGTTCTTTGTGCAAATTTACCATTCAAATTGGTATTTCCCGCTTTAAGGCAGGTAGTTCAAATTTTGCAAAGGCTTCTAATTCGTTAATGTGATTAAATCACTTTTTAATAATCTCAAATTCGACCCTTCTATTTTTTGCCCGGCCAATGTCTGTGCTGTTATCTGCAATGGGTTGCGTGCTGCCAAATCCCTTAAAATACATTTTATTTTGCACGCCTTTTTTTATCAGATATTCAAAAACTTCTCTGGCGCGCAGTTCGCTCATTTTTTGATTTTTAAATTTTAACCCGTTGTTGTCGCTATGGCCGTTAATCTGAATTTCCAAGCTTTGATTTTTGATTAGGTATTGCGATAATTTATTTAACTCGATAAAAGATTCTGGCAATAAATAATAATGGCCGTTTTCAAAAAATATATTGTTGAGATTTACTTTCTCTCCAACTTTGATTTCTTTTTTTACGGCCAAAACCGAATCTTCGGCATTGTAACGGTAGTTCGGCCCAACAATTTCAGTGGCTATTTTTTCTTCGAATTGTTTTGCTTTCACAAGCTTGATATCATCAATAAAATAATACGATTCTTTAAAGCCCAGCCTAAACAAATTCATGCGCGCCATGTCTTTTTTGATATTTGCGGCAAAATCGCCTAGGGTAATATATTTTTCGCCCCCGCCCGCTTTGTAAAATCCCCTGATCACAAACCAACGAAAACCGCTATTAAGTCCACCTTTTTCCACCACAGTGTCTATCATGCAAGATTTTGTGACATCCAGCGGATTGTTATAACCGCCTTTGGTAAATAATACGCCAAAAGACTTTAGAACCGCGTTGCTCCAAAAGGCGAGGCGGATCTGCATACTAAATTCGTAAATGGTGCCCCTATGCAGCGGTTCGGCTAATTTTACCTGCAAAAACTCCCGGTATTTTTTCTGAAAACGCATGCCAGCATAACAATAACCGAGGTAAGCTCCTTTTTGTGTGGTGGTATCGTTGGCGAGGGGACTTTGATAAAAATCAACGGTTCCTTTGTCCTGCCAAGGAATGGCTTGCCTGATGTGAGCTGATTTACGGCGAAAATTCTCGAAGCTCCCATTGGGCACTAAGTTTTTTTCTGGCTTAGTTTCTTGAGTGTTTTGTGATAGCGCTGTAAAGCAGTAAAAGAGTATAGGCAGCAACAGTAACATTCTCATTCTTACAAAAATAGCAGAATTGGCAATTTTTCCAAGCAATTTGTTTTTAACACTTGGATATTCAAAAAAAACTGTATATTTGCCTTCCAAAATTTTGGATTTAATAAAAGAAATTACAGACAATGGCAAACCATAAATCATCCATCAAACGCATTCGCTCAAACGACGCAAAACGCACAGAAAACCGCTACGTAGCAAAAACGACACGTACCGCAGTAAAGAAATTGCGCACAGCCACTGACAAAAAAACGGCTGAGGAGTTATTACCAAAAGTATCTAGCATGTTAGATAAATTGGCTAAAAGAAATGTAATCCACAAAAACAAAGCAGGAAACATTAAATCAAAACTTGCTAAAAAAGTAGCGGCTTTAAAATAATATTTTTTTACAATAAGATGAAGAGCCCCCTAGAAAGAGGGCTTTTTTTGTGAGAAATTTTTAAATAAAGGAAAATATTTAGTTTGTTGCTGTTTTCTCAATTTTAACACAAAAAAGCCCTGCGTCTCTCCAGAATCAGGGCTGTTCAATATATTCAAAAAAATTACTTTTTCAAAGCTGCCTTTAAATTTGTATCTAAAGCATCTAAAAATTCTTCGGTATGTAAATAATGCTCGCCATGTTTTACTTTGTTACCGAAAGCACAAACGGCCAAATCCTTGGTCATTTTGCCGCTTTCAACGGTTTCAACACAAACCCGCTCTAAGGTTGTACAGAAATCTATCAGCGCTTGATTCGCATCTAACTTGCCACGGAACTCCAGCCCCCTTGTCCAAGCAAAGATGCTGGCAATAGGATTTGTGGAGGTTGGTTTACCAGCTTGGTGATCTCGGTAGTGACGTGTTACTGTGCCATGAGCAGCTTCAGCCTCCATCACTTTTCCATCTGGTGTAATCAATACCGATGTCATCAATCCCAATGAGCCAAAACCTTGAGCCACGGTATCAGATTGAACATCGCCATCATAATTTTTGCAGGCCCATACAAAATTGCCATGCCATTTTAACGCCGACGCAACCATATCATCGATCAAACGGTGTTCGTAAACAATGCCGGCCTCTTCGTATTTAGATTGGTAATCTGCCTGGTAAACTTCTTCAAAAATATCTTTAAAACGGCCATCGTATTTTTTTAAGATGGTGTTTTTAGTAGATAAATACAAAGGCCATTTTTTTTGTAAGGCCACGTTAAAACAAGAGTGGGCAAAACCTCGGATTGATTCTTCAACGTTATACATGGCCATGGCTACACCCGGACCAGCGAATTTATAAACTTCATGCTCGATTATTTGTCCATCTTCGCCCTCAAACTTAATGCTGAGTTTTCCTTTTCCGGGAACTACGAAATCTGTCGCGCGGTATTGATCGCCAAAAGCGTGCCGACCAACGATGATGGGGGCTGTCCAATTCGTTACCAAGCGTGGCACGTTTTTACAAACGATAGGTTCACGAAAAACTGTACCATCAAGTATGTTACGAATGGTTCCGTTTGGTGATTTCCACATTTGTTTTAAATTAAATTCTTTTACCCGAGCCTCATCAGGCGTAATGGTCGCGCATTTGATTCCCACCTGGTATTTCTTAATGGCTTCAGCGGCGTCGATGGTTACCTGGTCAGACGTCGCATCGCGGTGCTCTACGCCAAGGTCATAATATTTAATGTCCAACTCTAAATAAGGTGTAATTAATTTGTCCTTGATAAATTTCCAGATAATCCTTGTCATTTCATCTCCGTCGAGTTCTACAACGGGATTGACAACTTTAATTTTACTCATAAATTTGGCGCGTTTGTAATTTTTAAAATTTGGCACAAAATTATGAATCCCGGAGAAAATGCCAAGGATTAAAGTAAAAACTTATTGTTTTTCTTTGAGAAATGGCTGGCATTATAAACAGTTTCAGTTATCTTTGGAGCGAATTTAGAAGACACAACAGCTCAATTCCCGAATCAAAGAACAATTAAAATTAATTCATCGCCGCAATACGGTAATTAAACTCAATATTATCTACCTATGAAATTCCACAAAGAAGGGTATGCCAGCTTATTTTTAGTTCTTTTATTCAGCGTAATCCTCATATTCATCTCCCACTATTTTTTCCCGGCTGTTGCTCTAGCACATTGGTTTTCATACATTCTCAGCGCTTTTCTTATTGTTACAATCGTTCAGTTCTTCAGAAATCCGAGTCGTGATTTCAAAGCTGCTGATCAGTTCATCATTGCCCCAGCCGACGGCAAAGTAGTGGTGATCGAAGAAACTGAAGAAAAAGAGTACTTTAAGGATAAACGTTTACAGGTGAGTATTTTTATGAGTCCAATTAACGTGCATGTTAACCGTTACCCAATTGGAGGCCTTGTGAGCTTTTTTAAATACCATCCGGGCAAATTTTTAGCCGCTTGGGAGCCAAAAAGTAGCACAGACAACGAACGAACTACCATTGTTGTAAAACACAATAATGGGACAGAAATTTTGTTTCCCCAGATTGCTGGCGCGCTGGCTCGTAGAATTGTTTGGTATTGCAAAGAAGGTGACTTCGCGCAACAATGTGAAGAAATGGGGTTTATTAAATTTGGTTCGCGTGTAGATCTTTTTTTGCCATTAAATACAAAACTGAATGTAAAAATCGGCGACGTTGTGAGCGGCTCTCAAACAGTTATCGGGGAGATTTAATCGAACCTTTATACAAAATCTCTTAGTTTTTCGTTTTAATTTTTCACGCTTGATTTGTAAAAATTTTCGTCTTGCTGGTCATGCGAGCCATTAATTGCCTAAAACGATTATCAATGAAAGAATTCAGAAATAAAAAAAGAGATGTATTTCGCCAATTGTCGCGCAAAAAAATAAAAAAGAAATTATTGTTCTTGAATCCCAGCGAATAAAGACCATATCCCAATGAGAGTAAATTATTGAATTTTAAAGTTGTCGCATTACGGCCAAAAAAAGAGTTAGAAAAACGCCCTGATTTGCGCGCCTCCTAAGTGCACCACATTCGAATTTGGCGTTTTACGTCCATTGTAGTTGATACTCACTTGGATGTTGCTGTTTAGATTGCGCTGGTAATTTAATTCCCAGGTAAAATTATCGCCGGTGCTCAATCCACTCAGCATTTCGTAAGCTATTGAAGAATTTTCTAAATCATTGTATTTTATTTTTATGAAATCAATGCGCCCTGATAAACTGCCTTTCTCTGTTTGATTGTACTTTAGCTCAAGCGCGAAAGTGTTTATAAAAGCTTTTTGCATACCTGCCGGAATGTCGTTGATACCATTATACACGTTTTGTTTTTCGTTGTATTTATAAATAATACTTATTCTAAAAACAGTGTTGGGCTGAAATATCAGTCTTTGCTCAGTTTCTAAGCCTTTAATCAGGAAGTTACGTTCAGGGAAAAATTGCGAAACATTTCGTTTTTCGCTTAATGTATTATCGCTGTTAATGGCCCATGCATTAAAAAAATTTAAGCGCCATTTCACCTGGTTTGATAAGATCTGTTTGTCTTCTTTGCCTGTTGTCAGCAATTGCTTCGATTGATTTTTTGTATAGGTGTAATCCGCCCCAAAAACCGCAGAACTTTGATTAAAAAAAACACTTTGCCTAAAGTTATTATTGGCGGCCAAAAGGTATTTTTCATTCACTGTCACAAAAGGATTGTAATTCCTGTAACTTTTATTATCGCTTATCTTATTATCAAGCCTCATCGCTGTTTGGAGCATCCAAAGATTGGCAAATTTAATTACTGAGTTTTTCGGATTTTTAAACAAGCTGGACGGTCGCACATTCAAAGAAAGACTGAATTGGTTTTGTAAAATTTTTGTGTATTGATTTGTGGGTGTATTAATGATAATGAACCTTGCTTGGTCGCTAAACTGCGAAGTTTCAAACTCACCTCTTTCTTTAATGCCATTGCCATTGTAGTCATTCCAAGCGTATTGACCCTGACCCGGCGCTACTTCCAAGTAATAAAACTCTATTTGGTTTTGAAGTCCATAGCCGGTTTCATAAAAAACTCCCGCTGTTATAAATCCATTAAAATAACGGGGATTGTATTCTAGCCTGTTTAATAAAGTATTGTCGGGAACAAGCGTTTTACCGACGTTCCTAACCAAGTCTAGCTTGCGATAGGTAATTAGCAATGAAAAAGGATTATTCTTAATGGAATAAATGGAGGCCTGCAATCCAACATTTTGTGCGATGGTGCTGTCGAGCAAAACATTACCATAGTTGTGTTTGTCTCTGCGCTCGCGGTAAAATAGTTTTACATTATTCTTAGAGCTGTCGGCATTTGAAACGCTTCCCTCCCATTCCCAAAACTGATATGCATTTGGTAACAATTTACCGTCAATGGTAGCTTTAAATTGATTGTTTTCAAATTCATCGCTGTAACTTATTCTCAATTTTTTAATCCTTTGAGAAACGAGTGTTTTATGCCTGTAAAACTGCGTTGTTTGGAAATTCGTTTTATCATCCGTCGTTAAATAGGAGCCGATGTAGTTGGTTGATAGATTTTTAAGTTGGTACCGACCCGCAACATTGTGCCTGAGACCTTTGTAATCTTTTCCTTCGTTAAATAAATTCAGCGCGTAAGTTAAGCTCGAAATGTCTGTTTTTAATAGTCCCAACTCCGCGCCAGCCAACTGCTGGTCGTTTAATAAATTACCTGTGAGAGGCCTGTTCCAATCACGATCAAATTCTATGCTCCTAAACCTTTCAATCTGTTTAAATTGTTTTTGAAGAAATTCGTAGTTCAAATTGTAAATAAATTTCGATTGTCGATTTAAGGAATCCATTTTTAAAATCTTTTGATTTCGACTGACGAACTTTACCCCGCTGCCCTCATCGTTGCCTTTATCTTTAGTACTAAATTTATTTATGTCATTTTTTGTGTACACACCTTCAACATTGACGTAATTATTTTGCGTTACAGAATAGGTAAACCCTCCCGTTACCATCTGACTTTGTTTTGGTGTTACGAGCGGCACTACAGGCTCATAACTCCCTTGCAATTTTCCGTTTACTGGCGCCACCCAAGCGTACACTTTTCCATTCGCGGCCGAAGTCACCTGATTGTAATACCCGTTGTTTAAACCAACATTGCTGAACTTTAGAATATATCTTGCATTAGCAGAATCAGTGCTGTAAACGTAAATGCGTGAAAATGCTAAACCATTCGATGTTGTATCGATTTTCTTATAAAAAATATTGTCGAGGTTGTAATCGGTGCTGTCAACGCCAGGAAAAACTGCTTTGGACAGGGTATCCCCAATGGCAATCAACACGTTTTTTTGACCTTGTTCGAGCGATTGCTGTAGTGGGCGGCTTTTGTTATCTTGCTCGTTAAAAAAATTAAGGTAAACTTTCGCGTTTTTACTTTGCACTTCTTCACCAAAGAAAAACAACGAGCGCGCGTAATTTCTCTCAGCATATTGGAACTCAGTTACGATGCGTTTGTCTTTGGTTATCAATTGCCTTGCCGTAAACGTTAGCTCGCCGGTATTGTAGTCGATAATATAATCGTTCTCTTGACCCCTTTGCAAAAGCCTGCCATCAATGTATATCTTTTCAGTTCCGCTTAAAATAATAATAAAAGGTTCGTTGTCGGCTCCTCGCAAACGGTAAGGGCCTTGATTATTTTCTGTACCGAAAAAAACCTGACGCGAAAATTTACCCCGTGAAACCGCTCCTGAAACTTGGGTTCGAAAGATCAACGGATTTTTTGTGGTGCTATCTGTATAAGTATTCTCAAGGTTGGCGCCCTGAGCACGTTTGTAAAAATTCATAAAATAACTGTTGGCAGGGCGCGACAACTGATAGTCGCCTACCACTAATTTTGTGTTTGAATTATTCAACTGGATAAATACTTTGTCGAACTCCTGCAACTGTGCCGTGGTGCCGTCAGCCTGAAAAGGAATGTTATTGTCGGTGGCCGCAAGCACCATATCTATTTCTGGCGTAAGCTTGCCGTTAACCTGCAAATTTAAATTGGAGTTCACCACAACATCCTGATTATTTCCAAACGAAATACCTCTGCTAATGTTTCCATTTTTGTTTAAACCATCGTTCTGAAACAAATTATCTTGCGCCGAACGCGTGTTGTAATTAATGGTAAAAGGGTTGTTGGGACGCGATAAATCGCGGTACAGATTAGCAGGATCTTTATGAAAATAATTGACTTCAAAATTGTAAGGAAATCTTTTGTAAGAAACCATCACACTATCCGGCTTTTTTCCACTAAATATCAGAGCATGAAATTTGTAATTAACTTTTGGCAGGTCTATAGAATCAAGCTTAGGGAATGTTTTGTAGGCTACACTGCCAGGCACAAGACTAAGGCTGTCGAGCACGAGCGTATCTGCAAAAATTTTATATAATTTAGACTGTTTGGGCGTGAATACTTGAGCGCTTCCTTGTATGACCACAAAAGAAAACATCATTAGAACACCTAACCGCCTGAAATACACCATTTAATAACGGTTTTAAAGATACAAAATTGTGCTTGTAACGCGATTCCTGACTTCACCAAAATAGTTTATCGGCTTCAATTATTGGAAGAAGGGCGTTGCTAAACAGACGCGTTTTAATTTTGCTAATATGACTTTACCAACATCATACGGATAATTTGCTGCGATCCATGTGTGGCGCCTTTGGGAACTAAATAGCGTTTGGCCGAAAACTCCATTTTTGTCGTTGTGTCAAAAAAATAATCACTCATTTACCACAGTAAACATCACAATCATTTTTTTTAACACGCCTCGAAACTCAATTTTTCCATCCAAACAACGAGTTTTCGGACAGACACAAAATAAACAATTTGCCTTTTAGAAACTAAAGTTAAAGCAACATCCAGATTATTCTTTTCAACGAAAAAATCTAAATTCGTCTAAACATTTTGCCGCAAATAAATCGTTCCTAGTAATTATAAAATACAAAAAATGAAAAAACTTCTACTTTTTATCCCTCTTCTGTTTTTAATGAAACCCGCGAAGTCACAAGTGTTACTTTACCCGCCCGGCGCAAAATGGCGTTATCTATTTAGTTATTTTTTTCTGTCTCCGCGATACAACAGTGAGAAAAGATACAACAGTGAGAAAATAAGATATGAAAAAGACTCGATTTTCGGCCTTGATAGTGTAAAAGTTTTACGTCACAATAAATTTTATGAATTCACTAATTATTCAAATAACGTAACCACTTTTATCAAACAAAAAGGAGACACCATTTTTATGCGCAACCCGGCTACTGCAAACTCTTGGCAAATTTTGTACAATTTTGCAGCTACTCAAGGGCAGAGCTAGACCACCACCGTGAGTACATTCTTTAGTTTCTCTACCAAAGTCAACTATACTATTACTGTTGATTCGGTAAGCAGTGTGACGATTAACAACGTGAATTTAAAAAGACTTTTTGTAAAATACGCAAGGCCAGGAATGTTCCCTCCGGTAAATACCTTTATCACCGAACGCATCGGCTGTGAGCGCTTTACGTTTAATTACAGGAGTCCTAGCCCTAACGTAGATGGAGATCAAGCCTTATATTGCCTTTGCTGTAACGATACAGGGTTTGGCCTGAAACAATTTTCATCTCTTCCTTGCAATTATGCAGTTTATGTTGGCGTAAACGAAAAACAATATCAGGATGCCCCCATACACGTTTTTCCCAATCCATCTGCTGATTTGATCCAAATAAAAAATGAATCTGAAAACTTTTCAAATGACGCTATGTTAAAGATTTCAGATCTCAGTGGCCGTTTGGTAAAACTTCAGCTTTTAAAGGCTTTAATATTAAACGAGCTATCGATTGCCGGATTAAATCAAGGTGTTTATTTATTGCAGATAATTGCCGAAGGAGAAATACTGTTCAACGGAAAAGTGATTAAACAAAATTAAAATCTGGCCTTCTATTCGCTCACTTTACAGAATATAGACTACAAAACACTTAGGGATTTTAAAGATGCAAAATTGTGTTAGCAAGGTTGAAGAATGGTTTGCGCAATAAAACAAAAAAGGAAAAATAATTTATGTAATTATACCAGTACTAAAGGCACTTTTATATCGTGCCTTATGTTTTCAATTGTACTTCCCAAAATAATGTCTTTAATCGTTTTATGCCCGTGCGTTCCCATCACCAGCATATCACAATTATTTCTCTCCAACAACTGAGGAATAGCTTGCGTAG
>Ga0105048_10014533_pt1 | contig 12257 bp, 12 predicted proteins | sample MAT05_FD_78382 | JGI IMG/M metagenome (GOLD analysis project Ga0105048, IMG submission 78382) | Freshwater microbial communities from Lake Fryxell liftoff mats and glacier meltwater in Antarctica - MAT-05 | ecosystem: Environmental > Aquatic > Freshwater > Ice > Liftoff microbial mat | place... | reverse complement strand
GTCCCTCTGCGAGGTTTGCCATCTGGAGTTGGTACACGGTGGCGCGCTGAAGGTGGTTGGCCTGGCACCGATGGGGTTGGGCTGGACGGCGCTGGGGTGGACGGGTTGAGTTGGGCGAGGGCGTGCCCACGCCGTACGTCGCTCGTCCTCGCCGCCCGTAACGCTGACAAGCTCGACATGCTCGCGGCGCGGGTCGGAGGCACCGTCCGCGACGCCAAAGGCGGTCGTCAGGTTGCGGGCCACGACGTCGGCCCACTCGCTGGCGGAGGTGCGGTGGGCGGGCTTCAAGAGGATGGCACCAACACACAGGGCGATGCCGGTGAGCGGCGCCTCGGCTGCGGCGGCGCCGACCTCCGCCAGCACGCGGTCGAGGTCGGTCGCATGGCGCGGTGGTCGCGGCGTGGTCGGCAAACGAACAGGTGCGGGGCAAAGTGCAGGCGTTGGCGACTGCGCCTGTCATGGGCGAGGTGGTCGCGTACAACGAGATTGATTGCCGCGTGATGTGGGAGGTCATCGACTACGTCCGACGAGCGCACTGATATCGAACGCTCGCATCACCGAGCGCGTGGCCGTCAGGGCTTCGCCGCTCAACGTGCGCCCAGCAGCCGCAGCTTCACCAGTGCTTCACGTCATCGAGGTCGAACGGCCTCCCAGCTCCGCGCTTGTTTTCGAGGAGCGGCTCGAAGCCGATGACGGGGACATTCACCCCGGCGAGCTCGAGCACCTTGTGACCTTGTGACCGGCAAGCGCATCATCAAATCAGACGATCTTGCTACGCCGCTGGAGATCATCGAAGAGCCGCTGCTCGATATGCGCGCATCGGACGCGGGACGCGGTGCGGCAGGCCGGTTGGCCGTCGCAAGAGATCCCGCGTCGGATGCGCCTGTTCGATGCGGGCGAGCCACCGATCGAGCTGGCAAAATGCCCGTCGGAAGGGGCCATTGTCCTGGCGATGGCGTCGGCGATCGACGGCTCGGGGCAACCTGAGATCGTCGTCGGTGGCGGTCGCCTCGTCGAGCGGATCGAGCTCGTGGATGCAGTGCCCGCCAAACGTTTGTGGTGCGTGATTCGGAGGTGCGTTCGGTGGGGGCTCAGCCGAGACGCGGTCTGGGTTGCGGCCGGGACGACCGACGGTTCCGTCTATCTGTGGGACTCGGGAAATGGCGGCGCCGGGCGGCTGGTCATGCGTCTGGGCGCCCACACCGACCGCACCGGGGCCCTGTTGTTCGACGCTGGTGGCAAGTGGCTGGCGTCTGGGGGCTGGGACGGTCGCGTGGTCTTCTTCGAGCTCACGAGCCTCGACCGAAGCGTTAGCGAGCTCGCCTCGGAGGCCCGCCAGGATTGGCTCGGAGCGAGCCCGGCCCGCTGACGGTGCGGATGGTGGACCCGCCGCGATAAGCGCCGATGGGGTGTGGTTCTACCAGGCCGAGCGGGTGGCGCACCCGACCCGAGCGCGGTGACCTCGAAGGCCAGGGGGTGAGCGCGGCCACGCCGGTCGGGACAAGCGGCGCTCCAAGGCCAGGGCTCTGACGGGACAAGCGGCGCTCCAGGTGGACCCTCATCAGCGTCTTGTGCTTCATGAGGGCCCACCCAATGGCGAACCTCAGCGGGCGTTGTTGAGGGAGCGAACCTTGCTGCGACCGGCGGTCGCATCGGGGTCGGGCACCGGCGGCCAGTAGGACATCGGGCCGGCCGAGCCACCGGCGGTGACCGTGTCGTAAGCGACGCGCTCGCCGGCGGGAAGGCTCACGTGGAAGTCGCCGCCGGGCAGGTCGAGGATCTCGGTCTTGCCCTCGCCGGCCGGCCGGCCGTCACTCTGGCAGCACTTCCCATTGTCGCCGACACCCGCAACAACGACTTCGTCACCGAGTCTGACCGCGACTCCGACGAGGTCGCCGGTCGCCGCGCAGCCGCCCCCACCTTCGCCGACCAGCCAGTCCGAGGCCAGCGTGGCACTCTCGCCGACGGCCCCGACAACGCCCGAGCGAGCCAGCGTGAGGTCGCTGCCGAAGAACGCGATGAACGCGTCTTGCGGGCCGAGCGCGGTCTGGCTGAGGCCGAGCGAGGCCTTTCCAGCGAAAGTGCCAGCCACGATGATCTCGCCCTCGCCGGTGAAGCTCACCCGGTCGACCGACATGGCGCCGCCCTTCTTGCCGATGGGCGCAGCACTCACCGTGCCCGCACCAGGTCCGCCGAAGAACGCGATGAACGTCTCGCTCACATTGTTGCCGACGCCGCCGCCGCCGCCCGCCTGCAGAGTCACGCCTTGACCGAGGTCGAGTGTGCCACTGAAGGTGCCAGCCAGCACGAGTTCCCCCGTGGCACTCACGGCGACGTGATCGATCTGGGCGGCGCCATTCCTGAAGGTGTTGGGGATGGCCAGGACCGGCGTGATCGGCTTGTCAGCGCCGCCAGCCACGGGTGGCGTGAAGTCGACTGTGAAGACCTGCTGGTCGCCCACTGCGATCCCGCCCGTCCCGCCAGCGCTTCCGCCGCTCGCTGCGGTGGCCGTCGCGACGAAATAGAAGACATTGTCGGCGCCGCCGACGATAGCCGTGACCTCGAAGCCGGGCACCGAGGCCGTCACGGCCTTGCCCGTGAGAGCGTCGTCGAGCCCATCATGATCGAGGTCCCCGGCGTGGCGTCGACGCCAAATGTCAGCGTAGCGGCGCCGGCCTTGGCGACATTGGCCGTAAACGGGCCGCCGGCGTTGACCACCGCGACCGACTTGAAGCTCTCGGTGTCGTCGACGATGGTATCGTCGCCGATTAGGCCATCCAAGGTGACGCGTCCACCGCCTGCAAACGTGAGCGTCGTCAAGTCCAGTCCCGTGTTCGTGAGGGTCACGAGCTTGTCCGAGGCCGAACCGCCTTCGGATTCGAAGACGATGGGCGTGCCCGCGCCGCCGCGCACGACCTTGACCATCTTGTTCATCTTCAGGTCCCAGCCCGCCTCGGAGATGACCTTCGCGCCGGCGAGATTGCCATCGGTATCAAAGAGGGTGGCCACGATGACACCGGGATTGGTCGTTCCGAGAGCGAACGCCGCGCCGCCCTCGCTGACGACGGCGAGCTCGCCCGAGTGGACGGCTGGCATCTTGCTGCAGGCGATCTTGAAGTTGCCCGCTGAGACCAGGCCACTGACAAGCGGCGGACCCGGGAGATAGCCGTCGACCGTGCCGAGGATCTCGAGGCCCGGAGTCGTGAACGCCGTGTAGACACCCGGCAGGAAGGAGCCATCGGGGTCCGGCACGACGGGTCCGGGGACGTGTCGGCGACCGCGTCAGGTGCGGTGTCGGCGACCGCGTCCGGCGTCGTGTCGGCGACCGCGTCAGGTGCGGTGTCGGCGACCGCATCGGGTGTCGTGTCAGCGACCGCATCGGGCGTCGTGTCAGCGACCGCATCGGGCGTCGTGTCAGCGACCGCATCGGGCGTCGTGTCGGCGACCGCATCGGGCGTCGTGTCAGCGACCGCATCGGGTGTCGTGTCAGCGACCGCATCGGGCGTCGTGTCAGCGACCGCATCGGGCGTCATGTCAGCGACCGCATCGGGTGTCGTGTCTGTGGCCACGTCACGCGCTCCGTCCGGGCCAACGTCGCCGACCGCGACGTCGGTTTCGGTTGCGTCCGGCGTGCCGGTAGCGTCGCTCACGGTCGAGTCGGAGACGGCGGTATCGACGCTGACGTCGGCGGCGATTTTGTCGTTGTTGTCGTCGCATGCGCCGAACAGAAGCGCGGCTGCAAGCGATGCATGCGCCCACAGACGTTTGGGCGAGCTGAGAAGTGACATCGAGACTCCTGGTGGTCGGGTTCAGGTCGAAGGGCTCGCGGCGACCAACGTGGCTCCACTCGCGAGAGGCGCTCGGGGGTCTGTGATGGATGGCGTGGGTAGTCTGCCGCCGAGACCGACACCCAGGTCGCCCGGTGGGGTTCATGAACCCGGTTGGCGAGGCGACCTCGTCATTGATGAGTCGCCACGCGCGGCGAACGTGGGCGAGGGTCACGAACGGAACACAGACGCGTCGATGCCGAGGCGATCGAGCAGGCGGTAGAGGCTCTATCGGCTCAGCTCGAGGTCATTCGCGACGCGCGCCACGTTGCCACCATGCCGCCGCAGGAGCTCCTCGACGCGGCCCTTGTCGGGCACCTGGTCGGGCATCCGGTCGATGCAGGTCTCTCTTGGCGGGGGCGCTACGGACGAGCGGAGTGGCTGGGCCTGCAGCGCGAGCGTCGTGCGCACCCGTTCGACCAGCTCGAGGCTCGTCGCTTGCGGCTGCGCGATGCGCGCGCTGGTCAGCACGTTGACGAGTAGCAGCACGGTCTGGCGCAGTCGGTCGAGGCACAGGCGCGTCGCGACGCGATAGAGCCACGTCGCCGGCGAGCTGTCACCGCGGAAGGTCGCTGGATTCTCGAGCAGTTTCAGGAACACATCGTGCACCAGGTCCTCTACCTCGTCCGGCGGCAAGAGACGCTTCGCGCGGCGAGTCACCGTCGCGCCGTAGAGCCGATACAACGTAGCGAGATCGTGGATCGCGGGTGGGCTTGGACGGGCTTGGACTCTCCGTCATCGAGTGTTTGCCGCCCGGACTCCGAGTCCGCGAAAGCCATTCCATCGCCTGATTGGACGCCCGTAAAAGCCACAAGCGAAAGTATCATGGACGATGAGAACGAGAAATCTCGGATCGGGCCGGCGGGATGGCACCGATCGCGCGGTGGTAGTTCGACGTCGGTAGGCAGGAAAAGCGGTTCATCCGGGATTTCCGTGGTCGCTGTAGAGAACCCGTTCGCCGCCGTGGAAGAATGCTCTTGTCGTCAGCCGCGCCGGGCAGGTGCGCGCGAGTCGAGTTGGATTTAGGCCGGCCACATGTCCCACGCCGCTGTAAGGGACTGGTTGACCGCCACCGGATCGGTTCCTAGCTCATGCCCGTTATGAACGAATCAAGCGACCAGCCTGGCTCCGTGTCTCGAATCTCACCACCCTCTGAGCGCGTGCTCGTGCTCGGCGCGACCGGCGGTATCGGCACGGCGCTCGTCGAGGTGCTCGCGGCCCGCGGTGCGTCGCTCGTCCTCGCCGCCCGTAACGCTGACAAGCTCGACATGCTCGCGGCGCGGGTCGGAGGCAGCGTGCGCGCCTTCGATGCGACCGACCTCGACCGCGTGCTGGCGGAGATCGGCGCCGCCGCAGCCGAGGCGCCGCTCACCGGCATCGCCCTCTGTGTTGGTGCCATCCTCTTGAAGCCCGCCCACCGCACCTCCGCCAGCGAGTGGGCCGACGTCGTGGCCCGCAACCTGACGACCGCCTTTGGCGTCGTGCGCGCCGCAGGTCAGCACCTCGGCGCGGGGGCCTCGGTCGTGCTGGTGTCGTCGGCCGCGGCCCGCCTTGGACTCGCCAACCACGAGGCCATCGCGGCCACCAAGGCTGGCGTCGAAGGGCTCGTGCGCTCGGCCGCCGCGACCTACGCGCGCAAGGGCGTACGCTTCAACGCGGTCGCGCCGGGGCTCGTCAGAACGCCGCTGGCTGGGGCGCTCGCGACCGACCCAAAGCTCATCGAGGCATCGGCGAAGATGCATGCGCTCGGGCGCATCGGCGAGCCGGGCGACGTGGCGCGCGCGCTAGCCTTCCTGCTAGACCCCGCCCAGAGCTGGGTGACGGGACAGGTCCTCGGGATCGACGGCGGCCTCGCGACCGTGCGACTCGCAGTCTGAGCGTGGCCATCCACGCTCACGACCCCAAGCAGTCGCGACCCGACGTCGTCATCATCGGCGGCGGCCTGACCGGGCTCGCCTGCGCTCGCGAGCTCGATCGACTCGGCCTGCCCTGGCGCCTCATCGAGGCTTCGGATGGCCTCGGCGGGCGCGTGCGGACCGACACCGTCGACGGTTTTCGCCTCGACCGCGGCTTCCAGGTCCTGCTCACCGACTATCCCGAGCTGAAGCGCCTCGATGTGCTCTCACGCCTCGACCTCGGGCGCTTCGAGCCGGGCGCCCTCGTCCGTCTGCACGAGGGTCGCGGCGCGCGCCTCGCGAGGCTGAGCGACCCCTGGCGCAGGCCACTCACGGTGTTCGATCCGGGTTGGATCCGCATCCTCGGCCTGGCCGACGCGCTCCGCCTCGCGCGGCTGCGGCATAGCGTGCTGGCCGGCGAGCCTCTCCCCGACGGCGGTACGACCGCCGAGTACCTGGCCGGCTCGGGTTCTCCGAAGCGACACTTCGCCGCTTCTTCGTCCCATTCTTCGGTGGCGTGCTCCTCGACCGCGAGCTCCGAGCGCCAGCGTCGTTGTTCAGGCGCCTGTTCGGTCACTTCGCGCGCGGCGACGCGGCCATCCCCGCTGGCGGCATGGGGGCCTTGTCGGCTGAGGTCGCGCGCCCCCTCGACCCGAGCCGTATCCAGTTGCGGACCCGGGTCGCGTCGCTCGCAGGCACGACCCTGGTCGACCACGAGGGTCACACGACCACCGCCGCCGGCATCGTCGTCGCGACCGACCGCGACGCCGCTCGCCAGCTACTTCCGAAGTGGGCCGCGGACAGCCCCTCGCCAGCGCCGTCATGGAGCGCGACCACCACCTTCTGGTTCGCGGCGTCACGCGTGCCGGCCGCCATCGACCGCCCGCTCATCGTGCTCGACGGGGAAGGCGGCGAGCTCATCCACCACCTCGCCGTGCACACGCGCGTCGCGGCCGACCTCGCCCCGGCGGGCCAGGCGCTGCTCTCTGTCTCCCACGATGGCGCGCTCCGCTCCGGCCTGACCAGCGTCTGGAGGCGCCCGACCAGCGCCGGCGAACAGGCATAGCCGAGCGCCTCGAGGTTCTTCAGCGCGCTCGCGCGCAGCGCCGGCGAGACCTCGCCCCCGGGCCCCGCGGGCACGAGCAGCTTCTGCTTGCGGCGCAGGTAGAGCGAGGAGACCTGGGTGGGGAGCGCTGCGTCTTGGCCAGGCCGTGTCTTCGCAAGTTTTGCGTGCGACTCCAAGCCCGCCGTATCGCCTTCGGCTGCCGATGCTGGCACCCACACGCGCTTGCCCTCGGATGATGGTTGAACGCCTCTGGGATAGCGCCGTGCGTCCCGAGCAAGCGCTGCGGACGCCGAGGTCCTGCTACACGATGTCTACGCGGTTGATGCCGGCTATTCTCCGGTCGCCCGAATACCCCACCCCCAAACCAACGACACCGAGGCTCCCCGACAGTGCCGATGCGAAGCACCAGAAGTGTTACCAAGGTACCCGGTCAGATCTGTTACCCAGGCTCCCCTCACACCGCCTACGATGTAATCCGAGGCGCCTACCGCACATCTCCGAACGCCTACGATGCAGTTCGAGGCGCCTACCGCACATCTCCGAGCACCTACGATGCAGTTCGAGGCGCCTACCGCACATCTCCGAGACCTACGATGCAGTTCGAGGCGCCTGCCGCACATCTCCGAGCACCTACGATGCAGTTCGAGGCGCCTGCCGCACATCTCCGAGCACCTACGATGCGGTTCGAGGCGCCTGCCGCACATCTCCGAGCACCTACGATGCAGTTCGAGGCGCATGCCGCGCAGTTCGAGGCGCCTACTTCGCATCTCGAACGGCCTTTTGTGCGTTTCGAAGCGGCTGCCGGCTATCCGAAGGTGGATGCCACGCACTTTGGGCCGCCTACTCTTCATCGCCGTCGCGGTGCACACCTTGATCGACGATGGAGCGCTGGCCCTCAAACTGCGGCTCGCTGACATGTTGACGCCGGCGGACCTCCGCGGCTTGCCCGTTTCGGGTGGCGACGCTGCAGCGGGCGACATCACGGTGCGGCAGTTGCTTACGCATCGTTCGGGTCTGCCGGACTACTTCAGCGAATCGCCCACCAACGACGGCACGCCCACCGTGCTGCAGGTGTTGAAGGACGAGCCAAATCGGGCGTGGACACGTGCCGAGGTACTCGACTACACGCGCGACCACTTCGACCCCGCGGGCGCGCCCGGTGAGCGCTTTCTCTACTCCGACGTCAACTACGAGCTGCTCGGCCTCGTGATCGAAGCTGTCACCGACGAGCGCTTCGCAGATGTCGTGCGTGACCGCGTCATCGTGCCCCTTGGTCTCACGAGCACCTGGTACCACCACTTCCACGAGCCGCCGTCGGGGCTCGCGCTCGATGATGTCTGGATCGACGACGTCAAGGTGGGCGGCGCGCCGTGCTTGAGCGTCGATGGTGCCGGCGGCGGCCTCGCCACCACCAGCGGCGATCTGCGCACCGTCGTTCGGGCCCTTGTCGACGGCGAGCCTCTCGCGCTCGCAACCCTCGCCGCCGATACCACCCGTGACGCCATTATTGGCGGTATCGACTACGGCCGCGGGCTGTGGACCGTGCGACCCGGCGGTATCTTTTTCGCGATGGGCTCGTTGCCGGAGTTGCAGGGTGCTTCGGGAGCCACCGGCTCGTTTGCCTACTACGTCGCCCGCCACGACGTCATCACGGGCACCTTCAACCAGACGGGCTACGCCAGCGGCATATCGAATTCTTGCTCGCCGAGGCCCTGCCTGCTCTCGACAGCACGAAGTAACCAGTCGCTACGCGGCGTGCTGCCTCGTGCGGTTTCATCGCCTTCGAAGTCATGAAGTCTGGTGGCGTACCACAGCGATGGACATCATGCTGGGCTCGATCGAGTGCATCCAACAAGCAACGAGCGGCCTCATTGCCAGCTTCGATATCGTCACGGGCAAAATCGTGTTGCCCACACTTGGGCCGACATGTCAGAAAGGACTCTAGCTGCAGGTCATCACCGTCGTTGCGACGGAGCCAAGACGAAATGCGTGTTTCGTCGTCCACAACTTTGACCACGCCTGTCTCGGGGGACCCTGTGCAACTTGCTGCCAAACTCTCCTGCATCGACATCGACATCGGCCTCGACGTCAAGGCGAACAAGGGATTGTGGGCGTGGTCATACAAACGTGGCGTGGGCCGCGGGGCATGGCACAAAGCATCGATGCTGAGTTCTACCTTTCGCGTCACGCTCCTTGCCCTCTTCACGGCATTTGCGAACGGATGCGGCGACACGTCAGTCCGAACCGCCGAGGTGGATGGCCGGAGCGTCGCGTACGCGCTGACGGGAACGGGCCGGTCCGTGGTGCTGGAATCGGGGCTTGGCGACGGTCTTGAGCCCTGGCAGCAGGTGATGGCGTCGGGGGTCCCTGGGGCGCGCCTCTTTGCCTACGATCGTGCGGGCTACGGGCAAAGCACCAGCTCGTCATCGCCCCGCGACGGCGCGCACCTCGTGGAAGAACTCCGACGCACGCTCCAGGTGATAGAGCTGCCGCCCCCATACCTTCTCGTTGGCCACTCGCTGGGTGGGCAGCTCGTCCTGCTCTACGCGCGGCTTTACCCTGGCGAGGTGAGTGGGATCGTGCTCGTGGATGCCCGTCCGCCCACCTTCACCGACCGCTGCATCGCCGAACTCGGCAAGGGCGAGTGCGTGCCCCCTGCTTCGGCAGTCGACCAGTTCCCGTCGGCGATGCGCGCTGAATATGACGAAGCCACCGCTACCGCCGCACAACTCCTCGCCGCCCCGCCTTTTCCGCCGGTGCCAGGGGTCGTGCTCTCGAGCGGGGCCGGCTCCGACAGCGCTGCCTTCCGCGACCTGTGGGCTTACACGCAAGACGAGCTGGCCATGGAACTCTTGGCGAGCCACATCACGATCCCCGGCGCGAGCCACTACATTCAGCGTGACGCTTCATCCGATGTGGTGGACGCCATCACCAGCGTACTCGCCGACGTCCCTTGAACCGGCAGCTTCAGCGACGGCGCCGACGCGACGAGAAGTTCGTTGTTGTCGATAGTTGGCGTCCACCAGGTAGTCGACAACTGGTGCTTTTCGACCGCGAAGCGCTGAGTCTCCAGGACACAGCCTGCCTCGGGCCGGTCGATGCCGGGCGGCGCGCGCCACCGCGCACTGCCAGCGCGCGACCTCGTCAGCGAACACGCCGAACACCAAGCTGGAGAGCTGGGCATCGAAAGCGACCACGCGCGAACTCGCCCGCGAGCGTCAGTACGAATTGTCGGTAAGGTGTCTTGGGGAGGACGCGATCCACGAGGTGGGCCGCCTGCTCGTTCATGCGCCGGCCGGCACAGGACGGGCACAACCGGCCCTTACAGGAGAACGGGACAACGCGTGGCCCACGGCAGCTGGTGCATTCGGGGCGTACGAAGCCATGGCTGAGATCGCCACACGGGATGATGGCGCGGAACTCATCGCGCGAAACCACGCCAGCGGCCCATCTTCCTCGACGAACTCGAGGCCGTCCGGCGTGACCTTGAGCCGGCGCGCCCAGCCCGCGACCGCGCTCGTCCCTTCGACGCCCGCCGACACGTCACGCAGCTGTACGCCGGTCACGATGCGCACGTGCAGCGCGTCGCGGCGGGTCACGCTTGAAGGCACGAAGAGATCATCCCACGTCGTGATGAGTCGCAGCTCGTTGCCGAGCTCGTGCGCCTCGACCGAGACCCGCACGATCCGGCCGGGCGCCATCGTCACCTCGCAGCTAACAATCGCTCACGGCGGGAGCGGTTGGGCCTTTTTCACGATGTCGCGCAGCCACGCGACTGCGGAGTCGCGGTGCGTCCGCTCGTGCCAGATCAGGCGGTACGAGAACGAAGCGACGGACGCGGCCAGCGGAAGGACCAGGAGGTCGGCCAGACTCGCCATCCTGCGCGCGACTCGGAGCGGCACGCACATCACCACGTCAGTGCGTGCGATCATCCATGGCGCGGACATGAAATGCGGTGTGCGGAAGGCGATCGGCGCCTCGACACCCAAGTCCGACAGCACAAGGTCGGGTACGAGGCGGTTCCCCTCCGTGAACATCAGCACCGCCTGCGGGTACCCGGATAGCGCCTTGGCGATGTTCTTGCCGAGCTTCCTTCTCGCGGCAGGATGCGCAGAACGCATGATGCATGCGTACGTATCGACGAAGAGGTTGCAGAAGTGGAAGTCTGGCGGCAGAGCGATGTCAGAGTAGAGTGCGACGTCTAGCTCGCCATTCTCCAGCCTCTTGAGGGTGTCGACGTCGAACGGGCTCACGTCGATCTGTGCGTGTGGCGCGTCGCTCGCAAAGCGTGAAGCCACGTCCGCTATCACCGTCGCGGCGCCATAGTCGGTCGATCCCATGCGAAAGACTCGCGTCGTGCTCGCGGGATCGAAGAGCGCGGGCGCAAAGACCGCCTCAATCATTGCCAACATCTCGGCAACGCGCGGTGCCAATGTTGCCGCGCGCGCGGTCAAGCTGTAGCCCTTCCGGGTACGCACGAGCACAGGATCGTGGAGCACACGGCGAAGCCGGTCGAGCGCGCGACTTGCCGCCGGCTGGCTCATCGAGAGGCGTTCGGCCGTCCGAGTGACACTTGCCGTCTCCAGCATGGTCGCAAGGAGACGGAGCGTCTTCACGTCTAGATTGTTGATCTCAGCATCCACTTCACGCATACGGAGTATGCTAGGCGCGTCATTGCGCGGATACAAGTGCGAGCTCATGGTCTGGCCATGAACGCTCACCACCTGAACCGACGAAGCTTTCCTGACCCCGCTCGCGGCGGCATTCTCGCCACTTGCGCTGCCAAACCCCCAACCGCCGTGGGCGCCTTACCGTCTCCTCCGCCCAAGGCTAGCACTAGCGGGCGCGACCACGTCAGGTTGTGCGATGATCCCGCGACGGTCGATCCCGTCGTCGTAAGTGACACGGTTCATCAAGGGACACTGTGAAGCGTGTCAGCTTCGACTCAACCAGGGATTCACGGATCGGCCTATTTTTGCTGGACCAACGCGAGGAGTGGCACGACTTCAACGTTCCATACGAAGATGGCGAGGAGCTCGAGCGCCTGGTGCTCGCTTGCGAATGCAAGCACATCCTCGAGATCGGCACGTCGACTGGACACTCAACTCTCTGGCTTGCGAAGGCCGCTCTGCGCACGGGTGGTCGCGTGACGACAATCGAGATTGACCCCGGGCGACATCGGCGAGCTGTGACAAACTTCGGGGAGGCTGGCGTTGGCGACGTTGTCGACGCGCGCCTGGGCGACGCAATAGAAGTGATTCCGACGCTGGGCGGAACTGTCGACTTCGTATTCTCCGACGCCACCTGGTCGACCCAGCCCGCCAACGGCTACACGGAGTTCTTCAGACTCGTCGAGCCACGGTGCGGGATTGAAGCTCTGTTCCAGCGCGTAGGGCTCGCTTCCCTCGAAGACGTAGGGAAATGGATGCTGCAGCACGGATTGCGGTTCATAGGGATAGCCAATCGAGT
>Ga0105048_10014531_pt1 | contig 12257 bp, 4 predicted proteins | sample MAT05_FD_78382 | JGI IMG/M metagenome (GOLD analysis project Ga0105048, IMG submission 78382) | Freshwater microbial communities from Lake Fryxell liftoff mats and glacier meltwater in Antarctica - MAT-05 | ecosystem: Environmental > Aquatic > Freshwater > Ice > Liftoff microbial mat | place... | reverse complement strand
CCGACAGTTACCGCCATTGATCTTTTCCATCAAAATAAACACGGTATCGGTTTCGGGTTTGCACCCCTGGGCTTTATGGCGGCAAAAAAATATTATCTGTAGCCAAATTGCCATTGCCAATTCCACCATCGTTATTCAACAGCAGGCCAAGGTGACCGATACTGTAAAAACCGCACCGCCCAAAACTTTTTACCAAGCTATAAAACCCGATATCAACAATATAGACATTGGCAATATTGACATCACCAACAGCGACATTACCTTTAAAACTGTGCAGCGGCAAACCCAAAACCGGGAATCGTGGCAAGTACAAAAAATGCGGATACAGCTTGCCGATATTTTGGTGGATTCGCTTAGCTACGCCGATACGAGCCGTATGCTGTATGCCGGTAACCTAAAGGCATCTTTTGATAACCTTAAAATGAAATCGAACGATGGATTGTACGAATATTCTCTTGGTAAAACAGCGTACGATTTTAAGAAAAGACTGGTAGAGGTGGAGAACATAAAATTGGTGCCGAACCTGAGCCAGGCTGAATTTAATAAGCGGATGGGCTTTGCAACAGATAGGTTTACGGTGCGGGTAAAAAAAGTGGCTGCCGAAAATTTTAATGCTTCGGCATTGGTGATTGATAATAAAATCGAGACTGGTGTAATCAACCTGATTTCTCCCGTAATAGCTATTTATAAGGATAAAACTATACCCCTCAGCGATGCCAGTAAAATGGGCACGTACCCCCACCAGCAGTTACTAAAATCGGAGCAATCTATAGACATTGACAAAGTAAAAATCAGTAATGGGCTCTTGACATTTACCGAGAAAAATCCAAAGTCGTTGATGGAGGGGCGATTTACATTTGAAAATATAAATGGAGCACTTACCAATGTAACCAACCAGCCCCGTAAGATTGCTCTCAATCACTGGTGCAAGGCCAATCTTACCGCATCTTTTATGGGCAATAACGCAATGAATACGTTATTTTCCTTTGACCTCGCCGCCACCGACGGCCATTTTGTTGTAGATGCCGGATTAAAATCTTTACAGGCCTCGCAAATAAACCCGGTGATGAAAGCATTGGCCCGGGCCGAATTTGAAAGCTTTGTACTGGACGACCTGCAATACCATATAGAAGGTAACGAACATACCGGCACCAGCGACTTGCGCCTTCGCTACCACGACATGAAGCTGAATGTGCTTAAAACAGATGAGGACGGAAATTTTAAAAAGAAAGGGCTTATTTCGTTGCTGGCAAATTTGATAAAACTGTACCCGGCCAACCCTATGGATGGCGAAACAGAAAGAATAGCTAAAGGAATTAAAACGCAAAGAATCGTATCGAAAAACTTCTTTGTGCTGGTGTGTTTCGGGCTGCTGAACAGTACCCAGGAAATAGCAGTAAGGGGAAAGAACAAAAGCCTGCCCGGGCTAAGTAAAAAGAAATGAACAGTTAGCAGTAGCCAATTGCCGGTTGCCAGTTAGCAGTTAGCAATTAACGGTAGTCCTATTTGCCATTGTAAATTTCGTATCCCCATTCCCCAATCCTAAACCCTAAATCGCATTGGCTAATCCTAAATCATCATCCAAACCAAAAAAGAAAAACCCATGGGCACCCGTGGTTATTGTAGGCATTTTACTGGTAGCACTTTTTGTAGTAAAAACCTGCAACCGTTTTAAAGATGAACCGCAAACCACCACCACTACCACCACAAATAAAAAGGATACTTACGATGGCCGTGGCCTCAACAGAAATCCCAGCAACATTAACTATAGCAAACATGCCCGTTGCCGCATGGCCTGCCGCCATATAACCGAAGCCGAAGTGAAGGCGATTTTAAAAGATGGCAAAGTGAACTACAACAAAAGCGAACTGAGCGGGGCAGACTGTAAAAAGAAATATGCTGTAGAAGGCACCACCACCGATAAGCAACGGGTACGGATTGTATTTGCGCCTTGCAATACCGAGGTTACCGTAGTTACAGTAATAGATATAGTAGCTGAGTGGGATTGTGATTGTGGGTAGTCCGGCTAAAGCCTTTAAGATCGTCTCAACCATGCGTTTCCAATTAAAAATCTTCATCAGACCTTATAGGTTTGAAAAAGCCTCAACTGTTTTCTCCACAGTTTAGATGCGCCCACACATGAAATAATGCTTCAGGTTAGATGCGCCCACACATGAAATAATGCTTCATTATCCACCAGTAATTGGTGCAGCCTTTCTTGCGGTGTTTTTGCGCAGCCATATTTTTAGCTGTAGGGCATTTATATATTCCGGCGTGTCGTTCATTGTGGTAATAAGTAAAAGGAATATTAGCTCGGTTCAGCACATCTATAATCTTTTTAAAAAAATGAAAGCATTGATGTTTGTTTTGCAGCCCTGTTTGTTAAAAATGGAATTCAAATTTACCGTTTCAATCCATCTGCGTTAAATTCCCTAAAAAAATTAAGCCCGGCAACGCACCGACTTATTACGCACCAGTTGACTACTAAACCAATCGCTAATCCCCAACCCTTAATCAACCAATAAACCAATTAGCCAATCAACTATATTCGCCAATCTTTAAAAAACTACTGTTTATTTTAACCGTACCCTTCGTTATGAATTTTAAGAAGATCAACAACATTACCGGCTGGATCGTTTGCTTGGTGGCCTGTACCGTTTATATTATGACCGCCGAAGCCGGTGGATCCCTTTGGGATTGCGGCGAGTTTGTAAGCAGTTGCTACAAGCTTCAGGTACCCCACCCACCGGGCGCCCCGCTGTTTGTACTCCTTGGTCGTTTTTTCATCATTGTTTTTGGCGACAACCCCAATACAGCCGCCAAAGCCGTAAACATTATGAGTGCATTAGCAAGTGGTTTCACCATCCTGTTTTTGTTTTGGACTATTACCCACTTTGCCCGTAAAATAGTTGCCAAAGGCAAAGCCACATTGAGCATGGGCGATATATGGACAGTAATGGGAGCGGGTGCCGTGGGTGCATTGGCCTATACTTTCAGCGATTCTTTTTGGTACAGCGCCGTAGAAGGCGAGGTGTATGCTTTAAGCTCTTTTTTTACAGCATTGGTATTTTGGGCCATTCTTAAATGGGAACATGCCGCCGATAAAGACGATGAACTAAGGAGTATTGGCAAAACCGGCGTTCACCCCGATCGCTGGCTGGTGTTCATTTTCTTTATGATGGGTCTTAGCATTGGTGTCCATTTATTGAACCTGCTTTGTATCCCCGCCATTGTTATGGTGTATTATTTTAAACGGTTTAAAACCACCGGTTGGGGAACGTTTTGGGCTTTTATGATTGGGTGTGTTATTACAGGCTTTGTTCAAAAAGTTTTGATTCAATATACCATAGACGGAGCAGGTTACACCGACATTTTTGCAGTGAACAGCCTCGGGCTTCCTTTATTCAGTGGCTTTGCCCTCTACTTTATTTTGATGGCTGTTTTAATAGCCCTTGGGCTTAGGTTTAAAGCCGAGAAATTTAACCGCAACCTTTTTATAGGCTGGTTTATAGCATTGATGTTATTACTGATGACACCATTTATTGCCAAAGGATCTGGTGGCATTAAATTTCTTGGAATACTGCTTGCCGTGGGCGGCGGAGGCCTGGCGGGTTACATTATAAAAACCACCGGACTTAAAACACTGAAACTGGCTTTGTGGTGTATTGCTTTTATGCTCATTGGCTATTCATCGTACATCACAACCATGATTCGCAGTAATGCCAATACGGCCATAGATATGTACAATGTGGATAACCCCATGAGTTTGGTAGGCTACCTTGGCCGCGAACAGTACGGCGATTTTCCATTATTGTACGGGCAAAAATTTACAGCGCAGCCCACCGGTTACGAAGAAACCCACACCAAATACCAGCGTGGAAAAGATACCGCTACCGGAAAGGATAAATATTTTGAAAATGGCAAAGACGGGCATTATACATACGAGGCTTCGCAAATGATGTTGTTCCCCAGGGTGTGGGATATGAGCAACGACCAGGGCCATGCTAATTATTATGGCGAATTTCTCAACATAGCCAAAGTATCCGACCAGGAATGGGAACGAGATCCTAATGGCTTTGACAACCTTAAGTTCTTTGTGGGGTACCAGAATTACTTTATGTACTTCCGCTACTTTATGTGGAATTTCAGCGGTAAGCAAAACGATGTGCAGGGCTCAGGAACAGGCAATCCGAGGGATGGCAACTGGATTACCGGCATCTCATTTATAGATAACCTGATGTATGGTAACCAGAGTAAAATGCCCGACAGTTTAAAAAACAACAAGGCACATAATACCCTCTTTGCACTCCCCTTTATACTTGGCTTAATTGGCCTTTTTTACCATGCACGAAAGCACAATAAAGATTTTCTGGTAAGCTTTCTGCTATTCTTTTTTACTGGCTTTGCCATTGTACTTTACCTTAACCAGGCTGGTAACCAGCCCCGTGAACGTGACTATGCTTATGTGGGTAGTTTTTACGCATTTGCTATATGGATAGGCATTGGGGTATTGCAGATAAAAGATTGGTTGGGTAAAAAAATGAACACCAGTACCGCAGGTGCCGTAGCTACTGGCATTTGCATGCTGGCCGTGCCGGTATTAATGGCTTCGCAGGAGTGGGACGACCACGACCGCAGCAAAAAAGTAATGGCCCGGGATCTTGCCCGTAACTATCTCGAAAGCTGCGCCCCTAACGCCATCCTTTTTTCTTTTGGTGATAACGACACCTACCCATTGTGGTATGCGCAGGAAGTGGAAGGCATACGCAGAGATGTAAGGGTAATTAACTATAGCCTTATGGGCATAGACTGGTATGTAAACCAGCTACGCTATAAGGTAAATAGCAGCGATGCCATGGATGTGGTATTTACCCCATCACAGTTCGAAGGCCGCAACCGTGATTATATACGCTTTAGTGCCAGTGGCGACCAGGCCGGCTATCGGGACCTCGACAGCACTTTGCGCAATTGGGTAGGCAGCGAAGACCCCACCACAAAAATGGCGCAGGGCGAAGAAATGATTAACACCTTCCCAACCCATCGTTTTTCCATACCGGTAAATATTGACCAGGTAAGAAGAGATTCGGTGGTTGGGCCAAATGATACAGCCGTTCTATCGTCGGTAAATATTGAGGTAGCCCGAAACACCTTAATGAAAAATGACCTGGCCGTGCTGGGTATTATTGCCGCTAATAAATGGAAACGCCCTATTTACTTTACCAACCAAAGCAGCGAAGGGCTGGGGCTGGAAAATTACCTGAGAAGAGATGGTATGAGTTACCGCCTGGTGCCGATAGCAAATGGCGAAGTAAACGCCGACTGGATGATAGATAAAGCATTGAACAAATTCACCAGTGGCAACGCAAACAAGCCGGGTGTTTATTTTGATGAAGAAAACCGCCGCCACCTCAATAATATACGGCAGGCCTACGCCGACCTGGCCAATTACCTGGCACAAATAAACCGAAAGGCCGATGGCAAAAAAGTGCTGGAAAAAATGGATAAGCTGATGCTGGAAGAAAATATTGCCTATGGCATGGTTAGCCGTTACCAAGTGCAAAACCGTACCTCGCTAATGGTGCTTGAAGCAGCCTACCGCAACGAATACAAAGAGCTGAGCGATAAAATTTCCAAATCGGTAAAGAAGGATCTGGAACAGCAAATGAATTACTATGCCTCGTTGGGCAGCATGAGCCGGCCCGAACTGGATGCCATACTTACCCAGTATTTTGAAATGAGTTATGGAGCCCGTACCCAGCAAGATAAAAATGTAGCCGAGCAATCGTTATATGGTTCCATGCAAGGGCGGCAGGGCGGCCTAACCTCCGAAATAATACAGGCATACCAATTACTGCAAACCATGCTGCAAATGGAAAGCCAGTATAAGCCTGCGGTAAATATTGAAACCAGCCCGGTTATTCCTTCCACGGACTCTAACAGGGCAACCGATACGGGCAAAAATTAAATTTATAAAGCCCTCATTATTTTAATGGGGGCTTTTTTTATGATGGCTTATTGTGCGGCAAGCGATTTTTTTAAAATGTAGTTTTATATTATTGTTGTTCGAGATAAAATATACTGATTCTTTTAAAAGGTCTATCTGTCAAGGGTTTTAGCCCCTCTCCGATAAGAGAGGGGTTGGGGTGAGGCTTCCTTTAATGATGTTGCGTTTTAGTTCTTTTGTCGGGCAACAGTGTTTTTAGATTCAAAAAGCTAAAAAGAAGTGCATGATCAAACGTGGTGTTCTAATACTTCTTTTGCTTTCTTAGCTTCGGCACTTCAATCTTACGTTTCTTAAAAAAAAGAAAGGTTTCATTTTCACTATCATTTTGGCCCCATGGCGAAAACCCTATACCTGAAATATTGGCTCCACTTATTTTATGCAACCATGCTTGTATGCTACTGCATTTGTGGGTTTGCCCAGGATAGCTGGAACCTAACAAAATTAATCAACGACCAAAATGGACTCCCCCAAAACTCTGCCAAAACTGTGTATTTTGATACAAGCACTTCTTTTCTGTGGATAGCGACGGAGGGCGGTTTGGTGCGGTACGACGGCACCTACAATAAAGTATTCGATAGCAGAAACATTGTCGCCTTGTCGTCACCAAGGTTCAATAAATTTTTGAGCGTAGGTGGCACTGATGTGATGTGCATAAACGAAGAGGTGCAATTAATACAAATAAAAGGTAACAATGTAGCGTTGATAGAATTGCTGCCAAATAAAAAAGAGTTTGAGGCAATACACCATACTACTTTGGCTGCTCCAACCAAAAGGCGATTAGCCAGGTTAATGAGCATTGCAAATGAAAGCAAAAATGACAATGCAGTTTTGGGAAATGAAACTGCATGGCTGAATGACAGTATTTGGGTAAATGCAACCCAGGAAAAATTGCAGTTATTGAATGGGGATAGATTAGTGCAATCCTGGAAAAAGCCGTATGGAAGTTCCAGTTTACTGATTAGAGGTGGTTACATATACCTTGTGTTCCCCGATGGTACTGGTTACTGTATCAATTTAAAAACACTGCAGTTGAAACCGCTAAATGCTTATAGAGGTGAAATAAAAAGTGGTATCCCATTAAAATCTTACGATTCGTGGCAGGAGCGGGGAGCAAGTGGCAATACCAACTTCTATTTTGATGCACATAATAACCAGCCCATTTTTAAAGTAGGCGACAGTATTTACACCGCCTCTTTTGCGGCCGATACCATAAAGGCAGCATACCTCGCCACCATTCCAGGCTTGCCTTCTTATATTTCATCTATCATTCTTCACCCCAATAAAAATGTGGTTTATGTAGGCACTTTTTCCAATGGTTTGTACATCTATCGTAAATCGCCGTTTAGGGTATATAGGGTAGATGGCAACGGGGTGGCTAACAATAATTATGCGACTGTATTGCCCGATAGTAATCATGTACTAACCACCAGGTCTATCCTTTTTAACCTTACTACAGGTCTGTCAAAAAAAATACCTTTTGCCATGAACAACTATCTGGGAATGGCCATAGATAAAGAAGGCAATTACTGGAATAACGACGGGCCAAACCACCTCAAATTCAATCTCACCTCAGCAACGGGTATAAAACAACCGTTTTCCGACAAGACCCAAAGCCCGGCAAATTATTATACCACCAAAAGTGGGCATACCTATCTTGTAAATTCCAATTACTTCGGCATTATAGAAGCTGGCAAAATAAGAGAGATTATGCCACTTTATTCTCAGGGGCTCCCCTTTTTTGAGTACCTGACGGAAGACCCCGATGGCAACCTGATAGGAGTTCGCCGGACAGATATATACCGGATAGATACCTTAAAAAAAACCATTATCGCCATAATGGGCAAAACGGAGATCAGTTACATCCGTAACATTTTTATAGATAACGACTGGCACTGCTGGATAGCTACTTACGGCAACGGTATTTTTAATTACGACCTTCGTGCCCGCAAACTTTATTCACTCCCTGCTGGCTACCCCTACGAACTTTTGTATGCTCATGCTTTAATAGAAGATGGACAGGGAAAATTTATTGTTCCTACCAACAAGGGCCTTTTTAGAATAGATAAGCAGCAACTGCTCGATGTGATGCAGGGGCGTTCTCCCAGCCTGAATTATTTTTATTATGATGTTAGCTACGGCCTGCAAACAAATGAGTTTAACGGAGGCTGCCAACCATTGTACCACAGGTTGCCCGGGGGCGACATTCTCTTGCCCTCTATCGATGGCCTGGTACGGGTAAAACAGGAGAAGTTTAACCCAGCTATGCCGGGTAAAATATTTATAGATGAGATAGAAACGGCGGCAAAAATTTATAGTGGTAACGAACTGATGGGTACAGTTGTATTTGGAACAGCCGAAAGGTCGTTGGTATGGACTCTATCTTTTGCCAAATGGGAACAGCAAGCTATCACCACCATTTATTACCACACTGATACAGATACCGCCTGGAAGCCATTACCATATTCCGAAAGAAAAATAAGGCTAACCGAATTAAGGGGCGGCAGCCACCAGCTACACATTAAATACCAATACGGCCTTTCCAAAAATGAATGTTCCATTTTTGTCTACGATTTTAAAATCGGTAAAGAATATTTTGAACAATGGTGGTTTTGGTTGCTCCTCTTGTTTGCATTATTCGCCCTATTCGGCGGTTTAATAAACTACAATAGCAGGGTTTTGCAAAAAAGAAATAAAAAATTGCAACTATTGGTGGACAAAAAAACAAAGCAGCTCCATATAAAAAATGAGGATCTGCAGGAAACTATGGACGACCTAAGCATGGCATTAGACAAGCTAGAAGCTGAATCCCTTTTTAAAACCAGGCTCCTCGGTATGATGGGGCACGATTTAATTGTGCCTTTAAGATATCTGGAAAGTGTATCGCACAACATTGAGCAGGGTAATAGTGTAAGCCCGGCATTGTCAATGGTGGCTGCCGGGGCTATTAAAACTACTGCCCGCCAATTGCTTATTCATGGCGAAGGTATTTTGCAATGGATAAAAGCTATGGAAGGGAAATTAAAATTGCAGTTGGGCTATATGGATGTTTTTGAGGCAGTGGAAGCCGTTTTAGCGGTAAGCAGGCCATTGGCAGTATCCAAACAAAACAAACTTATAAACAGGGTAACCCCGGGTTTAACCTGCATGTACGATTCGATGCTGATAAAAGTAATTCTTCATAACCTGGTGGTTAATGCCAACAAGTTTACAGCCGCAGGCACAATAGCAGTTAGTGCCCAACTTTTTAATAATGAACTTAAAATAATAGTAAACGATACAGGCTATGGCATGGATGCCGATATGGTGGCATCGCTGAACAATCTACAACCCATAGCCTCTGCACCGGGTACCCACAACGAAACTGGCTGGGGTATGGGCTTTGTGTTAAATATAGACCTTGTTCGTTTTGCCAACGGAACCATACATGTGGAAAGCGAACCCGAAAAACGCACCAGTGTAACCGTTAGTTTTCCTGTGGGCGGCAATGTGGTTTAGTTTGGCTTGTAAGCCTTAAAATCTTCGTAGTCATTGACCCATTATCTCCTTATTACTAATGGCTTCAAATTATATTGTACAGCCTTGCAATTCTTTCCAGGTCCACCACATTTTTTACCCGCAACTTAGTAAAAACATTTAGCTTATAACCCGTAACGGTGCTGGGGTGCAGGTTCAGTTCCTGGCAAATCTCATTGCCTCTTTTTCCCTGTAACAAAAGCAGGGCAGTCTCCATTTCTCTTTGCGATAGGTGGCTAAATGGGTTCCCATTTGCAAGTGGATTTTCTTTTTTCGCAAGCAGTATTTCTTTATAATACTGGCTAAAATAGATGTTGCCATTAAGTATTGTTTCCACTGCCAAAACTATTTCCGGCTCTTCGGTATTTTTATTTAAAAAACCCTTTACCCCGTATTTATATAACCGGTCTGCGTACATTTCTTCCGAAAGCCCTGTAAATACCAGTACCTGCATATTGGGGTAAAGTGCTATTACCTGCGGAATAAGGTTAATGGCCATGCCGTCTGTAAGTTGCAAATCTACAATCGTCATATCGTAACTGCTTGTAAGCAAGGCCTTCATCATTTCCCCCAGGCTTTTCACCACAACTATCTCAAGCTGCCGAAACGATTTTTCAAAAATCATTCGTAGCCCGCTGATTACAATGTCGTGGTCTTCGGTTATCAATATTTTTTTCATATTTAACAATTTAGACAGCCATAGCCAATGGTCAGGTGGCTTGTAGAGTAAAGATGCGTTGGCACACCATGGCAGTACCCCAAAAAATTATGGTGGCTGCCCCGTTATTTAACGGGGTTAACAGCCAAACGCAATTGTTTCTTTTGTAACGGTAAAAATAGATACCTGTTTGCTTTTTACTAAACCTAAACTATACCTAATCATGATGACTGCATTAAAACACTTTTCTAATATGGGTCTTGTTAAGACCCCGTGGTACTTGTCAGTTTTATTTATGGTACTATGTCTACCATTTTTTGCGTTGGCTCAACCCTTACTACAGGAAAATTTTGCAACTGTTAACGGCACATTGCTTACCAATGCCGGCTGGACTCAACTTGCCGCCGGTACCCCAAATGTTGCCACGGTATCCGGCAACCTGAGTTATAATTATTCCATTGGCACCGGCATAGGCAATAAAGTAAGCTTGGGCAATACTGGCCAGGATGTGTACCGCACTTTCACCGCACCAGCGAGTCCCGCCTACGCATCTCTGCTGGTGAATGTATCGGCAGCGCAGGCGGCCGGTAATTTTTTTCTAGGCTTAGGTGCCACTACCACCGTAACGGCCAGTGTGTACATTAGAAGCAATGGCGCCGGATTTAGTTTTGGTTTGGCAAGGGGCACAGGTACACCAGTTTACGAATCCAATGAACGAACTTTTGGCACTACCTATTTTGTGGCTCTAAAATACACTACTGTTAGCGGCACTACCAACGATGTAATTAATTTATTTGTTAACCCAGTCATTACATTGGTAGACCCGGATCCCAATGTAGCACCCTTCATCCCTGAGCCGGGTTCACCCACAATAACTTATAACGCCACTGGCGCCGGTACCGGTACCGATGGTGCTATTTCGGCCATTCAATTAATACAGGGCGATGCCGCAAGTTCGGCTACGCTTGATGTTGATGCGATTACAGTAGGTGCCTTATGGGAAACCATAACCCAGGCGCAATACGATTTTGGCGACGTGCCCACCAGCTATGAAGCCAATAAGGACGGGGTACTTATACCCGCACAACATAATCCCCTTACTACACTTAAGCTAGGTTTTGCAACCGATGCTGAATTAACTGCCAAAAGCGTAATTGCCGGCACAGACAATAACACCACCAATGGCGATGGTTCCGATGAAGATGGGCTGGTTACGCTGGCGGTTGTATACAAAGATGGAACTGGCTTGACTTTTCCCATAACTGTTACTGCACCAGCCGGCACCAAATACATGTATGCCTGGCTTGATCTAAACGGTAATGGAAAATTTGAGCTTGGCGAACTTACGACAACTGTAACAAGTTTTACCCCACTGGGCACATTTACCAGAAACCTTACCTGGAATGCGGCACAATTGGCCACTATTCCCAATGGTACCACTAAAATTTACTTACGTATCAGACTGTCATCATTATTACTTGCTGATTTTACCACCGCGGCTAACGGCGGTGCGGTACTTGACGAACGCAGTATTGGCAATGGGGCTACCAGTGCTGCAAGCGCCTTAAACGATTTAGTTACCCCCAATGGCGAAGTGGAAGATTATCAACTGGATGTGCAGCCTGGCACTGATTATGGGGATCTGCCTGTGTCTTACGAGAATGACAATAGCAATATTTTCCGACCCGCAGTACATATAAACACACCTGGCCTATCGCTCGGTACTAATTTCGACGGCGAAGCTGTTGCCACTTCAGTAGCCGCAAATGCGGATAACAATGGAGCCAATGGTGATGGCGACGATGAAGATGGTATCGATATTAGCCTTGCAGATACAGTAATGAGAAATGGTAGTACCTATGCTATTCCCATTTCTATTACCGCCACAGGTTCAAGTAATAAAAATTTGTACGCCTGGCTCGACCTGGATGGCAATGGTAAGTTTTCAGAAAATGAACTTACCACTGCTTCTATCTCTGATTTCACCACTACTGGTACGTTTACCCGTACCCTCACCTGGAGTGCTGCACAACTTGCAACCATTCCAGTGGGTACCAGTAAAGTTTACCTTAGAGTAAGGTT
>Ga0105048_10014530_pt1 | contig 12257 bp, 12 predicted proteins | sample MAT05_FD_78382 | JGI IMG/M metagenome (GOLD analysis project Ga0105048, IMG submission 78382) | Freshwater microbial communities from Lake Fryxell liftoff mats and glacier meltwater in Antarctica - MAT-05 | ecosystem: Environmental > Aquatic > Freshwater > Ice > Liftoff microbial mat | place... | reverse complement strand
AGGAGTGAGGAGACAGGACGGGGCCGCCTGTGCGGTAAGGAGTGAAGAGTAATAGGAACCAACCGGCCCTCAAATCTGTAATTCGTACACGATGCAAGAGAAAATTCACGCGACAACCGTTATTGGAATTCGCCACAACGGTCAGGTTTCGCTGGGAGCCGACGGACAGGCTACCATGGGAAATACCATTGCTAAAAGCAACGTTCGAAAGGTACGGACGCTCATGGGCGGCAAAGTGCTGGCCGGATTTGCGGGTTCCACCGCCGATGCGTTTACCCTGATTGAACGCTTTGAGGAAAAACTGAATGCCTTTGGCGGAAATCTCAAACGAGCGGCTATCGAACTAGCCAAAGACTGGCGCACCGACCGGTACCTGCGCAAATTGGAAGCGATGCTGATTGTGGCTACCAAAGACGATTTGTTACTCATTTCGGGAACGGGCGATGTTATCGAGCCAGACAGTGATGTAGCCGCTATCGGTTCGGGCAGTATGTATGCACAGGCGGCTGCCCTGGCCCTAAAAAAACATACCAGTACGCTGTCTGCCGAAGACATGGTCCGCGAAAGTCTGCACATTGCCGCCGACATCTGCATCTACACAAATCACAACCTAACGGTCGAGACAATCGGCTAGGTCCGGTACCTAAGTTTTTTCGGGGCGACGATCGGCTGGTCGGTTAATTATTACCAAACCAAACAACTTTCAGGGCCTGCTCAACACAGCCCATGTGTTGGGGCAATACTGGTTTAACGTGGTTACAATCTGCCAGCCGGGAGGCACTAATTTACTTTCCCGTTAGGCCCACCATGGCCACCATCAACCGTTCGAACTGACCCGTAAGCACCCGGCTTTGGCCGGGTGTAAACCGGTTCACCATCATCGAAAAAGCCATTGGCTCGCCATTGGCCGCTGTAAAATACCCCGCGTAAGCACGCACCCCTTCAATAGACCCACTTTTGGCGCGTACATTCCCCGCTGCGGCTGAGTTTCGGGCCAAATTTCGTACGGTTCCCGATTGCCCTACCACCGGAATCGTCTCGTAAAAGGCCGGGAAAGCCTGTTCCTGGCCCATTCGGGCCAGAATCCCCGTCATATTGTCGGCCGTTAGCCCACCCACAGTCGAAAGGCCGCTGCCGTCGCGCATCTGAAAACCGTCGAGATTTACACCTTTGTTACGCCAGAAATTTTCGATGGCTTCCACGGCTTCGTCGGTGGTACGGAGGCTCGGCACCAGTCGTACGCCCGTAGTGCGCATCAAGCCCTCAGCGTAAAGATTTATGCTCTGAAAATTAGTTTGTTGTGCCAGTTCGGTCAGGGGTGGTGAGTACTGTGTATGTATGACAACTCGCTTCAGCGGGGCTTTCGGGGCGGGTTGACCAGGCCCATATGTAGTCGGTTGGTTGGCCACCGAAATGCCCGTTTGTTGGAGTTGGTTCGTCAGGGCAAAGGCTGCAAAAAAGGCCGGATCAGGTAATGACCCTTTTACGCTGAACTCCTTACTATCTAAGGGAATTTTGCCAGTAAGCCACTGTTGGTTGGCAAATGGAGCACCGTAAATATTGACCTGATCGCCCGTTCCGGCAGCATCGGTCGAAACAGTGTTCGTCAGCGTAACATAAGGCAGGGTAGGGTCGGTGCGCAGAAACGTAGCCGGTGCCGTAACCGCATTGCCGGGCCGGAAAAATACCCGATACAGGTTTTCATTGATGTTTAGGCCACTCAGGCCTGCCCCGTAATAATTGCCCAGATCGCTGTAGGGCCAGGTATCGGGAACGGGCGAGTTGGTATAGAGTGAGGCATCGCCAATCACGCTTCCCTGCACGCGCCGGATACCCGCTCTACGAATTGCACCGGCCCAGATAGTGAGTAAGGTTGGCGTGTCGGGACCGTCCGAATAGCGCCATGTTCCCAACGAAGGATCACCCGAGCCGCGAATATAGATGTTCCCCGTAAGGGTACTATCGCGAATGCTACCGTCGTATTCGAGAGCCGTCGTATACGAAAACGTTGGTCCCAGCACGGCCAGTGCCGTGGCTGTTGTAATCAGTTTTAGCGTTGAAGCCGTAGACATTGTCTGCCGCGACTTATAGTCAATTACTGGCTGCCCGTCGCGCACTCGCCTGACTGACAGCGATACCGTACCAAAGCGGGCTACGGGGTTATTCTGAAACTGATTGAGTAGTAGTAGCAGTCGTTGTGTAGCGATGGAATCGTTCGGGATTAACGATCTGGAATGACCTGTTGCCGACTGAATAGCAAGGAGAAATAACCAAACAATAAGTAGTGTTAAGAATCGAAATAATATCCAATACGTGAATGAAGTGGGCATTAGTGTAGTATTAAAAGCTAGTTAGGCGATTCGGTTCTATCTTAGTAACTTTGCAAACCTAAGGTTGTGAACCTATGGTTGCAAAAATAGCGGAATTCAATACCCGATGGGGGTTTTTATAAAAGCGACGTTTAAGCGATACACATGAAGTTATCTTTTCTGGGGGCTGCCCGGCAAGTTACGGGCAGTATGTACCTGCTAGAAGTTCAGGACGATTACCGTATTCTGATCGATTGCGGTTCGGACCTGGAACGTACACCAATCGGGCAACCACCTCCAACCTCACCAAGCACCAGTTTCTTTCCGTTTGAAGCTTCTGGTATTAACCTTGTTCTTCTTACCCACGCTCACGTTGACCACTCCGGTAACCTGCCTAACCTTTACCGCGAAGGGTACGAAGGTCAAATTCTCTGCACGGAACCAACGTTTTCGCTGACCGAAATTCTGCTTAAAGACGCAGCCACGATCAATCAAAAAAAGATCAACGATCTTAACGCGAGTAAGAAAAAACGCGTGAAAGATCGGCAGGTTAAAATGCAGAGTGATCTGTTTCTGGATCGTCAGGTACGCGATGCCATGGAAAACGTGGTGCCTATTGCCTTCAACCGGCGTTTTCGGGTCCACGAAGGTCTCGATGTGACGTTCATTCCAGCGGGTCACCTGCTTGGAGCAGCCCATATTGTCATCAATGTTTTTGAAAATGGAGAACGCAAAAGCATTTGTTTTTCGGGTGATATTGGCCGCAAAAATTATCCGCTCCTGATCGACCCGGCCCCGGTGCCTCCCGTTGACTACCTGGTTTGCGAAAGCACCTACGGCAACCGGCTTCACGAAGATACCATGTCGCCCGAAGATGCTCTGGCCGATGTGATTAAACGCACCTGTATCGACATTCCGGGGCGGCTTATTATTCCTTCGTTCAGCGTGGGCCGTACCCAGGCTCTGTTGTACACGCTCAATCGGCTTTATACGGAGCATAACTTTCCGTCGATCAAGGTTTTCTCCGACAGCCCGATGGCTCTGGAGAGTTCGCGGGTATACATGAAAAATATTCGGATGCTGAGCAAGGAAGCCCGTGAGTTTTACGACGAAAATGCGGCCCTATTCGACTTTGAGAACTTTACATTCTTAGAATCGTCAAAAGCCAGCAAAGCCGTTTCAGACTACAATGAGCCATGCATTATTGTGTCTTCGTCGGGAATGGTGCAGGGGGGGCGCGTTGAATATCACGTAGCCGCAAACATTGGTAATCCGTATTGCACAATTCTCATCATTGGCTATTGCGCCGAAGGTACTCTCGGATGGCGACTGCTCAACGGTCAGCCAACGCTCACGATCAAGGGCAAAGAACAAACCGTGAATGCCAACATCGAACGAGTCGATGTGTTCAGTGGACACGGTGACCGGGAAGATTTGGTGAATTTCGTAAAAATGCAACCTGCTGATTCGCTCAAAAAAGCATTTTTGGTTCACGGCGACTTATCCAGCATGGAAGCATTTAAAAGTACGCTCGCCGAAGTTGGTTACGAGCAGGTTGAAATCCCTTCGAAGGGGCAAACTTATGAGTTATAGTCAATGAGAACCTATCTCGATTTTGAAAAGCCCATTGCAGAGCTGGAAGCACGTCTGGAAGAAACCAGAAAGCTTGCCGACCGTACAGGGGTAGATGTAAGTGAAGCCGTTGATGTGCTCGAAAAGAGTATCGATAAACTGCAGTACGAGATATTTCAGAACCTCACACGCTGGCAGCGCGTTCAACTGTCGCGTCACCCCGACCGGCCCTACACACTCGACTACATTGAGCGGATGTGCGACCAGTTTATCGAACTCCACGGCGACCGTACTGTTCGCGACGACCCAGCTATGATTGGTGGATTTGGCGAAATTGGCCGTGACGACGGACCGGGGCAAACAGTTATGCTTATTGGCCAGCAAAAAGGTCGAAATACCAAGCAACGACAGTTTCGCAACTTTGGCATGGCTAACCCCGAGGGGTATCGCAAAGCCTTGCGCCTGATGCAGTTAGCCGAGAAGTTCAACAAGCCAATTGTCACGCTCATTGATACACCGGGTGCGTTTCCGGGTCTCGAAGCCGAAGAGCGTGGACAGGGTGAGGCCATTGCCCGCAACCTGCGCGAAATGATGATGTTAAAAGTGCCGGTTATCTGTATCGTTATCGGCGAAGGTGCATCAGGTGGCGCACTTGGTATTGCCATCGGCGATCGGGTGCTGATGCTCGAAAATACCTGGTATTCGGTGATCTCTCCAGAATCGTGTTCGTCTATTTTGTGGCGTAGCTGGAACTACAAAGAGCAGGCTGCCGAAGCGCTCAAACCCACCGCCCGCGACATGAAACAGGCTGGCCTGATCGACGGTATTGTGGAGGAACCCCTCGGAGGAGCGCATACCCACCACGACGACATGGCTCAAATTCTGAAAAATGTGATTCTGAGTAACCTCGAAGAACTGAATGCCCTCAGTCCGCAAGAACGTATCAGCCAGCGGATTGATAAGTTCTGCGCAATGGGGGTGGTGATGGAGTAATCTGGCAATACCATGCTTAAAAACCTGATTTTTGATCTCGGCGACGTGATTATCCCCATCGACATGGGTGCGCCGATCCGCAATTTTGCTACCCTCGCGAGCCTACCCGAAGCTGATGTCACGGCGCTCTGGAAACAACACAATCTTTGGTATCAGTACGAAACCGGGATGGTCGATGATGAGGCCTTTCGTCAGAATGTTCGTCGGCTGCTTCAGAAAAAAGGTCTTCCTGGCAGCGAGGGCGAACCGTCGGACGGCGAAGCATTGCTTTGGGCGGATGAGGTGATTGACACTGCCTGGAATACTATTTTGCTCGAACTACCTGTGGAGCGAGTAGAACGAATTCTGGAATTGAAAGCAGGCGGCAAATACCGGCTGTTTTTGCTCAGTAACACCAATGCCATTCACATCCGGCAGGCAAACAAGATGCTGAACATACTAGGAAAACCACCGCTGGAGAGCCTTTTCGAGCGGGTATTTCTATCGCATGAAGTGCGCATGGCTAAACCCTCGCCTGCTATCTATGAGCATGTGCTGACCGCAGCAGGTTTAGTAGCCCAGGAAACAGCGTTTTTCGACGATAATGCGGCAAATATAGAAGCGGCTTCCGCTCTTGGTATTCAGGCGATTCATGTGGTGCCGCCCAAAACGATTATTGACTATTTGCAAGGCATGTGATGGGATTTTTATGGTACGTGCCTTTTTATCCCATACAACATCGAATAACTCTACTTATATGCTTCGTTTTGCGCTTCTATCTGCTTTATTTTTTTCATTTACTTACTGGTTCGCCAGCCCGGTCTTTGCTCAAACGCCTGCAGCAACAGAACACAAGTCATACACCCAAATCATTACAGGTAGCAATCAGATTTACCCAATGGTGGCAATTCCCGGTGGTGAATACATGATGGGTAGTCTTGCCACCGAAAAAGGCCGTGATGCTGATGAAGGCCCGCAGCATAAAGTGATGATTGAGCCGTTCTGGATGGGTAAATTTGAGATAACGTGGGATATTTACGATCTCTTCACGACCAAAAACATCGAGAAAGAAATGGCTGTACGCTATCCTGAAGGTGTCGATTTGAGTAAAACCGATGCCAGCACACGTCCTAGCCCGTCGTACGTAGATATGTCGTTTGGAATGGGTCGAGAGGGATATCCGGCTATCAACGTGACTCAATATGCGGCTATTAAATTCTGTGCGTGGCTCTACGACAGAACAGGCTTGTTTTATCGCTTGCCCACCGAAGCCGAGTGGGAGTACGCCTGTCGAGCCAATACCAAAACGCCTTACTCGTTTGGGGCTGATCTAAAACTGCTCGGGCAATACGCTGTTTACAAAGCCAATAGCGAGGGTACATATAAGAAGATCGGTACCAAGAAACCTAACCCATGGGGATTGAACGACATGCACGGCAACGTAATGGAGTGGACCAAAGATCAATACATTCCAACCTATTACGCCCAAAAAGCAAGCGGTAAGGTAAACGAACCGTTTGCCCCAACAACCAAATTGTACCCCAACTCGGTGCGGGGCGGCTCCTGGGACGACGACGCGCTCGCCCTTCGGTCGGCGGCACGCGTTGGCTCCGACCCGGCCTGGAAAGTGATTGATCCCCAAAGCCCTAAATCTGACTGGTGGATGACTTCAGCCTCGTTTTGCGGTTTTCGCATTGTGAGGCCCCTGAAGACCCCTACTCCTGAAGAAATCAGGGCTTATTATGACATAAAACCGATCAAGGATTTTGGGTTTTAATTAAGGTGACTACACAGGTTATTGATCTCATCACCTTCTATTTCGCTCTAAATCACACACCAAATCAACGTTTCTAACCAACACTCAGGACTTGGCCGGAGGAAATGGTAAATCATCGGGGGGCGCTGATGGTGGGGCGAGTGAGATGGGGATTTCTGTCGGCGTAGTCTCATCTTGACGACGCCGGAAAGTGATCTTTTTCTTCAGCCTGAATAAGGGTGTTCCGGCTTGTTCGGGCGTTTGATCGCCAATCAGAACACCCCAGGGCTGCATGCCATCGACACGGTCGAAAATTACTTTCATGATCGCGATCAATGGTATCGACAGGAACATGCCCGACACGCCCGCCAGCGCTCCACCCAGCAATACCCCAACAATAGATACCAGCGCATTAACCTGCACTTTGGAACCAATAATAAGGGGTACGAGCAGGTTGTTGTCGATAAACTGTACCACGGTAAAAACAATGGCTACCCCGGCAAGAGTCCCTATTTCAGGTTGATTGATAAACGTAATCAGAATGGTGAGCCCAATGGCCACTACGCCACCAATGTAGGGAATAAGGTTTAGTACAGCCCCTACTATACCCAGTAAAATGGCATATTGAACGTTTAATAACAATAGCCCAACCGAGTTTAATGCGGCAACGCTGGCTGTTTCCAGCAATAGGCCAACCACATAGCTCTGAATAACCGACCGGATTTCACCCAGCGTTTCGCGCACTTTACTGGAGTGCTTCTCGGCAAATAGGCATACCACAAAATGAAGCAGCATGGTGCGGTAATACATGAGCAGAAATATGTAGATCGGCAACAGCAACAAGGTACCGAGAGGGCCAGTGATAATGCCCAGCGTACTGGCTCCCGCCCCCTGTAGGCTGTCGAGCGTTTGAGCCTGGGCTTTTGCCATGTATTTTGCCTGCTCCTGGTAGCTTACGTTGTATTCGCTCCGAACCCAGCGCCGGATCTGGTTATACACATCATTAAGATTTCCCCGCAGCTTCGGTACATCGTCTGAAAAGTGAGCCAGTTGCATAGATAGTCCTATGGTCAAACTGGTAATAACAATAACAGCCAGTAGTAGCGCCAAACTAATGGCTAGTACTTTGTGCATACCCAGCCGCCGGGTAAGCCACGATTCTATTGGACGAAGTAAAACTGCCAGCAAGCCAGCGAGGGCAAGAGGCACCAGAATATCCTGACCCACATACACGGCCACTAAAAGGAGTCCAATCGCAAGTAGTGAGTGTGATAATTGGTGATAAAATGGTTTTCCCGTAGCCGTTTCCATAAATAATTGACTTGATGTGATGATGAATAAATACTCAACCGTTCGAAACGCAATTCGTTTTTGGCTATTAGCTAATGGTGAATCGCATTTCTATTTGAGGTTAAAAGTCAAGAACTCGGTGGGGCTTCAATCTTTGCTCCACAGACGGTCTCGTCCACCATTCATCAGGAATACCCGGTAAGAATGCGGGTTTTTTTTGTTTATAGGGGTAAGCAAACAAATGTACCCCATGACCCCCAATCGCCGACAGTTTCTGACCGCCCTTTCTGGCATTACCAGTACTTCGCTCCTGACTAATAACACGTCTTTATTAGCGAATGCGGTTGCTGCTCCCCTACACATTGCCTGTAATTCATATACGTGGAATACATTTTACGGACGTGAGAAAAAGGAGTGGATGGCCGATCCCGATGCGTCGCTTTCGGACTTTGTGGCATCGGGGCTGACGAGCTACGAACCTAGTATGACTAAGGTTGAAGATGCCACTAAGCTGGCGCCTTACCTGAAAAAATACAAGCTGGAGATGCGGTCAATCTACGTGAACAGTTCGCTGCATGACCCAAACGACGCTCAGCAATCCATCGACACCGCACTGGCCATTGCCGAAGCCGCAAAACCACTTGGAACACGCATTGTTGTCACAAATCCCAATCCCCTGAAATGGGGAAGCCCTGATAATAAAACCGATGCTCAACTGATCGAACAGGCCAAAAACCTCGACCGACTGGGTGCTGAACTCCATAAGCGTGGCCTGACCCTGGCTTATCACACGCATGACCCGGAGTTTCGGGCGGGCGCACGAGAATTTTACCACATGATGCTCAACACCGACCCTAAAAACGTGGCTTTTTGCCTCGATTCCCACTGGGTTTACCGGGGGGCGGGTAACTCGCAGGCGGCTTTGTTCGATGTGATTAAGCTATTCGGAAAACGCATTGTGGAACTGCACGTGCGTCAGTCGAAAGACGGAATCTGGCAGGAGACGCTCTCCGACGGCGATATTGACTACCGCCGTTTAGCCCGCGAATTAAAAGCGCAGAATGTTCGGCCGCACATTGTGCTGGAGCAGTGCATAGAAGCCAAATCGCCAAATACAATGGGTGGCATCGAAGCCCACAAACTGGATTTGGTATATGCCCGCGACGTATTTGCTGGCCTGGCGTAAAAATAGGTTAAACACAGTTACACGAAGTACACCGCGTTTTTGCCTATTTTTCTGTGTTCTTTGTGTCGCAATGGCACCCCACCCTGTGTTTAGTACGTACGATGCCTAAATCTCTCTCCCTGCGCTCTGGCCTGGGCAGTATTTTGTTTTGGTCGGTCATTTCTGCGGCTTTTATTGGACCTGGTTCTGTAACTACTTGTGCAATAGCTGGGTCTCGATTCGGTTTGTCATTGCTGTGGGCGTTGACATTCAGTACTATTGGTACTATTTTGTTGCAGGAAGCAGCCGCCCGCATTACCATCGCTTCGGGTAAGAGTCTGGGCGAAATAGTAGCTCAAACCTACGGTCTGAAATCACAGGTAATACCGGGACTATTGTTTGGAGCAGTCGCTCTGGGCTGTGCTGCTTATCAGGCTGGAAACATTTTAGGGGCCGTTGCAGGGTTATCGTTGTTGCTTAATTGGCCAACACCGGCTTTAACCCTAACGGTGGGGGCCATTTGTACCGCTCTGCTCTGGGCCGGTTCAACCCGTCTGATTGCCAACTTGCTGGGATTGATCGTCTTTATCATGGGCGTCGCGTTTGCCTACGTTGCTGTCAGTGCGGCTCCAGATTCCCGCCAGTTGGCTGTTTCGCTGTTGTTGCCAGCAGTACCGACTGGATCATTGGTACTGGTGATTGGACTAATTGGTACCACTATTGTTCCTTACAACCTGTTTTTAGGGTCAGGAATAGGGCAAGGGCAGACCTTGAGCGAGATGCGCTGGGGAATTGGATTGGCCGTGCTGATTGGAGGGCTAATTTCGATCGCTATTCTGATTGCGGGAACGCTGGTAACGGGGGACTTTTCGTTTCAAAACGTAGCCCAGACGCTCAGCAGGCGTCTTGGCCCTTGGGCAGGTAGCTTGTTTGCCTTTGGTTTGTTTGCGGCTGGATTCACATCCGCCCTCACGGCTCCACTGGCCGCTGCCGTTACTGCCAAAAGCCTGTTAGGCTGGTCGGAGCGTTCTGTTCAATACCGGGCAGTGTGGCTTGTTGTGATGGCAGTGGGGTTAACATTCGGCCTATTGGGCGTGAAACCAGTTCCGGTTATTGTGTTGGCCCAGGTAGCCAATGGTTTGCTGCTACCTGTTGTCGCCGTGTTTTTGCTGCTGGCCGTTAATAATCGAAAAATACTCCCTGCTGGCTACCAAAATAAGCGTTGGCAAAATATTGCGATGGCATTGGTAGTAGCCGTTACTACCTTTCTGGGCTTGCGGAATTTGTGGTTAGTGTTTCAGTAGGAATAGGTGGCCAAGAGTGTGCAGCAGGTCGGACATTTGGGTTTACTCGCTTCGAGAAAGGCGCACATAGAAAAAGCTGTCCATGGGCAACAAAACAAGTTTAAAAGTTGTCCCAAGTTGCAAAAAAGTTATCCATCAGAAACAAAACTAAATTTAAAAAGTCCTCCGAAACCGCCCAAAACTGTCCACGTAAACAAAACAAGTTTAAAATTCGTCCTATGTAGTAAAAAATGCCCTCGTGTTATTTCAGGTTCTATTTTTTAGGTCTATTTTTGTAATTTATTATTATACCGTAAATCGAAGCTACAAAGCCGAGAATGTAAATAATGTAAATAATGGATTGTAAGGGGTCATCAAATTTTAAAATTTCACAATCGAATTTCTTCCACAATTTAATTCCTGAAATGATTGCAATGATTACGAAAAAAAAGTTCATTCCTTTCTTGTTTTCCATGTTTAATGTTTCATAATTGAATAAATTTAAAAAGTCGGGAAAATCCCCAAAAACTGTCCACGGACAAAGAAAATAAACTCTCAAAAGTCGTTTCAAAATGCTTTCCAACTGTCCACTAAATTGTCGTGATAACATTGCAGGCAACGATTGAGTATTGCTGCAGGCAGGAGATTCATTGCTGTGTCTGCCCCCAATCGCTGCTGAATAAAGATATAAAAGTAAAAGATAACAAACAAAAGCCCAAAGATACTTGTCCTGCCCCAAACCGATGCTGACAGCGAACTACAGCCGAAGATAACAACGTCCTGCCCTGCTTGCAGCAATACTTTTGTTAGCCGTTCGTTGTTCTTCTCGTTTGATTGTCAGTCCGTTTTTTGTTTTAATAATCGTCTAATTGAAGTTAAATGTCCAAATAGTACGATTGGAACTATAAATGTCGGCAGCCAACTAAACGGGAAATTCAAAATCGCTATGTTGGGTTGTTCAAAAGCAAATCTCTGTATCGGTGAAGGTGCAGAAAATAGTGCATTCACAACAATATTTATCAAAAGTCCAAGGCAAATAAAATTCCAAATTAAAATCGTCGGTCTGCTCAATTTAGTTTTTGTCAGCCCAAAATATGCAATTAATGGTGCTGTAATCCCTGCAGTAATGTCAAAGTTTCGTCCTTCAAAAGTCATAAGTTCGGGAATTGATTTGTTGAGGAAAAGCCAAAATAAAACTATCTCAACAGGAATTCTTACTATGTTCAAATATGTCAAGTTTTTCAATGGCAAGCTGTCAATGAATTGTCGCCCTTTCAGAGTTACAAAAAGAAATATCATTGTCAAAATTGTCGGCAAAATTCCAAACAATATTATTTTCGGTGGAAATGAATTTGTGTCTGTGTTGTAAATATTTTTCAGTGTCAATATGGTCTGAATTAACAACCAAGTTATCAAAGCGATTAAAATTGTTGTAGCCTTTTTTCGTGTCGTTTCAGAATTTGAGTTTCTAATAGTCCAAATAAAAAGTAGCAAAGTCGAAACTGTTGTCAGTCCAAAAATCAACGAAATATAATTCGGTAAATTTTCTATCATTTTCTGTTAATTCTATTTTTTACTGTGTCGCTCTACAATGACGGCTAATCGGGTCCCGCAGGGGAATCTCACCCCCACGTTCCCACAGAACCGTGCTTGAAAGTCTCTCGCATCGGCGGTCCGACTTCACACGGCTCTTCTTGTTTGTAAGTCGCATTAAGGATGTGCCAATTACCAGGGGTGGTAATTGGCTGCGATTTTGTTTCATAGTAATCAATCATCCCATTGCTGGTTGTTAATTGTTTTGAAACTGAACAAGCTTAATCCTTCGCTCCAGACTCATTACAAGCCCTTCAACACTACTATGATTAAGTCTGCCACCGTTATCTCGTCACATCCATTGACGGCTGTTTCCT
>Ga0105048_10014529_pt1 | contig 12258 bp, 11 predicted proteins | sample MAT05_FD_78382 | JGI IMG/M metagenome (GOLD analysis project Ga0105048, IMG submission 78382) | Freshwater microbial communities from Lake Fryxell liftoff mats and glacier meltwater in Antarctica - MAT-05 | ecosystem: Environmental > Aquatic > Freshwater > Ice > Liftoff microbial mat | place... | reverse complement strand
TCCTGCCGCAGCCATCTGGCGCGGCGTAGTCCGCTTCAGTACGATCTGCATCGGCCCCGCCTTGACGGTGCGGCTGGTGCCGTCGGTCAGGAACTCGACGCGTGCAGGCACTTGGTCGGACAGGCCGAGCAGGTTGGCTGCATAGGCGCCTGTCGGTTGCAGTCGCAGCTTGTCCTTGCCGGTGAGTGCCGCGACCACGGCATCGACCGACGGCCACAAGGTGCCGAGCAGCGGGTCTTGCCGAGGCTTGTCGTACAGCCCTCGCGACAGTCGGCGCAGTTCATCGCGAGCGACCAATCGCTGCAGGGCCTTGTCGACCGCGGCGCGGCCACCCAGGCTCGCAAACAGCGCCGGAGTGAACACGGTACCGGGCTTCGCACGGCGTACCTTGCGCGTGATGGCGGCGTCGATGCTCGAGTCGACGGTGCGCCGAGGCCGAACACCCCGCGTGATGCTGGCGTGCGGTGACGGGCTGGCGGCTTTCATGTCCGAAAAATAGCACGTTTTTCGGACAGATAGAAGAGCCGGAAAGAGACGAGGACTCGTCACTGCCGGATACCGTCGGACCAGGCCAAGGCAATGCGAGCCGCCGCAGAAAGTTGAAACAAACGGTGAGCCGCGTGCCTTGCTGCTGGGACTTCGTGGGGCAACGCGGGAAGCCTAGCGACGATGTGGGACGTGGAGGCTCGTTCAGCGCAGGGGCCACCGTTCTTCCGACGGCATCGGCACGATGCCGAGTATGCGCATGCCATGGAGCAAATCGGGCAACCAGCAACTGGATCTGCTGGATGCCCCTGCCGAACCTGAAGTGGCACCCGTGCTGCCGGCACCGCGCAGCGCGTCCGCAAGATCGGCCTCGACGGTGCCGACGGCCAGCCTCTTTGAGGACGCCAACAACCCGCGCACCGAGATCCCCGACGCCGAGCTCGACGAACTCGCGGACCACGTCCGCCAGCACGGCATCCTGCAGCCCATCGTCGTTCATCCGGCCGACACTGAAGGGCGGCACCAGATTTACTTCGGTGCCAAGCGGTGGCGCGCCGCACAACGCATCGGCTTGCTTGAGGTGCCTGTCGTGCTCCGGGATGGGCCCACGAACCCCTATGCGCAGGTGGCAGAGAACCAGAAGCGCCACGGCCTGACCCCGCTCGACCTGGCGCGATTCATCCGCGGCCGCATCGACGCCGGTGACTCAAACACCACGGTGGCCAGGATTCTGGGCCTGGACCTGACGACCGTGGCCCACCACCTGGCGCTGCTGGACCCGCCGCCGGAGGCCGATGCCGCGATGAAGGCCGGCCGTTGTTCCTCACCGCGTACGCTGCACGAGCTGGGAAAACTGCATGCAGCACAGCCGGAGCGCGCCGCCGAACTGGTGGCCGGCACCGACCCGATCACGCGCGACGCAGTGGCCGAGATCCGGGACACCGTTGCGCAGGCGACTGCGGCCGCGAGCGTGCACAAGCCGCGGACAGTGCGGCCGAGCCAATCAGCCCAGCTGCTGTCTCGCGCCACCGGGCTCTGCGAGAGGCTGGACGCCGCTCTGGCGCGATTGGGACGGGCCGGCCTTGGCGCCTTGCCTATCGATGACGTGGCGGCGCTGCGGCAGCGCGTCGCGCAGTTGGCCCGTCGCATCGACGCGTGAGTACAAGGGGAGCTGAATGCGCGTGGCGAAGCCCAGCGATGCAGCGCAAGCCGGGTGACCGCGGTGACCGCGGTGAGCGCCGACCGGCGCCGTTCCGGTCGGCCGTGCGGCCCCAGCCCCCACGGCGGGGTATGCAATCCACCCAGCCAGGATCAACCCGGGGCCCGACTCAGGCCACGCGAATGAGCTTGCGGTTGACAAATTCCATGATGCCCGCCGCCGACAGTTCGCGTCCGTAGCCCGAGTTCTTGACGCCGCCAAAGGGCAGGTCGGGCATGGACACGGCGGCCGAGTTGATGAACACCATGCCGGTGTCGATCTGGCGCGCCACGCGGCGGGCGCGCTCGATGTCCTGGCTGAAGACCGAGCCGCCCAGCCCGAAAGGTGAGTCGTTGGCCAGCTTGATCGCCGCAGCCTCGTCGGGGACGCGGAAGAACATGGCCACGGGGCCGAAAAATTCCTGCGGGTAGGCCGGGTTGTCGGCGCTGATGTCGGTCAGCACCGTGGGCTGCATGAAAGCACCAGCCTGATCCGGGATGCGCTTGCCGCCCATCAGCAGCTTGGCGCCATGCTCGACGGCTTCTTCCACTTGCCCCAGCAGCGTGTCCAGCGCCTCTTGCGAAGACAAAGGTGCCAGCTGGGTTGTTTTGTCCAGCGGATCGCCTGGGGCGAAAGCGGACAGGGCGGACTGGAACTTGTCGAGGAAGGCGTCGGCCACGGCATCGACGACGATGAAACGTTTGGACGCGGTGCAGGCCTGACCCGCATTGCCCATGCGGCCCGACACAGCGTGCTTCAGCGCCAAGGCCATGTCGGCGTCGTCCAGCACGATGAAGGCGTCGCTGCCGCCCAGTTCAAGCGTCGACTTTTTCAGATTCTTGCCGGCGCGGGCCGCGACCACCGCGCCTGCGGCTTCGCTGCCGGTCAGGGCCACACCGCGAACGCGAACGTCGTCGATCACACGCGCCACCTGGTCCTTGCTGATGAACAGGTTTGTGTACGCGCCTTCAGGCGCGCCAGCGTCTTTCATCAGTTCGGTGAAGGCCAGCGCGCACTGCGGCACGTTGGCCGCCTGCTTGACCATGACGACGTTGCCGGCCATCAGATTGGGCGCCGCAAAACGGGCGATCTGGTAATACGGAAAGTTCCAGGGCTCCACGCCCAAGAGCACGCCCACGGGTTCACTTTCGACTGTGGCCTCACCCTTGGACGTCTTCAGCTTTTCGGGGGCGAGGAAAGTTTCAGCGTGCTCGGCGTAATAGTCCAGGATCGCGGCGCTGATTGCCACTTCGCCCTGGCTTTGTGCGATGAGCTTGCCCATTTCCAGGGTGATGAGCCGCGCCAGCGGCTCGGCACGCTCGCGCATCAACGCGGCAGCCCGCGCCACGATGGCCCGGCGCTCCTTGAACGACATGTGCTGCCACTTGTCGTGGAAGCAGCGCTGGGCGGCCTCGAGCTTCTGTTCAAGCTCGGCATCGCTGAACTCGTCGAAACGCTGCAGGATCTGGCCGTCGAAAGGATTGGTGCTGATGTAGGCCATGGAAGTCCTTGGAATGAGAGGGTTTCAGCGTCTCTGAATGCACTTCAGCAAGGCTTGCGCCGCAGGCGCCGACGATGCCGGGTTCTGTCCGGTGATGAGCGCACCGTCCGTCAGCACATGCGGCTGCCAGTCGGCGGCACAGCCGTACTTGGCCCCGTGGTCGGCCAGCATGTCCTGCACCAGGAAAGGCACAACTTTCGTCAGCCCTGATGCGGCTTCTTCACTGTTGCTGAAGCCGGTGACCGACTTGCCCTTGACCAGGGCCGTGCCGTCGGGCGCCTTGGCATGGCGCAGCGCCCCCGGCGCGTGGCAAACCAGGGCCACGGGCTTGTCGGCAGCGAACATCTTTTCAATGATCGCGATCGAATCCGCGTTGTCCGCCAGGTCCCACAGCGGACCGTGCCCGCCCGGGTAGAACACGGCATCGAAGTCCTCGGCTTTCACGTCGGCCAGCTTGACCGTGTGCGCCAACGCCGTCTGCGCGGCGTCGTCGGCCTTGAAGCGGCGCGTGTCCGCCGTCTGCGCGTCGGGCTCATCGCTCTTGGGGTCCAGCGGCGGCTGCCCACCCTTGGGCGAAGCCAAGGTGAGCTGGGCCCCTGCGTCCTTGAAGACGTAGTACGGCGCGGCGAATTCTTCTAGCCAGAAGCCGGTTTTCTTGCCGGTGTCGCCCAACTTGTCGTGCGACGTCAGGATCATCAAGATGTTCACTGTTTGTCCTTGTTCAGTCCTGGCTTCAGCGTACGCCCTTGCGGCTGCGCGGCGGCTCGGTACTCGACGGCAGTGCGTGTAGGACAAGGCCGCATGGCACCTGACCGACAGGTATTCCAGCCCTGCTGGCCGCACGCGCATCCAGGCCGGCCCGGGCACCTGCACGCGGCCGGCTCGGGCTCTCAGTCCGGATCGGCTTCGTCCGTGCCCAGATGCATCCCGCCGACCTGTGGGCCGACGCCGCGCCGCATCGCGAGTTGCACCAGCGCGGTGGTGTTGTCGACGCCCAGCTTTTCCATCAGCCGCGACTTGTGCGTGCCCACCGTCTTCGGACTGATGCCCAGGGCCCCGGCAATGGCCTTCAGGGGCCGACCGGCCACCATGAGCTGCAGCACCTCGTACTCGCGTTCGGACAGCAGCTCGTGCAGGCTGCGCTCGACCTGGCCCGAGGACAGCGCAAGCACGCCGTCGACCAGATCGGGGTCGACAAAACGGCCGCCGGCATGCGTACGGCGCAGCGCCAGACCGATGGTGGCGTAGGCGTTGTCCTTGCACACGAAGCCGTCGGCGCCCGCACGGAGCAGCCTCACGGCGATCGCCGGCTCCTTGTGCACAGTCAGTACGAGCACGCGCAGTACCGGACGGCGGCGGTGCAACTGGCGCAGCGTCTCGATGGGGCCCGGGCCCGGCATGTCCAGATCCATCAGCACGAGGTCGGCCTCCACCCTTTCGACGGCGTCGATCAGCTCGGTGGCACTGCGTGCCTCACCGACCACGCGCATGCCGGGCTCGTCGTCAATCAGGCGCCGCAGCCCCTCGCGCATGATGGCGTGGTCGTCGGCGAGCAGAATGCGGATGTCGCTCACCGCAGGCACTCCGGGCCCTCAAGAGCCAGTGCCGACGCCGGCAGCTGCAGCCGCACAAGGGTGCCCAGGTCGTCCGCCGCCTGCCAGTCGACCGCGCCACCCAGCGCGCGGGCCCGTGCGCCCATGCCTTGCAAGGCCGGTGCGTGCGGCGGCGTTTCGGCTGCGAAGCCAGCGCTGTCGTCCTGCACCTCGAGCACCAGCCCCTGTGCGCTGGCCTGCAACTGCAGGGTCACCACTGTGCTGCGCGCGTGCTGCGTCACGATGGCCAGGGCCTGCTCGGCGACGCGGTAGACCGTCTGCGCCACGAAGTCATGCAGCGGCACATCGTCAGGGGCCTGCAATGTGCAACGCAGGCCGGTTTGTACGCGGAAGTCCTCGCACAGCGCTTCCAGGCCCGGCACGATGCCCAGATCAAGCGCCGGCGGATGCAGGCCGCGCCCGAGCCGGCGCGCGAAGCCCGCAGCATGCGCGATCAACTCGTCAAGCCGATCCAGCGCTGCCGGTGCCAACGCGCCCTGCTGTTGCAGCCGGTCCAGCCGGCCGATCTCCATGCGGGCCGCGTTGAGCAACTGGCCGAGTTCGTTGTGAAGCAGCCGTGCGAGACGACGGCGGTCGAGGTCTTGCGAGCGTTCGTGCCGAAGCGCCTGCTCGTGCAGCGCCGCAGCCAGCGGGGAGGAGCCGGCGTCATCGGGCGGGTGTCGATGCTTCGTCACGCGGCCAGCATAGTGGTAAAGGCACCGGGCGCGACAGGGTTGCCTCGGGCTCGCTTTTTTTTGCATGGTGTACACCCGAACCTGCTGGGCTGGCACGCGTGCTGCTGCAGTCCACGCCTTTGCAATCCGTGCCACTGGAACTGCAGAGTCTGTGGCAACCGCCGCTTCGGCGCCAAATTTCTGGCTTCAATTTGCCCACCTTGCTGCAGCCCCCTTCGTTATCCGCTAAGCCCGGCGGTGGGGCTGCGTTTAACCTGGGTTTCCTCGTCGAAACCTGCATAAAGCGGTTCGGGTCGTGGCCGGCTGCCGCGACCCCGCAGGTGCAACTCGAGTTCAGCCCTGCACTGGTGCCACACCGCCTGGGTGACGAAGCTGGCGTGGGCCTGGTGCTGCTGCAGTTGCTGTACCTGGCAGGCCAGCCGACAGGCGCGCTGCACCTGTGGGTCGATCCCTGCGTGCACAACGGGCGAGACGTGCGCTTCGAGGCCGGGCCGCGGGCCCGCGCCGGGGATCCCGGGTCCGCCCACGTGCGGCTGCCAGCACACACCGTGGAGTCGCTGAGCGGGGGCGCGGACATGCCGCGCAATGCCGACGCGCTGGGCCCGGCGCTGTTGCGTGCGCTGGTCACTCGGCAAGGCGGTGCGCTCGGGCTCGCCAGCGACGGCGAGCACGGCCTGCGCCTGCGCTGTGACCTCGTCCTGCCCGTGGACCTGCGGGCCGCGCAGGCGGGGCAAGTCGGCCCTTCTGCCCCGCTGCGCGTGCTGCTGGTCGAAGACCACCCGGTGAACGCCGAGATGACAACCGACATGCTGCAGCGCAGCGGCGACATCGAAGTCGTGCTCGCGGGCACGGGCGAAGATGCCCTCAAGCTGGCGCTGCAGCAGGCATTTGACGTTGTGCTGATGGACATGTTCCTGCCCGACTCCGACGGCGTCGTCGTGGCCAGGCGCCTCACACGCATGCTCGGCGACAGCGCGCCGCCGATGATCGCGCTGACCGCCAACGCCTACCCCTCCGACCGCGAGCTGTGTTTGCAGGCCGGCATGGTGGACTTCCTGTCCAAACCCGTCGGCCTTGCTGCGCTGACGGCGGCGGTGCGCCGCTGGGGTCAGTGGCACCGTGGTCGCGGACTTGAGACGGGGTCAGACTTTGCTGACAAGCCCGCGGGCGAGAGATGACATGGCGACGCGGCTTCCGCCCCCTGGCAACAACCCGCCCGGCTCCGCACAATGGCCAAGAGAACAACCCGTCACCGAGCGGGCCGCAGCCGGCACACCCATGACCACCGCCTCCGCCACAGCCACCACCACTGCTACCACCGCCTCGGCCATCGACCATTCGCGCGCCATCCTCGATGCCATGGCGTCGCGAATCGCCGTGGTCGACACCGAGGGGCGCATCGTGCAGACCAACCTGGCCTGGGACCGCTTTGCGCACGATAGCGGCGTGCCTGCACAGTTTTCCTGGATCGGCCAGGACTATCTCGCGGCTTGCTCCACCACCCATTCGACCGACGACCCGACGCCGGGGCTGGCCGTGGCCGGCATCCGCAGCGTGCTGCATGGCCAGCGCGAGGAGTACACGCTGGACTATCCCTGCCACAGCCCGCGGGCACGGTACTGGTTCCAGATGCGGGCACGGCGGCTGCCAGCGCCGCACGGGCCGGCACTTTGCGTCGTCTCTCACGAGGACATCACGGCCCGCATGCTGGCCGAGCAGCGGCTGGTCGAGCAGCGCGAGACCGACGCGCTGACCCAGCTGGCCAACCGCCGCCACTTCGAGAACCGTTGGGCGCTGGCCTGGGAGCGGGCCCGCCAAGCCGGCCTGCCCCTGGCGCTGCTGGCGCTGGAACTGCCGGGCTACAGCGGCGATGGCGAGGCCGGCGTCCCGCAGCTGAAGGCGCTGGCCGACATGCTGCGCGCGCTGGCCATCGAGGTCGATGGCTGCGCAGCCCGCTTTTCCGACGTGCGGCTGCTGCTGCTGACCACGCCCGACCATGCCCCGAGCCTCGCAGCGCGACTGCAGGCCTGGCGCGAGCACGGCGCCGGCGCGTCCGAGCCCTGGCCCTGGCGCCTGCATACGGTGCTGCTGCAACCGGCCGAAGGCCAGGATCCGCGGCGCACGCTGGCCTGGGTGGTGTCGCTGGCGGAGCCGCCGGCATGAAGCGCCTGGACGAATGCCTGGACCCCGAATACGACGCCTCCGCGATGTTGGAAGCGCTGCTGGACTCGACGCCCGATGCCATCAAGGCCATCGACAATCACGGTCGCATCACGGCCTTCAACGAGCGCATGGTGGCACTCTGGTCGCTGCCGCCCGAACTGCAGGCCGATCGCAGCGAGACGCGTTGGGGGCAGTTCATCGCCAGCCAGCTCGTCGACCCCGACGCCTACTTGCAGCGCAACGCGAGACTGCGCCACGACCGCTCGCAGCAGGCGCGCGACTTCGTGCTGCACCGCGATGGCCGCGCCTTCGAGCGCATCTGCATGCCGCAGCGCCTGGGCGGGCAGGTCGTCGGCACCGTCGTGTACTGGCGCGACGTCACTGCGCAGCACCACGGCGAAACCTGGCGCAGCGCGCGCGACGCCGCCGAGCAGGCCAGCCGCGCCAAGTCGGCTTTTGTCGGAAGCATGAGCCACGAACTGCGCACGCCACTGTCGGGCGTGCTCGGTCTGTCGGAGCTGATGCTGCTGGACCCGCAGGCGCTGGCGCCGGATCAACGCAGGCGCCTGTCGATGATCCACGACGCGGGGCGCCACATGCTGCAACTGCTCGACGACCTGCTGGACATGTCGCGCATCGAAGCCGGCGAGATTGTGCTGCGGCCGGAACCGCTGGCCCTGCAGCCACTCGTGGCCGAGGTGCTGGCGCAGTCGGAGACGCTGGCCATGCCGCGCGCCATCACGCTCACCTCGAACGTCGGCGCCGAAGTGCCGAGCGTGCTGGTGGCCGACCGCCTGCGCCTGAAACAGGTGCTGCTGAACCTGGTGTCCAACGCCATCAAGTACAACCGCGACCGCGGCGCCGTGGTGCTGAACCTGCGCGCTGAGGGATCGACGGTGCAGATCGAGGTTGTGGACACCGGGGCTGGCCTGACGCCACTGCAGCAGGCGGCGCTGTTCCAGCCCTTCGACCGCCTCGGCCAAGAGCGTGGCGGCGTGCAGGGAACCGGGCTGGGCCTGGTGATCGCGCGCGCGCTCGTCGAGTGCATGGGCGGGCGGTTGACGGTGGACAGCTGCCCCGGTGTGGGCAGCCGCTTCAGTGTTGCGCTGCCGCAGGGCGCGGCGCCGGGGTCAGGTTTATCTGACAGACCACTGCCGCTGGGCTGACTCAAGCGCCGTGTCGGCGGCGTCGAAATTCAGGTGGTCGATGCAAACCGCCGGAGACGTTCCTTGAGCCTCGAAACCACCTTGCTGCGGCCGCCCGCCACCCCGCCCGCCGCCCCACCCCCCGCTGCCCCACCCCCCGCTGCATCTACCGCACTGGAAGTCCGGCCAGCCGCACTGGTCAACGCCGCGAACCGCGAGTTCCTGGCCTTCCGCGTCGGCGCCGAGGAATACGCGATCGACATCCTGCAAGTGCAGGAAATCCGGTCCTACGAGGCGCCCACGCGCATCGCGCAGGCCGGGGCCAGCGTGGCCGGGGTGCTGAACCTGCGCGGCGTCATCGTGCCCATCGTAGACCTGCGCACCCACCTCGGCAGCCCGGCGCTCTTCGACGCGGCGACCGTGACCGTCGTGCTGAACCTGCGCGGCCGCACGGTAGGCGCCATCGTCGACGCCGTCTGCGACGTCATCGAACTTGGCAGCCATGCCATCTGCCCGGCCCCGGCGCTGGCGGGCAACGAAGTCACCGGGGCCATCGCCGGCATCGGCACCGTGCAGCAGGGCGAGCATCGCCGCATGCTGATCCTCATCGACATCGAGCGCCTGGTCGGCCAGATCGACACCGGCTTGGTCGACCCCACCGCACACTGACACCCGCGCGCGGTTCGACATCCCTTTGCACTTCACCGACATTCAGGACATCCCATGAAAAACCTCAAGATCGGCGCCCGCCTGGGCCTGGCCTTCGGCCTGCTGCTGCTGCTGCTGGCCCTGCTCAGCGGCGTCGCCCTGCTGCGCCTGGCGGACCAGAACCGAACCACGCAGGACATCGCCACCGACATCTACCCCAAGACTGAAGCCAGCCAGCGCATCGCCTATGCGGTGATGGACATCGCGCGCATCAAGCGCGACTTGATGCTGCTGACCGACGAGAAGATCATGGCCAGCAACAAGGCCGCACTGGACAAGAACCGCGAGATCATCGTCGCCAAGGTCGCGCTGCTGGAAAAGATGGTCGACAACGACAAGGGCCGCGAGCTGATGGCCCAACTCAAGACCGCGCGCGCGCCCTACGTTGCCTTCACCGATGACGTGGTCGCGCTGGCCCTGAAGAACAAGAACGAAGAAGCGACACAGCTGCTGTTTGGCGAACGCTCCGCAACACAGAACGCCTTCCTGACCGCACTGCAGGGCATGGTGAGCTTCCAGGAGTCAACCATGGCCGAGGCCAGTGGCACGGCTGCCGCCGTCTACAGCCAGGCACGCTGGACGGTACTGGGGGTGGGGCTACTGGCACTGGTCAGCGGCCTGGCGGCTGCGCTGCTGATCACACGTTCGATCACACAGCCGCTGAACGCCGCCGTCGACGCCGCCAACCGCGTGGCCGAGGGCGATCTGAGTGTGGACATCCTGGCCGAGGGTCGCGACGAGACCGCGCAGCTGCTCGGTGCGTTGCAGCGCATGCAGCGCAGCCTGTCGCAGACCGTCCATGCGGTGCGTGGCAACTCCGAGAACGTGGCCACGGCGAGTGCCCAGATTGCGCAGGGCAACGCCGACCTGAGCCAGCGCACCGAGGAGCAAGCCAGCGCACTGCAGCAGACGGCCGCGACGATGGAACAGCTGGGCACCACGGTGCGCCACAACGCCGACAGCGCCCAGCAGGCCAACCAACTGGCCCAGGGCGCGACGCAGGTCGCCTCGCGCGGTGGCGAGGTGGTGAGCCAGGTCGTGCAGAAGATGAAGGCCATCAACGACAGCAGCCGCCAAATCGCCGACATCATCAGCGTCATCGATGGCATCGCCTTCCAGACCAACATCCTGGCGCTGAACGCCGCGGTGGAAGCCGCGCGCGCCGGTGAGCAGGGCAGGGGCTTCGCGGTCGTGGCCGGTGAGGTGCGCACCCTGGCCCGGCGCAGCGCCGACGCCGCCAAGGAGATCAAGACGCTGATCACGCACAGCGTCGAGCAGGTGACCGAGGGCACGGCCCTGGTCGACCAGGCGGGGCTGACCATGGGCGAGATCGTCGGCTCGATCCGCCGCGTCAGCGACATCGTCGGCGAGATCAGCGCCGCCAGCGGCCAGCAGAGTTCGGGCGTGTCGCAAGTCGGCGAGGCGGTGTCGCAGATGGACCAGGTGACGCAGCAGAACGCCGCACTGGTCGAAGAAAGCGCGGCCGCGGCCGAGAGCCTGCGGGCGCAGGCCCAGCAGTTGGTCCAGGCGGTGGCTGTGTTCCGGCTGCACGCGGACACCGGCTTCGCGGCGGCGACCGATGCGGCGCCCAGCGCGCCAGCGGCCGCCGCACGCCGGGTGCTGCACGCGGTGTCTCGCGCGCCGGCCCCGACCCGGCGCGCCCCAGCCCGCCAGGCGCCGTCGCCGGCGCCGGCCAAGTCCGACAAGGACTGGCAGACCTTCTGAGCACCGACCGACGTCGGACAGCGCTGCTGCAGCGCCGGCCAGACGCTCAGCGGCTGCACTTGGGTCGCAGGCCCCAGTGATTTGGCACGAAGGCGAAGGCCGCAATCCGGGGGGGGCATCAACACCTGCTGATGCGGGCAATGAAGGCCGGAACGCGGGCGATACCCGAACCGTGTACGTCAGTGACCGGGCACCCAGACCATCGCGATGCTGACCCAGGCACCCACGCTGAAGTACGGCGTGAGCCACATGGCATCGTCCTTCCAGGCCGACCAATGCCGGCTGGGCACTCGCCGGTACAGGGCATCACGCGCGCCCTGGGTCAGGCTCAGGTAGGCCTGCCCACGGGCCAGGCCTTCGCGGTGGCGGCGCAGGTACATCGGGGCGTCCACAGTGAGCACATAGGTGACGAACGCCAGCGACCCGAGCAGGCCCGAGACGGCCAGTGCCTGGACCCAGCCGGCGCTATGGCTCGCGACCACAGCCAGCAGCGCGGCGGTCAACGAAAACCCCGCTGCCCAAAGCAGTGACTCGACGGCCTGCGTGATGTGGTTGAGCGTCAAGACGCTGTGCCAGCAGAAGGCCTGCGCCAGCGTCATGAACACCGGAATGCCCCAGGCCGCCTGCTGCACCATCGGCAGGCCGGCCGCCGCCCCCAACTGGTGGACCAACAGGCCGAGTTGCACGCCAAAGCAGATTTCTGCCACGGTGGCCGCAGCGCGGCCCAGGATGATGCTGGACCAGAAGGAATCCACCACCACCAGACGTCCCAGATCCACCCGGGGCAGCACCGAACGGTACGCACAGACCAACACGTAGACGCCCGACAGCGTCAACTGCCATCCCGCATAAAGGCCCGAAGCCGGGCCGACGTACCAGACTACCAGCCACAAGCACACATTCACGCCCGCCAGTGCGCAAAGCGCGCGCCACCATGACAGCGCCCTGGTGTCGGGCCAGTTCGCAGGTACAGCACAGAAGTGACGAAGTGATGACATTCCGCCGCGATGCTAACCGGCTGACGGCCCTGACAGCAACAGCCCGG
>Ga0105048_10014527_pt1 | contig 12258 bp, 7 predicted proteins | sample MAT05_FD_78382 | JGI IMG/M metagenome (GOLD analysis project Ga0105048, IMG submission 78382) | Freshwater microbial communities from Lake Fryxell liftoff mats and glacier meltwater in Antarctica - MAT-05 | ecosystem: Environmental > Aquatic > Freshwater > Ice > Liftoff microbial mat | place... | reverse complement strand
GACACGCAAAGGGCCGCAAAGGTATAACTTGTGAAAAATGAGGAAGGACACTCAGCACTCGCGTTGTTTTCTATGGAATTGTTATTCACCGCAGAGGTACGCGAAGGACACGCAAAGGGCCGCAAAGGCTTATCTTGTGTGTAAGAATAAGAAGGACACTGACACTCGCTCTGAATGTGTCGGTGATCAAAAAAATCGGGGTCGTCATTCCACCGTGAGATGGCCTCTGCGGGGTGGAGGTGGAATCTGTACTGGTTAGTAATAAAAACAAAACTCTTTCGCACTTATTCTCCGTTCTCGCTCTGTTTTTCGCCTCTCTACCGTAGAGGGGTCAGGGATTTGGCTTTTGAGGTTTGAAGTTGAAATCATCACGTTGTTCAAACCGCAACATCAATACCTTTTAACATGTGCTCAAGTATAGGCCTGCACTTATCCTCGCACGATGGATAACAATTCCCATGAATCAATTGATCTGACCTCAACGACTCTCCCCACCAAAATTCCGATAGAGCTAGCGGCTGCATTTGATGCTGAAAAGCATATTGAAGTAGTTTTGGCGCTGCGCATTCTCCTGCTCCTCCGGGTGGATTTCCATTGAGATTAAATTCAAATATTTCTCTTAAATTTTTTGGTTCTCCCGAAATATTCAAAAAAGAATAACTATCGAATAGTCTGCTCGATAGTGCTGCGGAATGATCTTTTCTTTTTTGTTTTATCAATATAATTTCATCTGCATTGATGATTTCAGACTCTTCTAGCGCCTTTAACTCTCTATTTATTTTTGATAATTCGATCATACCAGAATTAAGAAAACTATTACCATCTAAGCTATCAAAAACAGGAGGAACAAATCGCGGATGATGATTGCTTGCAGCTATTTTACCGGAAAAAGCCCGCAGATATCCTATTTCATTTTGTGCTGTTCTCACCACCAGAACACCAAACATCTTTCCATCGCCAGTTCCCTCCTGCCCTTTTTCCAACCCGAAATTGTGTTGCCATTCATTTTGATGAGTTAGATAGTCTTTGAGTTCGTTTATCGCAATGATACATAGTGGATCAGGATTTACGGCAAATGGACTGGGAAAATGCTTTGGCAGATTTCCGATTGCCGAAGTGAATTTAATGAATGAATTTAAAAGAGATTTATTCAATTTTATATGCTAATTTTGCTCGTCATCTTTCTTGACTAGATGGAAGATTAAATCAACCAACTTATATTTTTTTTAGACATTCTCATAGATGCACAAATTCAGTGTAATTTTTCAATGTTCAATAATGATATTGTTATTTTAATGAACAATGGTTGCTCACACATGTTTTATTAATAAACTATGTGATGGAAGTTTCATAAAAAATGGATGATAAAATAATAGAAGTCAACAAACTTTCGAAATACTTTGGCACTTTTGAAGCCGTTAAAGATGTAAGTTTTACAGTCAACAAAGGAGATGTATTCGGTTTTCACGGTGCTAATGGCGCTGGCAAAAGCACAACCATTCGTTGCATTCTTTCTCTTATTACACCCAATAACGGAGATGTTAAAATTTTCGGAGAATCAATATCAACCAATCGCTTTGAAATTTTAAAAAGGGTCGGAAGCATTATAGAAAAGCCTGATTTCTACAAATATCTTTCCGCAGAGCGCAATCTCGAAATTTTTGCACGTATTTCAGGTTCTGATTCCACCAAAAAAGACATTTACAAAATGCTCGATTTCGTGGGGCTAAATGGCAGAGAAAAAGACAAAGTAGCGGGTTTTTCTCACGGTATGAAACAGCGTCTTGGAATTGCTCAGACTTTGCTTCACAATCCTGATTTGATCATTCTCGATGAACCAACCACAGGACTTGATCCACAGGGAATAATCGACATTCGCAATTTGATTTTAGAATTAAAAAATCAACATAACAAAACAGTTTTGTTGTCGTCACACCAGCTATCAGAAATCGAAATCATTGCAAATCGAATGCTGATTATAAACAAGGGCAAATCAATCATCGAAGGTGAAGTTTCAAAGCTCCTCAATGCCGAAGAACTCATCGTAAATATTGAAGTCGACAATCCCGAAAAGTGTGTTTTACTTATAAGCGAGCATTTTCCGGCAATACATATTCAGGAAATAAAAAATAATCAACTGCTTATTGCCACTGACAAAAATGTGATTCCTGATCTCACAAAAGCATTGGTGGCAGGCGAAATTCAAATCTTCGCAATAGAATCAAAACGCAAACTGGAAGATTTCTTTATTAAAATTATCAGCAACTAATGCTACTCAAAAGCACATACAACGAATTTATAAAGATCGCAGCCAAGCCAAGAAGCTATCTTGGCTTAGGAGCAATAACGATTTTGGTAGGTGTTATATTATTTGCGCTAAAAGCAGATGGTATGTCATTCATCGAGTTTGTGACTTCATCATTCGAACAAACGCTCAGTTTCGAAGGAAATATTCTCAATGGAAATTTGGTTGCGTTTATCATTTTACAAATGCTTGTAATTCATATTCCGTTGTTAGTGGCGCTTGTAACTGGCGACCTAGTTTCTGGAGAAGCTGCAATGGGAACAATACGCATGCTAGCAACAAAACCAATTTCGCGCACTAGTTTATTGTTGTCAAAATTTATCGCAGGAGGTGCGTACACGCTTCTAATTGTGGTTTGGCTTGGAATAATGGCTGTAGTAGTGGGCAAATTTCTTTTTGGCTCTGGAGACTTAATGGTGCTCAATAGTGATGGTCTGGTAATCCTCCAAGAGGCAGATATAAACTGGCGCTACTTTGGTGGGTTTACAGTCGCTTTTCTCGCAATGCTTACCGTTTCTTCCTTGTCTATTTGCTTATCATGTTTCTCTGACAATTCCATTGGACCTATTGTGACAACTATGGCCATAATTATACTCTTCATAATTATCGGCACATTGGATGTAAGCATATTTGACAATGTTCGACCGTTTCTATTTACCACTCACATGGCTGCTTGGCGCAGCTTTTTCGAAGATCCATTGCCTGTGGCTGACATCCGCAATTCTATCGTGATTCTTCTCATTCACAATCTAGTTTTTGTGTTCATCTCACTTTACAAATTCAATAGAAAAGACATTACATCGTGATAAAACATATTTTTATACTAGCGGGCATCTGTCTGCTTTCATTCAACGGCCTCGCGCAAGATGCAACCCAAACTTTGAATGATCTCATCGCAAAAATGAATAGTGTGAAAGACTATTCTGTTGATGCAGTAATAACTTCTGATATTCCCATGGTCAAAATTTTACCAACCAAAGCCACAATCTATTTCAAACAAAAAGACAAGTTTAAAATTGACGCTAAAGGAATTGCAATTTTGCCAAAACAGGGATTTACCGACATCTCCAAATTGCTCGCTCAAAAAGATAGCTACACGGCGGTTATCATGGGAAATGAAACCATCTCGAATGTAAAAACAGATATTGTTTCTGTGTTTCCTGTGAGTGACACATCAGATTTAGTACTTGCAAAATTATGGATCGATCCTTTGCAAGACATGGTGATGAAGTCTCAGATCACAACACGCAGCAGTGGAACTGTTACAATATTATACACTTATGGATCGCAGGCCAAATGGGGACTTCCCGATAAATTAGTCTTTACTGTTGATGTAAAAAAATTCAAAATACCAAAAGGTGTTGCCACGGATATAAATAAAACATCGACTAAGGATCAAACAAAAGCGGTAGCAAAAACAGGAGAAATTAGAATAGATTTGTCTAATTACAAAGTGAATCTTGGAATAAAGGATGAGATTTTTAAAAAATAATCAAGACAGATTTTTTTCTCAGTCAATTACAAGCTTCACAATCTCTTTCTGTCCATTAGCAAAATTGGTTTCCAACAGATAAACTCCCGAAGGAAATTCAGAAACATCGACTTGCCACAATCCTCTTTTAGAATCGACAATCTGCTCGATCAACCGCGATTGTAAATCGTAGATCCTCAAAGCATTCAACTCGCCCTCCGAATCATTGATATAAACAACATCATTTGCAGGATTAGGATAAATCTTTAATCCAGTTTCCTTTTGAAATTTATCAATAGAAACAAGGGCTGCGCATGTGGGTTCAAAAGATCTCGCCGGCGAACCCAAAGGACATCCCGCAGACCAATTAATCATAAAACAAGGCTGACTTGCAATTGCCTCGTATTCGAGTGTGTAGCCTAATCCGTTTGGTTGATAAGGCCAAGGCGCATTTGATTTATAACGCATCGAAAGACGAAGAGTATTTTGATTGTCATAAATTTTAATCGCGTCACCATCGTTTCCAAATGCCAAATTTGATGGTCCGATGAAGTTTTCGGTCACAGGATAAATAGAGGCAAAAGCCGTTGAGGATCTTGCAACAACCAAATATTCATCAGACTCTAAGCTAGTTCCCGCAGGAATCAAATATACGTTGTCATTCTCATCGCGAATGCTCCAACCACCAATATCTATGGCCTCACTTGTAGTATTGTGGAGTTCGATCCAGTCGCCCGAATCGTCATCAGTGCTGCTGTTGTAATTGATTTCCGAAAGTGAGACCTGGTATTCACATGGAATATTAGCTATTCCCGGACTTCCATTTTCACAACCTAAAAACCATGTATTTGATGCATAATCATTCGATGAAATAGAATGCTCTCTGCTATGACCAATTCCTGATGAGCAATCCAGATTAATTCCATCGTCATTGGTGTAAGTGTAACTCAAGTACTCAGACCCATCGGGTTTGAAGAGATACACCTTATCTGAAGTATTTCCAAGTGAAAAACTCATCGGACCAACTACATTTCCTACACCCAAATACGCATTTTGAAAGGCAACAACTTCTGATGCAACAACAACAAATGAGTTTGCTTCTAGAAACGTATTTTCCGGAAACTCAAATACGTTGAAATAATTTGAATCTTTGATATACCAATGACTCACGTTAACGGGAACAGTCGCATTGTTGTGTATTTCTATCCAATCGCCCGATCCACTTTGAGTGTCAGGATGAAACATCATCTCTGTTACTGCGATTGCATTGTCAACCGCGGCTCCTATGAATACCGCGGTAAAGATAAGATCTTCATCAAAATTAATGATGTGCTCGCGAACTTGAGTGTCTGTATTAAAAACTCCATTTGCAAGCCAATGAGTAAATGTAAAACCAGGATTTTCTACTACTGAAATTTTAACCGGATTGCCATTAAAATAAACTCCTGTCCATGGATATTCAGCTTCGTTGGGTTCGATGGTACTGATATGAATTCGGCCCGCTCCTGCAGGCATTATATCAAGAGTAATATCTACCTGATAAGGCAAGTCAAAATGATTTTCTACTACATCACGACCACCTTGAACGCGAAGTTCTGCCCAATCGAGTCGACCTTCCAACGTACCGTTCAGCGCATTGGAATCTGTGCCCCATCGCTGTGCATGCCTTTGAAAAACAGGTTCAACTTCATCGCGCATTTCATGCGCCATGGCTGTTACTTTATCAATTTGGAATTCGGTATTAATTAAATCTGCGTACCGATTGATGAAATAGTTTCTGAATTCCGGATTTTGAATTAACGCGCCAAATAACTGATCCGTCAAATAACCTTCATCTCCTGCAGTATTGATATAATCATCATAAGGAGATGCCCCTGCGAGTCCCATTCCAAAATCCATGTCCATAAGCATAAATCTCCATTTACCTTCCGGACGATCATCATGCCACAGTTTTGTATTATTCTGCCAACCATTGCTCCAATCACCATTGGCCCAATAGGTTTGTGCTATAATGTAGTCTGCATAATTTTCAACATCAAGCAATTGCGCTATGTTCTCAAAATAATTGTCATTCTGTGGATCGTTCAAAGTGGCAAGTTCATGCAACTCATAAAAACTATCAGGTGATCCATTGATCACATTGAAGCCTAAATAGTTTGCGCTAACAACTGTAGCATCACTGGCAGAAATGTCGTGGTTGTTCGCTATATAATGCTGATCAAGATTTTCGCGAATTTCCATAAAACCCCAATACTCGCCATTGAGAAAAACAATTGCCGGCGCGTACGACATGTAATCAACATTTGTATTCCTAGTAGTTCTTTCAATCAAAGCATCGTGAAAACGATTATCCCAATATGCATTGCCGCCATTACGAAGATTAAATCCTTTGAATGATTCTATATATGGTTTGTCTGCCAACAGTGGATAATCCATTGACTCCATTCCGAATTTTCCTTTGGCCTGAATACGCAAACTTTTTTGCTCATTACTTCTACTCCACCCACCATGAATTTTTACGCCAACAGGTCCTTCCATCTTCTTGACGTGCGATGAATCAAAATATTCGACATAAGCCTCTCTTTCCCAATTTTCCCAAAAATTAGCACCAAAGAATGGCACGCCCGTATCGTAATCTTCAGGTCCAAAAACATGTAATCCAGTAACTGGATCCCACAAATTTGCAGGATCGGTAGACACACTTACAATTGGTAAAGCGATATCAAATTCATTTATGAGATATGTATTTTTTTTATCCGGCGAAGGCAATGCATTGTTGCTAAAAGCCCTTGCAGAGACAACAGCAGAAGCAACTACTGCAAATGGCGCTACATACAATTCATCATTTTGATCTGGAATACTTCCATCGTAGGTGATATAAATCTGTGCACTCGGATCAGGATGTGTAATGGTGAGATAAACAGGCACTGGATAAACACCGCTACTAATACTAAATTGAGGCACAGGATTATACGACTCAAAACACAATCCTGTGTTGTTGTTGCCGGGAGTTGGAGCATTAGAATAACACCACGTATTGGAACCATCGGTAGTTCTGCAAACACTGTTATCAGTTTGCATTGGTCCAATCAATTTTGAATCGAGAATTTCATTGCTTACATTTTTAATGTACAATATTTCCCCTGCGCTCAATCCGAAATCAGAATGATTGCGAGGGAAATCATAATTAATCCATTCGGGCGATAACTGTGTTTGCACTTCATCGCTTGTCATACCCAACACCGTATAAACATTACCCGTGAGGTCGCTTGATGCCACTTCGCTATTATGCACTTGCAACGAGATCACATTTTCACCTACAACAAGAAGTTCTTGAAAAACAGAAAAGTCGATGATATAACTATCAGCATTACCACCGCTGTAACCTACTGCTTCATGGCCGACATCTGCAGGCTGATCAAATGCAGGAGCAATACCAATGGAACCGATATTTTCTCTTACAACTTCTACTCCATTTAAATAACATACAAAGGCATCATCGTAATCAATATTTAACACCATAAATCCTACATCATTTGGATTGGATAGATCGAAAGATGTTCTACAAAAAACGGAAAGAGCATTACCGCCCAAATCAGTTCCATCATCTCCATCACCATATCCAATTCCTCCTGTTCCTGTATTCCAACCTGAGTCATCAAAACTAATATTTTTCCAGAACGATGAAGGCTCTGAAGATGGCACCAAATAACTCCAAGTATTCCATGGAAACACCGGAGACTCAAGATGATCTATTACAACGTCACCACCATATCTGTTTTTACCTGAAGCAAACACAAAAAGATGTTGTTGTGGATTAAGAGTTAAAGCAGGAAGTTGCCAATTAGTAGTCACCTCAGGCCTATCAGAAACAAAATAATCTCCAAGATTTATACCCGTTGTGCCCGCGTTGTAAATTTCAAACCAATCTTCAAAATCACCATCTTCATCTTGAATGGTACTGTGATTTGTAACCTGAATTTCGTTGATGAGTAATTGCGCCTTGACACTTCCAGAGCAAATAATCAACAAAAAAACAATTGCCTTATATTTTTTAATCATCGCTTTAAAATTCTTTTTTTTGAGTCTTTGTTTTCAGTTGTTATCGAATCACATTGATTTGTTGCTGATAATTGTTATCGTCCGACAACAATATCATAATGTAACATCCCACAGCCAATGATTGCACATCAACTATAAGATTGACTTGATTTGTAAACTTCTGTTCGAACACCAATTCGCCTGTAATACTTCGCAATTGGACTCCATAAAATGTGGGAGGAATATTCGATATATAAATTTGAGATGATGTAGGATTTGGAAACATCAAAATCTGTGCTGAAGTTACCTCATCCGTATTTACACATTCTTGAACTTCTATTGAAATAGAATCTGAAAATTCGCAACCAAATTCATTGGAGACAGTCAAACTAATTTCATGATTGCCTATAGCAAAATCATTATCTGAAACAATCAATGTTTGTGATGTAGCACCTGTTGACCACACATATTGTTGATTAACCGGACCTTCCAGCATAATTCCAAAATTGGAACAAACCAAAAAGTCTTCGCCGAGATCAAATTGAGTTTGTGGCAGGGCTTCGACCACGGCAGGCATCACGATATCACAACCATTTGCATCCACCAAATACACATAATATGTACCCACTTGCAGGTTATTTTGCACAACCCCCGAATGCGCTGAAGTATCGGGATAAATCCACACAAACTCATACGGTTCGGTGCCTCCGAAAGCTTGAAATGAAACACTGCCCTCGGTGTTTTCTAAACACGTTGGAGTGGCAGTGTGATTAAAAAAGAAAGGCTCGGGTCCTTCAACAATAAATGTTTCGTTGATAGAATTTCCGCACAGATCATTGGCACTATAAGTGTACTCGCCCGGGCCAATGTTCTCTAAAAAATAAGCATCAGACGTGAAGTTATTTGGACCTGACCACAGGGTAGAATAATTAAGTCCCCAACCTATAATATTTGGCAAAATCATACCTTCAGGCTGAGCTCCAACTCCAATAGGACAAAGAACATTGGATAAAATCTCATTGGTAGTGGCTTCCGGATTATATGGTTTAACTGAGAGCACAATTTGCCCTGTTTGATTATCGTAACCATCTATCTGAATATAACACATTGTTCCTGCCATGAGGCAATTTGTGTAACAACGCGAAGCTTGAGGATTGAACCATTCTACGCCATTACAATTAACTACACCGTCATATAACATTGGATCTACTGTGGCTGCTTGCACATACATCAATGGCACACCATCAGCATTTTTTAAAGTAACATACACTTCTTCAGGCCAATTACCGGCAACAAATTGAATAGATATATCGGTGCCACTTATTACAGGAAGTGTCCAACTTGCATAATTACCTTCAGTAATTGTAAATTCAGATGCAACACCATCGATGGTTACTATGAGATAACAGCCATTCCAACCATCACCATAGGTGTCTAATCCTTCCAACAAATATTCGCAGGTTTGAGCTACGCCATTGCAAGACTCACTCATAGAATTATACAAGATCTGACATGCATTGTCCCATCCTGCTTGACAACAAGAAGGATAAGTTTCCAGCACATTGAGATAAGCCGCGGATGCTCTGTCCACACAAGGAGGAGCATTGGAATCACAAAACGCTACATTGCTATCACCAATAAAATCGTCGTTGCCTGATACATAAATAAATGATGACATATCAGCGCAATCATCGCCGATCCAAACAGCGACTTGTGAGTTGATGGTTGTTCCATTGTGGACAGTAGATATTTCATATGCACCATCATCGGGGACAACAAACTTTGCCCATGCCGTGCGCGATACCTCATCTTGACACCAAACTCCTAGAACAAGACAATTGCCTTGAGGAGGTTCAATTTCTGATACCTGAGCATAACAATTATTATTAGAAAGATCAATTGCTGTATTGATTCCCGGAACTATTTGCATTGCGCCACATGGACTGTCATTTGTAGCAAAAGGAGAATTGCCAGCTTGAAAAGTTAAGCTATTACCTGAGCCTGTTCCAGCGTGGAATCCTGAGAAATTTGCATCTTCGAACAGCTCAAAATATAGGCCACCATCGCCGTAGTCATCTACAAAATAGAGCGTATAATATTCACCATCAACAAGACAAATAGATGGAACATTTACCACAGTATTTGGTGGATATGATGTATCAGTGCCGTATGCGTTGTATTGAGCACCTCCATCACAACCAACCGCTTCGATATTACTTCCCCAAGCAATAGTTTGGTTTCCACATTCATTGTTTCCAGGCACAAGTTCCCAGTAAGTCTCATACCCCCATGAATCAGTGTAGACATTCATTGTGAGGGATATTTGACCATCCTCACACTGTCCTTTAGAGAACAATACCGATCCAATAAATAAAAACGTCCATAATAATGATCTCATACAGGCATTCAGGGTTTTGTTTCCAACAGGACTATTACGTCCTCAGCTAAAATAAGTTAAGGTAGGGTTAACAGGGAAATCTATTTTCTAGGTAGGTGGAGTTTTTAGAAGAAGCCTAAAATGATTTTATTGTAATTTTAACATTGTTGTACGACAAAACTATATATAATTTTATGAGCCCGATCTTGTCGGCCTTTATTAGGTTTGGTTTTGAGGGATTAAAAATTTGGTAATCAAGCAGCATTGATTAACTCAGGGGGTGGGTTGCTTTTTTTCCAAGCTATGGCTGAGCTTTGCACGAACTCAATTAGGTCAACATAACTTATTAGGTGTAACCTAGGAATTGTGATCATATTGGAAAATGATTTTTTTGTTTTCGCTTTTTTTCGAAGCGCGACAATGAGCAATGGTGCAATGAGTGTTGAATACATCTGAGTCTTCACGGCATTTTCAGATTCGCCCCAAAAATAACTAAGTAGAAAGTTCTGCTTGATTTGTTTGACCAGTAGTTCAATCATCCATCAAGTCTTGTAAATGGTGGCAATTTGCTCTCATGAACGTTCTCTGTTGTTGGTAAGGAAGACATAAGCTTTACCTTCTTCCGATAAGTATGTTATTCTCAACCATAAGCGCTGTTATTCTCCTTTGCAAGGCGGTAATGAATTGCCCTTTCAAAACTAGGGAAATGCCATTTTTTCGTTTCTTCTTTGTTTTGTCCGACATGACTTTAGTTACATGGTAGACTGCATTGGACTTCATTCTTTTAATGAACCACACGTAGATTTGAGTCCATTATAAGAACTGCCGATAGTGGTTATAAGCTTTGTTAAAAACAATGAAACTATTGGGGGCATGTTTGAGGTGAGCCATGAATTTCTTGTCATGTTCCTTTGCCGCTTTTATTCTAGAGAACTCAACAATACCGCAAAAAGCGTCTATCAAAGCATGGACTTTTATTCCTCCCTTCTTGCGTGAAGCGTCTTTGGGATTTCGACCAACACCTTGAAGTACATCGTTGAAGAGCCGAATGGAAGTGTTGTTTATGATTTTAAAGGTGTAATAGACAAAAAGTAGGCTGTTCCGGTAGACGTTTTGTTCAAGTGGACAAAAAGTAGGCTCTTTATTTTCTATCATTTGTTGAAGTTCATTTCCTAAGGCTTAGTTTGGCTCGGACAAGTAAAACGGAAACGGGCTCTGCTGGAGAGCAACCCGTTAGGGATTTTCTTGATGGCTGGCAAAAATGTCTAATCAATTGGGTTGTGATGTTCATGACCCTTTGATATTTTTAGACGCCTTTATGCCTTCAAAAACTCATCAATGAATTTCATTTTTAGCTTTATCGACAAACCATTGTGACTTATGAGTTTGTTCTTGAGATCAGCAAAGTTACCGTCAATGGCATTGGTTGTATTTGGTATTTTCAACTCTGGGTTATCATATTAGGTGAAGAGCCATGGCATATTGGTTTTTTAAACTCCGATAGGCGCTGCGCAGCCTCTTGTGAACGTGTCTTTTTTTGCCCTGATCACCTTTTTTCTGTTCATCAAGAAAGCTTTTCCACTTGATATACCAATCATTTAGCACAACTTGAAGATTTTTTTGCCATAAAAACCATTCTAAACCTGAGAGACAATTAAAATAAAGTGATCCTCTACAATTCCCCCCAAGGCCTTACCAAGCAGGCGTTCAAAAGGTGATCAAATGGTTTCTTGAAGTTTCTTCTATTGAGGGAATAAACAAACTCATCGAGATAATTTTGAAGGTATTTTTCAGAGACGTGGTGGAATATACCATTGATCCATCGGTTTAAATTTCCAATAGCGCAATGCACCCATGGTAGTTCTATATGACCTTCCTTAGCTTGCGTTTTTTCAATGTATGTTTTCTACCAGTTTATTTAATTCGCTGGAGCTTCTATATGCGTCAGACTTTGAGTGACTCGTCAATTTTACGTATCTGAAAACCGTTTCATTGAGTAATCCTTTTTTGAGATCTTCTATTTGAAACATCTTAAAAAACAGAGGATAACTAGTTGGACGGTTT
>Ga0105048_10014526_pt1 | contig 12259 bp, 9 predicted proteins | sample MAT05_FD_78382 | JGI IMG/M metagenome (GOLD analysis project Ga0105048, IMG submission 78382) | Freshwater microbial communities from Lake Fryxell liftoff mats and glacier meltwater in Antarctica - MAT-05 | ecosystem: Environmental > Aquatic > Freshwater > Ice > Liftoff microbial mat | place... | reverse complement strand
TCGCGGTGGCGGTCGGTGTCTCGCTCGCAGCGATTGTCGTCGCCGTCGCGGTGGCGGTCGGGGACGCGCTCGCAGCGATAGTCGTCGCGGTCGCGGTGGCGGTCGGCGTCTCGCTCGCAGCGATAGTCGTTGCCGTCGCGGTGGCGGTGCCAGCCACGCAAGCCGGGTCGGACACGACGATGGTATTGTTGTTGGCGGTACGCAGCGTCGAGGCACCTTCAAACGACAGGTCGGTGACGCGCGTCGGCGAAACACTGCCATCGAAGACGAAGGTCAGGGGAGTCGTACCACACGCCTTCGAGGTGAAGGTCATGGTGAACAGCGGCACCGAGCCTTGCGGATTCGGCAGCGCATCGGGGTCGGCGGAGTCAGCCAGGTAACCATACGCCATATTGATGCGACCGAGCGTATTATCACGGTTTCTTACGAGTTGATTCGTCCAGCGATCCGGGTCTACCGTCGGCAGGCTGACGCTGACGATCGCCGGGTCAAAGTTGATATGCGCGGCAAAGCCGGTCACCTGCTGCGACCCTGATTCCATGCGGACGGTCAGCACAGTCGTGCCGCCGACAGCCGTTGTAATAGTCGGATTAACTACCGACCACAGCAGATCGGCAACAACCGCCGCTGGTGCGTCACTGTTCGCCACAGTCGGAGTCGCCAGCTGCAAGAGCGCGAGTCCATTATTTCCGCTTACCACCGCAAAACCGCCAATGGCGATCGCGCCGACAAGCGCCACGAGAGCAACGATCGCCGTGAATGGCGTGCGTCTGGAGCCTGAACTGGATCTGGTTGCCCGCATCGAGCTGTTCCCCTATGATTGACCACCGACAAAATTGAAACCAACGTACCCCATGATAAACCAAAAATATGAAAATTGCACCGTTTATAGCGAAAGTGATTATAATGAATTCTGAAATGCAGAGCAATTTGCGCGATCCACCGACACATGTTGCACTCGAAAAGACGCGCCACTGCGTGTCCGCGTCACCCCCGACTCTTGTAAAGGACGTGTTTTGCATTATGCAAAAGTTGAAGTACACTAAGGTTGTGAGTACAAAAAGGGGACATACCGTGCCTAGATTCTTCAAATTCGTGTTGGTGATGGCTGTGCTGCTCGTGGGGATTGTGCCCGCGCTGGCACAGAACGGGCGCGCGTCGATCACGTTGATCACGCCAAATTATCCAGTTGCGGTCGAAGCGACTTTCGATGTCATCATTCAGGTGGAGACCGGCGGACTGCCAGTCGATGCCGCCGCCGCCTATCTGAACTTTGACCCTGCCATTTTCCGCGTCGAGCGCATCCAGCCCGGCACCTCCCTGCCGATCTTCCTGCAGAGCGGCATGGACAATACCAATGGGCGCGTCAACTTCGCCGCTGGTCAGCTCCCCCCGGCGTTCCCGTCGGGCACCTTCACCCTGGCGACCGTGACGCTGCGCGCTCTGGCGCCCAGCGATGCCGCCCTGATCACTCTGAGCGATGAACTGGCGCGTGACACCGATGTTGTCGCGGGTGGCGCCTCGGTCATCGGCAGCGCGATCGGCTCGCTGATCACCGTCAGCATCGATGCCCCTGTGCAGCCGGAAAATCTGTCGGCGCCGCGTAACTCGATCGTGCAGCCGCTCACCGGTATCGAATTCCAGGCGCTCGATCCGGCTGCCGTTGAAGACAATGCGCTGCTGTTGGAGACTCTGACGGCGCCTGTCGCCCTCAACACTACCCTGCCGAATGCCTGGATCGCCGATGCGGGCTGGGCGTTGAGCGTCAGCGAAGACGGCGCGACTGGCTCGTGGGCTTTCAGCACGGGCAGCACCTCGACCGCCTCGCTGTCGGCGCTGCGCCTGGCGCACCCGATCGACCTGAGCGCCGTCGTCAGCCCGGAGGTCGCTTTCAGCTACTCCCTGAGTGGCACGACCCTCGGTTATATCGAAGTCAGCATCGGGTCGGACAGCGGCTGGACGAAGATCGCCAGCGTCGCCCCGGCTGCCGGCGCGACCCAGTTGGTCGATCTGAGTGCCTACGCAGGCCAGACCGTACAACTGCGCTTCACGCTGGAGTCCGCCGTCGCGGGTGACGGTTGGTCGATCGACAGCCTGAGCATCGTGGACGGCATGGTCGTCACCGAATAAACCGGGTTGCAGCACCTGTAAAACAAAACAAAACGGAAGGAAGCGCCAGCGTTGGCGCTTCCTTCCGTTTTTTGCTGCCTGTTGCCCACCCCATAGGCGGACGCATCATGATGCGTCCGTCCCTGTTTTTCCTTACGCGGGCACCGCCGCGACATTGTGTTCACGCAGATAGTGCGCCGTCAGCGAGTCGCTGTCCAGCACCAGGTCGGCGGGCGTGCCCTGAAAGACGATCCGCCCGCCGTCGTGTCCGGCGCCAGGACCGAGATCGATGATCCAGTCGGCACGCGAAATCACATCGAGATTGTGTTCGATCACGATCACCGTGCTGCCGTTGTCCACCAGCCGATCGAGCAGGCGGATCAGGTTGTCCACGTCGTGCATATGCAGCCCGGTCGTGGGTTCATCGAGAATATAGATTTTCGAGCTGTTGCCCAGCTCGGTCGCCAGCTTGAGCCGCTGACGCTCGCCGCCGGATAAGGTGGTCAACGGCTGGCGCAGGGTCAGATAGCCGAGTCCGACATCGATCAGCGCGGTCAGGGTCGTGCGCAGCGCCTTTTCTTTGGCAAAAAACTCGACTGCTTCTACTACCGACATCGACAGTACATCGGCGATCGTCCTGCCTTCGACGGTGTAGCCCAACACCTCGTCGGTGAACTGCTTGCCATTGCAGGTCTCGCACACGCTGGCGACCGGATCGAGGAATGCCAGATCGGTGTAGATCAGTCCGATGCCTTTGCAGTCGGGACAGGCGCCTTTGGAATTGGCGCTGAACAGTGCCGGGGCGACCTTGTTCACAGCCGCGAAACGCTTGCGAATGATGTCCGACATGCCGCTGTAGGTCGCCAGATTGGAGCGGCTCGACCCGCGCGCCAGGCTCTGATCGATCGTCGTCACCGAATACAGATGGGGCAGCGTGCCGCGAATCAGCGCGCTCTTGCCCGATCCTGCCACCCCGGTGACGACGGTCAGCACGCCTTCGGGAATATCGACTGTGACATGATCCAGGTTGTGCAGCGTCGCATCGACGATCTGCAGCGCGCCCGTGCGGGTGCGCGTCGTGGTCTTGATCGGCTGGTGCGCGCGCATATGGTTTCCGGTCAGCGTACCCGACAGCAGCAGCCCGTTCAGATCGCCCTCGTAGACCACCTTGCCGCCGTGCCGTCCCGCGCCGGGACCCATATCGACGATGTGATCCGCAATGCCGATCACCTTCGGCTTGTGTTCCACCACCAGCACGGTGTTGCCCTTGTCGCGCAATTGCACCAGGATTTCGTTCAGGCGGTGAATATCGTGCGGGTGCAGCCCGATGCTCGGCTCGTCGAACACGTAGGTCACGTCGGTCAGGCTCGATCCGAGATAGCGCACCATCTTGACGCGCTGTGACTCGCCGCCGGACAGGGTGGTCGTCTCGCGGCTGAGATTGAGATAGCCCAGTCCCATCGTGACCAGATTGTCCAGCTTGGCGATCAGTGCGTCGATGGCGGATGCCCCCGACGGCGCATCGAGCGTGCGCAGGAAGGCTGTCAGCTCGCGCACTTCCATCGACACGCACTCCTCGATGCTCTTACCGCCGACTCGCACCGACAGCGCCTCTTGTGTCAGCCGCGCGCCAGCGCACAGCGGACAGGATGTCAGCGTGACGATCGGCTCTACCGCCGCCCGCACATGCGCCTGCAGTTGATCCATATCCTTTTGCAGATACAGCCGCCGAAACTTGGGCACCAAGCCCTCGTAGGTCAGGTTGAGGGATTTGCCGCCGAACATCACCTTGACCTTGCCTTCGGACATGTAGAGAAACTTTTGCCGCTCTTCGTCTGTGAAGTCGCGCAGCGGCTTGTCATTGTCGAAAAAGCCGGACTGAATGAAGATATCGTGATACCAGCTCGTCGGCGCGAACGTCGAGAACAGGATAGCACCTTCGTTCAGCGACTTGTCCCAGTCGATCAGGACATCGAGATCGATGGCAGCCGCCCGTCCCAATCCCTCGCATTCCGGGCACATGCCCTGCGGGTCATTGAACGAGAATGCCCGCGCGCTGCCCAGCATCGGCGTGCCGATGCGCGAAAACAGGATGCGCAGCAGTGTGTAGATGTCGCTGATCGTGCCGAGCGTCGAGCGCGAATTGCCGCCGAGTCGTTTTTGATCGACGATGATCGCCGCCGACAGGTTGTCGAGCGAGTCGGCGTCGGGCTGACCGATGCGCGGCAGGAAATTCTGGATGAATGCGGAAAAGGTCTCGTTGAGCAGCCGCTGCGACTCGGCGGCGATGGTGCCGAACACCAGCGACGACTTGCCCGATCCGGATACCCCGGTGAAGACAGTGATCCTGCGTTTAGGAATATCGACCGATACGTTCTTGAGGTTGTTCTCGCGGGCGCCCCGAACTTCGATATGTTCAACCATGCGGATACACTCCTTCTTCAGCGGCTTTTGGCGGCATTGACGTGCCGAAAAGCGTCGAATGAGGGAGTAATTAGAACATATTTCTTGATAAAAAGCAAGGATAGATCTGGTGAGTCGCTGCCAGTAAGCGCGTTTTGACCGCCGCCTGATTTTCGAGCAGGAGCGGGGTGCTGATCGTGACGGTCGATGGATTGACCTCTGCCTGGACTCCTGTGGAGGGATACCATTCGCGTCCACGCTTCACAATGATCAGCAGTCCATTTTCGTCGCCGAGCGCAGTAAAACTGTCGCTGGCGCTGCCGTAGATCGGCAGGTCATAGGCTGTTTGCAGCGCGCGCACGGCGGCATTCACTTCGTCGGTCGCCAGACCGATTTCGCTCACGCACAACAGCGAGTCGGGGCTGAACGGCTGGTCACTGGCATTCGCTAAATCATGCCGGGCGATCAGCTCGACGATGTTACCTTCAGGATCGCGGCAGTAAATCGCGTGGGCGTTCCAATGTGGGAAATGAAACAGTGTCTCCCCGTCCAGGCTGATCAACGTCGCGCGTGCTGCCAGCCATACCTGTGCTGCCTCGATCTGATTTTCCGGGATATTGAATGCGAAATGCCGTGCGCCAATATCAACACCTTCATTTTTTAATCGGTCGCCGTAGGTGGGGTAGCGGGAAACAAATGTAATCAGTGAGGTGCCAACACGCAAATCGATTGTGGATGAACACTCATTCTCTACTGGCAATGCCAGCCGATCGCCATAAAACTGCCGCATTGCAGCGATGTCAGAGACTGCAATCACAATTTCGGTGATGTACATTGTGTTTTATCTCGCCCTGTTGATCGTGAACAGGATCAGCCACGCCACAAGGGGACGATTAGCGGATTATAGCCCTGCTTTTTGCGTTTTCCGCCACTCGTAGATCGTCAGCGCGTACACCATCCGCTGTCGCAGCACGCCGAATTCCCATTCCTCATCGACGCCGATCTGCCGGAAGCCCGCCTTGACCAGCACCCGGCACGAGGCTTTATTCTCTTTGTAAGCATCGGCGTCGATCTGGCGCAGCGCCATCGACTCGAAGCCGAACCCCGTCACCGCCTCCAGCGCCTCGGTCGCTATCCCCCGCCGCCAAAAGGCGAACGCGATATCGTAGCCGACGCTGGAACGAAACTCGTCTTTCAGCCAGTAGTTGAAGCCGATGCGTCCGACCATCCCGGCGTGCGGATGCTCTTTGAGCACGATCGCCCAGTCGATACGGTACTTGTCGCTGTAGGCGAGGCGTGTGCGGTCGATCAGGTCGAGCGACTCCGCCATCGTGCGCAGGGTCGGCACCGGGTTGTAGCGCGTCACACGCGGATCGCCGCGTATACTCAGCAGCGCGCGCGCGTCGGCATCGGTGATGGCACGCAGACGCAGACGCGGCGTCTCCAGTAACGGGAAGGTCTCAAAGTCGAACATGAAAAAAGCCCGATCCTATACAGATGTACGGTGGACGCATCATGGTGCGTCTCACGCAGCGGGCACGCCGCGCTCGCAGGGACTCACAACGATGCGTCCGCTGTTTGGATGGTTTACCCGATGCGATCGGCTGCCTTCTTGCGCGTGCCCGCCGCCACTGGCAGCCCGACCAACTTTTCCATGGCAGTGTAAAAATCCTCGTCATACGGGCGCGTCTTGATCACCACTGGCATCGGCACCGCGTGTCCCATGATGATCACCTGCTGCTTGGTATCCAGCCGACTCAGCACCTCGCGCAAGCCGACCGCGCCGCTGACGCCCATCAGCACCGCGTTGATGTCGCGCTCGTTGTCCAGGAGCGCCGTGACGCGCGTCCCAATCTGGCTCATCACTTCCTCGTCGATCCCGCTCGGACGCTGATCGACCACCAGCAGCGTCACCTTGTACTTGCGCAGCTCGCGCGCGATGATCCCGAAGGTGGTCTGATTAGCGATCTTGGGATCGAGAAATTTGTGCGCTTCCTCGATCACGATCACCAGCTGCGGCGGCTCGTGCGACTTGTCGCCCAGGGCTTTTTCGACTTTTTCGATGTAAACCTCGTGAATCCGACGGGTCAGGTAATTGGCGACCAGCATATAGGCTTCCAGCGAATTGCCGTAGCGTCCGAATTCCAGCACGATGCTGCGCTCGCTCTCGATCGCGTTCATGATCTGGGTCACGCTGTCACCGGTGCTGTTGCGCACCAGGAAGTCCCAGCGTGGGAAGCGCTGCAAGCGGCGCTGCAGGGCTGCCAGCGTCCCGGCGCGATGCGGCGTCTCTTCCTCGATGGTATCGAAATCGACCGATCCGGCGTCGATCAGGCGCGCCACCCAGCCCGTCCCCCACTGCTTGCGCAGCATCCGCGCCGCATCGAGCATGGCATCGGACAAGCCCATCGTCACGCGCAGGCTTTCCAGGTCTTCCGGCTCGATCTCGTCGTAGCCGATGCGCACGTCAAAATCGCTCTTGCCGCCGCGCCGCGCGGTCGATTCCGGGTCGAGCGAGTACACCAGCACCTTGTCGGCGCCCAACAGCTGGCGCAAGCCTTTCGCCTGTACACCGCGCTCGTCCTGTGCCGCCCATCCGTAGTCGTTGTGCATGTCGAAGATCAGCGCGACCGCCTGTTTTTTGGCGATGATCCCCGCCAGCAGCATCCGCGTCAGGAAGCTCTTACCTGTGCCGCTCTTGCCGAATACCCCGATCGAGCGCTGCACCAGCGCTTTGAGGTCGAGATTGATCTGCGTCGTCTCCAGCTCCAGCGGCGCGCCAACGTTGAAATGGGTCGCATCTTCCGGTCCGAAGACACTGTTCACGTCCGCGACCGTCGCGTCATGCACCGCTGTGAAATGACTGGGAATGGTCTTGACGGGTTTCGGCTTGCCCGCATCCTCGCCGATGCTGTCGATCGACAACAGTGGCTGTACATTGACCTTGCCATAGGCAGCCGTGCCCCCGTAGACCGCCGCCAGAAACGGATCGCTGAAGTCAGGCGGGGCGCTCTGGATGTCGGCGTTGGTATTGTCCAGCACCACATCGGTGATCATGCAGAAAAAGCGTTTGTGCTGTCCGCGCACTACCACGTAGCGCCCGACTGCCAGCGTCTCGATCGGCACGCCGATGTCCAGCTTGACCGTCAGTCCCTTGCTCAACGACCCGCCGACGATCACCCCCAGGCGAAAGTCGTCCGGGTCTGCCAGAAACGAGTCGCGTCCGCGCGGGAACATCTGCTCCAGGTCAACCGATTGATCGGATAACACCATGTGACACCACTTTCCATCTACTCTGGTCTGGTGTGCGAAAATGTGTTCTATATTTTAGCACAAAAATACCCGACGTGATCTTGTTGTATTCACCCAGGATTGTACGACTATAATGGGTGTTCTCACACGTTCTATGCAGCCGATCACGGCACCGAAGGATCATTCATGAGTGACCAGCATAGTTTAAGCGATTTGCGCGGGCAAGTCGATCAGATCAATATGCAGATGCTCGACCTGCTGTCGCAGCGCGCCCGCATCGTCAGCGAGATCGGCAAAATTCACACCGCCAATGGCAACGCGCATTACGACCCCGCCCGCGAAGCCGAAATGCTGACTGTGCTGCAGCAGTCGAACAAGGGACCATTCAGCAACGCCACCATTCAGGCAATCTTCCGCGAGATTTTCCGCGCCTCGCTGGAGCTCGAAGAGCAGCAGGCGCGCGCCAAGATCAAGGTGCAGCGCAAGAGTCCCGACGAGCGCACCATCATCACCCTGCCCAATGGCGCGGTGATCGGCGACGGCAGTTTCCAGTTGATCACCGGTCCGTGCGCAGTCGAAAGCCATGAACAGATGGAGGCGGCGGGCGCGGCGCTGGCGGCGCGCGGGGTCAAGATCATGCGTGGCATGGCGTACAAGCCGCGTACCTCCCCCTACGAATTCCAGGGGTTGGGCGAGCCGGGGCTGCAAATCGCCCGTCAGGTCGCGGACAAGTACGGCATGGCGATCACCAGCGAGATCATGGACGCCTCGCAGATCACCATGTTCATGGATTATGTCGATATTTTCTGGGTCGGCGCGCGCAACATGCAGAACAGCTTCCTGCTCAAGGCACTCGGCAAGATCGACCGTCCGGTCTTTCTCAAGCGTGGTCTGAGTGCAACGCTGGAAGAATTCCTCTACAGTGCCGAGTACATCGTCGCCAGCGGCAACCCGCAGGTGATGCTGATCGAGCGCGGCATCCGTACTTTCGAGAAGTGGACGCGCAACACCCTCGACATCGGCGGCGTGGCAGTGCTGAAGCTGGAGTCGCATCTGCCCGTGATCGTAGACATCAGCCACAGCGCCGGACGCCGTGATATTGCCGTGCCCTTGGCGCGGGTGGCGAAGGCGGTCGGCGCCGATGGGCTGATGGTGGAAGTGCATCCGAACCCGGCGGTGGCGATGAGCGACGCCAAGCAGCAGCTGGACTTTCCGCAGTTCAACGCGCTGATGGACGAGCTGAACCTGCCGGAGATGGCGTAACTGCACGCGCAGGGGTTTGGCATCCCAAACCCCTGCGCGTGAAATCTGTCGCAAATGCCGCGCTCATCTGTCATTGATCGCGCGATCAGCTTACCGCGCCATACTCGTGATCATTGTGTAAGACGATCAGTGTGTGGAGCGGCGATCATGGGTATTGAGCTGTACTGGGACAACGACGCACGCAGCGTCATGCTGGTAGAGGTGCGGGGCGCGTTCACCTGGGACGAGATGATCACCGTGCTGGACAGGATCAAGAAAGTGACCGACAAATCCACCTTCGAGATCGGCGCCATCCTGGATGTGAGCGCGGGTGTCAAATTTCCTGGCGGCTCGGTCTTCACCCCGACCGGGCTGGCGCACGCCAAACACTTGCTGTCGATGGGCAAGGACGGCACTGGACCCGTCGTCGTGGTCGGTATGGATGGGCTGATCCGCAAGGTGTACGACTGGTTTACCAGCATGGACAAACACGCCTTCGCCAATGTGCGCCTCACCGACACCCTCGATCAGGCACAGTCCTATATGACACAGCGCGGCTTCAGTTATGGTCAGTTAGCGGCGGCGGGGGATTAATTCTTCCGCACCGCCGCCCATACGGACGCAGGCTTGCGTCCCCATTCCAGGCAATGGTTACCTACAGCAGGGGTTTGGCATACCAAACCCCTGCCGTCACAAAGGCGATTACTCGACGTTCACCCCGCACCACGCCGCATCGCAGACAATTTCGCCGCCCACACTGTCAAAGTCTGGCAGCGACTCGAACTGATCGCCCGTCAGCGGTGTGGTCGTCCAATCGACATACAAACGAAAGCCTGTTCCCGCAATCAGGGTCATATTGCTGAACCCGACCGTGCTGCGTCCGAGCGCCTCGAACCCGGTGCCGACGGGCAGCACGCCGATCTTCTGGCGCGCATCCCGATCCAGAAAGGCGACGATGAACGGTGTGTCGGCGTTGAACGGATAAGTCGTCTCGCTATCGACATTCAGCGCGCCCGCGCGCAGCGGCTGCAGCACGTTGCGCTCGACGTAGATGGCGGCGTCGATCTCGGCTGTCAGGCAATAATCCGCCTGTGAAAAATCGACCAGGATGGTCAGGTTGTCGGCTTCCAGCATGGTGAGGATCGCCTGAGTCGCGCGTCCGCAGCGGAAGATCGGATTGTCGCCCTGCCAGCCCGCTGGACGAATCCCGGACGTGCCGATCACCTGGTCTGCCAGCAGCTCCAGGTCGTGACGGATGTCGCGCGCGATCCCGATCGGTACGCTCGCCACCACCCCGAACCACCCCGGCGGACGCGCGTCTCCATTCAGACTGCCCGCCAGCAGTTCCAGGTCGAGGCGAACCTTGATCGGCAGGTCGGGGTCGGCGGGGTCGGTGGCGCCCGTCCAGCCGATCGGACGCTGCGCCGTGCCGATCGACTCGGTAGCGAGCAGCTCCATGTCGGCGCGTGCAGCCGCCAGGATCGGCAGCGCCGCGATCTGTTCCAAGCCGAGTGTGGTCGGCAGCGGTGCCGGGGGCAATATTTCGAGCGTGGCGTCAGGCGATGGCGGCAAGGTAGCGATTGGCGCGGCACCGAGCGGCGTCGGCAGCGGCACTGGGGTTTCCTGTGCCAGCGCGATCGACGCGGCGGCACAGACGATCAGTACGAGTATGGGACGGATACGCATGAGCAACTCTCCCTGATGATAATCGTGGACGCATCGTTGTGCATCCGTGTATTGAAGACGAGCGAAGACGAGCGAAGACGAGCGAAAATGATCGTGGACGCATGGTGTTATTTTGGCAGGTCGCCGGGCAGACCGGGCACGGGCGGCGGCGGCATCGCGTCGTCGGGGCGGCGTGCCGGATCGAAGAAGATCGGCACCGCGTCGGCACGAAAAGCGGGCTGCACCGGGCGCGCTGTCTCCGGCAAACCCGGCGGCGGCGCTGGCGCGGCGGCGGGTTCCGGGATGGTCGTCGGCGGTGGGGCGGGCGGCGCTAACGCGACCGGAGTCGTCCCGATCGCGCCGACGATCGCACGAGCGGGCGGTGTGACGGCGAATGAGCGGATGGGCAGGTCGAGCAGCCGCCGCAGCAGCGCCGCACAGTCCTCGCGCAGCCGGGCGTACTCGTCGCGCGCCAGATCGCCCGCTTCGAGCGCATCCAGCAGCATCTCGATCACGCCGCGCACCTCGATATCGCTCGGTCGCACGCCCACGCGCGCCGCCGCATAGGGCGCGATGTAGGCGCCGATCGCGCCCAACGCCGGGGCGCACATCCCGGACAGCGCGGCGATCGGCGGGTCAGCCTGATCGATATAGACCGCGCTCACGCCGCCGAACGAAGGAAACAACGCCTCGCACAGGCGGGTGTGCAGCGCGGTGTAGGCTTCGCCCCATGCTTTGTAGACCGCCGCCGGATCGGGTGCGTCGGTCTGAGCGGCGAGGACGAGCGCGCCCTCGTCCGCCAGCCGCCGCGCCAGGTCGGACAGATCGCCCACGTCGCCGGGGTGAATCTGTCCGGGCGGGATGAGGGTCGGTGCGTAGCGCCGCGCCGCCGCTACCAGCGCACGTTCGAGTCGTGCCGAGTCGAGCATCACTGCGCCTCCAGCCGCGTCACGGGCGCGACCGCCGACAGAGCAGGCTCCAGCACTGCGGCGTCACCGACCACCACGATCACCAGTCGATTCGCGGACAGGTACGTACCCGCCGCCGCCGCCACCGCCGCCGCGTCGATGGTGCGCACCCGCTCCAGCGCATCGCGCAGCTCGGACGTGGGCAGCCCGCTGAGACGCTGCTCGGCAACCGCCGTGACCACCGACTCGACCGTCTCGAACGACAGTGCCTCGCCGCCGCTCAGTCCGTTCAGCACCGCCGCCAATTCGTCGGCGGGGACGGGCTGGTCGCGCAGCAAGGCGACCTGATTCAGAATTTCACGCAGGGCGGGCGCCGCTACATCGGCGCCGACCGCCGTCGCTATCGAGATCGTCCCGGCGGATACGGGCAGGCTCACACCCGAATAGATACCGTAGGTGTAGCCGAGTTCTTCGCGGATCAGCCGTCCGAGCCGCGCGCTGAATGTCCCGCCCAGGACAGCATTCATCACTTTGAGCGAGTCGCGGTTGGGGTCGGTGGCGGTGATGCCGAGCGCGCCGATCAGGAAGTCGGCTTGCACGCTGCCCGGTCGATCGACCAGATAAATCCCCGGCGCGGTCGGCGTGATCGCCACCGGCAGCGCCGCCGGCGCCGATCCGCC
>Ga0105048_10014524_pt1 | contig 12259 bp, 12 predicted proteins | sample MAT05_FD_78382 | JGI IMG/M metagenome (GOLD analysis project Ga0105048, IMG submission 78382) | Freshwater microbial communities from Lake Fryxell liftoff mats and glacier meltwater in Antarctica - MAT-05 | ecosystem: Environmental > Aquatic > Freshwater > Ice > Liftoff microbial mat | place... | reverse complement strand
GCTCATGAGGAAACGCCGGGCCGCTCCCAAGTTTCCTCGCACCCCCTCGGGGGGCCTGGCGAAGCCAGGGCTGGGGGCGCTCTTAACTGGCGCCCAACAAGGGCAAAAGGCCGCCACGCTGGTCGAGCGCCACCAGATCGTCGCAACCGCCGACATGGGTCTGGCCGATGAAGATCTGCGGTACGGTGCGCTGACCGGTGATCTCCATCATCTTGACGCGCTGAGCCCTGTCCAGATCAACCCGGATCTCTTCAATTTCAACCACGCCGCGTTCCAGGAGCAGTTGTTTGGCACGAATGCAGTATGGACAAACGGCGGTGGCGTACATCTTGACGGCTTGCATGGGATCGACTTTCAGGCGGACGAAGAACGGGAGGTGAGGAACACGGACACGGCCGCAGGGCCAAAAAACCGTCAGGACTTGTCGACCGGCAGGCTGGCGGACTTCCAGGCGCCCATGCCACCACCGATCGATGACACTTCGGTGTAACCGAGTTTCTTGGCAATGGCCACGGCACGGCCGGAGCGCGCACCGCTCTGGCACACCAGGATCAACGGAAGTGCCTTGTTCTTGACAGTTCCCGGAAGCTTCTGTTCGAGCTCGCCGAGGGGGACATTCTTGGCGCCGCCGACATGTCCGGCGGCAAACTCCTGCGCCTCGCACACATCGATAACGACGGCCTTTTCCCGATTGATCTTTTGAACGGCGGCAGCCGGCGTGAGTCCGCCATCGGTCGCCCCCCGCAAGGCGGGCAGGAACAACATGGCGCCAGATGACACGGCAACCAGAACCAACATCCAGTTTTCAATAACAAAATTCACGCTGATCCTTGAGGGTGGGCGACGCGCAGTGGTTGCACGCAGCCCCGCATTTTAGAATGTCGCTGAGCCTTTCGTTTTTCCCCACCACGATAGACCAACCAACCGACACGCCAATGCCGCGTGCAGCTCGGCGTAGCTGGCCAACGATTTCACATGACCACCGTACACAAACTTGTCCTCGTTCGCCATGGCGAATCGACCTGGAATCTGGAGAACCGGTTCACCGGCTGGACCGACGTCGACCTGACGCCGACCGGCATTGAACAGGCGAAGGACGCAGGCCGGTTGCTGCGCGACGCCGGATTCGAATTCGACCTGGCCTACACCAGCGTGCTCAAGCGGGCCACCCGTACCCTGTGGCATTGCCTGGACGAAATGGACCGCACGTGGCTGCCGGTGGCGCACAGCTGGCGTTTGAACGAGCGCCACTATGGTGCGCTGCAAGGTCTGAACAAGGCCGAAACGGCCAAGCAATACGGCGATGCGCAGGTGCTGACCTGGCGCCGCAGCTACGACACGCCGCCACCGCCGCTCGACCCGCAAGACCCGCGCTGCGAACGCGGCGACATCCGTTACGCCAAGCTCCAGCCGGGGCAAGTGCCACTGACTGAATGCCTGAAGGACACGGTGGACAGGGTGCTCCCGTTCTGGAACGAGTCGATGTCGGCTGCGATCAAGTCGGGCCGCAACGTGCTGGTTGCCGCCCACGGCAACTCTATCCGGGCGCTGGTCAAATACCTGGACAAGGTATCCGACTCCGACATCGTCGGCCTCAACATCCCCAACGGCATCCCGCTGGTATATGAGCTTGACGAGGCACTCAAGCCAATTCGCCACTACTATATGGGCGACGCGGCGGCCGCGCAGGCAGCCGCCAATGCCGTGGCGGCCCAGGGCCGGTCCTGACGACCGATGCAGTTTGCGTGGGAATCGTTTTTGACCGATGCATCGCGTTACTGGAACCACCTAGCGACAATCGTATCCAACATCTATATTGCGATAGCAAAGGATTGAAAATGGGTCACAAACTGAAAGTTGCCGGCTGGATTTCTCTGGGCGTACTTGCCGGCGCCTTGACCACCGTGTCACTGCAAACCGTGGCGCGCGGGACCCTGGCGCCGCTGCCCCTCGAAGAGCTGCAGCAGTTGGCCGCAGTATTCAGCATGGTCAAGAGCGACTACGTTGAGCCGGTCGACGAGAAGAAACTGATCACCGACGCCATCTCCGGCATGGTGGCCAGTCTCGATCCACACTCCCAGTACTTCGACAAGAAGTCGTTCAAGGAATTCCGCGAAGGCACCAGCGGGCGATTCGTCGGGGTGGGCATCGAGATCACACAGGAAGACGGCCTGGTCAAGGTCGTTTCGCCGATCGAAGGCACGCCGGCCTTTCGTGCTGGCCTCAAGACCAACGACCTGATTACCAAGATCGACGATACGGCTGTCAAGGGCCTGTCGCTCAACGATGCGGTCAAACGCATGCGTGGCGAACCCAACACCAAGGTCACGCTAACTATTTTCCGCAAGGACGAGAACCGCACTTTCCCGGTCACCATCACGCGCGAAGAAATCCGGACCCAATCGGTACGCGGCAAGGTCCTTGAGCCGGGATACGCGTGGATCCGCCTTAGCCAGTTCCAGGAGCGTACGGTCGAGGACTTCGTGCGCAAGGTCGATGAGATCTACAAGCAGGAGCCCAACCTCAAGGGCCTGGTGCTGGATCTGCGCAACGATCCGGGCGGGCTGCTGGATGCGGCAGTGGCGATATCGGCCGCGTTCCTGCCGGAAAATGTCAATGTAGTGTCGACCAACGGCCAGTTGCCGGAGAGCAAGTTCGTCTATCGGGCGGCGCCGGAGTCATACCTGCGGCGCGGCAGCAGCGATCCGCTCAAGCGCCTTCCGGCGGCCCTGAAAAACGTGCCCCTGGTCGTGCTGGTCAATGAAGGATCTGCCTCCGCCAGCGAAATCGTGGCCGGTGCCCTGCAGGACCACAAACGCGCCACCATCATGGGGCGCCAGACCTTCGGCAAGGGATCGGTGCAAACGGTCCGCCCGCTGGGTCCGGATACCGGGCTCAAGATCACGACCGCCCGTTACTACACCCCGAGCGGAGCATCGATCCAGGCCAAGGGTATCGTTCCTGACGTCATGGTCGACGAGTCCGAAGACGGCAATCTGTTCGCGGTCCTGCGCACCCGTGAGGCAGACCTCGAAAAACACCTCGGCAGTGGCCAGGGCGAGGAGAAGAAGGACCCCGCGCGTGAAAAGGCGCGCGAACTGGCGCTCAAGAAGCTCGAAGAGGACAGCAAGAAGCCGGTGGCTGATCGCAAAATGCCCGAATGCGGCTCAGACAAGGACTTCCCGCTGATGCAGGCGCTCAACCAGCTCAAGGGACGTCCCGTGATGGTGAGCAAGACCTTGATCGAGCGCAAGGAAGAGCCCAAGTCCAACTGAAGGCGTCTCGCGCCGCCGACAACGTCCGCACCATGAACGACGAGCAGTTGCTGCGGTATTCCCGCCACATTCTGCTCAACGAAATCGGGGTCGAGGGTCAGGAACGAATAGCACAGGCGCACGCCCTGATCATTGGCGTCGGCGGGCTAGGATCGCCGGTGGCCCTTTACCTCGGGTCGGCAGGCGTTGGGCGCATCACGCTGGTGGACGACGACACCGTCGATCTGACCAACCTGCAACGCCAGATTGCCCACACCGTGGAGCGCATGGGCCAGTCCAAGGTGCGTTCGGCAGCGGCGGCGATTGCGGCGATCAATCCGTACGTCCAGGTCCATCAAGTACAACAACGCGGTGACGCGGCATCGATGTCATCGCTGGTTGCACAGGCCGACGTGGTTCTCGACTGCAGCGACAACTTCCCTACACGCCAGGCCGTCAATGCAGCTTGTGTGTTGCACCACAAACCCCTGGTGTCCGGTGCTGCGATCAGATTTGACGGCCAGATCAGCGTCTATGACCTGCGCGAGGCCGCTTCGCCTTGTTATGCCTGTGTCTTTGCCCCGGACGCCTCGTTCGAAGAAACCCGCTGCGCCACGATGGGTGTTTTTGCGCCGCTGGTCGGCATCATCGGCACCATGCAGGCCGCCGAAGCTCTGAAGTTGCTGGCCCAGGTTGGGCGGTCGCTGGCGGGCCGCCTGCAGATGCTGGATGCGCGCGCCATGGAATGGACCGAGGTCCGCATCCCTCGCAAGGCCGATTGCCCGGTCTGCGCAACCCGCTGACTGGCTCTGCGCATGGAGCGTGGCGGATCGTTTGTGCGATCGAGCCCCTGGCGCCAGAATCCGCACCGGTGATATCCCGCACTTCTCGGCGGCGAATGGCTCCAATTGGCGGGCATTCACGCATCTGTCCGGAGCGCTGGCGCAAAACCTTGCTGTTAAACTTTGCCGATTCCAGGACCGACTTGCAAGTGACCTCATTGATCGCCCCGTCTGTTGTCGATATCAGTGATCTTCGACTCAGTGACGCACGGGCCCTGCTGGAGCATGGCGCGTCCGCCCCATTGCCAGACAGCGACTCCCACCCCACGGAATTTGTACAAAGTGTGATCGACGGGCTGTGTGAACTGTCGTCGAAGGATCCGCTGACCGGGCTTGCAAATCGTCGCAATTTCACGGCGGTACTGGAACGCGAAATTGACGGTGTGGCACGTTCCGGTGAACCCGCGCTGCTGCTGATGCTCGACATAGACCATTTCAAGAGCATCAACGATACCCACGGGCATTCGGCCGGCGATCAGGTGTTGCAGGCGGTTGCCAAATGTCTGGCGCGATGCATTCGGCCGATGGACTCGGTCGCGCGCTACGGTGGAGAAGAGTTTGCCGTGGTACTGCCCAATTGCCTGGTGTCGGTCGGCGAGGCGGTGGCGGAACGGATCCGCCTGACCGTTGAATCGCTGACGATCCCGGTCGGGTTGACCGCCAGCGTGCGCGCGACCATTAGCGTAGGCGGTGCCTATGCCCCGGCCTGGGTACGTTCGACCGCACCCCAATGGATAGAGCGCGCCGACCGCCTTTTGTATCGAGCAAAGGCTCAGGGCCGCAATTGCGTCCGCATCGATCACCAACAGGCCATTGCCGTCAGCGCAGAGGAGAAGAAACTTTTGTTCGGTCATTTAGCCCTGGGCGAGCCCGCCTGGATAGAGCGCGCAGCTGTCGAACCGGCCAGTGGCGGCGCGAGTGGAGTAGGACCATGAACGAAGAACTGCTGCACGAAGCGGATGGTGGGCCTGCCGGCCCGCAGGTACCTTTGGCGCCCCATGGCAAGGTCATGGCAGTCACCAGCGGCAAGGGCGGGGTAGGCAAGACGTTCGTGTCGGCCAATCTGGCTGCGGCGTTGGCCAAGCGTGGGCAGCGTGTATTGGTGCTCGACGCGGACCTCGGCCTTGCCAACCTGGACGTCGTGTTGAACCTCTATCCCAAGATCACACTGCACGATGTCTTCAGCGGCAAGGCCAAGCTTGAAGAGGCCATCATCCAGGCGCCAGGTGGGTTCTCGGTACTGCTGGCCGGCTCGGGCATGGTGGAGTATTCGCGCCTGACGCCCGAGATCCGGACCGATTTCTTGCGCATCATCGACGGCTTGATTCCGCGTTATGACGTCGTGCTGCTCGATACCGGCGCCGGCATATCGGATGTGGTGCTATTTGCTGTCTCGCTGGCCTCGGTGGTGCTGGTCGTGGCCACGCCAGAACCGACCTCGCTGACCGACGCATATGCCACGATCAAGGTGTTGGCGGGACAACAAAAACGCGAACACATTTACATGGTGATCAATCAGACGGCACGACTGGGCGATGGCAGGGCCATCACAGGCCAGTTGCAGCAAGTACTGGATCGTTTCGTAGTGACCGAGCCCGGACGGGGCGTTCGGCTCGTGCATCTGGCCGACATACCAGCCGACCCGTCGGTGCGGCAGGCAGTGATGCGCCGCCAACTGCTGATGCAGACCATGCCGGGTTGTCCGGCGGCTCTGGCCGTTACGCAACTGGCGCGCAAGCTGGAAGAAAGTGTCATGCCAGCCGAGCGCTGAGGCCTGCGGCTGCCTCGGGAACGGCAGTGACAATCCAACCTTCCAGCGCATCGATCGGCATCGGCAATCCAAAATCGGGCCATCCGATGCGCTCGCCCCAGGCGGCCTGCAGCAGACACAACACGGCATCGAGTGCGTCTGCCCTGGCATCGCCGATCAAGTGTTCCCGCTGCGCCCGGGTCAACGCCAAGCGCAGGCCCAATCGGGTATGCCCTTGCTCGAGCGCATCGATCAGTCGGACCCGATTGTCCCGACGCTGCACGGTCTGGCCGGCCTTGTCATCGCTCTTGTAACTGGCCCTGCCGAGCACCTCGCGAGCGAGCAGGCCGGGATAGGCCTCGAGCGCAATCCGGCGCGGACGCTGCTGGCAGTTCCAGTCGCTCGGATCACCCGCATGCAGGCCAACCAGGCATACCCCGGCGTCGATCAACGGTGGAACACCGGCGTGCAGCATGTAGGCGACAGGTGGGTTGACCCACTTCATCGAGGGACTGGATCCGGCCCAGCGGTCCGTGGCACGATGCGCGAACTTCCCACCTGCCGGCCGCGCGGCGCAGTAGGCGGCGAAACAATCGCGGATCTGCGACCGATCAAGCCTGGCGTAATGCCGCATACACGCCAACCAGTCGGTCGGCCAACCAAGATCGACCACGAGTTCACGCGGCAGGCCGAACGGGAAGTCAAAGCCGCCGACCCAATCGCGTTCCATTGACAGCCAATCCGCAAACCCGTCGAGCGAGGTCACGAATTGCAATCCGCCGAGCGTCAGGACATCGCCGTCGACGGCACCGTTGGCAATGACGATGGACTTGCGCCGGGTGGGCCGGCTGCTGAAGTCACATCCGATCAGCACGGTCCAGGGGCCAACTCATCCATCCAGTGCAATATGGCTTGGCGTGCCTGCAGCGCCAGCGCCAACCGACCGATCAGGCGCGCCCCATGATGGATGCAGTGGCCATCAGCTCTTCGAGCAAGGCCAGCGACACCGTACCCGACACCTTGTAGGGATCGAGTTCGGGTTTTTCCGCATACTTGAGAAGGATCGACGTATTGATGCGCGACATGTTGACCTGACCCATGGTCCAGCCGCCAAAACGACGTTCGGAGATTTCCTCATAATGCAGCAACACGACTTCCTTGTGGCGCGGGTCTTTCTGGATATGGCCAAACAGGTCACTGACCGCCGTCCGACCGCCTTCAATGGCCTGCAGGAAGATGCCACCGCCGTAACACAGGATGCCGGTGATACCGCATGTCGGATTGGATTGCCGGGAATGGGACAGGATCGCATCGATCGCCTCGACGCTGGTATCGACGGCGCGGCTTGCATACAGGAGTCGTACCAACATGGTGTCAACCTTTTCCCGGGATCAGCGACAAAAACTCGCGGCGCAGGTTCGGGTCCTTCAGGAATACGCCGCGCATGACCGAATTGATCATCTTGCTGTCCATGTCCTTGACCCCGCGCCAGGCCATGCAGTAGTGGCTGGCCTCCATAACGATCGCAAGTCCATCGGGCTGGGTCTTGAGCTGGATCAGGTCCGCCAGTTGTACCACCGCCTCTTCCTGAATCTGGGGCCGGCCCATCACCCACTCTGCCAACCTGGCGTACTTGGACAGCCCGATCACATTGGTGTGTTCGTTCGGCATGACACCGATCCAGATCTTGCCAATCACCGGGCAGAAGTGGTGGCTGCACGCACTGCGCACTGTGATCGGACCGACGATCATCAACTCGTTGAGATGTTCCGCATTCGGGAACTCGGTGATCGTCGGCGCTTTGACGTAGCGCCCCCGGAACACTTCGTTGACATACATCTTGGCCACACGACGAGCCGTATTGTCTGTGTTGTGGTCATTCTCGGTGTCGATCACCATGCTGCTGAGCACGGCCTTCATTTTGTCTTCGACCTCGTCGAGCATTTTTTCCAGTTCACCTGGCTCGATGAACTCGGAAATATTGTCGTTGGCGTGGAACCTGCGGCGCGCCGACAACAGCCGTTCACGAATCTTGACCGAAACCGGCGTGCCTTCGTCGAGGTCTGCGGCTGTGCTGTTAGGGTTGGACTGCATCAACATCCAAGCATACTACCAGCGTTTGAACCGTAACGCCGATGCCGACGCTTCAGTAGCGCCGACCTATCAGGAACAGCCCCATCCGCATCGCCATGTACGCCAGCAATTCAAGCGTTCGCCGACGCAGCGACCGATCAACGAAAGCAGCCGCGTCAACCTGACGGCCACCGTGCTCCATGGCATGCTCGAGCCGCGTGCGCAGCAACGACGCAAAGCCGCGGTCGTGAACCACGACGTTGGCCTCACGCGCGAGCAACATGCTCAGTGGATCCAGGTTGGCAGAGCCGACCGTCGCCCACCGCCCATCGATCACCGCGACCTTGGCGTGCAGGAAGCTGGCAGCGTATTCATGGATTTCCACGCCGGCGGCGAGCAATAGACCGATCACCGGCCGCGAACCGTGGTACTGAAGAAAGTACTCGTAGCGCCCCTGCAGCAACAGTCGCACACGCACGCCGCGCGCCGCAGCATGGATCAAGGCCTTGCGCAGGCGCGCTCCCGGCAAAAAGTAGGCATTGGCGATGATGATCTCGGTGCGCGCGGCACCGATCGCCCGCAGATACGTGCGCTCGATCCGGCGCCGGTTGCGCAGGTTGTCGCGCAAAACCAGGTCTGCCCTGGCCCCCCGGCCCTGTGACCCGGGCGGTCGCGCCTGCATCGCAGGTGCCGCCACGGAACCCTTACGCTTGGACAGCGCCAGGCGCAATCGCGCCTGAAGAGCGTGCCAGGCGGCAGGAATCTCCCGTTCCGCGACGTCCGCGGCGAGCGTCATGCGCCACCAGAATCGGCTCATCGTCTCCAGCGCGTCCAGCACCAAAGGGCCCGTCACCTGCACGGCAAAATCGAGTCGGGGTTCGCTCAGCATCTCGGAACCAGGATCGCTGAAATCGTCCAGTACGTTGATTCCGCCGCAAAATGCCGTGCTGCCATCGATCACGCACAACTTGCGATGCAGGCGACGCCACCGGCTTGGTATGAACACCCCCAGCCGCCCCAGCGGAAGAAAAACACGCCATTGCACGCCGCTGACGTTGAACCGATCGGCCCACTCATCCGGAATGCCCGGCGTGCCCACACCGTCGACCACCAGATAGACCTCGACTCCACGGTTCGCCGCACGTTCGAGTGCTGACGCAACCGGGGCCCCGGAAGCATCGAAATGGAAGATGTAGGTCTCCATGCGCACCTCGTGCAGCGCGTTATCGATGGCGTGGATCAAGGCCGAGAAAAATTCGCTCCCACCCTGCAACAGCTCGATCTGGTGGTTCGCCCGTGGCCCACTCATGGTTGACGCATGCGCCGCATCAATCGGGCATGAGCAACTCGACGACCAGTGGCAGATGGTCTGACATGCGCCACCAGATGCGGCCGCGCGGCACGTGCTGGGTCACAGGTCGCATGCCCCGTGCGAATACATGGTCGAGCTGCGCCAGCGGCAGGCGCGACGGAAACGTCGGCTGCGCGAGTCCATCGCAGAATGCCAGACCGATGGTGGCCATCTCGCGGTGGATCGTCTTGCCCCAGTCATTGAAATCTCCGGCCACGATCAGTGGCGCGTCCGACGGGACCTCGCGCTCGATGAACCGATGCAGTTGCGCTACCTGGCGCACCCTGCTCGCCTTTATCAGGCCCAGATGCACCACGACCACGTGGACCGATCGGCCGTAGACCTCCACCTGCGAGTGCAACAGGCCGCGCTGCTCGAACCGATGGTCGGACATGTCCTCATGCTGGTGCTCCAGCACGGGCCAGCGCGACAACATGGCGTTGCCGTGTTCGCCGTGGCGGGTCGTGGCGTTGGTGCGATACACCGCCTCGTATCCCTGGGGCGCGAGGAACTCGGCCTGCGGCAGTTCCGGCCAGTGCGCGAAATAGCGCGCTTCGCCGCGATGCACCTTGCGCACCTCCTGCAGGCACACGATGTCGGCATCGAGTTGCTCCACAGCGTGCCCCAGGTTGTGGATTTCAAGCCGCCGGCGCGGCCCCATGCCTTGTACACCCTTGTGGATGTTGTAGGTCGCTACCCGCACGAGGTTCATTGCAGCTCCCACCTGCCAAGCTGGCGCGGCAGCATGAGAATCGCCTCGGCATTGGACGGAGAAAAACACGCCTGCGCTGCTGCACGCCATGGCAACCAGCGGTAGGCGAGATGCTCGCGCGGCTGGAGCACGACCGGCAGGTCGGTCGGGACGGTCAGGCCAAACAGGTGTTCGGTGTTGCGGGTTACCCCGGGTGCATACCGGTGGCGCCAACGGGGGTATATCTCATAGACGTTTTGCAGTCGCCAATCGACCAACGCGCCGTCCAAGGGGCTGCCAAGACCACAATCGATGCCGGTTTCCTCCTGCACCTCACGCGCTGCCGTGCGACGGTAACTCTCACGCAATCGGTCCTTGCTGCCTGTAACCGATTGCCAGAAATCCGGCGCGTCTGCGCGCTTGAGCAACAGTACGTCCAGAGCCTGCGTGTGGATCACCACCAGCACCGACTGCGGAACCTTGTAGACCGTGGGCATGGGATCAGGTGCCACATCGGCGCCTGTACGGTTCTCCACGACCCGGGCAATCACACGGTCAGGCCGCCGGCGCCGACCGCAGCCGGATGTGCAGTTCGCGCAGCTGCTTCTCATCCACCGCCGACGGTGCATTGGTCAACAGACACTGCGCGCGCTGGGTCTTGGGAAACGCGATCACGTCCCGGATCGATTCGGCGCCGGTCATCAGCGTCACGATGCGGTCAAGGCCAAAGGCCAGGCCACCGTGCGGCGGCGCGCCGTATTGCAGTGCGTCAAGCAGGAATCCGAACTTCAGCTGCGCCTCCTCGGGCGTGATCTTGAGAGCATCGAAGACCTTTTGCTGTACGTCGGCGCGGTGGATACGAACCGAGCCGCCGCCCATCTCCCAGCCGTTGAGCACCATGTCGTAGCCCTTGGAGATACATTTCTCCGGCGCCGACACCATCCAATCCTCGTGCCCATCTTTGGGGGCGGTGAACGGATGGTGGGTCGCGGTGTAGCGCTGTGCCTCTTCATCGAACTCGAACATCGGAAAGTCCACCACCCACAGCGGACGCCAGCCGGATTCGAACTGGCCATTGCTGCGGCCGAACTCGCTCAAGCCGATCTTGAGGCGCAATGCACCGATAGCGTCATTGACGATCTTTGCCTTGTCGGCACCAAAGAAGATCAGGTCCCCGTCCTTGGCGCCGGTGCGCTTCAGGATCTGGGTCAGTGCCGCATCATGCAGGTTCTTGACGATCGGGCTCTGCAGTCCGGGCCAGCGTGCCGACGCTTCACCTGGGCCGGCGGACGCATCGTTGACCTTGATGTAGGCCAGGCCCTTGGCCCCGTAGATCTTGACGAACCCGGTATACGCGTCGATTTCTCCGCGGCTCAGACCACCGGACTCGCGCGCACCACCCGGCACCCGCAAACCGACCACCCGGCCGCCCTTGGCCGCCGCCGCGCTGGAAAACACCTTGAAATCGACGTCGACCATGACCTCCGTCAGTTCGGTGAACTCGGTATTGACCCGCAGGTCCGGCTTGTCCGAACCGAAACGATGCATCGCGTCCGCGTAGGTCATGACCGGAAACTCGCCCAGATCGACACCCATGGCGTTCTTGAAAACCGACGTGATCATGGCCTGCGTCAGATCCCGGATCTCCTGCTCTTCAAGGAACGAAGTTTCGATATCGATCTGCGTGAATTCGGGCTGGCGGTCAGCGCGCAGGTCCTCGTCGCGGAAACACTTGGTGATCTGGTAGTAGCGGTCGTAACCGGCCACCATCAGCAACTGCTTGAACAATTGCGGCGACTGCGGCAGCGCGAAAAAGAACCCGTCGTGGACCCGACTCGGAACCAGGTAGTCACGTGCGCCTTCGGGAGTCGACTTGGTAAGCATCGGCGTTTCGATATCGATGAAACCCTGAGCATCAAGAAACTTGCGTACCTCCATGGCCACCCGATAGCGCAGCATCAGGTTGTTCTGCATATAAGGCCGGCGCAGGTCCAGCACGCGATGAGTCAGGCGCGTGGTCTCGCTCAGATTCTCGTCATCGAGCTGAAACGGTGGGGTCACCGACGGATTGAGCACTGTCACTTCGTGGCACAAGACCTCGACCTTGCCGCTACGCAGGTTGTCGTTCACGGTCCCAGCCGGTCGTTCGCGCACCAGACCGACGATCTGCACACAGAATTCGTTGCGCAAGCCCTCGGCGAGCGCGAACATCTCGGCACGATCGGGATCGCAAACCACCTGCACATAACCTTCGCGGTCGCGCAGATCGACAAAAATCACGCCACCGTGGTCGCGTCG
>Ga0105048_10014523_pt1 | contig 12260 bp, 7 predicted proteins | sample MAT05_FD_78382 | JGI IMG/M metagenome (GOLD analysis project Ga0105048, IMG submission 78382) | Freshwater microbial communities from Lake Fryxell liftoff mats and glacier meltwater in Antarctica - MAT-05 | ecosystem: Environmental > Aquatic > Freshwater > Ice > Liftoff microbial mat | place... | reverse complement strand
GCGCGAAAAGGAGCGCGCCTCGCTGCTCGCCTTTCTCGCCACCCAGCGCGACCACTACCAGGCGACGCCGGATGACGCCGAGAAGCTGCTCCGCGTCGGCACCGCCCCACGGGCGGCGGGCGACGCTGCGGAACACGCCGCCTGGACGAGCCTTTGCCGCGCCGTGCTCAATGCCCAGGAAGTCATCACCCGCTACTGATCCATGAAGACCTTCGACCCGATCGCCCACGCGCTCAGCGTCAACCGGCGCACGTTTCTCACCCAGAGCACCTACGGCCTCGGTGGCATCGCCCTGGCCATGCTCTCCGACGGGCTCCGCGGTGCGGCTACGCCGGCGATCCCGAAGCCGGGGCACTGGTCCGGCGTCCTGTCCGCGCCGGACTTCCCCGTGAAGGCCAAGCGCGTCATCTACCTCTGCATGGCCGGCGGCCCGTCGCATCTCGAGACCTTCGATTGGAAGCCCGAGCTGAAGAAGCTCGACGGCCAGCCCTTTCCGGAATCCTTCACCAAGGGCCAGCAACTCGCGCAGTTGCAGAATGCCGTGCTCAAGGCCCGCGGGCCGATCGCCGCGTTTTCCAAGCATGGCAAGTCGGGCACCGAGATCAGCGACCTCTTTCCGCACCTCGCCGGGATCGCGGACGACCTCTGCGTGATCCGCTCGATGCAGACCGAGCAGATCAACCACGACACCGCGCACGCCTTCATGAACACCGGCTCCATCATCAAAGGGCGGCCGAGCATGGGCTCGTGGCTGCTCTACGGGCTGGGTTCGGAGTGCGAGGATCTGCCCGGCTTCATCGTGCTCACTTCGCGCGGGCGCACCGGCTTGCAGCCGATCTCCGCGCGCCAGTGGTCGAGCGGCGTGCTCCCGAGCCGCTTTCAGGGCATTCAGTTTCAGTCGCGGGGCGACGCCGTGCATTACATCGGAAATCCGGACGGCGTCTGCCAGAGCACCCAGCGCCAGGTGGTGGCGGAGGCCCAGCGGCTCAATGGCTTCCTCGCCGAGGAGCAAAACGACCCCGAGATCGCCACCCGCATCGCCCAGTACGAGATGGCCTTCAAAATGCAGACCAGCGTGCCCGAACTCCTCGACTTCACGAGCGAACCGCAGCACGTCCTCGACACCTACGGCGTGAAGCAACCCGGCGACGGCACCTTTGCCTCAAACTGCCTGCTCGCCCGGCGCCTCGCCGAGCGCGGCGTCCGCATGATCCAGCTCTACCACCGCGCCTGGGATCATCACAGCCAGCTCGTCGAAGGCATGAAGTGGGGCGCCGAAGACGTGGACCAGGCGAGCGCGGCGCTCATCGCGGACCTCAAGCAGCGCGGCATGCTGGAGGACACCCTGGTGCTGTGGGGCGGGGAGTTTGGCCGGACGCCGATGGGCCAGGGCACCGGCCGCGACCACCACATCCTCGGCTTCAATGTCTTCCTCGCTGGCGGCGGCGTGAAGCCCGGCATCACCTACGGCGCGACCGATGAACTCGGCTATCGCGCGGTCGAAAACGTCGTCCACGTCCACGATCTCCACGCCACGATACTCGCCCTGCTCGGCATCGATCATCACCGCCTGAACACGAAGTTCCAGGGCCTCGACGTCCGACTCACCGGCATCGCCGGCAAAGTAGTGGATGGCCTCATGACCTGACCGCCGCCGGTCGTCCGCGCCTCGCAAAAACAAAAGGCGCGAGGAGAAACCTCCTCGCGCCTTTTGAAACCAACCTGGAGAGCAATCTATTCGCTGAGCGGCGGGATGCGGCGGCGATCGAGATTCGGCGGGAACCCCAAAGAGCCCGGCAGATACGGCGAGGGCGGCGCGAGCGCGACGTCCTTCGCATCCTTGCCATCCGGGCCGAGCACATCTTTGCCCGAGCCTTGCGTGCCGTAAGCGCCTTCCGGCGCCGCGTCGTAAGCCGCCACCGCCGCGGGATTGAGGCTCACTTCGTAGTTTGCGAGGGTGACGCCGCTGAAGGAGGAAAACTCGCGCAGCGCGAGGGTGTCGCTCGGGCTCACCGGCGTCCACCGCAGCGCGACCGCCGCGGCGCTCACCGCCGGGAAGTCCATGTTTGAGCGGGCGCTCGTGCCGTCGAAAATCATGCTGATCGTGGGCGTCAGACCACTCACATCCACCGTCTTGCCGGAGGCGGCTGAGGAGGCCTCGGGCAGCGCGTAGATATCGAGCTTGCCCTTGGCATTCTGATTCGCGAGCAGCGAGATGCGGCTGAGCGTCTGACTGCCGTCGAGCCGGAAGACGGCCCCGGCTTCGTTCGTCGAGGGCAGCACCTTCAGCGCGGAATCCGGATTGTCGTCGATCGCCCGCTGCCAGGCGGTGAAGCCGTCGGGGGAATTGGCGTAGTCCACGCGACCCTTGGCGTAGAGCCCCCCGAGATTGAAGGTCGTCTGGTTATTGACGTGCTGGCCGAAGATCGCCGCCGTGTCGATGGTCTGGACCCGCTGCCGCAGATCGTAGCTGATCGCCGGCTTCGAGCCATACACGTAGAGGCTGTACATCGGACCCGGATCGGCGATGTCCGTCTCAATGAGCACGTACTTCGCGAGCTTGTTGAAGGGGCGGGCGACTTTCTTTTCGTTGATCGCTTCGATCGGAAGGTCGCGCGCCACCACCGTCCAGGACTTCGCCGACGGTGGGGCCGGTTCGTCTCCGACATAGACCGTGACTTTGCCCGGCACGGGCCGCGTGGAGATGCTGAGATTGGTCACCATCTCGGGCTCGCTGAGGGCGAGGAGGTAGAACTGCGTGCCAGCCATGATCGGCCAGCCCGTGGTGACATCGTCATCCAGCCAGGCCGCCGCGGCTTCTGTCGGGATGAAGGTCTGGCTCGTGGAGTTGAAGATGAAAAGGTTCGACCCCACATGCTGGCGGGCGATGTTTTTGGGATAGATTTCGAGTTGGCTCGCCGCGCGCCCGGCGTCAGCCGCAAAGGCGATGCTCGTGCAGAGGATGGAGGCGGCGGACACCAGGGAGATAGACTTCATAGATGTTTTCATTACGGAATTGCGGAGCGCTTGTGAATCCAATTTTTCAGGCTCCAACGAGCCGGATTAGTTATGGAAATTAGGCTGAGTATTGCTTTTCAAATCCGAATGGCAAGCACTTTGTTCCACCTTTTCCTCACCGTTTCCTTCCTTCCCTCCACCGTCCAGATTTTACGTTGGCAAGCTTCCCGCAAACCGGTATCGCACTCCGCAATGGTCTATGCCTTGCTAAGGTTGTTGATTGTTTCCGCAGCGGCCACACCGTCCGACCGAATTCAACCCTATATTCCTACATCTCTGTGAACTCTCCCGAATCCGTCGCCGCCAACTCCCCGACCTCGTCCGAGCCCTTACTCGCAGAAGGGCTGAAACTTGCGGGCTGCTATGTGCTCCAGAAAAAGATCGAGACGGCGGGCGCCGCGGTCGTCTGGCTGGCCCACGATGAGGTGCTGGGTCGCGATGTCTCCCTGCATTTTTTGCCGCCTCCGGTGCGCAACGATGAACGGGCGATGGAGGAGATTCGCAAAGAGGTCAAAAAAAACCGCCAGCTCATCCACCCGCATATCCTTCGGGTGCATGATTTGGTGGAGGAACCGGAATTTGTCGCCATCTCGATGGATTCCTTCACGGGCGAATCCCTCGCGGCTCGCCTGAAGCAGCAGCGCACCCTCACGCCGGACGCCATTCAGCCCTGGCTCGGATCGCTCTGCCAGACCCTCGACGACGCCCACAAGGTGAACCTCACCCACCGCGATCTCGCGCCCTCGAATCTCTTTCTCACTGCGGAGGGGATAATGCTCGTCTCCGGCTTTGGCATCAGCCGCATCGTGCAGGACGCCCTCGCAAGGGCCACGCGCGGGGCCAATCCACGCCTTTCCTACCTCAGCCCGCAGCTTGCAGACGGCCAGGTGCCGACCCGCTCCGACGACGTCTATTCCCTCGGCATGCTCCTCTTTGAGCTGCTCACGGGCGAACTCCCCTTCAATGGCGGTGACCCGCACTCGCAGATCAAGCGCATCGCCGCGCCCCGCGTCTCCGCCCGCCTCGCCGCCGCACGCAAGTCTTTGGATTTGCCGGCTTCGTGGGACGAAACGATCGCCGCCGCGCTGCGCAAGGATGCGGCCCAGCGTCCGGGGACCACCCTGGAGATCGCAGCCAAGCTTGAGAAAGTGGCCGTGCGCAAAACCACTGTCGATACCGCTCTACCCGCGGCCGTGGCTGCTGCATCGGAACCATCGACCTCCGGGCAGCCGGACGCGATCGCGCCAGCCGAGACTCCGGCACCGTCGAGCGCAACTCCAGCCGTGGCGGCCATTGCCGCGGGCGCGCTGCCTTCCGATCCGCCGCCGCGGAAAGCGGTCGAAATGCTGCGCGAACGCGCAGCCGAACTGGCCCGCACCAAATCCTCCTCCGGCACGCCCCCGCCCAGTCCTCTGGCAGCAGAGCAGACTTCACCCGCGAAAAGCGATCTCGCCGGGCAGCCGGCGGCCACTTCCCCGATCAGGAAGGACGCCGCGGAGATCTACCCCGACCTCCCGCGGAATCATTCGCGCGGACCGGCACTGGCCCTCGCCGCCGGCATCGCCCTCGCCGCTATCGCCGGCACCGCTTACATTTTGCGTGATTCCAAGTCCGGGGACGCCGCCTCCGTCGAAGACGCGGGCCTTGCCACGACCGAAGAGAGCTACGCTTCTGAGATTCGCTCGGTAAATCACAAGACCGACCTCCCCGCTCCGGCGGCTCCGCAGGCTCCCGAGCCCGCCACGCCCGCTCCCAAGGCAGAACCCGTAGTGCTGGCCAAAGCCTCGACCCCGGCACCGGTCGCTCCGGCAAAAGCCTCAACCGCCGCGCCCGTCAAGACCACCAGCACCGCGCCCACTCCGAAAGTCGCTCCGGTCACTCCCCCGGTGCCGGCCGCTCCCACGCCGGTCGCCACCCCGGCTCCAGTCGCCATCGCCAAGATCGCCGAACCCGCCCCTCCCGCCGCCACCTTCCAGGCCGCCCCGCCGGAAGAAATGCTGCTCGCGGCGAATCGCGCCGTCGCCCGGCCCAAAACCCCCGCCCGCACCCCGACCGCACCGACCGCCGACGAACCCGTGCCCACGCAGGAAGCCGTCGCCGAGAAGATGAACGCCGTCGAGAAGATCAAGCAATCGCTGCAAGCCTCGGAGCTTTCGTATCAGGAACTGCTCAAGCAGCAGAAATCCATGGAGGAAGCCGCGGCTGAACTCCAAAAAACCGTCGATCAAAAGGTCAAGGAATCCCTGCCGATGCGGAAGGCGATGGAGGAACTGCAAAAAACCCGCAAGCAGCGGGAGGAGACCGCGAAAGCAGCCGAGATGGACGCGCAGAAGGCCCAGCAGATCGCCGCCGAAAAAGCGCGTCTCGTCGAGGAGGCCAGAAAGACCCTGGCCGACCTTGAAGCGCAGAATCAGGAGAAACAAAACGCCCAGGAACGCGCCGACTCCGATCTCGCCCAGCTCCGCAGCGCGCTCACCGAACGCCAGCAGGCCGCCGCCACCCTCAGCAAAGCCGCCGCAGAGTCGAAGACCGCTCGCGCCGTGCAGATGGCGACCGTGGAGCAGGCCGAGCAGGAAGTGGAGCGAGCCAAACTCCGAATCGCCAAAGTCATGGCCGCCGAGACGGCCCGCAAAGCCCGCGAAGAAGCCGATCAACTGGTCGCGCAAAAGGCGCTCGAGCGGTCGCGGATCGAGACGGAGATCACGGCGATGAAAAAGATGTTTGAGGAGAAGATGAAGACCCTCGAGGACGCGCAGAAGGCCGTGACCGCCGCGGAAGCTAAAAGCAAAGACACCGACGGCTTTCAGAAAAAGGCGGAGGAAGAGGCACTCAAGCTTCTGAATCAAACCACGCTGCCCGCCGCCATGAAGTCCGCAGCCCCGGCCCGTGCGCCGGCGACCCCCACGCCAGTCGCAACCCCCTCCCCGGCTGCTCCGGCACCGGCGCCCCCGGCACCAACCGCCCCCCCTTCCGCCTCCGTGACGCCGGCCCCCGCCGCCGTCCCGCAGCCGACTCCAGCCGCTCCGAGCGCCGCAAATCCGGCGCCCGCCGCGAGCCCCATACCCGCAGCCGCCGCCCTCGTCGCTTCCGACCAACCGCTCACCGCGATCAAGGCCGTGCCCACAGCCGCCCCCGCCCTGGCCATGAAGACCGAGCCGGCCAAGACCCTCTCGCCGGCGCCCGAGACACCCGCTCCGAAGCCAGCGGCTCCTCCCGCGGAAGGGCAGCAGGAAAACAGCCTCGGGATGCGCTTCGCACCCGTCGGCGACATTTACTTTTCCATCTGGCAGACCCGGATGAAGGACTTTGAAGTTTTCGCCAAAGCCGTGGACCTGCGCTCGAATGCGTGGAAAGGGCCGGGCTTCAAGCAAGCCCCGGATCACCCCGTCGTGAACGTCTCCTGGCACGAAGCCGTCGCCTTCTGCAAATGGCTCTCGGAAAAAGAGCGCAAGGACGGCACCCTGACCGCGGGGCAAAACTATCGCCTGCCCTCCGATCTCGAATGGAGCAAGGCCGTCGGGCTGCCCGATGAAACGGGCCGCAATCCCGAAGGCCGCGACATGGGAGTGCCGGACGTTTATCCCTGGGGCAACCAATGGCCCCCTCCTGCAAGTGCCGGCAATTACACCGGCGAAGAAACCGGCTCCGATGTCGCCATCAAGGGCTACGACGATGGCTTTGCCTGGACGTCGCCCGTCGGCAGCTTTCCGGCCAATAAGTACGGCCTCTACGACATGGGTGGCAATGTCTGGCAATGGGTCATGGATACCTGGAACGGTGAATCGAAACACAAGGTCCTCCGCGGTGCCTCGTGGTACAACGGCGCGCTGAAGCTCAGCCTCCTCTCCTCCTGCCGCGTCCATGCCGCCCCCGACAGCAGCACGGATAACTACGGCTTCCGCATCGTGCGCTCGGCGGAGCAGGGAAAATCGGCTCGTTGAGCAGTTTCTTTCCGCGGTCGGAAAATGGGCCGCTTAAGTGTTGCATTTGCCCCACGGACCCCGCCTAAATCCCCGCGATATGCCCAACCATCTGCCTGTCTCCTTTCGTCGTCTGCTGTTCGCCACCGCAGCCGCGGCGGCCATCCATCCATGCGCCGTCTCCGCACAGGAGTTTTTCCGCGATCTCGGCACCTCCCGCTCATCGGGCGGCTTCGGACCGATCGTGCCCTCCGATTACTCGTATCAGGAGACTTCCCCGAGCGGACTCACGCCGCTGCGTCCCGGTCAGGATCTTACCCCGCAGGAACAGGCGGAAGAGTCCGACCGGTACAACTTCGCGGTCGGCCCATTCCGGCTCAGCATGGCGGCCGGCTTCGGCTTCGAGTTCAACGACAACGTCCGCCTCTCCGAAGACAACCGCGATTCCGACATCGTTTTCCGCCCGGTCTTCAACATCGACGCCACCTGGCGGATTAGCGAGATGAACACCTTGCATTTTTCGGTCGGCGCGAGCTACGCGAAGTTCTTTGAGAACTCCGACCTCGACAGCAACGGCCTGCTCATTTCCCCGAATTCCGAACTCGCGCTCACCTTCATGGCGGGCCCGGTGAAAATCACCCTCCGCGACCGCTTCGGTTACCAGGAAGACTACTTCGACATCCCAAACCTGAGCGGCGCCAACCGGTACGCGCGCTTTGAAAATCAAGCGGGCATCCAGCTCGACTACGGGATGAATCCCTGGACCTCGATCTCCGCCGGCTACGACCATTACAACCTCTGGACCACGGCCGACGAGTTTGCGCTTCAGGACCGCGCGATCGACACCATCTTCGTCAAGCCCGCCTTCCAGATCACCCCGACCGTCACCGTCGGCGTGAACGCGGCCTACAGTTGGATCAACTTTGACAGCTCGGATCGCAGCGACGCCCAGAATCTCATGGTCGGGCCCTACCTCCAGTGGCAGATCTCCCCCTACACAAATCTCTACGTCGAAGCGGGCTTCCAGTGGATGAGCTTCGGCGGCACCAGCGACTTCACCGACGCCTTTACCGATTCGCTCAATCTCAGCGGCGAAGACACCGACGCTGTGCGCCGGATCTTCCGCGAGAACGACGACTCCGCCACTTGGTACGCGCGGTTCGAGATCAACAACCGGCCGACGGAATTCTTCGAGCACCGCGTCCTCGGCTCGAAGACCACCGAAGTGGGCTTCTTCTCCGACTACTTCGATCTCTACCACATCGAGTACGCGGCTGACTGGCGCATCATGCAGGACAAGATCCAGTTCGGACCGACGATCTTTTACGAGTACTACGAGACCTCGAGCGATCTCGGCGAGGAGGCGCACCGCATTGGCGCCGCCTTCGGCGTCCGCTACCATTTTTCAAACTCGATCACCCTCGGGCTCGATTATCGCTACCTGTGGAAAGAGTCCAACCTGGAGAACCAGAGCTACTACCAGAACCTCGCGTTCCTCAGCGTCTTCTACAAATTCTAGCCCGCCTCGCCATGATCCATGCCTAGCTGCTCCCTCCGTCTCTTTTGGTTGGCCGTCGCCTGTGGGGCGGCGGAGGTCACGGCAGCAGCGCAGGCTGTCCCGCGCGCGGTACCCGTTCCGAATCGCCCGGGCATGTACGCCCAGCCTGGCTATCCCGCGGGCGAGCGCATGGAAGCGGTCGATCCCGACAAAAAGCTGTCGCCGGGCGACCAGGTGACTTACGAAATCGTCGAGGACAAAGATGGCGGCATCCCGCGCGTCGTCTCGGCCACGGGCGAACTCGAAGTGCAGCCGCTCGGTCGCGTGCATGTCGCCGGCAAGACCACTGCCGAAGCGAGCAGCGATCTGAAGCGCCGCCTTGAGGCGGATTACTATTACAAGGCCACGGTCAAGCTCTCGATCGACCGGGTGAGCCCGACGCTCGTGAGGTCTGGCACCATCTTTCTCTCCGGCGAAGTGCGGGCGGTCGGCCCGCTCGAAATGGTCGCCGGCGTGCCGCTCAAGCTCAGCGAGGCGATTCTCAGCGCCGGTGGTTTCGGCCCCTGGGCCGACGACCGCAAGGTGCAGGTGACCCGGCGCAACGGCTCCAAGGTCATCGTGGACGTCAAAGCCATCATCCAAAAGGGCATCCTCGACAAGGACATCCCCCTTGAGGACGGCGATCGCGTGTACGTGCCGCAGGCCTTCTTCAAAAAATAGCCGCTGCGGCTTTCTCTGCCCATGGACTCCGCCAATCCGCAGCCTCCTGCCCAACCGATGTTCGCCTCGCTGGGCGTGAAGTTTTACCGCCTCCGCACGGTCTTCCGCCGCCACTGGTGGATCGTCGCGCTCACCGCCAGCCTCGGTCTCGCCCTGAAAGGCTACCTCCTTTTCACCCAGCCGCGGCAGTATGGCTCCGATAGCCGGATGATCATCCGCGAGGAGATGATCAAAGACTCCGACGCCGGCGGCTATCGCGACCAGACAGGCGGCAACTTCATCGGCACGACCATCGAGCAATTGAAGAGCCCCACCGTGCAGGAACGGGCCTACAAACGCGTGGCCCTCGAGGCGCCCCAGTTTGCCCACGAAGAGGTCGAGATCACCCCCTCGGCCGCCCCTCGCAGCGGCATCATCGTCGTCTCCGGCGTCGGCGTGAACCCGGACTTCACCCAGCGCTACGTCGAAGCCGTCGTCACCGAACTCATCGCCATGCGTCTCGAACAGCGCACCGGCATCAAGACCGAAGTCACCGGCCAGCTCGGCGACGAGATCGGCAACCTGAAGAAGGAACTCGAGATCGAAAAGACCAAGCTCCAGACCTTCATCGAGAAAAACAACATGGCCTTCTGGGCCGAGCAGGGGAAAAGCGCGGCCCTCTTCCTTTCCGGCCTGAAGAACCAGCAGGCCTCGCTGCAAAACGAGCTGCAGCGCCTCGAAAACCTCTCCCCCGACCAGCTCCTCTCCCTGCCTCCCACCCCTGGCGTCCCCCGCGCCGGCGCCAATGGACCCGCAGGCGGCCAGCAGTCCTCCTTCAACAGCGAGCTCTACACCCAGTTCCTGCAAAAGACCCAGGAACTCACCCAGAAGCAGGCCGAACTCGAAGAGCGCAGCGAAGTCTGGAAGCCGAAACATCCCCGGCTCCAGTCGTTAAAAATCGAGGTCGAGCGCATCCAGCGGAACCTCGAAGTCATCAAGGCCCAAAACGCCGAAGCCGCGCAGAACCGCATCGTCTCCATCAAGGCCGAACTCAAGAGCCTCGATTCCAGCATCCAGACGTGGGATGAAAAAGCCCTCGAAGCCAGCCGCAAGGACGCCGAGTACCAGACCCTCCAGGCCAATGTCGCGCGCACCCAGGCCCAGACGGAAAAGCTCCTCGGCAGCGTGAGCAGCATCATGACCGGATCGAGCACCGATCCCGACCCGCTCGTCGTCATGCAAAAGGCCTCGCCGGCCAAGGAGCTGCCCAAGGGCACGATCAAGCACCTCGCGATCGGCCTCGTCGGCGGCCTGCTCATCGGCGGCCTCATCCTTTTCCTCATCAATCGCCTCGACGATCGCCTCACCTCCTCGTCCGAGCTGCTCCAGCAGTTCACCGAACCAATCCTCGCGCAGATCCCCAACGTCATCGAAAGCCGGACCGACACCGGCCTCCCGCTCATCCAGGACGACGACCAACGCTACTCCTACGCCGAAGCCTTTCGCAGCCTCCGCAGCTCGCTCATCTTCATGCCGAATCAAACGGATCTGCGCACCCTGCTCGTGACCAGCGCGATTCCGAACGAAGGCAAGTCCACCATCGCCAGCAACCTCGCCGTGACCATGGCGGCCTCCGGCGCGCGCATCCTGCTCGTCGATGCCGACCTGCGCCGCGGCGACATCGCCGAGATCTTCGGACTCAAGGGAGCGTCCGGCCTCTCCAACATCCTGCGCGGCGAGATCCCGTGGAAGGAGGCCGTCGTGCAAACCAAGTACCCGAACCTTTCCCTCATCACCCGCGGACCGGTCACCAACCAATCCGGCGAGCTGCTGCTCAAGCCGCTGATGCTCAAGCTCCTGGAGGAATTCAAGGAGTCCTACGACCTCGCGCTCTTCAATACCGCGCCCATCCTCGCCACCGACGACACCCCGTCGCTCGCTCCGAATTTCGACGGCGCCCTCATGGTCGTGCGCGCGCAATTCACCTCCGCCCGCCTGACCCGCAACGCACTCGATGCGCTCTACCAGCGGCAGGTCAATGTGCTCGGCCTCATCCTGAATTCCGTCGATACCGAGATGCCGGATTACCACTACTACCGGTATCCGAAATACTACGCCGCCTGAGCCCAGGAGCGGCCCATCGGAAGGCGGGCCTTTGGATCCGGCGCGGGTGTGGGCTTGAGGTGCGGCGCGGGTCGCTGTAGTCCCGCAGCCATGGAAGACTGGCGCTACCGTCCCGCCGCCGATGCCGGCCTCGCCCCCGGCGAATCCCTCCGCAGCCTGCGCCGCGAAGCCGGCCTCGCCGCCTGGCTCGCGCAAGGTGGCTGGCGTGTGCTCACCCGCACCTACCTTCGCCTCTATCACCGCCTCGAAATCCGCGGTCGCGAGCACCTCCCGACGTGCCCGCCCTTTGTCCTCATCGGCAATCACACCAGCCATCTCGACGCCATCACCCTCGCGGCGACGCTCCCCTGGCGACTGCGCGCCGCCGCTTTTCCCATCGCCGCGGGCGACGTGTTTTTTGAGACCCCCGCCGCGTCCCTTTTCTCCGCGCTGATGCTCAACGCCCTCCCCATGTGGCGCAAACGCTGCGGCTCCCACGCCATGCAGGAGCTGCGCGATCGCCTCCTCGGCGACCCGGCCATCTACATCCTTTTCCCCGAAGGCACCCGCAGTCGCGACGGCACCCTCGGCGCCTTCAAGCCCGGGCTCGGCATGCTCGTCGCCGCCGCCGAAGTGCCCGTCGTCCCCTGCTATCTCGCCGGCGCCTTTCACGCCTGCCCGCCGGGCAAAAGCCTTCCGCGTCCGCGAAAACTCGCGCTGCACATCGGCCCGCCGCTCAGCTTTGCCGCGGAGCCGAATGAACGCGAGGGCTGGCGGGCGATCGCAGCCCGGGCCGAGGAGGCGGTGCGAGCCCTGGCCGCGACCGGACCCCACGCCGCGTGAGCCTCAGCCGACTCCGGCCAAACGCCTGCGCCGCACCGCGAAGAAGCCGGGGCCGTTGAGCCCCAACAACGCCGAGGCGGGTTCGGGCTCCGCCGCGATGCTCACCAGACCGCTGCCCCCCACGGTGCCCGTTCAACCCTGCGGACCGGTCGCACCCTGTTGCACGCTCTCCTTCGCCG
>Ga0105048_10014521_pt1 | contig 12262 bp, 11 predicted proteins | sample MAT05_FD_78382 | JGI IMG/M metagenome (GOLD analysis project Ga0105048, IMG submission 78382) | Freshwater microbial communities from Lake Fryxell liftoff mats and glacier meltwater in Antarctica - MAT-05 | ecosystem: Environmental > Aquatic > Freshwater > Ice > Liftoff microbial mat | place... | reverse complement strand
GAACTCCTGATCGGGTGGCTCGACTGGCGGGTGGTGTGCGGGGCCGGCGGGGTGGCCGCGGCGGGCGTCCAGGTGTGGCTCTACCGGCGCGTGACGCAACCGCCGGTGGCGCTGGAACTGCGGCGCGGGTGACGGGCGTAGGGTGTATTAGATTCGTGGCACGGGTCTCTGACCCGTGCAGGCCGCACGGGTCAGAGACCCGTGCCACAAGATAAATCTGGCCCGTTGGCGTGGTAGAATGTCGCCGTCCCCACTTGCTCCCGGTTGGAGTCCGCCCGTGAAGCGTTTCCTCCTCGCTACCACCATCGTGGCGGCAATCGCCGTCGGCGGCTTCTTCGCCGCGCGGCCGGCGTACACCATCGCCACCCCGCGGCCGCCGGCCGACGCCGTGGCCCGGTTGCGCAGGATCGTCCCGCCCGAGGCCGGCGAAGACCCGTTCGCCACCATCCCGTGGGAGACCGACCTGACCGCCGCCCGCGCCAAGGCGGCCGCCGCCGGGAAGCCGCTCTTGCTCTGGGAGATGGACGGCCACCCACTCGCGTGTGGGTGAAACAACGTCGTGGTGGGCCGTGTGTCCGCCTTCGCCGACGCTGAGGTCATCCGGGCGGCGACGACGCAGTTCGTCCCCGTCGCGGCCGACGACTGGTACCAGCGGCGTCGCCAGGACGCCGAGGGCGAGTTCTTCCGCGCCGTCGCCGACCGCCTCGGCCGGCGCGGGGTGGGCGGGGCGACCCGCCAGGGCGTCTACGTGTTCACCGCCGCCGGCACCCCGCTCGCGTTCAAGAACTCCGGCGGCAGCGCGGCCGACACGCGGGCACTCCTCGCCGACGGCCTCCAGAAGTTCGCCGCGCTCCCGGCCGCCGAGCGCACGCCCGGGGGCGTCGCCCCGCCCGCCCCGGAAGCGCCCGACGCCGACCTCGCCCGCACCCCGCCGCCGGGCGGGCTGGTGGTGAAGACCTTCACGCGCATCCTCGACCACCTGGACGGCCGGTACTGCAAGGGGGCGTGCGGGGCGGTCGGCGGGGATAAGGCCGCCCGCGACCACCTGTGGATCACCGCCGACGAGGTGCGGGCGCTCGCCCCGGCGAAGACGGCCGTCGGCTTCCGCTACGCGATGCCGGAGAAGGTCGCCACGCGGCTCGCCCGCTTCCACCTCGTGGACAACACCCGCGGCGAGCCGGCGGCGTGGGAGCGCGGGCAGGTGCGGGCGAAGCGGTTCACCTTGCGGGTGGTGGCGGCGACGGCCGAGGCGGTCGATCTGCAACTCGACGGCGAGGCGGTGATGACGACCGACCGCGACCCGGCGACCGCCGCCCGCGGGTTCGCGGCCCGGCTCGCCGGCGACCTACGCTACCGCCCGGCGACCGGCACGTTCGACCGCTTCGACCTGGTCGCGGTCGGCGAGGCGTGGGGCGATCAGGCCGACATGCAGGCGGCCCGGCCGGGCCGGTCGCTCCTCGGGGTCGTGTTCGAGCTGGCACGCGACGGGCCAGGGGACCGCATCCCCCCGCAGGCCGCCCGCGACCCCGGGGCGTACTTCGGCCGCGACCGCTGGCCGTCGCGGTTGCGCTTCTAAACGGAAGCGCGGGGGCGAAATCCCGCCCAATTCCCGCCCGCCCCCTTGCTCGTCGCTCTCTCATGCGGATAGGCTTGAAGCACATCTCCCGTTCGCATCGCGTCACGAGCAGGAATCATCTCATGTCGGTCGTCACGGTCGCGTGCCCGGGGTGTCAGTCGCCGCTGCGGGGCGCGGAGAACATGATCGGGAAGAAGGCACGGTGCAAGAAGTGCGGGACGGCGTTCCGCTTCGGCTCCGAGGCCGGGGGCTCGAGCAGCGGCGACAGCCAGATGCTCAGCACCATCGACCTGCCGCCGGCGACCGTGGCCGCCCCGCCGCCGGCCGCGAAGAAGCCCGCGGTCGTTACGGCCGCCAAGCCCGCGGCCCCCGTAATCGCGGCCCCGCCGCCGGACGACGTGCCGATGGCGGCGGCGGCCGACGACGAAAACCCACCCGCCGACGACCCGCCCGAGGCGAAGTCCGCCGACCCGTTCGCGTTCTCGGCGGAGACGGCCGCACTGCCCGCACCGGATACGGCGAAGGCGAAGGGGCCAGCGGCCGGCGAACCCGCGTCCCCGAAGAAGGCCAAGGCGGTCGCGCCGCGCCGCCCCGCCCGCGAGAAGTCCACTTCCGGCGGCGGGGCGAAGCGCGTCCTGATGCTGGCGGCCGTCGTCGTCCTGGCCGCCGGCGGCGGGGTCGCCGCCACCGTGTTCTACTTCAACGGGCAGAAGGGCGGCGAGGTCGCCAAGGCTGACGCCGAGCCGCGGCCCGTCGCACCCGCGACGCCCGCCGCCCCGAAGGACGAAGCCAAGGGCACGCCGGACGCCGAGCCGCAGGCCAAGGGAACGCCGAAGAAGCCGGCCGGCCCGAAAGACCCGGCCGACCCCGCGCCGAAGGCGACCCCGCCGGGCCCGAAGGGGGAGAAGTTCGCACTGCCGCCCGCGGCGCGGCCCGTCGCGGTCCAGAAGGCGGCCGACGCCCCCGCGGTGTTCCAGGCCCCGGCCGGGGCGGCGCTCGCGGTCGAAGCCCCCTTCGCCGCCGTCCGCCGCGTCTTCCCCCCGACCCGCAAGGATGTCGATCCGGCGGTGCTGTGGCAGTCGAAGACCCCGTTCCAGGGATTCGGGGAGAAGCTCACCCTCACCCTGTTCAGCGCGCAATCCGGCAAGGCCGTGAAGGGGGCGCTGCTGGAGATCGAGGGCGACGCGGCACCCGACCCGGTGTGCGACCTGGCCGCGACCGGCGACCTGTTCGCCCACGCCGCCGGCGGCAAGGTGACGGTCTGGAACGTCAAGACCCGGGCGAAGCTCCTCGACGGGTTCGACCCCTACGCGGCCAAGCCCGAACACAAGGCGGCGAAGCTGGCGGCCGTGTACCTGACCGACCCGCCCGACCGCCTGGTGACGGTCAGCACGGCCGGGGCGGTCCACGTCTGGGAGGTCGGGACGAAGAAGGCGGTCGGCGAGTTCGTCCCCCCGAAGGCGGCGGCCGGGCGGGTGGCGGCCGGCCGCGGCGTGGCCATCGACCCGATTCGGCAGGCGGTGGCCGTGGCCGTCGGCGGGGTGATTCATCTCGTGTCCACGAAGGCCCCGGTCGGCGGCAAGCCGCTGGCCGACCTGGACGGCGACGTGGGCCGGTCGCTCGCCCTGAGCCTGTCGGACACCGGGAAGGTGCTGTACGCCTTCGAAACCGACGACAACGGGAAGAAGGAGCAGGCCGTGGCGGAGGCCCGGCCGGGCGGGAAGCCCCAGTTCTACCGCTGGCCGGCCGAGGCCGGTGAGCCGGTCGCGGCCGGGTGGGGCGAGGACACCTTCGCGGCCGTTCACTCGGCGACGGGGGCGTCGGTGTGGTTCGCGTCGGAGGGGGAGTTCCGCCCCCTCGCCGTCGCCCGCGCCGCCGGCGAGCAAGCCCGGTATCGGGCCGCCGGCCGGCTGTGGGTCGTCCTCCCCGACCCGGCCGACGCGAAGAAGTCGCTCGCCGTCGCCTTCGCCCTGCCGCCCGACGGGTTGGTCGATCCGCTCGCCACGGAGCGGCCGGTCGTGACGGTGCGGGTGAGCGAGAAGGGACTGTCGAAGTAGCATGTCGTCCGCCCCGTTCGCCGCCGAAGTCGCCGCCTGCCGCGCCGCCCAACGCACTTGGGCGGGCCTCCCCGTCCGCGAACGGCTGCGGCCCGTCCGCGCCCTGCGGCACCTCCTCGTCGAACGCGCCGCCGACCTGTTCGCGGCGGTCGAAGCCGACATCGGCCGGCCGGCGGTCGAAGTCGTCGGGTCCGAACTCCTCCCGACCGCGGCGGCCCTCAAGTACCTGGAGCGCGAAGCGGCCGGCGTGTTGAAGCCGCGGCGGGTGGCGGGCCGGCTGCGCCCGACGTGGCTGCTCGGTTGCCGCGACGCCGTCCACCGCCGGCCGTGGGGCGTCGTCGGCGTCGTCGGGACGTGGAACTACCCGGTCTACCTGAACGCCGTGCCGGTGGCGCAGGCGCTGGTCGCCGGCAACGGCGTGGCGTGGAAGCCGTCCGAGAACGCCCCGCGCACCGCCGCCCTGACGCACCGACTCTTTCTCGCGGCCGGATTCCCGCCCGACCTGTTCGCCCTGCTCCCCGCGACGCGCGAGGCCGGGCCGCCGATGGCCGAGGCCGACTTCGACCACGTCGTCTTCACCGGGTCGGACGGCGTCGGCCGGAAGCTCGCGGCGCGGCTCGGCGAGCGGTTGATCCCCTCGACGCTCGAACTCTCCGGGTGCGACGCCCTGTTCGTCCTCGCCGACGCCGACGTGCCGCTCGCGGCCCGCTCGGCGTGGTTCGGGCTGACGCTCAACCGCGGCCAGACGTGCATCGCCGTGCGCCGCGCCTTCGTCCACCGGAGCCGGGCGGCGGAGTTCGCGGCGGCGCTGGCCCCGCTCGCCGCCGCCGCGGGGCCGGTGCATTTGGTGACGCGCGGGCAGGTCGAACAGGCGGAACGGTTGGTGGGTGAAGCGCTGGAGCGGGGGGCGCGTGTCTTATCCTCTCCCCTTGAGGGAGAGGGCCGCGGCGCAGCCCGCGGGGTGAGGGGAAAGGCGCTGCCCAGTCCCGGAGAGCCCGTCGGTAAGGGGCAGGCCTTCCCCTCACCCCCAGCCCCTCTCCCTCAAGGGGAGAGGGGAGTAAGACCGACCGTCCTCCTCGACGCCACCGCGGACATGGCGATCTGCCGCGAGGCGGCGTTCGCGCCGGTCTGCGCCGTCATCGCGTTCGACACGATTGACGAGGCGTTGTCACTCGCCGCCCGGTCGCCGTTCGCCCTCGCCGCGTCGGTCTTCTCGGCCGACACCGGGGCCGCGGAGCGCCTCGCCCCCCGTATCCCGGCCGGGTCGGTCAGCGTGAACGACGTGATCGCGCCGACGGCGCACCCGGCGACGCCGTTCGGCGGCCGCGGGGCGAGCGGGTGGGGCGTGACCCAGGGGGCCGAGGGGCTGCTGGCGATGACCGCCCCGCAGGTCGTGACCGTCCGCCGCTTCCGCTACCGCCCGCACGTCGATGACGCGGTGTCGCCCGACCCCGCGACGTTCGACATCTTGCAAGGGTTGCTGCGCGCGACCCACGCCCCCGGCGTGCGGGCGTGGGTCGGCGGCGTGCGGCAGATGTTGCGGGGGATGCGGCGGAAGAAGTAGTGGAGGTTGTGAGAGTAGAGAGTGTGAGAGTGGAGGGTGGAGAGTCCAGTCCGAACTCTCACACTCTCTACTCTCACACCCTCACACCTTCTACGTCCCCTCGCCCGCCTCGGCCGCAATCGCGCGGTACATCTCGATCGCCTTCTTGAACGTCTTCTCGGCCTCGGCGCGCTCCTCGGCCTCGATGCCGGGGCCGCGGACCTTCCACAACTGCTCGATCACCCCGACGCACCACTTCGCGCTCGCCCGGCTCGCCCGGATCGGCTTGCCGCCGACCAGCACCGGCACCGCGTTCGTGTGCAGCTGGGGGAACTGCCGCAGCGCCACCCAACTGCTCCGGTCGATGGCCACGTCGAAGGTCAGGTCGTGCGGCCGGTCGTTTGCGGGGACTTCCTTCGTCGCCGCCACCCGGCCGTTCACGATCAGTTCCACCTTGCGCGTCGGGCCGGTCGGCAGGGTGCCGCCTTTCGCCGTGCCGAGCGCCGGGTCGGCCGCGAACGCCACCTTCGCCTCACCTTCGCGGTCCCGGCCGCGTCGAGCTTCACGTCGCCGAACCCGGGGGCGACGCCGTTGACGTGGAAGTCGAGGGCGTGGGCGTAGCCGTCGGATCGGCCCGGTAGACCTGCCTCTGGAAGAAGAAGTCCGGGGCGAGGCGCTTGGCCTGCGGCGGGTAGACGTGCCCGGCCGCGTCGGTGAACGTGAACCGCCCGACGGTCGGCGTGCCGTCCGCGTCCACCACCTTGAGCTTCACCGCGACGGCCGGCTTCACGTCGGACAGCACCGGCACTTCGCCGCGGAACCCGAGGTCTTGGTTCCCCTGGCCGAGGTCGAACCCGACCGTCGCCTCGCGCTTCCCGGCCTGGGTGCTGTAGATCAAGGCGATGGCGTACTCGACCTTCAACCCGCTCAGGTCGGCGGTCGGCTCGCGGTCGCCGCGGCCGCTGAACACCGCCCCGCCCTGCGGGCTGACGACCTTCAACGACTTCTTGACCGTGCTCTCGTTCACCACCTTGACGAGAACGGGGACGTACCCGGCCTGCTGGAGCGTGGCGTCGCCCGGCCCGCGGGCGACTTTGACGCGGGCTTCGGGGTTGATGCTCACGACGAACAGCACGCGCGGGTCGAGCACCGCCTGCACCGCCGTCGCGTCGGCGGCATCGACGGCGGCCTGGAGCGCCTTGGCGGTGGCGGGGGCGAGGGGGGTGCCGAGGAGGGCGAGGGCCTTCGTCACCCGGTCGGCGTTGGCGGCGACCGGCTGGCCTTCGACGCCCGCGACGACCGGCGGCGGGTCGGCGGTGCGGGCCGGGCCGGTGAGGGCGAGGGCGAGACGGCGGCCGGGCATGGCGGGTTTCAGGGGGATGGGGGAAGAACCTAACCCCCCGGCCCCCTCCCCTAAGAGGGAAGGGGGAGCAAGAGAAATCCGTCGGGCCGTAGGCCCGGCGTCAGACTCCCCCTTCCTTCTTAGGGAAGGGGGTTGGGGGGTTAGGTTCTTGTAAACCCGTCCGGCGGGCAGTGCCACGAATTTCCGCACCTTTCGGGCGGTTGCTATAATCCACCTATCAAAAGTCGCGCCCCGGACCGAGCCTGCCGACCCATGAAGATCGTCAAGTACCCGCACCCCGCCCTCCGCACCCACGCCCGGCCCGTGGCCGCCATCGACAAGGACGTGCAGCTCGCCGCCGGGCGGATGCTCGAACTCATGTACAAGAGCGAGGGCCTCGGCCTCGCCGCCCCGCAGGTGGCGCTCGAGTACCAACTCCTCGTGATGAACTTCGAGGGCGACGCGGAGCGGAAGGAGGCCGAGTACGTGGCGATCAACCCGGTGATCGTCGAGAGCAAGGGGGCGCTCAACGACCGCGAGGGGTGCCTGAGCTTCCCGGGGCTGTACCAGAACGTCCGCCGGGCGAAGACGGTGAGGGTGCAGGCGTACAACCTCAAGGGCGAGCTGTACGAGATGACCTGCTCCGACCTCCCGGCCCGCGTCTGGCAGCACGAGATCGACCACCTGAACGGGACGCTCTTCATCGACAAGATGGGGCCGCTCGGGAAGCTCGGGAGCAAGCGCGACCTGGAGAAGTTCGTCGCCGACTTCGAGAAGGACAAGAAGAAGGGCGTGTACCCGGCGGATTTGGACCCGAAGATGTAAGAGGAAATCGGAACGCGGACGACGCGGGATGAAACCCCGCGGATCAACGCAGGATGGGGACAAGATTTCATTCCGATCCCGGTTTTGATCCGCGGGCTTTGATCCTGCGTCATCCGCGTTCCGATTTGAGCCTGAGACGCCCACCAATGCGAATCGTGATGATGGGAACCGGCACGTTCGCCGAGCCGACGTTCGAGGCGCTGCTGTCGAACTTCCGTGACGACGTGGTCGGGCTGGTGACACAGCCGGCGCGCGACGGCGGGAACGCGCGTGGCTCGACCCGGCAGACCGGCAAGGGCATGGCCGCCATCGCCCGGGCCGCCGGGGTGGCCGTCGTGCAGCCGGAGAGCATCAATGCGCCCGACGGCCTCGCCCAACTCCGCGACCTGCGGCCGGACCTGATGGTCGTCGCCGCCTACGGCCAGATTCTGTCGAAGGACGTACTTTCGACACCCGCGGTCGGCACGATCAACGTCCACGCCTCGCTGCTGCCGAAGTACCGCGGGGCCGCCCCCGTCGCCTACGCGATCCTCGGCGGCGAGGCGCGGACCGGCGTGACGATCATCAAGGTGACGCCCGGCCTCGACAGCGGCGACATGATCCTGCAAGCCGCCCTCGACATCCTCCCCGACGACACGACCGGCACGCTCGAAGCCCGCCTCGCGGGGCTGGGCGCGACGCTGGCGGTGGAGGCGGTGCAGAAGTACCGCGCCGGCGGGCCGGTCGAAGGCGCGAAGCAAGACCCGGCGCTCGTGACAAAAGCCCCGAAGATCAAGAAAGAGTTCGGCCTGATCGACTGGACGAAGCCGGCCGACGCGATTTGCCGCCACGTCCGCGCGATGCAACCGTGGCCGACCGCGTATACCTTCCTGCACCGGCCGGGCAAGGAGCCGATGCGGGTGATCATTACTAACGCACACCCAGCCCACAGCATGACACTGGAAGATACGCTACCGGGAACCCCATTCGTGTTTGATGTCGAGCGAGACTCGATCTATGTCAAAGCGGACGGGCGGCTAATGGTTGCCGTGGAAGGACTCCAGCCGGCCGGTAAGAAGCCGATGACGGCGGCAGGCTTTCTCCGCGGGTACGACATCACGAACGACATGCGCTTCGGGCCGGAATCGCTCTCATGACGATCACCGCCCGGCAAGTCGCGGCCGACGTCCTCGCCCGCTCCCACGCCCGCGCCGGGTTCGCGGCCGAACTCATCGACGACGAACTCCGGCGCGTCTCGCTCTCCGGCCAGGACCGGCGGTTCGTCACGCAACTGGTGTTCGGCGTGATGCGCCGCCGCGGGACGCTCGACGCCCTCCTCCACCCCTTCATCCGCACCCCGCTCCACGCCGTCCAAGATCGCGTCTGGGACGTGCTGCACCTCGGGGCGTTCCAACTCGCGTTTCTCACCAGCGTCCCGAAGCACGCGGCGGTTCACGAGTCGGTCGAACTCGCCACGCACGTCGGCAGCGCGCAGGCGAAGGGGTTCGTCAACGGCGTCCTGCGCCGCGTCGCGGAACTGGTGACGGACGAGTTCGTGGACCTGCCCGGGGCCGACCGGCTGCCGTTCGAGCAGCCCCAAAGCCCCGGGATAGCGATCCCTGGGCTTGCGCCCCCTCGTGCCCGCTACCGCCAACTCACGAAGGCGGTGTTCCCCGACTTCGCCGCCGACCCGGTCGAACACTTCGCCGCCGCATTCTCGTGGCCGGCGTGGCTGGCCGAGCGCTGGCTCGACCGCCACGGCCCGGAGGAGTGCGCCCGCCTCGGGTTCTGGTTCAACGGCCCGCCGCCGCTCTGGGTCCGGACCAACAAACTGCACACCGACCGCGAAACCTACCGCCTCCGCCTCGCCGCCGGGCTGATCGACGCCGCCCCCGGCCCGCACCCGCAGTCGCTGCGCTTCGCCAACCACCACGCCGTCCGCGACCTGCCCGGCTACGCCGAGGGCGACTTCGCGGTGCAGGATCATTCGTCGATGCTCGTCGCGGCGGCGCTCGCCCCGCGGCCGGGCATGCGCGTCCTCGATCTGTGCGCCGCCCCCGGCGGGAAGACGACGCACCTCGCCGAACTGATGAACGGCCGCGGCACGGTCGTCGCCTGCGACATCGAGCAGGCGCGGCTCGACACGGTGACGGCGCTGTGTCAACGGCTCGGCATCGGGTGCGTCGAGACGGTGTTGTTGAAGGAACACGACGACCCGCCGCCCGGCCCGTTCGACGCCGCGTTGGTGGACGTGCCGTGCAGCAACACGGGCGTCATGGGCCGCCGCCCCGAGGTCCGCTGGCGGCTGAAGCCGACCGAGTTCGAGTACCTGGTCCGCCTGCAAACGAAGCTGCTCTTCCAGGCCATCGACCGCGTGAGGCCGGGCGGCGCGATCGTGTATTCGACGTGCAGCATCGAGCCGGACGAGAACGAGGGCGTGGTCGAAGCCGTCCGCCGCGGGCTGCGGGGGCTGGTCGTCGAGGCCGAGCACCACGCCGTCCCCGGCCGCCCCGCCGACGGCGGGTACTGGTGCCGCCTGCGCAAGCCCGGCTGACTCGCCTCCCGGCACGAATCCCGAGCGGGTACGATCAACGCATTCGGCCCGCGAACCGGAGACGACGATGGGAACGACCGCGCCATCGCCGATCATTACCCCGGACGACCTGCTCCGGATGCGCGACGGCGAGCGACACCTGGAACTGATTCGCGGGCAGGTCCGTGAACGAGCGAAGGGCGTCCGGGCCGCGCTCGTCTCGGGCGAATTCCAAAGCATCCTCCATTCCTACACCGACCCCCGCGGGGATTGGCAATTCGGGTGGACACTCGGCTATCACTGCTTCCCCGGCGAGCCGAACACCGTCCGGCGGGCGAGTGTCACGGTCATCAAGGCCGGGCGACTGAGCCGTGAAAAGTACGCAGCAAACGACCCGTTCTCTGACATCGTGCCCGATGTGGTTATCGAGGTCGTCGGGTTCGAGGATAAAGCTCGGGATCTCGAAGAAAGTCTCGGGGCGTGGCTGGCCGCCGGCGTGAAACTCCTGTGGGAAGTGTACCCGACGACCCACACGGTCCGCGTCCACCAGGCGGACGGCACGATCACCTTCCTCAAGGCTGCCGACACCCTCACCGCCCCCGACGTGCTGCCCGGCTTCGCGTGCCCGGTCGCCGACCTGTTCCGACTGCCCGGCGACCCCGCCCCGGCCGGGTGACGGCCCGTACAATGGCGGCTTCCGAATCGGCCCCGTGTCAACAACGGACCCCCCGAGCATGGCGACGAAAAAGGTCTACATCGAAACCGTCGGCTGCCAGATGAACGTCCTCGACAGCGAGCTCGTCGTCGGGGCGCTGCGGCGCGACGGGTACGAAATCACCGACACGACGGCCGACGCCGACGTGCTCCTGTTCAACACCTGCTCGGTCCGCGAGCACGCCGAAGAAAAAGTTTACTCCGCCCTCGGCCGGGTCGGGCCGCTCAAACGGGCGCGGCCCGAGACTGTCGTCGGCGTCCTCGGGTGCATGGCCCAAAAAGACCAGGAGCTGATCCGCAAGCGCGCCCCGTTCGTGGACCTGGTCGTCGGCACCGGGCAGCTCGCCCGCGTCCCGGAACTCGTCGAGGCGGTGCGGCGGACGCGGCAGCCGCAGTACGCCCTGAGCCTCGGCCGGACCGACGCCGGGCGGCACGAGGTCGAAGCCAGCTTCGTCAGCTTCGACCCGGCCCGCGACGCGACCATGCGGCCGACCCCGTTCCAGGCGTTCGTCCGCGTCCAGATCGGCTGCGACAAGTTCTGCACCTACTGCGTCGTGCCCACCACCCGCGGGCCGGAGCAGAGCCGCCCGCCCGAACACATCTTGGCCGAAGTGCGGCAACTCGTCGATCAAGGCTGCAAAGAAGTCACGCTGATCGGGCAGACGGTGAACAGCTACGAGTTCGCCCACGGCGACGGCCGCCGCACCCCGCTCAGCGCCCTGCTCGCGGCGATGCACGACGTGCCCGGCCTCGACCGCATCAAGTTCGTCACCAACTTCCCGAAGGACATGACCGACGACCTGCTCGCCGCCGTCCGCGACCTGCCGAAGGTGATGAAGTACCTGCACGTCCCGGCCCAGAGCGGTTGCGACGACGTACTCAAGCGCATGAAGCGCCTCTACACCGCCGGCGAGTACGTCGAGACGCTCGCCCGGTGCCGCGAACTCGTGCCCGGCGTCGCCGTCAGCTCCGACTTTATCGTCGGGTTCTGCGGGGAAACCGAGGCGAGTTTCGAGAAGACGATGGACCTGGTGCGGGCGGCGCGGTTCAAGAACAGCTTCATCTACAAGTACAGCGAGCGGCCCGGGACGAAGGCGGCCGAGCGCTACCCGGACGACGTGCCCGACGGCGTGAAGAAGCGGCGGAACAACGACCTGCTGCTCGTCCAGAACGCGAACAGCCTGGCCGACCACCGGGCGCAGATCGGCACGACGGTCGAGGTACTGGTGGAGGGGCCGAGCAAGCGCGAGCTGGGGAAGCAGACCCACGGACCGCAGGCCGCGGGCTTCGGGGTGATGCAGCTGACCGGGCGGGCGATGACCGACCACATCGTCGTCTTCGACGGCACCGCCCGGCTGACCGGCCGCACGATACGGGTGCGGGTCGAGGACGCGAGTTCGTTCACGCTCTACGGCCGGGTGCCGACCGGCGAACACGTCGGCGGCGCGGCGGCGGTCGCGGTGATCCCGGACGCCGACGAAGCGCCTGCGTACCCGTCCCCGCTCGACTTCGGGCCGCCGTCGGAAGCCACGTTGCCGGGGAAGCGCATCGGGCTGCCGGTGGTGTGAGCGCACCCGAGCCAACAACGCGCACCCTCTGGCTCCCCTCTCCCTTTGAGGGAGAGGGGTTGGGGGTGAGGGGAAGGCGCTACCCTCACCGGTGCGCTCGCCGTGATACGTGAGGCGCTTCCCCT
>Ga0105048_10014520_pt1 | contig 12263 bp, 7 predicted proteins | sample MAT05_FD_78382 | JGI IMG/M metagenome (GOLD analysis project Ga0105048, IMG submission 78382) | Freshwater microbial communities from Lake Fryxell liftoff mats and glacier meltwater in Antarctica - MAT-05 | ecosystem: Environmental > Aquatic > Freshwater > Ice > Liftoff microbial mat | place... | reverse complement strand
GCTCGCTCAGCTTGCGGGCGCGGTCGGTGACGGCGCGGAGATCGCGCCCGTGCACGTATTCGTAGGCGATGTAATGCGCGCCGGAGACGGCGCCGACGTCGACCACCTTGGCGATCCCCGGGTGGTCGAGCAGGCGGCTGAGGCTCGCCTCCTGGTGGAGCATCTCGATCACGTCGCGGTCCAGCGCGGCGCTGGGCGAGAGCCGCTTCAACGCGACCGCGCGGCCATCCCGCGTGAAGGCGCGGAACACCTCGCCCAGGGACCCCACGCCGATCCGTTCGGCGAGCTCGTAGGGGCCGAAAGCTTGAAGATGCGCCACGAGAAGCCCTTTTAACCTCTCGGTAGGTCATCGGACAAGATTGGTCGTCACGTCCGCTTCGCGGGGTGCCGTCGTCGCTCTGGAGGAACGGAAGAGACGGCGCCTCGCTCAGTTGCTCCCGTCGCCGCCGGGCGTCGCTTCCTCGGGCACGGCGGCGTGCTTGAAGTAGCGGATCCGCTTCTGCTGAAGCGGGTACCAGGTATCGAACGGGACGATCGGCGTGTCCTCGAAGACCCGCTTCGCCCCCGGAGCCTCGGCGCGGACGAGGCGCACCGCCCCCGCGCCCGAGGGCGGCCGCACCGCCGCGCCGCCGAGATCGGTGTCGCCGCCGAGCGCCAGGGCGAGCGGCTGCGCGAGGAGGATCCGCGTCGAGCAGCCGAGCTTCTTCAGGAGCGCGTCGAGCGTCTTCGCGCCCTCCGCCGAGCCATGCGTCGCCGGAGGGGCCGCCGCCGCCGCCGAGCCAGACGGAGCTGGCGCAGGCGCGACGACCGCCGCCGAAGCGCCTTCGATCTCCGCGTAGACCAGCATGCCGTCTTCATCGTTGACGCCGACCGCCGCCGAGGCGCTCGCCGCCGCCGCGGGCCCCGAGGCGAGGCGCACCGCGTCGGCCACGGGCGGCGCCGCGGCGATCGAGAACGCGCCCGCCGAGTGCCAGAGCGAGAGCGCCTCCGCGCCGGACCTCGCCTCGCCCGCGTCGAGCACCGCCACCGTCTTGCCCTGCCCCTTCGCTCCGGCCGCCACGGTGATCGTCCGCGGATCGATCTTGAGCACCCGCACCTTCTCGGTGGGCGCGGAGGCCACGGGACGCACCTCGGCCAGCGCCAGCGCGTAGGGGAAGCCGTGTTGCGGGAGGCCCTTGAGGCGCCACTCGCCTTCGCCCGCGAGTGGCGGCTGCAGCACCGGCGTGATCGCCGGCCCCGGGAGCACGTGGCGCAGCGTCATGTAAAAATAATCGCGCGACTCGCGCTTAATGTAGCGAGGGAAATTCATCAGCCCCATCCCGCGGATCAGGCGGCGGGTGCGGAACTTCCAGCCCTCGATCCCTGGCACCTCGCCCTCGTGCTCCCAGTCGTTCTGCGTCGGCCGGCCGAGCGGATCCATCTCGTCCGCGGGGGCGACTTTGTAGAACTCGAGCCCGCTGTGGCCCGCGTTCATGTCGAGCGCGAGGCCGTAGGAGCAGCGGGCCTGGATCATCGCCTGCGCCAGCGCGTCGGGCGAGATGTCGGCGCCGTAGAAGTAGGCGATGAAGTGCTCTTTCGTGTGGCAGATCCCGGTGCGGACCGTGTGCGTCTTGTCGGCCCAGCCCGGCGGCGTCCCGCCCCACCAGGTGCGGTTGTAGGGGTTGAACTTCTCGTCGAGCACCATGACCGTCATGTTCTGGCGGTACGAGAGGATCGACTCGGGGATGCTCGTATCGGCAGGCCACGTACCGAAGCCCGTCGTCCCGTCGCGCAGCACCGCGACCGTCGCCGCGTAGGGCTTCGGCGGCAGGTAGACCACGCCATCGGCCATCATCCCGAACTCGCCGTGCAGCGCCTGGAAGCCGGCGTTCGACGCGGCGACGACGCGCTTCAACACCTCGGGCGTGCGCGGGATGATCCCCGGCCCCGCCTCGCCGGTCGCGCCCTTCGGCTCGACGGTGCCCGCCATCATGTGCAGCTCCACCTGGCGCGGATCCCAGAGCGCGATGTACACGCGCGTCGCCTTGCGGGTGCGATCCGAGCGGATGTACGTCGTCAGGAACGCCGCGGGGAGGCCCTCGTTCTTGCGCACGAACGGATCCTTGTCCTGGGGGTTCCACTGCCCCTCGCTCGAGAGCGCCGGGATCACCCACGGCTCGAGCGGCGGCGGCGGCCAGCCGATCTCGGGATCGACCGGCATCGCGCGCGACGGGGGATCGAGCTCGGTCTGCCCGAGATCCTTGGCGATGTCCGCCTCGCCGGTGTCGCCCGTGACCTGCTCCTTGTTGCGCATCACGAAATCGAGCGCGGTGAATGCCACGGCCTTCACCGTCTGCATCCGATCGTCGCCGATCCACGTCACCGAGCGCACGCGATCGACCGACCACTGCACCAGCGTGCTCGGCTTGGCCATCTCCGCGTTCTCGGCGCGCAGCCACGGCGGCGTCACCGCTCCATCGAGCTTCGCCAGCGGCAACGTCGCGACCTTGCCCGCGGCGCGGATCACCAGATCCTCGCCCGCGAACGACACCGACACCGAAGGCGCCGACCCCTTGCCCGCCGCCTCGCCCTCGGGGAGGACGACGGCGAACGTGCGCCGATCGAGCCCGCGGAGCTGCCCGACCTGCTGGAGGTTGGTGATCGCGTTCTGCGCCCGCTCGAGGCGCGTCCAGTCGCTCGGGGCGGCGCGACCGCCGAGATCGATGAGGTGCACCGTCGGCGTGCCCTCGGCCAGCGCGGGGCGCGCGATGTAGGCGACGCGCCCGTTGGCGACGAGGGGCCGCGACTCGTCGGCGCTGCTCGTCTCGGTGGGGTTGTAGGCGTCGCCGACGGAGAGCAGCACGCCCTCGGGCGAGAGGCTCGCCTCGACGAGGAAGAGATCGCTGGGCTCGCCGGGCGCAGGCGCGGCCCGCACCATCGCCCGCGTCGTGCCCAAAGCCACGGGCGGATCGATCCAGATCACGTCGTCGGCCACGGCGACGATCCCCCGCTCCTTGAGCGCGTGGGTGAGCGCGGCGGCGCGCCCGCCCGAAGGATTGTCGCGATGGGGCACGACGATCGCCAGCGCCCCCGCGCCGGCGACGATGAAGGCAACATGGCGGGCGCGGCCCGAGAACCGAAGACGCATCGCGGTGAAACGCTCGAAAAAAGAGCCGTCAGCCGGCCCGGACGCCGAGAAGTGGAGGCGTGCTCCCCCTCGTTGCTCCGGGCGTTATCATCGAACAGCGACCGCGCCTAGCGGGCAGCACCTGGCACCGCGCTTGCCTGGCCGCTGCCCCCTGCGCGACCGCACGAGCTTTCCCCGCGCGAAAGCTCTCTCCGGTAGCCTCGCTCCAATGACCGCGCTGTCATGCGCCTCCCGAAAACAAGGAACCTTACCCATGAACCTTCGCTTTGGTCCCCTCGCCCTGGGCGGCGTCGCCGCGCTCACCGCCGCCCTCCTCGCCTCGAACGACGCCCGCGCCTGCGGCGGCTGCTTTCACCCCGAAGACCAGCCCCAGACCGAGACCACGGTGGTCACCGGCCACCGCATGGCCCTCTCGATCTCCACGACGCAGACGGTGCTGTGGGATCAGGTCCAGTACTCCGGCTCGCCCTCGGAGTTCGCCTGGGTCCTCCCCGTCAAGCCCGGCGCGCGGATCGAGGTCGCCAACAACGCCTGGTTCGAGGCCCTCGACGCCGCCACCTCGACCCGCGTCGTCCCCCCGCAGCTCAACTGCCTGCAGCAAAGCTTCGGCGGCGACGAAGGCGGCAGCGGCTGCGGCTGCAGCTCGCTCTCGGCCGCCAGCTTCGACAGCGCCAGCGGGGGCAGCGGCGAACCCAACATCGCGCCGACCCCGCCCCCGGTCACCGTCGTCTACCAGGGCTCCGTCGGCCCGTACGACACCGTCACCCTCCACGCCAACGTCCCGGGCTCGCTCACGACCTGGCTCAGCAAGAACGGCTTCGCCGTCGACACGACGATCAAGCCGATCATCGACGCCTACACCAACGACGGGTTCGACTTCATCGCCCTCCGCCTCCAGCCCGATCAAGGCATCCAGCAGATGCGCCCGGTCCGCGTCGTCTCGCCCGGCGCCGTCCCGGTCCTCCCGCTGCGCATGGTCGCGGCGGGCACCGGGGCCAACGTCGCCCTCACCCTCTTCGTGATCGGCGAAGGCCGCTGGGAGACCAAGAACTTCCCCAACGCCGTCGTCGATCCCAAGACGCTCTCCTGGGACTTCACCACCGCCGACTCGAACTACGCCGAGCTCCGCCAGGACCACTTCACCAAGAACGACGGCCGGAGGTGGCTCAACACCTACGCCTTGCCCGGCTCGCTGCTCACGAACGTCGCCAACCCGACCAACCCGGGCGCGGTCGTGCAGTACACGACGGCCGCCTCCGACCCCGGCGGCTCCACCTCCAACGCGACCACGATCGCCGAGCTCTATATCCGGCAGGGCCTCTCCGAGGGGATAAAGGCCGACGGCTCCTGCCTCAACGCGTTCCCCGCGTACGCCAACAGCCAGGATCTCGTCGTCGACGTCTGCCCGAACAGCGGCGACGGCAGCGGCGGGGGCGGCGCAGGCGGCAGCGGCGCAGGCGGCGGGGCTCCGGCCTGCGGCTCCGCGAAGCCGGGCGAGACCGACGCGCGCAACCTCGCCTGCGGCTCTCTCGACGACGTCGCGGTCGCCCTCACCGGCATGCACCCGAGCGACGTCTGGCTCACGCGCCTCGAGGCGAACCTCCCCCGCGCCGCCCTCACGGCCGATCTCGAGCTCCAGGCCACCGCGGTCCAGGACGCCGTCGAAAACTGGCTCACGGCCTCGGAGCTGGTCAACCCGCCGTGCACCCTCGCGGCCGTACCGGTCGCGCCGCCCCCCCGCGGCGGCGGCGACGCCCAGGGCCCGCGCCGTCGCCGTGGCCTCGGCAACTTCGCCGCGCTCGCCACGGGGCTCGCCGCGCTCGGCGCCATGCTCGGCCGCCGCAAGACCCGCCGCCCCCGCCTCGCCTGACCTCGCCGGATCCGCCGCGAGCCTCGTTCAAGCCCCCGCCACCTCTCCAATTTCCGCCGCGAGCCTCGGTCAGGCTCCGCCACCTCCCCGATTTCCGCCGCGAGCCCGCGCCGGCCCGGAGCCGTTACCCCGATCTCCGCCGCGAGCCTCGCAACGGAGATCCGGGGACACGCGCCTCCGCGTGAGACCCCTCGCGGCGGAAAATCCGCACCCGATCCGCGCCGCGTCCCCCGTGCGGCGGAAAACCCGCACCCGATCCGCGCCGCCTCCGGGTCGCGGCGCCGGATCGGTTACCCGTCCAGCCGCCGCGAGCCCTCGCTCAGCCGCCGACGTCGTCGGCGTCGTCGCTCACGTCGCGCGCGGCGTCGATCGGGGCATCTCCGGGAGCGTCATCGACCGTCGCATCGAGATCCGCGTCGCCCTCCGCGTCCGCGGCATCCGGATCCGCGTCGCTCCCCGCGTCCACCGGGATCTTCCCCGCGTCGCAGCTCACCGACAACGGCGCCGCGCAGGCCGAGCCGCACGAGGCGCACACGCACGCGAGCACGTCGAGGTACGCGTCGCGCCCCGGGTCCGTGGCCAGCGCGTCGGCGATGCACTGCGCGTCGGCGTCGCAGGCCGCGAGGGCGACGAGGAGCGCCGCGCCGCCGTCAGCTTTCTGGAACGTCGTCACCGGCCCGGCGCAGGCGACCCCGCTCACCTCGTGGAAGCAGTCCGCGCAGGGCGAGCCGAGCGTGAAGGCCGCCGCCGCGCAGGCGCAGACGCTGGCGGGCCCGGGGCCCGCGCTCGTCGACTCCGCGCTCGATCCCCCCGCGCCGCCTGCGCCGCCTGGGCCGACGCTGCTCGCGCCGGTCGAGGGCTCCGGCGGGGCCGGAGGCCGGGTGTCGACGCCGCACGCGAACGGCATTAGGAACGCCGACGCCAGCCCGATCGCCGCGGCGATCCCCACCTGACCGAGGGTGGATGGGGCAGCGCGCTTCACCCGATTCAGGCTACCACGATCCCATCAGGAGCAGCGAAACCGCGATGACCAAGCAGGGCACGAGCGAGTCGACGGGGAAGGCCGATTGGGGCGGCGGCATCGACGTCGATCCCGCCACGAGGGCGCGGATCACCGAGCTCGCCGAGCGCGTCGAGCGCCACCGAGCCGCGTACTACAAAGGCCACCCCGAGATCTCCGACGCCGCCTTCGACGCGCTCGAGGACGAGCTCCGCGAGCTCGATCCCACGCACATGGTCCTCGCCAAGGTCGGCTCCGCCGAGCTCGTGAGCGAGTGGCAGAAGGCCCGCCACGAGATCCCGATGGGCTCGCTCAACAAGGCTGTCTCCGAGGACGAGCTCCGCGCCTGGCTCACCCGCTGCGACGAGCTCCTCGCCGAGGACGCGCACGCGACGATCGGCTCCGACATCTTCGTCGCCGAGAAGCTCGACGGGATCTCGATCGAGGTCATCTACCGCGACGGCAAGCTCGTCGACGCCATCACCCGCGGCGACGGCGACTGGGGCGAGCAGATCACCGCCAACGTGGCCCGCATGAAGGGCGTCCCCGCCAAGATCAAGGATCGCCACTCGATGTCGGTCCGCGGCGAGATCATCCTCCGCATCACCGATCTCAAGAAGCATTTCCCCGGCGTCAACAGCCCGCGCAACATGGCCGCCGGCGCCTCGAAGCGCTTCGACGGCAGCGGCGCCGAGCACTGCACGGTGCTCTTCTACGACGTCGCCGATCACCTCAATTTCCCCACGGAGGTCGAGAAATTCGCCTTCCTCCGCACCCTCGGCTTCGCCACCCCGCGCACTGCCCACGGGACCCTCGACGACGCGATCGCCCTCTACCGGCGCTACGCCTCCGACATCCGCGCCTCGCTCGACTACGAGATCGACGGGCTCGTCATCTACGCCAACTCCCTCCACGCGCAGGCCTTGCTCGGCGAGGTCAACCACCGCCCGCGCGGCGCCGTAGCCTTCAAGTTCGCCTCGCCCGCCAAGATCACCACGGTGCTCGAGATCCGCTGGGACACCGGCGCCAGCGGCCGCGTCACCCCGGTCGCCATCGTCGCCCCGGTCGAGCTCGCGGGCGCCATGGTCCAGCGCGCCTCGCTCCACAACGCCGCCAACGTCCGCGCCCTTGGGATCAGCGTCGGCGACGAGGCCCTGGTCTCGCGCCGCAACGACGTCATCCCCTACGTCGAAGAGGTGGTCGAGCGCCGCGGCACGCCCGCCGATCCGCCGATCCGCTGCCCGGTCTGCGACGCCACGCTCTCGATCGAGGGCGAGTACCTCGTCTGCCGCAACAACTCCTGCCGCGCGATCATCGAGGGCCGGCTCCAGAACTGGATCGCGGCCATCGGCGCGCTCGAGTGGGGCGACAAGCTGATCGAGCAGCTCGTCGCCGCCAAGCTCGTGAACGAGCCGGCCGACCTCTACAAGCTCACCGTCAAAGACATCGCCTCGCTCGATCGCCGCGGCGAAAAGAGCGCGACCAAATGCCTGGAGCAGCTCAGCTCGCGCCTCCCCCTCACGCTCCCGGTCTTCATCGCGGCTCTCGGCATGGATAGCTTCGCCCTCCAGACCGCCAAGCTCCTCGTCGCCGCCGGCTTCAACACCATCGAGAAGATGCTCGCGGCCCGCGAGGAGCAGCTCGCCGGCATCTCCGGGCTCGGCCCGCTCAAGGCCGCGAGCATCGTCCGGGGCCTGAAGGCCCGCGAAGAAGAGATCCAGCGCCTCCTCGCCGCGGGCATCGTCCCCGTCACCCCGCGCGAAGGCGGCGTCCTCGCCGGGCTGAGCTTCTGCTTCACCGGGTCGAGCACGCTCTCGCGCCCCGAGCTGACGCGGCTCGTCGAATCCAAGGGCGGCCGGGTCCTCGCCGCCGTCACCAAAGAGCTTCAGTACCTGGTGATCGCCGACCCAGCCTCGACGTCGAGCAAGGCCGTCAAGGCGCGCAAGCTCGGCACCAAGCTGATCACCGAGGAAGAGCTGATGACGATGATCGCCGAGCGCGAGGCCACCCTGACCGAGACCGAGGCCCCGGCTCCGGCCGCGCTCACGTCCCCTTGACCGCGTAGCTCCGAACCGCCCCGCACACCGCGTTCTTCAGGCCCGCCCCGCGGGCCAAACGCTCCCAGACAACGCACATGTCCTTGGCTGACGCCGTCGTATGCCCCGGTGAGCCGGTGACGTAGGCGTTGAGGAGGTGCTGCGGCGAGAGGTGCGCCCTCGATGACGATTGCAACGGCCGCACCAGCACGTTGAGCGCCAGCCGGATCGCGAGCTTACGATTGCCGCAGATCTCTTCGGCCGAGTGCCCTTCCCAGTTGGGCCCGCGGAGGATCTGGAACAAAGAGATGCTCCGCCCCGTATCCCCACGTCGCGTGCAGGTGTCGACCGAGGACAGGAATCCGCTCTCGTGGTGGGCGATCGCCACCAGCATCATCCCCAGCGCCACGTCGGCCCCGCCGCCTTTGAAGATCTCCGCCTGACGGGCGCTCGCAGCCTCGCTGATATCCTGCGCTATCGACGTGAGCCGAGGCGTCTCGTTGGAGGTTGAGCCCTTCACCACCGAGAGCATGGCGGCGAGGACGACCGAGGAGAGATCCGGCATCGGGGAAAGAGCCTGACCCCGCTCGCCCGCGCCGTCAAAACCCAACGCCACCACTGGATAACGCCTTTCTCACTGGATCCGGATCTCGGCCCCTTATGCCGCGACAGGGACGCTCGTCACCATCTCCCTACCTCCACGCGCGTGGTGTAGGGTCCGCGCCATGCGACGCCTCTTCCTCGCCGTGCTCTTCCCGGCCTCTCTCGCCGCCTGCGGCGGGGAAGGCTCCCTCACACCTCCTCCTGCCCCGCCGCCCACGCCTCTTCCTCCGCCGCCCCCCGCGCTCGTCACCGCCGCCCCGGCGGCCGCGGGGATCCCGCTCGACGCCGCCGGCATCAACGCCGGGTGGATGGATGGCAAGACCAACGCCTGCCAGGATTTCTATCAGCTCGCCTGCGGCACCCTGATCGACGAGGGCCAGATCCCCGCCGATCGCACCAGCTGGGGCCCGGTCGGCGAGCTCCAGCTCAGGAACGAAGAGTTCCTCCGAGCGACGCTGGAGAAGGCCCAGAAGCAGCCCGGCGACGATCCGGCGATGAAGAAGATCGGCGCCTGGTACGGCGCCTGTATGAACGAGACGGCCCTCGAGAGCGCGGGCGTCCAAGCGCTGAAGCCCTTGCTCGACCTCATCGCCAAGGTGAAAGATCGGAAGAGCCTCTACGCCGCGGTGACGGCCCTCCACAAGCGCGCCATCTTCCCCTTCTTCGATGTCGGCTCCCAGCAGGATTTCAAGGACGCAACGCTGGTGATCGCCGCGCTCGATCAGAGCGGACTCGGCCTCCCCGGCCGGGATTACTACCTCGATGACGACGCCCGCACCAAGGATATCCGGACCTTCTATCAAGGCTACGTCGAGCGCCTCTTCGGCCTCGTCGGCGCCAAGCCCGACTACGCCAAGAAGGCCGCCGAAGACGTGCTCCGGATCGAGACCGCCCTCGCCAAGATCGCGCAGGACAAGGTCGAACGGCGCGATCCCTACAAGATCTACAACAAGATTGATCGCCGGGGCCTCGCCAAGGCCGCCAAGGGCTTTCCCTGGGACGAGTACTGGAAGGGCCTGGGCTTCCCCGAGGTCAAGGACGTGAGCGTCAACAGCGTGCCTTACTTCACCGCGCTCGACGCCCTGCTCCAGAAAGAGACGGCCGAGGCCTTCCGCCATTACCTCACCCGCGTCGTCGTCCACACCCAGGCCAGCCGCCTCTCCGCCGCCTTCGTCAACGAGCGGTTCGCGCTGAAGCACAAGCTCACTGGCCAGCAAGAGCAAGAGCCCCGCTGGCGCCGCTGCGTCGGATCCACCGACGCTGCCCTGGGCGAGCTCCTCGCGCAGCCGTACGTGGCCGCGAAGTTCGACGCCGAGAGCAAGCGCGAGGCGAAGGCCCTGGTGCAAGGGATCCGCGGCGCGATGAAGGTCGAGCTCGGCACGCTCTCGTGGATGGACGCGCCCACGCGCGTCGCCGCTGAGGACAAGCTGACCCGGATGAACGACAAGATCGGCTATCCCGATCGCTGGAGGACGTACGATTTCGACGTCAACCCTGCGAACTACACGGCCAACGCCCTCGCGTCCGACAGCTTCGAGCTTGCCCGCACCCTGAAGAAGGTCGGCAAGCCGGTGGACCGGCAAGAGTGGCAAATGACGCCCCCCACGGTCAACGCTTACTACGATCCTTCGCTGAACGAGATGGTCTTCCCCGCGGGCATCCTCCAGGCGCCCTTGTTCGACCGGCGCTTCCCTACCGCCGTCAACTACGGGGCCACCGGCGCCGTGATGGGCCACGAGCTCACCCACGGCTTCGACGACGAAGGCAGCCAGTTCGACGGCTCGGGGAACCTGCGCAACTGGTGGAGCGACGCGACCGGGAAGCTCTTCAAAGAGCAGACCAAGTGCGTCGTCGATCAGTACAGCTCGTACGAAGCCTTGCCCGGCGTCCACGTCAACGGCGAGCTCACCGCCGGCGAGAACATCGCCGACATCGGTGGGATCAAGCTCGCGTACACGGCTTATCGCAACGCCCGCAAGGACGCCAAGGATCCGGTGAGCTCCGGCGGCTACACCGAGGACCAGCTCTTCTTCCTCGCCTACGGCCAATCCTGGTGCACGAAAATCCGCCCCGAGGTCCTGGAGATGATGGCCAAGACCAACCCCCACTCTCCTCCCCGCTTGCGCGTCAACGGCGTGGTCGCCGACGTCCCCCAGTTCGCCGAGGCCTTCTCGTGCCAGCCAGGCACCCCGATGCGCCCCGCCAAGACCTGCTCGGTCTGGTGACCTGAGACAGATTTGGAGGCGAAGGAGGGGCCGCATCGGCTCCTCCTGCCCACGGCCGCTCGAGCGCTAGAAATTGTTTCCTCCGCTCGACGATTCTTGCTCTCCCACCCCCGACATCCTCGACCGAACGCCCAATACTCCCCCGCGAACACCGCACCGCGGCCCGAACGGGGAGGCAAAACATGGCGAATCTCGGCGAGCTCTACCCGCGAACCCGGCAGAGCTTCTGGTACGACAACATCCAGCGCGACCTTCTCACCTCGGGCACGCTCCAGCGCATGGTCGAGCAGGAGGGCCTGCGCGGCGTCACTTCGAACCCGACGATCTTCGAAAAAGCCGTGCTCGCCGGGCACGCTTACGACGGCGACATCGCCCGCCTCCTCCCCGATCACTCGACGGAGGACGTCGCGCTCGAGCTGATGATCGCCGACATCCGCGCCGCGGCGGACGTGCTCCGCCCGGTGTTCGATGCGAGCAATGGCTCCGACGGCTTTGTCAGCCTCGAAATGAGCCCTGCCCTCGCGCACGACCAGGCGGGCTCGATCGCCATGGCCCACCGCCTCTCCCGGGCGCTCGATCGCCCCAACGCGATGATCAAGATCGCGGGCACGCGCGAGGGGGTCGCCGCCGCCGAAGAGTGCCTGGCGGCGGGCCTCAACATCAACATTACCCTGCTGTTCTCGATCGCCGACTACGAGGCCGTCGCGAGCGCGTACCTGAACGCCCTCGAGCGCCGCGGCGAGGATCTCTCCAGGGGATCGGCCTCGGTCGCGAGCTTCTTCGTGAGCCGGATCGACACCAAGGTGGACAGGATGCTGCCCCCCCACTCCCCCTTCCGCGGCAAAGCGGGGATCGCCAACGCCAAGCTCGCGTATGCCCACTTCCGGTCCATCTTTTCAGGACCGCGCTGGGAAGCCCTGGCCGCGCGAGGCGCCCGCCTCCAGCGCCCCCTGTGGGCCAGCACGGGAACGAAGGATCCGAGCTACTCGAAGACCATGTACTTCGACGCGCTGATCGCGCCCGACGCGGTGATCACCATGCCCGGCGATCTGATCGAGGCCATCCGCGCCCTCCCCGATCACTCTTTCCAGAGCCGAATCGAAGAGCAGCTCCCCGCCGCCAGAGAGATCCTCGGTCGAATCCCCAACTTCGACATCCTCGTCGCCCAGCTCCAGGAAGAAGGCCTCGCCTCCTTTGCAGCTAGCTGGCAAGCGCTCCTCAACGCCATCGAAGCAAAACGCCCTCTCGCGCGCACCGGATAACCAACCCGTTAGCCGCGTCGAAGGAACAAAACGCAAAAAGCCCGCACAAGTGAATGTGCGGGCCTCGTGCGCGGGATCCGGCCTGCAAAGCAGGCGGGGTTCTTCCGTAGAAAATCCCGGCGGCGTCCTACTCTCCCACT
>Ga0105048_10014519_pt1 | contig 12263 bp, 9 predicted proteins | sample MAT05_FD_78382 | JGI IMG/M metagenome (GOLD analysis project Ga0105048, IMG submission 78382) | Freshwater microbial communities from Lake Fryxell liftoff mats and glacier meltwater in Antarctica - MAT-05 | ecosystem: Environmental > Aquatic > Freshwater > Ice > Liftoff microbial mat | place... | reverse complement strand
GCAACCGCCAAAAATTACGCGCCATGCGGGCGATGCCCTGACCGGCAATGGCCTGAGCTGGAGCCCTGATGGCCGCACGACCTACTGGTCTGACACACCCAACCACACCATCCACGCCTGGGATTTTGATGTGCAGGCCAACGCGCTCACCGCCCACCGCGTGTTCCAGCAGCTACCGCCAAAACCCGCAGATTGGCAGTGGGACGCGCGCCGCACCAACGGCCTGCCACCGTACTGCGGACGCCCTGACGGAGCGGCGGTAGATGTAGAGGGCAACTATTATGCAGCCATGTTTGAAGGCCAGCGCATCTGCAAATTTGCGCCCGACGGGAGTCTACTGGCCGAGATTGCGGTACCTGCCATGTGCCCCACCATGCCCTGCCTGGGTGGTGAAGACGGCAAGACGCTGTATGTCACAACGGCCAGCTATAGGCGCAGCGCTGCAGAGCTGGAGGCGTTTCCCCAGTCAGGCTGCGTGCTCTCTACGCGGGTGGATGTGCCAGGCCTGCCGGTAAACTTTTTCGCAGATTAAAGCGCGGTCTTAAGCGCAGGCTGGTGATGCGCTGACCGACCAGAGTCTATTCTTGCTCTGGCGCTTGCACCGTGCGGATGGTGTCGCGACCATGGCGGTCTTTGACACGGCCCAGCTCGGCGTCCAACAGGCGGATGAGTTTGTCGACGGAGTCGATAAAAGCGGTGGCCATCTTGTCGGCATCGGCGGTGACCGACACGGGCTGGCGACCGGCTACGCGGGCCTCTAGGCGGCAGCGTTTGTCATTGACACCAGACTTGCCGCCATCCAGATCGGTCAGAAAAACCTCCAGTCGGGTGATGCCTTCGCTCAACCGGGCCAGGCGTGTACGGGCTTCGTCCTGCACCCACTGGGCCAAGGACTCGCCGCCTTGAATATGGTCGTCGGTATTGACTTGTATTTGCATGTGGTTTCCTTTGCGGGTGTTGTGAAAAACGCAGAGGCCATAGTAGCCCCCTTTTGAAGACACTCTAGCAATCACCCCACACCTGGACCGTGTGATAACGCACAGTGCCTGGAATGCAGTATCAAAATTTTTGCGGTCTACGCATTCAAAAAATTCACGCCATGCTGTATGGGCCGCCGCTACCATGCAACACATGCAAGCTATTGACACCGCACTCAACACCCTGACTGACCGCATTCGCGCCGCTGCGACCGATGGCACTGCGCTGCGCCTGCGCGGTGGCGGCAGCAAAGACTTTTATGGCCACAGCAACACCCAGGGCGAACTGCTGGACACCCGTGGCTTAAACGGCATCTTGAGCTACGAACCCACTGAACTGGTGGTGACCGTGGGCGCCGGTACGCCGCTGGTCGAACTGGAAGCGGTGTTGGCCGAGCGGGGCCAATGCCTGGCCTTTGAGCCGCCGCACTTCGCCTGGTCCACCAGTACGGCCGCAGGTAATACTGCGACCGTGGGTGGCATGGTGGCCGCCGGCCTGAGTGGCCCAGCCCGGGCCAGTGCTGGCGCGGTGCGCGAATACGTGCTGGGTCTGCACATGGTCAACGGCCTGGGCGAGTCTCTTGTGTTTGGCGGCCAGGTCATGAAAAACGTGGCGGGATACGACGTGTCGCGCATGATGGTGGGCAGTATGGGCACATTGGGCCTGATCACCCAAGTGTCGCTCAAGGTGCTGCCAGTGGCTCCTGCCGAAGCCACCCTGGTATTTGCGCTGGACCAGGCTACCGCGCTGGAGTCCCTGCACCGCTGGGGCGGCCAGCCCCTGCCGCTGAACGCCAGTTGCTGGGTTCATGACGACACAGCTACCCCCGGAGGGCAAGACCTTTTGTTTGTGCGCCTGCGCGGTGCCATGGCCGCGGTAGAGGCCGCCTGTAACAAGATGCTGGCCGAGCAAACCGGCCAACGCATGGATTACTCGCAAGCCCAAGGCGACTGGACGCTGTGCCGCGACCAGCAACTGCCCTTCTTTAAGCGCCCGGCCGACCCCACACTTGCGCTGTGGCGCCTGAGCGTGGCGCAGACAGCGCCGGTGCTGGACGCGCTGCCCTGGCAGCAACTGGTGGAGTGGCACGGCGGCCTGCGCTGGCTGTGGGCGCCGCACGAGGCAGCAGAACAGCTACACACACTGGCACATACCCACGGCGGAAACGCTACTCTTTTCGTAGCGCCTCATACAGTTCCGACGGGGGCTAGAGGCCAATTTCTTATAAACGATCCGGTACAACTGGCCATCCAGCAGCGCCTCAAGCTAAGCCTGGACCCCAAGGGCATCTTCAACCCCCACCGCCTGTTCCCCAATTGGTAGGCCCGAGACCCACGCCATGCAAACCCAGCTCGCCCCCGAATACCAAAACACGGCCGACGGCCAGGCCGCAGAAGCCATTTTGCGCAAGTGTGTGCACTGCGGCTTTTGCACGGCCACCTGCCCCACCTACCAACTGCTGGGCGACGAGCTAGACGGCCCGCGCGGCCGTATCTACCTGATGAAGCAGGTCCTCGAAGGCCAGGCACCCACGCGCAAGACCCAGCTACATCTGGACCGCTGCCTGACCTGCCGCAACTGCGAGACCACCTGCCCCAGCGGCGTGGACTATGGCCACCTGCTGGACATTGGCCGCAAGTTAGTCGACGCCAAAGTGCCTCGGCCCCCTATGGAAAAGGCGCTTCGCTGGGCTTTGAAAGAAGGCATCCCCTCGCCCCTATTCGGCCCCGCCATGGCCATCGGCCAGTTGGTGCGACCGCTGATGCCCGCCAGCCTGAAGGCCAAGGTGCCAGCCAAACAAGATGCTGGCAAATGGCCCACCCGAACGCATGCCCGCAAGGTGCTGATGCTAGCGGGCTGCGCGCAACCCGCCATGGCCCCCAACATCAACAGCGCAACGGCCCGTGTACTGGATGCCGCAGGCATACAAACGCTGGTCGCGGCCAAGGCGGGCTGCTGCGGTGCGGTCAAGTTCCACCTGAACGACCAGGACGGCGGCAAGACGGAGATGCGCGCCAACATTGACGCCTGGTGGCCCTATGTGCAAGATGACGGGCCAGACAACAACCACGGTGTTGAAGCCATCGTCATGAACGCCTCAGGCTGTGGTGTCACCGTCAAAGAGTACGGCCACATCCTGCAAAACGACCCGGCCTATGCCGCCAAAGCCCAACGCATCAGCGTATTGACGCGAGACCTGAGCGAGTTGCTGCCCACCATCGTTGAGGCTCTGCAAACCCAAAACCCGGCACTGGTTACGCGCATTGGCAAGAGCGCCCCCACACTGGCCCTGCATCCACCCTGCACACTGCAACACGGACAAAAGCTCAAGGGCGGCATCGAACAGCATCTCGGTGCGCTGGGCTTTGATATTCGCACCGCCAGCAACGAGGCCCACCTGTGCTGCGGCTCGGCCGGCACCTACAGCGTGCTCAACCCCGACCTCGCTTACCAGTTGCGCGACCGAAAGCTGGGCCACTTGGGCGAGCTACAGCGCGAGGTCATCGTCTCGGCCAATATTGGCTGCATCACCCACCTGCAAAGTGGCACCGCCACACCCGTGCGGCATTGGGTAGAGGTGCTGGACGCAGCGCTAGATTCAAGAGCCTGAGAGCGAGAGCTGCGTTTGCGCCGACGCCCGGTAGGCCGCCATATAGTCTTCAAACTCGGACGCCACCATGGGCTTGGCATACAAGTAGCCCTGCACGTAATCGCAGTCCACCGACGCTAACAGGTCGCGCTGCTGCGCGGTTTCTACCCCTTCAGCGATGACCCGCATGTCCAACGCATGGGCCATGACCACAATGGCCCGGCACAGGGCCAGTTCGGTGGAGTTGGCCGTGAGATTGCGCACAAAGGACTGGTCGATTTTGACAAAGTCGATGTCAAACTTCTGCAGGTAAGACAGTGAGGAATAACCGGTGCCAAAGTCATCCAGCGACACACCAATGCCCGCCGCCCGCAACGCCAGCAGGGTGCTGCCCACACTGGCGCTGGTGTCCAGCAACAGACCTTCGGTGATCTCGACCACAATGCTGTCGCCCGGCAAGCCCCGAGCGCTGAGGTAATCTGCCCAGTTGGTCCCCTTCGCACCGTTATGGTGAAACTGCACCGGCGATTTGTTGACACTGATCTGGAAGTCGTCTGCCAACGTCTGGCGCCATACCTGCACCTGCTGCGCTGCCTGCTGGAAGACCCACGCACCAATTTGCACGATCAAACCACTGGACTCGGCAACGGGAATAAACGCCGCCGGACTGACCAAGCCGCGCGTGGGATGGTTCCAGCGGATCAGCGCCTCGGCCTTATGGATGGCGCCGGTGGCCAGCTCAACGATGGGCTGATAAACCACATAGAACTGCTGCTCAACAAGCGCAGCACGCAGGTCGCTGGCCAGGCGCACCCGGGTCAGCGCCGCTTCTTGCAGCGCCGATGTGAAAAAGCTGAAGCGGTTGCGCCCTGCGCCCTTGGCAACATACAAGGCCTGATCGGCATTTTTGAACAGGTCCTTGATCTCGGTGGCATCCGTGGGGTACATGGTGATGCCAATGCTGGCCGACACAAACACTTGCTCGGTGCCGAGCTGGAACAACTCGCCCAAAGCCCGAAGCATTTTCTGCAAAATGCCCTCCAGGTGGCTGCTGCTGGGCAATTCGGCCAGTATCACGGTGAATTCGTCACCGCCCATGCGGGCCACGGTGTCCGACGCCCGTACGCAGCTCTGTATGCGCCGTCCGGCCTCGACCAGCAGCAAATCGCCACGGTCATGGCCCAGCGTGTCGTTGACCTCTTTGAAGTGGTCCAGATCTATGAACAGGATGGCCAGCTCCTGCTGGTCGCGGTTGCTGCGCTTGATCTCCTGCTCCAGCCGGTCTCGTAACATGCGCCGGTTCGGCAGGCCGGTCAGCGTGTCATAGAAGGCTTGTTGGCGTATCAGCGCCTCGGACGCCTTGCGGCTGGAGATGTCAGTGAAGGTGCCAATCATGCGCAACGGTTTGCCATCCGCGTCGCGGCTGATGACCAAGCCGCGGCTCAACACCCATTTCCAGGTGCCGTCCTTGCACAAAATACGGCGCTCGCTGTGGTAGCTGGGCACACGGCCATCAAAGTGGTCCAGGCGCGCCTGTTGCAGTTGTTCCACGTCGTCTGGGTGGGTGCGATCGTCGAATTCTTCGGGGCTGCTGTTGAGGTCACCGCCGCCATAGCCGCACATCTGCAACAGGCGCTGGGAGAAAAATTCGGTACCTGCCTGGATGTGCCAGTCCCATACACCATCGCCAATGCTCTCTAGCGCCAGCTTCCAGCGCTCCTCACTGTCACGTGCGGTGGCTTCGGCCCAGCGCAGTTCGGTAATGTCCTGTAGCACCGAGGTGCGTTTGGTCAGCCGACCCTGCTCCCAGCTGGCGGTCCCTTTGAAACGTACCCAGATGTGGCGCCCCTTCCAGGTGACCATCTCCAGCTCCAGATCATGGGTGGTCTCGGTGGCCGTGCCGTCGGATGGCGGCGTCGGCTGTATCAACATTTGGGCCGTGGGCGTGAAAAAACGCTCCGTAGAGGCCAGATCGCCTGGCGTGAATTCTTCAGGTGTCACTTCCAGGATGCGGTAGACGCCTTCGGTCCAGTACACCGCGCCGCTGACAAAATCTCGCTCCCACCCGCCGACACGGGCAATGGTCTGGGTAGCATCCAGCAACTGGTTCAGCCGCTTGCGGTCGGCCTCGGCCTGGACATAGGCGCTGACATCGGCAAAGGTGCGAACCTTGCCGCCCTCTGGCAAAAACTGGGTGCGCACTTCGAGCATGCGCCCGGAAGGTGTCTGGCGCAGGTAATGTGTGGGCAGCGTGTCGGCGGGTCCTGCGATGGCATTGAGGAGGCCAAGGCGCGCTGTGCGGTCTACCAGTTGCGGGTCGGAAACGAAGTCGCCGCGCTGCAACTGGAAGTCCACCAACTCCTGCTCGGTTGGTAGCGTTGACAACAGGGTAAACGGCAGGTCCAGCAGCTCGCACACCCGGGGATTGAACTTGCACACCCGCCCCCCGGAGTCGAACAACAAAATACCCTGGCTGATGCTGGTCAGCGTGGTTTGCAACAGCCGGGAGTTTTCCAGCAGCTCGGCATTGACTTTGCGCAACTTTTCCTCGGCCCGCTTGCGTTCGGAAATATCGGTATGGGTACCAATCATGCGCAGTGGCGTACCAATCAGGTCGCGCTCCACCACCATGCCGCGGGCCAGTATCCACTTCCAGCTACCGTCCTTGCAGTGCATGCGCAGATCGATTGAGTAGTCAATAGAGTGGCCGTCCATATGGGCCTGCGCAGCCGCCTGCACCTTGGGCAAATCATCGGGGTGGACCAGGGTCTCGAAGTCCCGGTAGCCTTGGGTGTTCTCACCTGCGGTGTAGCCCAGCATTTCCTCCCATTGTCGCGAATGGGTTTGCCCGCCGGTGGCCAGGTTCCAGTCCCAGACCCCCACGCCCGAACCTTCCAGGGCCATTTTCCAAGGTCCTTCGCTGGGGGAGGCTGGTTTAGGAGCGTCGTTCACAGGTGTCAGTATCCCATGGGCATGCCGCCTATGGAAGGCCTGCGGGACTGGATCTACGGAACCGCATTTTTAGCCTTTTAACACGGCCTCGATATCTTCGGCCATGCTCTTGGGCGTATCCGTCGGGGCATAGCGCTTGAGCACCTGACCGTCCTTGCCAACCAGGAATTTTGTGAAGTTCCACTTGATGGCCTTGGTACCCAACAGGCCCGGTGCCTCGCTGGACAGCCATTGGTACAGCGGATGGGCATCGCCACCGTTGACATCGATCTTGGCCATCATGGGAAAGCTGACACCGTAGTTGAGTTGGCAAAACTCGGCAATCTCGTCGTTATCGCCCTTGTCTTGCGCGCCAAACTGGTTGCAGGGAAAGCCCAGCACGACCAGCCCTTTTGGGCCATAGGTTTTGTGCAGCTCTTCCAGCCCGGCAAACTGCGGGGTGAAGCCGCAAGCGCTGGCGGTATTGACGATCAGCAAGGGCTTACCCTCGAAGTTCTTCAGAGGTACTGACTTGCCGGTGATGGTCAGGGCTTCAAAGTCGTAAACAGTGGTCATGGTGAGGCGGCGCCTTTGTTAATGAAGACCGAGACCTTAGCATCCCGCAAAAGAACTTGCAGGTATCTGCCAATGGTGTGAAGATTCCAACGCAACAGAGGATCAAGGTGACAACAGAATCCCGGTTCACGCGATGGCAAGCCCATGCCACACGCCTCAAGCAGGAGTACGACCAGGTGCAAGGCATTGCCACCACCGTCACCCTGCGGCGTGCCCGCGCGCTCATGTTTTTGGGGGTGCCACTTCACGCTGCATTTGCGGTGTGGTTTGCACAGTTTCAAGCACCCGATGGGCAACCCAATCTGCAAACCTGGGCGAACGCGCTGACCGGCTTGCAAGTCGGCATAGCGGTGTCTCTGCTGGTGTGCGGCGTGCTAGCCCACGCGCTGCTACGCCGCCATGCCAGCGATGGTTTTATGGGCATGGCGGTGCAAACCGTGTTTTGCGGGTCTTACTTGGCCTTTGGCGCAGCTGCGGGCATACAAGACGTGGCAGTAGGCAACGGCATTGCCACCTTTTTGGTGACCTGCATGGGCACGGCCGTGCTGTCGTTGATGCGCCCCGCTTTTTCAGCACTGGTCTTTGGTGCAGCCTTTGGGGTCTTCTGGGTTATTTTGCGCAGTAGTGCCATCGACGCCACGCTCTTGGCCAGTCTGCAAATACAGGCCATTGCGGTGGTGTTGATCGCGCAACTGATTTCCGTGATGATGTGGCACCAGTACACCCGCACTGTGCTGCTGCAACGCAAGCTGGAGTTTCTGGCCGAGCGTGACACCCTGACGGGGCTGTACAACCGCCGCAAGTTTATGCAGCTGGCGCAACATGAGCTAGACCGCATGGCCCGCGTGCCGGACAACATGTGTGTGTTGATGGTGGACCTGGACTTCTTCAAACGTGTCAACGACCAACACGGCCACCCAGTAGGTGACCTAGTCCTGCAACAGGTGGCGGCCCGTCTGGCAGCCCATGTGCGCAGCACTGATGTGCTGGCGCGCATGGGCGGTGAAGAATTCATCGTGCTGATGTCCAACACCGACCGTATTGGTGCCCTGAACCTGGCTGAAAAACTGCGCAATGCGGTGCGCGAGCGCCCGCTGGAACTGCCAGGACTGTTGGTGCCCATGACCGCCAGCCTGGGGGTGACTGGTTTACAAATTCACCAACAGGCACCATTGGATAGCCTTTACGCCACCGCCGACAAGGCGCTCTACACCGCCAAAAAACAGGGGCGCGACCGCGTGGTGTGGGCGGATTTGCCCGTAGAGTAAGAGAAGGCGTGACCCCAGGCGCTAGCCGTGGTGGTTGTCGTGTCGGGCTATTTCAAGCAGGTTGGCAATATCGGCGGCGTGCTCGCGGCAGTTGTGTTCGTGCCACCGTTTGATCAGCCACATGAAGCCAGCCACCACCACGCCAAACACGGTAATAGCACCGAATGCCGACAGGCCCATGCCGGTCGACAGGCTGTAAAACGCGCCCAATCCCAAGATACAAGCCTGCTCATTGAAGTTTTGTACGGCAATGGAGCGGCCCGCGCCCATCAGGTTGTGGCCCCGGTGCTGCAACAGCGCGTTCATGGGCACCACCAGGAAACCACCCAAGCCTCCCAGCAAAATCAGGAAAGGCGCGGCCACCCAGACATTGGTAATGAAGTTCAGCAAGATCACCAGCACACCCATGGCTATGCCCAGTGGCAGCACTAGGGTGGCCTGGTCCAGGCGCATACGCATGGATGCGGCCACTGCGCCAACCGCCGTGCCAATGGCCACCACGCCAACTAGGGCAGAGGCCTGCGTCACGGTATAGCCCAAAGCAGCAGAGGCCCAGGCCAGCACGATGTAACGCAGGTTGCCGCTAACTCCCCAAAACAAGGTAGTCGTACCCAGTGAGATCTGGCCCAGCCGGTCGCGCCACAGGCGCAGATTGCAGCTCCAAAAATCAGGCAACAGGGTGATCAGGCGCTTGGGCATGGGTCGCATGGCGACACCGGTTTGCGGTATGCGGGTGTTGAACCAGGCCGCCACAATGTAGACCAGTATCATCACGCTGATGGCGGACTCGGGTGCGGTGTTGATGCCGGTGTCTATCAGGGGTACGTCAAAGGACAGCAGGTAAGTGGACACCATCGGCCCGACCAATTGCCCGCCCAACAATACGCCCAGGATGATCGAGGCAATGGTCAGCCCCTCGATCCAGCCATTGGCTTTTACCAGCTGGGAGGACGGAAGCAATTCGGTCAGGATGCCGTACTTGGCCGGCGAATATGCCGCAGCCCCCAGCCCCACGATGGCATAGGCCATCAGCGGGTGGGTGCCAAACAGCATCATCAGGCATCCCACAATCTTGATCGTATTGCTGTAGAGCATGACCTGCCCCTTGGGCAGCGCATCGGCAAAAGCACCCACAAACGGTGCCAGCACCACATAAAACAGGGCAAACATGGGGACCAACGCGGCCTGTTGCCACTCTGGCGCGCCGTCAGTCCGCAGCAATTGCACGGCTGCCACAAACAAGGCATTGTCTGCCAGCGAGCTGAAAAACTGCGCCGACATGATGGTGTAAAAACCGCGTTTCATGCGTGGGGGGTGCACGCACCAAGAGATCTGGTGCGTGAAATTATTGTGAGAGTCTCCAAACGTCCAGCGGTTATAGCACGCCCGGCGGTGTCAGAATCCGGGCACGCCACCGTTTCTCAGCAGCTCCCAAGGTTTTGACATGCCACGCCCCATACTCGCCACCATCCACACCCAAGCTTTTCGCAACAACCTGGAGCGCATGCGCAGCGCGGCACCCGATGCAAGGGTCTGGGCCGTGGTCAAGGCCAATGCTTATGGACATGGCATAGAGCGGGCGTTTGAAGGCATGCGCGGTGCCGACGGTTTTGCGCTGCTGGACTTTAATGAGGCCCAGCGCGTGCGCGACATAGGCTGGCGCGGTCCAATTTTGTTGTTAGAGGGCGCATTCGAACTGCGCGATCTGGAGCTATGCTCCCGCCTGGACCTGTGGCACACCGTGCACTGCGAGGCGCAGATTGACATGCTGGCCGCGCACAAGACCAATGTGCCGCAGCGGGTCTTCCTCAAAATGAACTCGGGCATGAACCGCCTGGGTTTTACACCAGAGCGCTACCGCTCCGCCTGGGCCCGGCTCAACGCACTACCCCAAGTAGACGAGATTTCGCTTATGACGCATTTCAGCGACGCCGATGGCACCAAGGGCGTGGCCGAGCAAATGGCCGTGTTTGCACGCACCACGCAAGACCTGCCGGGTGAGCGCAGCCTGAGTAACAGCGCGGCTACGCTGCGCCACACGGTAGACCCTGTACAGGCGCAGGCACAACCCGATCAGCGTGTGGTCTCCGACTGGGTGCGCCCCGGCATTGCCATGTATGGCAGCGCCCCCGATTTCCCCGAACACAGCGCCGAGCATTGGGGTTTACAGCCGACCATGACACTTGCTGCAAAAATAATAGCAACACAATTAGTAAATACGGGGGCTAGCGTCGGATATGGCTCAAGCTTTGTGGCGCAGAGCGATATCCGCATCGGGGTGGTGGCCTGCGGCTACGCAGACGGCTACCCGCGCATCTGCCCCACAGGTACCCCGGTGCTGGTGGACGGTGTGCGCACCCGCACGGTGGGGCGGGTCAGTATGGACATGATTACCGTTGATTTGACACCGGTGCCGCAAGCCACGACGGGCAGCGTGGTTACGTTGTGGGGTCAGGCGGTCAACGGCGCGGTGCTGCCGATTGACGAGGTAGCGGCCTGCGCCCAGACCGTGGGATATGAGCTGATGTGTGGCCTGGCGCTGCGGGTACCGGTTGAGGTGGCGGCATGAAGTACGTCCCAATTCCTGTTGCCTTGTTGGAAATCGGCCAGCCCCTGCCGGTGGATATATGGAGCGCCAATGGACAGCTGCTGCTGCGCAAGGGGCAACCGATCACGTCGGAAGAGCACCGCGAAAAACTGTACGCCCACCATGCGTCCAGCACTCCGGCCGACGCCCATGCCTGGCAGCGTAGTTATGAACGCATGGTGCACGCCATGCTTATTGCCGGTGCAGATGTGCAGGCCATCAGCTTGGCGCCCATGCCCAGCGAAATTCGGAACAGTGACTATGTCGTTGGAGAGCAACTCAATGGCGGCTGGTCGGATCTACAAGAGGTGCTACGTGGCATTTTGTACCAAGGTGGCTTGGCCATTAACCCGGTGCAGCGACTGTTGGGCCTGGAGAAAAAAGCACTGGCGCTGCTGAAGACGGACACAGATGACAGTCTTTTTTGTCTGTTCCAGGCGCTGGCCGACCCGTCCCAAGGCTATAGTGCCACACACGCCCTGTTGTGCGCGGTGATTTGCCACATGACATCGGTGAAGTTGGCCGTTCCGGAACCGCAACGCGAAGCCCTGCTCAGCGCCGCACTGCTGATGAATATTGGCATGGCACGGGACCAGGACAGCCTGGCCCGCCAGAACACCGCGCCCACGGAGTGGCAACGCACGCTGATCCAGCAACACCCCGAAAAAAGCGTTTTTATTCTGGAGGGTTTTGGCATCGACAACCCGGAGGTGCTGGACATGGTGCGCTGGCACCATTTGCCAGACGATCCTGAGGGCTTGGCCAGCACCTTGGTGGCGCGCAGCGTGCTGGCTATGGCGGACAGCTTTATCGCCAAAATGGCGGGGCGCAAGACGCGTGCGTCACTGTCGCCACTCAAAGCCGTTAAATCAATGGTGATGGGGGCCGAGGGCAAAGCGCAGGGTATTGCATCCGCCATGGCGCAAGCGGCCGGTTTTTACCCCCCCGGCACTTACGTGAAGCTGGCCAATGGTGAAACAGCGCTCTCGGTACAGCGCGGGGAACGGGCGAATACGCCCTGGGTGATCCCCATCTTGGACAAAGATGGGGTGGCCTTGGCCAAACACATCTGCAAGGAAACAACGACCCCCGCCTACACCATTGCAGCGGCTGTGGCGGCAGAGAGCATGCGGGTCACACTCAGCCTGGACAAGGTGCGCAAGGCCAGGGCGGGCATCATGAGTCTGTAGTTTTATACAGTAATATGCAGGGCATGGCCAAAGACAAAACTATCTACACCTGCACCGAATGCGGTGGCACCGCGCCCAAATGGCTGGGCAAGTGCCCCAGCTGCGCGGCCTGGAACACGCTGATCGAATCGGTCGCCGAGTCG
>Ga0105048_10014518_pt1 | contig 12264 bp, 10 predicted proteins | sample MAT05_FD_78382 | JGI IMG/M metagenome (GOLD analysis project Ga0105048, IMG submission 78382) | Freshwater microbial communities from Lake Fryxell liftoff mats and glacier meltwater in Antarctica - MAT-05 | ecosystem: Environmental > Aquatic > Freshwater > Ice > Liftoff microbial mat | place... | reverse complement strand
GTTATGATTCCCGTGTCAATAAAAACAAGAATTGGATACGACAAACCAATAACTGAAGAATGGATCGCAAATTTAGATAGTACAAACCCCGCATGGTTAACGGTTCATGGCAGAACTCTAAAACAAATGTATACTGGACTTGCAGATCGCAACGAGCTTAAAAAAGCTGTTAACTCAACTTCTAAGGCAGTTATGGTAAACGGTGATATTCAAACTAGAGATGAAGCATTGAAAGTTATAAAAGAAACGGGTGCTTTTGGAGCATTAATAGGACGCGGTACTTGGGGGAATCCTTGGGTGTTTAACAAAGAGATTAGTGATATTACACTAAAAGAAAAATTAAAAGTAATGATTGAACATACAAAACTTTTTACAGAACATACTTCAGAACCACGAGCTTTTGTGCAAATGCGAAAACATTTTGGTTGGTATATTAAAGGTTTTGACGGTGCTAAAGAAGCTAGAATGAAGTTAATGACTGCGAATTCAATGCTAGAAGTTACCGAAATTGTCTCAAATCTGATGTAAACACTTCAAACTTCGATCTACAAACTATATAATATATGAATGGCATATATTACTTTCGAAAATCTTGCCCAAAAAATAGCAGATTCCTCAGGGATATTTGACTATTCTGATTGGCCTGAAATTCTCTATCTACCAGAACAAAAAACATCAGGCTTCTTTTCTAGTAAAAGTAAATTCTGGGAAAAAATAGAATCAATGAGGCGGCATACAGACACTTCAGTTCAGAGTTTTAAAAAGAAGAGAGATTATGAGGGTTCAACAGGCTGGGAATATGAGATGATTATGGGGTTTTTTCACAGTAAATTTTATTATAGCGATATTTCAAGTTCTAAAAATTACGAGCAGGTTACAAGTTCACATAGTTTTAAAATTGAAGACCATTTTAATTTTCAATCTCAAGAATGTATTGATAAAATTTTAATAGATGATCGTATTGTAGATGAAATTAATTGGCCAAATACGCAAGCATTGATTAATCGCAAAGATTTGATTCAGTCAGGCAAATATCGCCCAATCTGGGTTTTGAATTTTCACACCCATCCACTAATTTTATATCCGAAATTTAATAAAGAAATTTATACCTTCTTTTCACCAACTGATCTCAATTCATTTTTCAGTTCTAACATGATGATGACTGGCTTAGTAACTAATAAGTTATGGGTATTGTGCAAAACTCGATCGAGTAGCAACCCTACACCACCTGAACTTTCTGATATTACTAAGGCTGAACTATACGAACCTGAAAATCTTGCTTCAAAAGCAGCAGAATTAATGCGAAATCACAACATTGTTGTATATTTGGCGGATTTTGGTGGGAATTTGAAGAGATTAAATTAACCGACGCTACCTTTCATACTTAGTTTAATAAGGTCATTCATCTCCATTGCATACTCCATCGGGAGCTCTTTAGCTATAGGTTCAATAAAACCTGAAACTATAAGGCCCCCTGCCTCTTCTTCTGAGAGTCCTCTACTCATTAAGTAATATAGCTGCGATTCAGAAACGCGGCTAACGCTTGCTTCATGTTCTATATGTGAAAGTTTTTCATAAATCTCGTTATATGGGTAAGTATCTGTTTGAGATTCATTATCTAAAATCAGAGCATCACAAACCACCTTAATTTTCGCGCCTGAAGCACCTTTGTTCACCTTTACTAAACCTCTATAACTTGTTCTACCTCCATTTTTACAAATTGATTTTGTAGTGATTATTCCACTGGTATTTTTACCAATATGAATCAGTTTTGCACCCGAATCTAGATGTTGTTTACCATCTGCTAAGGCTATTGATAATATCTCCCCATGAGAATTATTACCAACCAAGACCACTGATGGATATTTCATTGTAATTCTTGAGCCAAGGTTACAATCTACCCATTCAATTGAAGCATTCTCGTAGGCTAAACCTCTTTGTGTTACAAGGTTGTAAACATTTTTAGACCAATTTTGAATTGTTGTATATCTAATTCTAGAATTTTTTAGTGCAATCAATTCTATTACTCCAGAATGCAATACATCGGTAGAATAATTTGGGGCGCTACAGCCCTCTACATACAAGACCTCTGAACCTTCGTCGGCAATTATTAAAGTTCTCTCAAATTGACCTAAATTTTTTGTCTGTATATAAAAATAAGCCTGTAGCGGAATTGTAACTTTAACTCCTTTAGGAACGTATACAAAACTCCCACCTGACCAGCATGCTGTATTTAAAGCTGCATATTTATTGTCTGTTAAAGGGATGGATTTGCCAAACCATTTTTTGAATAATTCAGGGTATTTTTTTAAACCTGTGTCTGTGTCTGTAAAAATAACTCCTTGAGCTTTCCAAATTTCTTTAACTCTTCCATAAACTACGTTTGAGTCAAACTGAGCTTCTACTCCTGCTAGGAATTTTCGTTCTGCTTCAGGAATTTTTAAATCTTCATATGTTTTTTTTATTTCTTCAGGAACTTCATCCCACGTCCTTCCTTTACGTGCTTCTGGTATTACATAGAATTTTATGTCTGATTCATTAAAACCAGAAAGATCTGCTCCCCATGTTGGCATTTCTCTTTGAATATAATGGTCGTAAGCTTTTAAACGTAGCTCTTTCATCCATTCAGGTTCGTCTTTATATATAGAAATAGCCTCTACTAGATCGCGTGAAAGCCCATCTTTTTGTAAAATTTGTATTGCTTCAGATTTAGTCATGAAGATATTTTAGCATTAAAATCCTGACGTATGGTTCTTACCTAAATCTTACAAGTCAGAAATTTCGTATCGAAGATGTCGCGGTTTAGTTTGTATTCAGATAATCTGTTCGACAGTCGAAATCTGCATCCCAACCGAGAATAAAATTTAAATATGAGTATTTAATCTAAGACTCCATATATTGTCTCGTATAATTACTAGAAGTTTGGTATAGACCACTAAAGCTTTCACGACTACTTTGTTTCATCCATTCGAAAAATTCATCTAAATTATAAGTCATTAGTATTAGGATCAGTTCTTCTATTACATCTATGGGGTTCTTTCTTCTAGATTGTTTACCTTTATGTTTTGGGTTTTGTGATTCTGCTGCGTTGATTAGCGATTCTATAAAGGCCCATGCACTCAATTCCCTAGAATAATCTGCAAACTTACTTCTTTCTTTAATCAAAGCTATCCCCTCTAGAATATTTGCATATTTATTAATTGTTAAAGATTTTGAAGGATTTGTCGTGTAGTAATATATAGCTTCTAAAATAACTTGTAAAATTGATGCTCTTAATTCTTCATAGGTGAGAAACGCCATGGGAATAGCTAACACAACCCCCTCTTCATTTCTTAGTGAATAAGAGAATCCATGACTCCAGACGAACATATTATTAAAGCTTAAATTTCCTTGTGTATCATACGATATATGCTTAGCTAATCCCATACTCTTAATAAAGTCCTCTAAATTCTGGAATTGATTTAAGAGCTTTATTTGTGGATCTACCGATGAAAGTGCCCCAATTTTTTTGGCGGACCTAGCTGCATGGGCAAGTTCTTCAAGTATCAAGTCCATACCATATTCCTCTCCATCTTCAGAGTTTAAATAGGTATCTTTTAAATAAATTGTTGGAATACCATCTTTTTCACTATAGAATGCTTTAGATGTGTTAAAGAATATTTCAATCAGTGTTTTATTTCTAGGATCTTCTAAGTCTATTCCTTCAACTTTTCTATCTAAGATGGCTAGAAAATAATCTTTATCAGAAAGCACGCTAATATTAACAGTTTTAATTACTTTTGCAAGCTCTGGTGACATCGATCTAACTCTATCAAGGATTAAATTTAACCTTATTTTAAATCTTTCTGGCAATGGAATTTCACTTTCAAATTGTTTTCTCATAAATTTAGTTAATATGGGAGGGGTTATACCATTTAATGCTCTAGGGGTCAATAAGATAGATTTAGAATATAGTTACTTATACTCACTCAAATACATCTGGCAATTCTGCAATAAATTCTCTATCTCCTGTTTTTAAAGGAAGTTTCAAAGAGTAAGCGTGCAACATCATTCGTTTATATCTATGGTTTGAATACAAGAGATCACCCAAAATTGGGAATCCTAAAGATGAAAGATGAACTCTAAGTTGATGAGTTCGACCAGTCAAAGGCTGTAATTTTAAAAGTGAATAGACTTTAACAGCATGACCACCCCTCCAATAATTTTCAAAATAAATTTTTGTTCTAGAAGGTAAACCCTTTTCTTTAGAAGTATTAAAATGAATTCTATCACCATTCTTTTCTTTAGAAATATAAGTGAAATATTCAAAAAAATCTGGTCGATTCTTTTTAATCATAAAAGTTCTAAAGTCACCTTCGACCACAGCATAATAAATCTTTTCTGCTGTATGCTCTTCAAAAATCTTCGAATAAATCTCGTTAGATTCTTTATTTTTGCTAAACAAAATAACACCAGAAGTTTCTTTATCTAAACGATGAACTGGGCGTACTTTTACCTCCAGATTTTTTTTAATAAAGTAATAGGTCAAACCATTTAACAAAGTATCATCTTTATGTGTATAGACTGGATGCACAACAAGTCCTGCTGGCTTATTAATTACAATAAGGTCTTTATCTTCATGAATAATATCTAAATTCATTTGGGTAGGAACCAGAGATGTTGAATCTGTATCATCCAAGAATTCACTAATTTTATCTGATTCTATCTGAACTTCATCGTTCTCACGCACCCTGTAGTTTGGTCGAATAGCTTCGTTATTTACTTTGACTAATCCCTCCATTATTAATTTTTTTGTTGAAGTTCGAGTTAAGGTTAGATCTTTTTCTAATACAAAAAGATCAACTCGTTTTCCGTAATCATTCTCTTCAACTTTAAAATTCTTTGACATTAGTTATTTGTTAATTTATAGTTAGATTATATCCTATAATCAACAATAATTATGCATCTCTTTTATTGTTTACTTTATGGAAGTATCTTCTAAATATAATTTCTCCTTTTAAAAGACAGACTAAGCACTAATGGTCACCCTTTTATGTAGTCAAGAAACTGAATCCTTATTTACCTAAGACAATCTTATGATAGACTATTGTAAATAAATTATTAATTTTTTAATATGAACATAGTAGTATCTGGCTGGCCAGGGGCAGGAAGCAGCACTTTAGCATTACTTCTGTCTTATTATCATAAATACAAATTATTACGAGGAACTCAAACTTTTAGATTAATCGGAAGCAAACTAGGCTATGAACTTACAGGTGAAGATCGTATTAAAGCAGATACTTATCTCGAGGAATATTGGGGCCCTGTATATGATAAGTATGTAGATTATATTTTGCTTAATTTCGATAATTATTTAGTGGAAAGTGATATTGCGGCTTTCAGAATAGGACTTCATGATAATATATTTTCAATCTTTTTAGCTCCAAGCCTTGAATCAAGGCAAAAAAGATTAGCTTCAGATGGACGACCTGAGGAGATTCCATTGGTTGCTCAAAGAGAAAAGGATTTACAAAGAGACTATATCAATTTAAATAACCAAGATTGGTTAGATTTAGAAGTTGTACGTTCTAAGCATAACTTAGTTCTCGACACTTCTTATATTAATCTCGCTGATGAATTAAAGATAGTGTATGAGTCACTAGAAAAGTCCGGACAAGACTTTAAACAAATTGAAAAAGATTTCTGGAACAATGGTAAAGATTTTTATATTAATGAACTCCAAAATAATGATCTGCTAATCTCAACCGAAGAGATTATTCGAAATATCACAAAAACTTTCAGAGATGACATAGAGTTAATGCCGTCAAAACTAAAGAACATAATTTGCAACATTTGAAAATTGTGATAATATAGTAACACTCTTAAATTTTACGTAACATTCACTAAAGCTTAATTTAGCTATACTAACTTAAAATAATGAAGGAAAAATCTAAAAGTAATATTAAACGTTCTTTAACCTTTATTCTAATTCTAGGAATATTCCTGACCCTTGCATTCACTCTGAAAGCTATACGAATTGATGTAAACTCGCAAACAGATATAAATTTTCCAGAGGTAACTTTAGCAAATTATGCCGAGATATCACACGCAACTATTCTCCAAGATTTAGATAATGTAGGCGGTAAACAAGTTTTAATGTTTACTTCAAATTGGTGTGGTTCATGTAATAATATGAAAGAACAAATTAAGGCTTTAGCCAAAGAATTTACTGACGTAAAATTTTACGTTGCTGATATAGAAGGCCACAGAGATATTGCAAATAGCTATAATGTCGCAATTACTCCAGCATTGGTTTTTATTGAAAATAAAATATTTAATACTATTCAAGAGATCAGACCTGAGAATCTAGAAAATCAGGTTAGAGAATTTACTCTTCTAGGGCTTTAAGCTTTAATACTTCCTCAAAATATATTAGGATATATATAATTCAAAACAAAATGTCTTTTTTTAATTACATAAAAAATTGTTTGTACTTAGATTTGATTGCACTCAAGATTTCACAAAACTTACATTTTGTATTAACTAGTTATAGAATATAAACGATTAGCCGTATGATTCTTATTATAATAATTAACATTCTTTTTTTATTACTGCAGTTTGCTCTTTCAAGCATAAGTTGGAATACCAGAGGAAATATTAGACGCAAATATGCAAAACCTATATCATCTTTGCTCACACCCGAAAAGATTCTTCAGCAAAACGAAAAAAGATTTAGCCAAATTGACTTAAAGGTAGTTAGTTATTTAGATGATGTCGGGTACTCAGATAAGAATTTAATGTTAATTAATAAAAGAGATCTTAGTACAAATACTTTATATATTAATTTCAAATTTTTTTACTACTTTTATTTGGCATCTGAAAAGAATAATTATCTTCGAAACCTAAAAAGGGTTCAAAATATATTATTTACTTTTCAAGTTGGCTTCTTTATTATTGGACTTATTACAATAAATTTAGCCTTTAATGCTTTCTTTTTAGCATCTTTGGGATTACAGATTTTTCTATTTACATATTCAATATTTAATTATATTATTCACGGGACTTTTATAGAAGAGACATATAGAAAGAGCAAGAAGATTTTAGAGCTCGATAATGTTGAAGAGGCAAGGCTTGAGTCACTTTTAGGAGACATCAATCAGGAGGTGTTTGAATATCCGTTTGAAATCTTATGGAGAATTATTCAATTCGTAAAACCTTGATTTATTTAGCAAATTATCTATTCAATAAGCCGGATTTTGTTTTTATTAAAGCTTACGCTTTAATAAATGAGAATTATTTATCTATGCCCTGTTAAACAGGTTGCTCCAGCCAGGGGTTACAAGCATCTTAATATTGCTATTAAGACCGGTAGTCTCTTACACTGCCATTTCAACCTTACCCGTACCTCGAATTACTTCTTGGCCGCTGGCGGTATATTTTCTGTTGCCCTTCCTTCAATCTATCTATCGATAGACAATTAGATCGAAGGTTCATCTCCCTAAAATCGCTTCCAGCCAATCATTTACAAGGTGTTCGCCTGTAAACTACGTGGTGACTATCACGTTACTATCATCAATATATTTCAAAAGATTTTAATATACATGACCAATTGGAGTCCGGACTTTCCTCTCTTTATTCTCTTTTGTGAGAGTTTAAAGAGCAATTCTCTAGAATAGATGTGCAATTATAACATTTACGACCTATAGTATGTAAGTTCTTGTATTCATTAATGTTACACTTTGTTTTAGAGCTTAGAATATCCACTTTAAGTCTAAAGGAAATTAATGTGTGATGATTTTCTTAATCTTTGCCATTCTTACTTTTTATGTTCATTGTCTCTGGGTCAATAACCAATGATTTCATATGTTCTTTTAAAGCTTGATCTACTTCTGAGAATGTAAACCCTCGAGATAGTATTCTCTGGTAAATCTTATACTTCTTTTCAATTTGGCTTTTAGCTTTGATTTGATTTTGAATCTTTTCATATAATTTGATGATTTTTTCAGAATTATCTTGTACATTTTCAGCAAAGTATTTTTTAATAATTGTTTTGCTTATACCTTTTTTTAATAGCTCAGCATAAATTTTGTTGTTTCCATGAAATCCAATGCTAGTTCTAGTCTTAATGTACCAATCTGCGAAATAATCGTCCGATAAAAATTTCTTCTCTTCTAAATACTCGGTTACTTTATTAGCTGTCTCTTCTTCTACTTCTTTCTTGAGGGTTAGGTATTGATATATTTCAAATTTTGATCTTGGGCGGATAATTGTAAAGTTTACGGCTTTTTCTATTAGTTTGTAAAAGCCAGATGCCTCTTCAATAGATTTTTTTTCCTGCTCCGATATTGCAAGTCCTTTATGAATTCTTAAATCAATTAATTGATTTTTATCTAATCCAACCCAAAATTCGTTATCTAAAAAGATGTTGACTCTTTCCATACGTTTTTTAGCTTGTTCAATAGAGGTTATTGTCATAAAAAAAATTATACTATAAATTAATTTAGGATTTCTTCAGCCAATTTCTCTAGTTCATTAATGCTTCGATACTCTCCAGACTTCATCTCTTGAATCATTTTCAAAATTTTACTAGCTCAGAAATTAATATCTAGAATAATACCTACCTATCGATTTCATCTCAAGAAATTTCTAGGTCACAATTTCTAAATATTAAACTATAAAGTTAATAATCTTATCTTTGACAAAGATTACTCTTTTAGGTTCACCTATAATGTATTTCTGAATCAAAGGAATTTCCATAGCCATTGACCTAACATCCATTTCATCTGTTCCTGTTTGAACATCAATTGTAGATCTAATCTTCCCATTTACCTGAATAGCCATTGTAATAATTGCATCTCTGGTTAGTTCTTCATTAAATTCTGGCCAAGATTGTTGATGAACTGAATAATTCCAGCCAGCCCTTTCCCACAACTCTTCTGTTATAAAAGGAGCAAATGGAGCGAGAATTATTAATAAAGATTTCCAAACTTCTTTAGAAATTTCACTCTCTTTGCTCAAGAAATTCACTAATTCCATTAATTTGGCCACTGCAGTATTAAAGCTCAAGACCTCAATATCACCACCAACTTTTTTTATCGTTTTATTAATTTCAATGTTTTGGGCCTTAATATCTACTTCAGAGACTTTTGCTTGCAATTCCCATATCTTAGCTAAAAATCTTGAAACACCGTTCTCAGCTCTATCGTTCCATGGTTTTGCTTCATCAATTGGGCCCATAAACATCTCATACATTCTTAAAGTATCAGCACCGTAAGTATCAATTTCATCATTTGGGTTAAGAACATTTCCCCATCTCTTACTCATTTTTCGATTGTCAGTACCTTGAATCGTACCCATATGCCTCATAAAGTAAAATGGTTCATCAAAATTTATTAATCCTTGGTCAAAAAAGAATTTTGTAAAAAATCTTGAGTATAATAAATGCAACACTGTATGTTCTGCCCCTATCATGTATAAGTCCGTTGGCAACCAATAATTAACTACCTCAGAATCAAAAATCTTCTCATCATCATTAGTACTAAAATATCTCAAAAAGTACCAACTAGAATCAACAAATGTATCCATGGTATCAACTTCAAAATGCCAGCCTTTTCCGTACTTCTCTTCGGCTAATTTTTTAAAAGATTCTGAACGAGTGATGGGTGATTCACCTGTTGGTTTAAAATCAACATCTTCGGGTAGTAATAAAGGTAAATCCTTTTCGTTCATTGCATGAGGAACTCCTTGGGGGTCATAAACTATTGGAATTGGAGCACCCCAATATCTTTGTCTTGAAACTAACCAATCTCGAATACGGAAGTTTATTACTGATTTTGCTTTTCCTTGTTTTTTTAATTTTTCTATAATTTTGGTTTTTGCCTCTTCTGATTTCATCCCAGTAAATTCTTCAGAGTCTATTAAAGTTCCATAATCCGTAAAACATACTTCTAAGTTTTTTACTTTCTCAGCTAATTCAGGATCTTCAGGAATTATCGAAGGCTTTGCCTTAATTTTAAATTTCTTAACAAATTCAAAGTCTCGCTCATCGTGAACATCTCCAAATATAACACCAGAACCATAGTTAGATAGAACAAAATCTCCTAGAAAAACTGGTATTATTTCGCCATTTGCTGGATTAATTGCATTAACACCTTCTAATTTCACCCCTGTTTTATCTTTCTCCTGTTGTCTTTCCAATTCCGTCTTTCCTTGAGTCTTAAGTATATAGGCATCGATATCAGCCACATTAGATAAATGCGATTTTAATTCTAAAACTTTACTGCTTTCCGGAGCAATAACTAAAAATGCCCCACTATAAATAGTATCCGCTCTTGTAGTAAATACATTTAAATTTCCTATATTAGATGAATTCTCATTTACTAATTCAAACACAATCTCTGCACCCACACTCTTTCCTATCCAATTTCTTTGCTGAGCTTTAGTGCTTTCGGGCCAGTCAATCTTTTTTAAATCCTTATCTAGTCGATCAGCATAATCTGTAATTTTAAAAAACCATTGTTCCATCTCCTTTTGCACTACTTCAGTGTCACATCTTTCACATTTTCCATCTACGACCTGTTCATTTGCTAATACAGTTTCATCTTTAGGGCACCAATTTACAGGTGCATTTTTTCTATAAGCTAACCCTGCCTTGAATAATTGCAAGAAAATCCACTGAGTCCACTTATAGTATCTTGGTTCGTGTGAACCTACTTCCATATCCCAATCAACAGCGATTCCAACATTATTTATTTGCTCGATAAACGTTTTAATAGCATTATCTGTGTTTTGTTTTGGGGGAACTCCTGTTTTAATTGCATAATTTTCCGCTGGTAAACCAAAAGCATCCCACCCCATTGGTAGAGTAACTGAACGGCCTTTCAACCTATAATATCGAGCCACGATGTCGTTTGCAACCATTCCTTCTACATGCCCGACATGTAGGCCTGACCCAGATGGGTAGGGGTAGGAATACAGTGAGTAGTATTTACCTTTTGGATTATTTATTGGACCTGTTTTATATAGTTTGTCTGCGATCCATTTATCTTGCCATTTCTTTTCAAAATCTTTAGGGTTGAATTTCTCTACTGACATACAATACTAATAAAAGTTAAATTGAGACTTATAAACAGTTTCTCATACGAAGATAATTTTAACGTTAAAGATTATTATTAGCAATTACTGCTTCATGAATTGGCATATGTGTCATATAATCACAATATGAAAAAATTTGTTTTGCTTTTAATAGCTATCATTTTTATAAACACAGCACCTAATCTAACACCTTCCGCCCAAAGTATTGGAACTGGTATTAACATTTCCCAAATCGAGATAATTAATAATATTACTATGTCAGGACACAGCCTTGTAGGATACGAAAAATCTGTTAAGAATCAAGAAGTGATTGAAACTTTTGGGGTGTGGGAGGCAACGGATTATACCCAAGACGACATTCAATCAGCATCATATACTGTTCAATTAGGCGATACTTTATGGGAAATCGCTGATGGGTATTATGGTGACGCAAGTATGTGGACTAATATCTTGTCATTAAACTCATCTAATATTGGGTTTCTAGATAATGGATCTCAAGCCTTAATTTTAGAAGGTCAGTTTCTAAATCTATAATTATTTTTTTATCTTTCTTAGTTCCGAATTTACCAATCCGCTTTTCATATTTGCAAACCATCCATCAAAAATAAATGTTGATAATCCGTGAATAGCTAAACCTAGACCCCAGAAAATTGTCGCCCAAAAAAACCATAAATTATCGGGGCTAATTATTATATTTATCAAAAACAACATCCCATTCACTAGAATGTAGATAATAAGGTGTTGTATAAAATCTAATTTTTCAGAAGCTCGTTTTTGTGCTAAATCTTTTTCTTCTTATGTGTATTCCATAAATTTATATTAATAACTAAATATATAAGTATAAACTTAATCTAAATCTAAAAAAAGAGCCCTGTTACCAGGGCTCTTTAAAATTCAATTTAATTAAGATTAGAAATCTCTTCTTGGTCTTCTATCTGCATTGAATCCACCTCTATCAGATGATCCGCCACCAAAGCTACCTCGGTCAGATGATCCTCCGCTAAAACCGCCTCGGTCACCGCCTCTGTTGAAGCTGCTTCCTCCTGCTGATCTGTTACTGCCTCCACCAAAACTTCTTGGTCGATCTTCTCTTGGTTTTGATTCTTTAATTTGAACTCTAATTGTTCTTCCGTCCAATTCTGATTCGTTTAAAAGTTCAATAGCTTTTTGAGCATCTTCAGGTGTAGCTAG
>Ga0105048_10014516_pt1 | contig 12265 bp, 9 predicted proteins | sample MAT05_FD_78382 | JGI IMG/M metagenome (GOLD analysis project Ga0105048, IMG submission 78382) | Freshwater microbial communities from Lake Fryxell liftoff mats and glacier meltwater in Antarctica - MAT-05 | ecosystem: Environmental > Aquatic > Freshwater > Ice > Liftoff microbial mat | place... | reverse complement strand
TGTTTACCTCAAAGGTTTGTCGGCAGGTGTTTTTTATGAGAATAGATTCTCGCTCAACGAACTGGCCACTCGAGGCGCAATTGTAGCCTTGCCGTTTGGTAATAACGCTTTTTCATTGTCGTATAAGTCTTTTGGTTATAGTGCTTTTAGTAATTCTAAAGCTTCTTTGGCTTATGCTCTCAAAATGAGCGAAAAATTTTCGGGCGGCATACAAATTAACTATCATTCATTTAGAATAGGCGAGAATTATGGAACGCAGCAAACTGTAAGTTTCGAAGGCGGTTTTCAATATAAAATGACCTCCAAACTCACTCTTGGCGCTCACATCTACAACCCTACAAGAGCTAAAATTGCAGATTTTAACGATGAGAGAATTGCCTCAGTTCTACGTGCCGGTGCGGGATATAAGTTTTCTGAAAAACTGCAACTTCTTGGTGAGGTGCGTAAAGCTTCAGACTCTGATGCAGGGTTGCGGTTGGGCATAGAATACTGGCCGGTCGAACAGATTGCAGTGCGAGGTGGTTTTGGTTCGGAACCTTCTATGTATTCTTTTGGGTTTGGTTGGAAATTAAAAACCTTCCAAGTAGATGCGGCCGCTAGCTTCCATCAGGTGCTCGGTTTTTCCCCACAGCTTTCTCTCACCTACAACGGTTCTAAGAAGTGATTTTGAAGTTTTACATATTTGCTGCACGCCAGAAAAGTTTGACACTCTTCTTTATGGTCTTGGCTATTTTATTTTCTGCTTTCAATACCAATGCACAGAAAAATGCCGAAACCAAAAACAACATCATCGAACAACGAATCGAAGCAATTGCGGGAAGTTTGGAAGAGGGCGTAGAACTCGACTATACAAATCTTCTTGAGGATCTTGTTTATTATTTCGACACGCCACTAAATCTCAATAATGCGACGATAAGCGAATTGCGTGAATTGTACATGCTTACCGAAATTCAAATCAGCAATTTGCAAAAGCACATTGCCACATACGGAAAACTGAACAGTAAATTCGAATTACAAGCGGTTGAAGGTTTTGATTCGAACACCATCAAACTGATCGATCCATTTGTTACTGCAAAGCCTTCATCAGCATTGCAAGGAGTTAAATTAAACACCCTTTTTCAAGAAGCTAATAGTGATTTAATTCTTCGATATAAACGCGATTTCCAAACTCGTGAGGGTTATAAAGTAGATCCAGAAACCGGTAAACCAACATTTCTTGGTTCCCCTAATTATATGTATGCTCGATATAAACTTTGGTTCAGAAGAAATCTGACACTAGGGTTTACAGCAGAAAAAGATGCCGGTGAGAACATAAAAAATGGCCCGGATTTTTTTAGTGGTCACGTCATGTATACTGATCGAACGTTCGTTAGAAAAGTAATTGTTGGTGATTTCCAGGCAATGTTCGGACAAGGTCTTACTTTTTGGAGTGGACTTGGTTTTGGCAAGTCACCATTTATCCTTAATACTAAAAAAAATCCAATCGGGTTTAAGCCTTACACTAGTGTGCAGGAAGGTCAGTTTATGCGTGGAGCCGCTACCACACTGGGCTGGAAAAATTTCGAGTTGAATACATTTTACTCCTCTAAAAAACTCGATTCAAATGTCGTTTTAAACGAAGATACCACCCAAACTGATGATGAGTTTTTGGTTTCATCTATTCAAGTGAGTGGGCTCCATAGAACGGCCTCAGAACTTCTTGACAAAGGAACCTTAAAAGAGCATGTTTATGGAGGAAGCCTAAGATATAGTACAAGAGCATTTTCCATTGGAGCAACTGCTGTGCGAACGGAATATGACAAGCCCGTGGTGCAGAATACCGGACTATATAGACAGTTTAGATTTAATGGCACTGAAAACACAAATATTGGACTCGATTATCAGACAATATTTAAAAATGCAAACATGTTCGGTGAGTTTTCGAGAAGTGCAAATGGAGGAATGGCAGCCATCAACGGACTAATTGCTGCCTTAAGCCCAAGACTAACAGTAAGCCTTGTGCATCGGTATTTTCAACGAGATTATCAGGTCAATTACGCCAATGTTTTTGCTGAAAATCAGGATCTTCCTGCAAATGAGAACGGGCTTTTTGCGGGTTTGCAACTAAATATTAATAGCCGTTGGACCTTTACAGGATATGCAGATTTGGTAAAGTATCCCTGGATGCGATTCAGAGTAGATGCACCAAGCAGATTTACCGACTATTTGGCACAGTTTAACTACAAACCAGACAGAAAACACGAGTTTTATTTCAGATATAGACACAGAGTAAGTGAACAAAATACCGGCTTAGAGGGCTCTCGAATTACTTCGCCTGTGCCTGTAATTCAGAACAATTGGAGAATGCATGGAGCATATTTTGTACATCCCAATATTCAAATGAAAACAAGAGCAGAATGGACTTTCTTCAACAAAGATGGAAATGATTCTAAAGGTTTTCTACTTTATCAAGATATAATCTTCAAAAAAACGGGCTCTCCATTGGCAGTCCACTTTAGATATGCTCTATTTGACACAAAAAGCTGGGATACAAGATTATATGCATACGAAAATGATGTTTTATACGCTTTTAGTATTCCTCCATATGCCGGAAAGGGCACTCGTTTTTATACCATGTTTACGTACGATATAATGCGTGGAGTGGAACTTTGGGTTCGTCTTGCAGGCTGGAGTTATCTCGATCGAAAGATTATTTCGGGTGGAAATAACGAGATAAGAGGAAGCGAGTCGCAGGATGTTCATATTCAGTTGAGATGGCGCTTCTAGTTAAATTATACCAATGAATAAAAATTTTTGTAGAATGCATAAAATCCAAACTGTAAAACCTCTGGTGAGAATTATTCAAAACACTTGATTATCCTTGATTTTTATCAATTAATAAGTGAAACCAATTACCTTTGTATGAGTAGAAGGTTTTAGGCAAGGTTCTTGAATGCTGAATTGCTGATTATTTAAATCGGGTTATTATGAAAAAACTCTTACTTATTTTTACTTTTTTCAGTTTTATTGTTGGTGCGGTTGCTCAGGCGACCGACAAAAACCCAATAGCAACCGCGAGACTTACAGGTGCTGACGGCAGAACAGAATTGACTTTTGATGAGCCGATGACAGAAAATTTTACGGTTGATGTTCGCGATTTGACAGGAAAACTGATGTTCTCACTTAAATCTGATCTGAAAGAAGATGGGTGTCAGTCTGTAGTTCTTCCAATTGAATCATTAAGAAGAGGAATTTACATGGTCCAACTTGTTGGCGCTGGAGGCAAAATCAAAACCCTCAAATTACAACGAAATTGATAGGATAGTCACTCTCCTTGAGTAAAAAAATAAAACCACATTCGATAGATGTGGTTTTTTTATACCTTTTGTTTTGAGACATCATGTGATCCAATTGCAGTTGGATATGAATTTTCTCAAATGCTAGTGGAATTAAAATCATATCGCTTTATTTCCTTTGCTCTACCTTACGCTGAGCCAAGCACCAAATTAATCATGAAAAAAATCGTCTTTTTATTCGCCCTTGCAATTCTCAACTCTTGTGGAGATGAAGTTCAAAAGGCGACACCTCAGATTATTTCTATTTCAGAGTCAGTGTATGCCTCGGGTATTGTAAAAAGTAAAAATCAATATGATGCTTTTCTCCCTGTAAGTGGAATAATAAATCAAATTTTTGTTGGCGAAGGAGATACAATTAAGAAAGGAGATCCTATTCTATCAGTAGGCAATGAAACACAAAAACTAAATCGACTCAATGCGGAGCGCGCATCATCGTTCGCTTCATTGGAGTCTAATACGGGTAAACTGAACGAAGCAAAACAACATGTTGAGCTAGCAAGAAGTCGAATGCAGAATGACTCTTCGCTTTACCTCAGACAAAAAAAATTGTGGGATCAGCAAATCGGTTCAAAGGTTGATATTGAATCAAGAGAATTGACCCTCAAAAACTCCAAAACGCTTTACCTGTCCTCTGTTGTAGTCTATGATGATCTCAAAAGACAAGTTCGTTTTAACTCATCTCAAGCCGGAACGAATAGGCAGATTGCTAATTCACTTGAAGATGATTTTATTCTTAGAAGTGAGATCGATGGACGTGTATTTCAATTGCAAGGAGAAGTGGGAGAAGTTGTAAACCCACAAACGTCTTTGGCTGTGATTGGTGACACCGAAAATTTTATACTTGAATTACAAGTAGATGAGAATGACATCACCAACATCAAAACAGGACTTCCTCTTTTTGTTACAATGGATGCTTATCCGAATCGCGTTTTTGATGCTGTTGTTACCAAAATTAATCCACTTATGAATGAAAGAAGCAAATCGTTCTTAGTTGAAGCAGAATTTATACGTGGTCCTGAGGTGCTTTATCCGAATATTTCATTTGAGGCAAATATCGTTATTCAAACAAAGGACAATGCATTACTAATTCCGAGAAATTATTTGATCAACGATTCTTTGGTCATCAAAGCATCTGGAGATACAGTAGCTGTTAGAACCGGATTAAAAGATTATAGCCGAGTGGAGATATTGTCAGGAATTTCGCAGTCAGACGAGTTAATAAAACCCGAATAATGAAAGGTGGATTATTAATTAGTATTTCAAAATCATTGATGCTAGCGCGTTGGAAACAAACACTTGTTGCGGCTGTTGGCGTTACGTTCAGCATCACCATGTTTATTGCGCTGCTTGGATTTATGTCGGGTCTCAATTCGTTACTCGATGGTCTAATTCTTAATCGAACACCGCATGTACGTTTGTACAATGAAATTAAACCAAATGAAATACAACCAATTCAATTATCCGATCAGTTTGGAGGTCATTATAATTTTATTCAATCAATCAAACCTCGGAACGAATTAATTAGCATAGACAACAGTATTGCGATCATTTCGGCTATCAAAAACGATGATCGTGTTTTGGGCATTGCGCCGAAATTGACGGCTCAAGTATTTTACAACGTTGGTTCAATAGACCTTACAGGAGTGGTAAATGGGATTGATGTTGAAGCGGAGAATTTACTTTTTAAATTCAGTGATTATGTTGTTGATGGCAACTACCTTGATTTGAGAAATGTTCCAAATAGTGTTATTCTTGGAAAAGGAGTTGCCGAAAAAATGTTAGCCGCAATCGGTGATGTTATAAGTGTTACTACAGCGAAAGGAGAACGCCTTTCGCTTAAGGTGGTTGGTTATTTCCAATCAGGATTGCAGGATATAGATAAGGTTCAGAGTTATACTTCATTGCGGACAGCGCAAAAGTTAGTAGGCGAATCAAATAGTTTTCTTACAGACATTCAAGTCAAATTGAAAGACATTTTGATGGCACCGACCGTTGCAAAAGAATATGGAGCACTCTTTAAAGTTGATGCCATTGATATTCAAACGGCAAATTCACAATTCGAAACAGGGAGCTCTGTTAGAACACTTATTTCGTATGCTGTTGGCATAGTTCTTTTAATCGTCGCAGGCTTTGGTATTTACAACATATTGAACATGATGATTTATGAAAAGATGGATTCGATTGCTATACTCAAAGCATCGGGTTTTTCGGGTGTGGATGTAAACCGAATATTTATTTTGATCGCATTAGGCATCGGAATTTTTGGCGGCGCACTTGGATTGATTTTTGGTTTTGGTCTTTCGATGCTCATTGATTATGTGCCATTTAATACCGCAGCTCTCCCTACAATAAAAACGTATCCGATCAACTATAGTCCTGCATTTTATATTATAGGATCAGTATTCTCTTTGGTCACTACATATTTCGCAGGATATTTTCCTGCGAGAAAGGCTAGTAGAGTAGATCCTGTTGTAATTATACGCGGTAAATAAAAATGGAAAATAAAGTTATTGAGGCAATTCACATCTCAAAATCCTTTCATGATCCTATGGTTGTGAAGGTGCTTAAAGACATTTCGTTTATTATAAATAGAGGTGAATTTGTTTCGATAACCGGCAAATCGGGTTGCGGAAAATCGACTTTACTTTACATACTCTCCACGATGGATACAGATTATGAAGGACAACTTCTTATTGATAATGTGATCATGAATGATAAAAAGGAGAGTGATCTTGCGTTGGTCCGTAATGAAAAGATTGGTTTTGTTTTTCAATTTCACTATCTGCTAAATGAGTTTAGTGTTTTGAGTAATGTGATGTTACCCGGTCTGAAACTTGGGAAGTTTTCAGAGAAGGAAGTTGAACAACGCGCTTACGAAAAGTTGAAATTGATGAACATCGAAAGCGAAGCACTTAAAAAGCCTAATCAATTGTCAGGTGGGCAAAAACAGCGTGTTGCCATAGCCCGAGCACTCATTAATGATCCACTTATTATTATGGGAGACGAGCCAACCGGCAATCTTGATAAGAAGAACAGTGATATCGTTTTTGATATATTTAAGGAACTTGCAGAAGTTTATAATCAGTCGTTATTAATAGTGACCCACGACAATGATTTTGCTGCACGCACGCATCGGATTATTGAAATGCAGGATGGTGAAATTTTGAGTTCAACACAGAATTAGTCACCCCAACTCCATAATCTTCACCAACGGACTAAACAAATATTCATGTTTTGTTTTTTCTTCTACACAGCGATATCGAGTTCGGATTCGGTCACCTTTTACAAATATTCTGCGGTCCTTTCCGTATGCAAATCTTGCATTCTTTGGAAGATCATCGAGCAGCTTCACACTCGGATGACTGTTTTTGTCATACCGTGCAAGTACTTTGGAAAGATGAATGTCCGAGCATGTTGCAGCTCCCGGATTTGTTAGATAATTTTGAACAGCAAGTGCTACGTCCTCCGGAAAAACATGCCGTCTCAAGAATGGTCCCAGTGTTTTTTTGAAATCACTTTTCCACTCATAACCATGCGGTTTCACTTTGTCCCTATGATTCAAATAAGTAATGAGGTGAGCTAGTTCGTGCATCAAGGTAATAAGAAATGCGTACTGATTGAGGTTACCATTGACAGTCAGAGTATGATTGCGTCCTTTGGGATCCGCAGTAAAATCTCCTAGTTTGGTTGATCGGGGAGGAGTTATTATAAGGTGATGGGGATACTCTCGCAGTTTTTCACACACCAATTCTAATGAACCTTCGGGCAAAAATGGTTTAAGGGCGGACTCCAGATTGGTGCTCTGTTTCAATGTTTATTTGTGTTGTCAGTTCAATTTGATCGGTCCATTTTGGGCATGTGCGGCATTTTGGTTTTTTTCCGGCCTTACATGAAGCCAATACACATATCATTGTTAGGGTTATCAGAAAATATCTTTTGCTCCTTATCATGCATTCAGGTTTTCTTTGTCAAAAATAGGCTGCGATATGGATAACATTATAATTCAGGTCATAATTCTTTTGGCGGGACTCGCGGGCTGGATTTTTTGTTCTTTTCCCGTGCTGCGGTATGTTATTTATTGGAGTGAAGGTAGTTTTAGATGGCCTCTCCTTGGTTGGTTACTGCTAATGGTGCTTTCTATTTTCCTTGCAAAAATGAGTCTTTTTAGCCTAATTGGATGGCCGGCACCCGGAACTTGGACTAGCAGATTGTTTTTTCCTGGACTGTTATTCGGATCTTATTTTCTTCCATTTATAAAAGAGTGGATCATGTTCAAGATGAAATCCAAGTAGCGGAAACAAAGACTTAAAATTTTAGAGATTTAAAGAGGGTTGTTTCATCCTTTGCAACTAAAACAAGTGTCACGGCCTCTCAAAAGAACGCAGGCAGGGATTTTATCCACTGAACTACCTACGAAGAACTGAACTTTAAATTTCCCACTTTTCTGAGCTACGAAGCACGAAACCTCTGCTGTGTATTGGTGATGTTGTAAGCTGGCCTTCTGTCTACCGTCATCGTCAAGTCGGTGTGTTTCTGTGATTTTCTTATCATTTTTTTGTTCTCGTTTTCTGTCTGTTTCGCTAATGTGTTGGCTGTTTTAAAAATTTTAGTGGGAAAGGATTTTAAAAAATAATTTTCTTTCGGGTGGCAAGGGTGGAAGCTCTTTTGCAATTTTTTGTTCTGTGCGGAGGCCTGTGCGAAACGAAGTTTACGAACACCAAAATAGATTAACAAGCCGTGAGTAATTGCAAATGTGCTTACACCTGTGAGTTGGGTTTCCTCTTTATAATTCGTTGATCTCTTTTTCGATTAAACGGTATTTGTCTTTTACATCTTCCCCTAAATAAAAGTTAACAAATCCTTGTTGGTTAATGTTCCTTGACTTAAAAAGCGTTTAAGATATTCTTGGTTGAACTCCATTAAAAGAATTGATTTTTCCAATTGCTTTAATATTGCTTTGTTGTTGTCAATGTTGTTTTGAACTATTGATTTTATTGTCAAAACTTCATTAAGGTCTTTGATGATTCTGTTTACCATCATTGCCAAAATATCTTGGTCTAGTTCCATTTCTCTTGCATTTAATGCAATGTCTCTTGCTTACATATATGCACTAGCTAAATTGGTGTAATCTCCTTTTTGTGAATTGATAATGGCGACAAAACTAACTCCTGAAATGTAACCTACATTTTCAAAATTTTTAAGGATAACCAGTACTTTTAAGCCGTTAATGGATTGAGGACATTAAATACAGGCGTATATAAATCTATCTCTGTTTCCTCTGTTTCTATACTTATAATCAAACTATAACGAACAACTTCATTATGTTTTTTTTGTCTCTTTAAGTTTTTATACCATCCATTTTTGGGTATAATTGCTAAAGTGTTTCTCTCCGACAATTCCCTGCCAGTTCCAGTTATAAAATCCTTTCTTATTGAACCTTTCAGATTTGAATCTTTTCCAATAGCCCATTTTACGCCAGTTCTTTTAGTCCTATTTTCTTTAGTCTCATCTTCAGGTTTTGAAATACGCACCATGAACTCATCTAAAGTTTCAAGTCTATTAATTATTTCAAAATCTAATTGGTGTGAATGGTATGCATAATGGGTTGCCAATCTCCTCGTGCCTGGATTTGGTTCTATATAATATGACAAAGTAACAATTAGTTTTGCTTCCTTTTCATCCAATTGCTCCAAGGCGTCTTTTGGCCATGGCAATTCAAATAAATGATAATCATTGTACTTTCCTTCTGATTTAACCTTTTTATAGGATTGAATTTCTCTTTCGGCAATTAGGGTCAAACTATTATTAGCAGAATATTTAGCTTTTAAAATGTTTGGAACACCATAACCAACTGTTCTTAAAAGGTCTTTATTATTCTTGGCATTTCTTTTCATTGCATCGGTCCATTCAGCAGAATGAATCATTAAACCTCTAATAGTTTCTACCCAAAAGTTTGGATATAGGGTTCTCAGTTCAGCAGCCATTTTAGCTGCTAATCCTGCTGCGCCACTCGTATCTCCGAAGGGTGTAAATACATATTTGTTAAACTCAGCATCAGTAGAAATTAGTTTTAATTCAGTATGGTCTGAAACCTCAATCCCATCCGTAGTTGAATTGCCTCCTTCAAAAACAATATCTGGTTTATTAGCCCAATTTTTATCAAATAATAATGAAGTAGAATTACTAGGTGCCATTGCCCCATGCTCGGCTAATGGTTTATAACCTTTAGAAATATCAATTTTATCTTTTCTTGTAAATGTTCCGACTGTAATTGCATTGTATGCTTGTGCTGGGTCATGTATGGTTTCAGTCTGATTTACAGAGGGGTAATCTTCGTGTTTTGTTATTACTACATTGCCTCCACTCACAATAAATAATTGTTGCCCTACCACTTTTCCAAAACAAATCTTGTCTATGGCTGCTGACCAAGCTGACGGTCTGCCCTGCATTCTGAAATTTGGGTCAGTAATAGTTAAACAATAAACTCTCAAGTTATTTGGTCTATCAAGAATCGGAGTATTTATTCCAGTTTCTGTAATTGCACCATACAATTCAGGGTCGTTAGGTTTATTGTTAAAAAGCACTTTAAAAGACTCTAAACCATGATAAATTTGAATATTATCTGTTGAATCTAATACGTCTGTTAAATCTCCATATAAAGCTAAGCCAGCAACACCGGTGCCGTGTCCTCCATTTGGATTGCTATCATTTGTTCCCCAGGCACTATTGTATGTATGCAAATGAGAGTCTGGCAAAAATGGATTTAGAAGTGGATGGAGATTATTTACACCTGTATCTAATAAACAAATCAATACACTTTTTTCGTCAAATTTTGATTCTGTTCTACTTTGTAAATTTTCCAAATATTCATTTTTAGTTTCAATGGAAACATCTTTATGTAGAATGAAATTCGGTATTTCTTGAGGCTTTCTCAATTCTGCAAGATTGTCTAAAAGCAATAAAGATTTTGAAAGTTGGCTTGCAGTGCCTTTTACCAATTTTACAATATGGTCTGCTAAAACAATTTCGGACATCCCCATTTGACAATCGAAAAGTTCAAGATTCTTTTGAACATCAACTAATTTCTGAATATAATTTTCATTTTTTCTAAACCAGACTTCCCACCAGACATCCTCCTGTTCATTGGGGAAATCATAGAACTGACCATCAACCCAAAATGCTTTTAAAGTGGCTTTTTTTATATCATCAATATTTCCTAATAGTGGCTGGTTTTTTGGATTTCCAGTATCGATTTTTTCTTTTGTGATTTTATCCGGTTTGTAAACATTTTCCGATAGATAATCTTCTATTTTTTTGATGAATTTTGAAACATTCCCTTCTTTAATGATAACAACTAATGAATATTTAGATTCAGATACTTCACCTACCTTCCTTTCTTCTTCTTTAATATTCAAAATTTGAAAGCCACTTGAATCAAAAGAATCAAACATCAATGGATAGCCCCATTCTGATTCAAACTCTAAATAAATTACATCATCTGTGATTAACGAAGAAGTTTCTATTTCTTCAATTTGAAATTCTTGCTTAATCGCATTTATTTTTTGTAATAAAAAATTACCATGCGTTACTCTATCTCTTTCTTGTAATAAAAATTTTGGGCCTCTGCCTTCAACTGGTGTAGTATAGGAATTAGATGAAGAATAGCCTTCAATTTTTAAATGCTTCTTACTATCCATTTACAATATTTCGAGATTTTAAAAGTGCTTGTAAAGTTTTAAGTTCTAATTTATCAGCACCGTTTAGTATCATTTCTTTAATTGTATCTTCACAAATTCTTACAATTTCTGAATAGTTGAGTCCATTCGCAATTTCTGACAGTTCTTTGTAATTAACTTTTGTTGAAAACGAAAATGCTTTGGTGTTTTTCTTAATTATTTCAATAGTATGGCCTTTGTCAGGCAAAGGGTATTCTAAGATTTCGTCAAACCTTCTAAATAATGCTTTGTCTAATGATTCAGGCAAATTAGTAGCCGCAATAATGATACTATTACTTTTATCCTTTTCAATATTGATTAAAAATGAATTTAAGACCCTTTTTATTTCTCCAATATCTTGTTGTTGATTTCGGTGCGAGCCAATAGAATCAAATTCATCAAACAGATAAACTGCTCTATGATCATTCATGGCATCAAAAATCAATCTCAATTTAGCAATTGACTCTCCTAAAAATTTAGACATTAATCCATCTAACCTTATAATATAAACTGCTATTCCTAACTCTCCTGCAATAGCTTGAGCCGTCATTGTTTTTCCTGTGCCTGGCGCTCCTGTTAATAGCAATTTACGTTTAGGTTCTAAATTATGTGCTTTGAGTAATTGCCATTTTTCTTGCTCTTTTATGACACTATTTAATTTTAATTTAATGGTATCATCAAGCACCATGTCTTTCAATGAAATTTTTGGCTGAAAAACTTCTATTAATTCTTGAAGTTCTCTTTTGGGTAAATTTATATGAAGTGCTTTTGTTTCAATCTGATTTAAACTTCTTCCATTTTTAGCCTCATCGATTAGTTTTTTTAATTCTTGAGCAAATGTAGTATGTCCTTTTTGAGCCTCGGTTGCAGCAATTTGTAAAGCAGTAGAAAAAAATCTAGCATCATCACTTTTCCCAAATGATTTTATTAAGGATTTTATTTGATCAGCCGCTGCCATAATATGCGAAGGTACTCTTTTTTGAAATATTAATTGAGACTATTCTATCTTAAACCGCCAATTTTATTTCTGTTCACAATCAAATTTACTCTTAATCTCGTTCAAAAAATAGCTTCCTATTGCTGATGATTGTATCATCTCCTCATACACCCTTTCCGGTACATCAAAATACTGGTAAATAGCTCCGTGGTGAAATTCTATTTCTAACACCATCTTTTCCGCATCATAACCTACTGAGGCAATATTGGAAGAAACTA
>Ga0105048_10014512_pt1 | contig 12269 bp, 5 predicted proteins | sample MAT05_FD_78382 | JGI IMG/M metagenome (GOLD analysis project Ga0105048, IMG submission 78382) | Freshwater microbial communities from Lake Fryxell liftoff mats and glacier meltwater in Antarctica - MAT-05 | ecosystem: Environmental > Aquatic > Freshwater > Ice > Liftoff microbial mat | place... | reverse complement strand
GATTAGGGCTTCAACGGTCTGTCGGCTTTGCTGTATCAGGTCCATTGCCCGCTTGTACGCTTTGGCGTTTGATGGCTTCGTCACTTGGCACCTCCAACGATTTTTTCGTTGCGGCTTTGTTCTGCTCCAGCATAGTCTTTCCGCGTACCACGTTAGCCCTTGAGTCTCACGGGCTTCACGCAATCGATGCGCGATGGTGCCCTTAAGTGGGCAACTCTCCGACTTAGCTTTCGGCGGAAACTCGGTTTGAACCTTGCGTCGAATCTCTTCGTGCTTGGCTTTCTCTCTTGGTGAAAGCTGAGAACCTAGTTTGCGTTCCATTATCAATCCTCCTCAACCTCGTATGCGGTGACTGGATAGACCGTTTCTTGGTCAATGACTTCGTAAACCACGATGACGAACACATCGTCTGGCGTATAACCAAACACGCATGGAAGGCCAGTTGAACGGCTCGTCGACTTGCGAATAGAATTCGCCAAAACATACTCGACATCTTCGACGGTCAATCCGTGCTCTTCGATGTGCTCGACGTTTCCATTCCAAATTGCGAACTGCATTCAAAGTTCTCCCGATCAAAGTCTAGTATAGCATTCTATTGCAATAGAGGCAAATAGGTTCCACCGATCCCTCCACGGGACCGAGTTGGGCCGATGGCCTATCATGCTTCTACTTCAATTTCCGATTTAAATAGCACCTCCGGCGATTTTGGCGATGCGGTTTCGGTCGGCGTCCGAGAGGGTTGGCCATCGGTCTAGGACCAAATTAAGACGGCTATCGATGGGTGCCTGATCGTTGGGCAGTGCGTCCGAGTGCTTCGGGTTCTGCTTCGGGTTGGTCGAAACATGCGGTTTTCCCTGGAAATTCGAGGGTTGTTTAATTCCCCCCGCCTCCATCTGAAAGAAGCCAGGGAAACCTGGCTTTTCTCGTTTCTACCAGTGTTTTCTGACATCTCTTGCGGCTCTGCGCGGGTTGCCGCTTGAGCTTGCAGCGTCGTCTTTTGTATTAGGGAATCCGCTTTCTTGGCACTCGCTTCCTTAACGACCGCTTCCGAAAGGCCAACCCAAGAAAAAACCACATGTAAAGGCAACTCGGCTTCAAGCTCGGTTTGCCGAGTTGTCCCAATCGACATCACTCCAGGTTAGCGAAAGCGTTTCAACTTGCCAGCGTATCCCTCCGTATCGCGACAATGCAACGATTGCTTTCCCCACAAATTGGAAGGAAGTCCAGTTAGCAGTTCTATTGGATATTTTGGAATCTTTCCGAGCCTGGGGAGATCCAAACTCCAGGCGAAGCTCTTCGATGTAATTTCGGTCCAAGCGGCTGAAGTTTGAGCGGTCGTTACCATTTATCACGCCCCCGGTCGGCTCGCCCGACTGGAGCGAAAGGCTCAGAGGCTAGGTGGCATCTTCGCAATACACAGACAGCTCCCAGACGGGCTTGACCCGTCTGAAGCCAAAGGTTCGTGTGCTAGCGGGATCTCAGGTGGGACGAGCCCGCCTGGGGGCCGTTACCGCCAACATACTTCACGCGACCAAGTTGACCTCGCGTCGATGGAAGCACGACTTGTAACGCTAATGGCTTCGAAGGTTCAAGGCGCAAACGCCTCTTCGAGCTCACGTTGAAACGATTGATTGTCCGCATCCGTGTTATTCCAACTCGATAAACTTGATCTGGATTGGAGTTTAGCTACTTTTCGACTTTGAGGCATTCCAGAATATCTTTTCAATGCTGACGCGTCTACTTTGGACGCGACCGCTTTTGGTCCCTGTGGAGTTTGTTAACGTAAAGTTTTACTGGCAGTCTATTTCATTTACCGGTCAACTCTGAGCAGAAAAGAATGGAGCAAGGCAGTAAATGGGTGTCCCCATAGAACCTCCCCACAGAACCCCAGGTGTCCCCATAGAACGCCATCCATGGAACCCTCGCACGCTAAGCGTATCAACGGAAATTCTATGGTTGTCTAAACGCTTTACGAATCTCTTCCATCCGCACTCGGTTTGCACCCATGTCGGACTTGCCGACCCTGGATGCCGAGCGAAAGTGGATGTTGCTGGATTGTCGGTCGATGACAAACTCGACATCATCTCGAAAGCGAAAAATCAAACTGGTCGCTACAGCGTGAAGGTAGCTTTCTGTTTCCGTTATGATCTCCATTCGTGGGATGACGGCGAGAACTGCTTTAAGTTTCCGCATGGCATCTTCTGGAGACCCATCAAACACGATTGCCTCAATCTTGTGCTGCCCATCTTCGTTCTGGGTCGAAACGCAATTCGGAGAGTTCGGGCAGGGTGCAAGACGACCATTGTTCGCTCCGAGGTTCTTTGGCTTCGTTGCCAATGCACTGAGAACGGCAAGGGCAATCACCGGCGAAAGCACGACCAGAGTTACAATCAGGTAGACCATACGTTTTTTCATACTTGATATTGTTTTTGATACTTGGCATTGGGGGAATCAACCGAGCAGTTATTAGAGCGTCTATTCGTCTCATTCATCCAGTGACGTTGCGTGAGGCAGCCAAAAAAAATGCATTGCACTCCCCGCTCTAGGATGCCCCCGCTCTAGGATGCCCCCGATTAGTGTACATCGCAACGATGGGTTACGCTGGCCAACTTTCTCCGCAAAAATGTGTATTTGTCGCCAGTCGCAATGAAATGCAAAAGGGCAACAAACAATTGAAGCCATGAATGGAACGAACGCGTCCTACAATTCGCCAGCAAGCATCTTCTCCTTTTCAGTTTTCACAATTGCTTCCGTTGCAGATATTCGATGCTTAATCATGATCCTGCTCCGGTTCAGCCCAAACCTGAGCTTTTCCGTCTTCGTCAATGCTGACATGGATAACGTTGGCTCGGCAACAAACCGGACAGTCCTCAACGTAGCGATGGCTGCTTCCTTCGGAAAGGTCGAGAGGGATCACGATCTCTTCACCGCATGCATCGCAGGTGTAGCTTGCTTCCTCTTGCGATGACCCCAGGGATCTATTCACGCCTTCCGACGATTCACTCAAAGCGTGTTCGTCATCCAAAACAGGCAACGTCTCACCCAACGAGAGAATCTTGCACGCCCAGAGCATCACGGACAAAGAGTCATTGTCCGCAAGTCGATGATCTTGACCCACTTCAATCAGCGACTCCAAAGGCAACCGACTTTGAGCAACCAATGCTACACTGTCTTCAAATGGGATGACATCGTCGTTTCGACTGTGCAACACGATGGAGTTCGGTTTGAGCTTCGAAACGGTTCCCCAATTCTTCCAAGCGGGGCACAATAGAACAAGCGGCGTATTTTTGGAATCGATATTCATCGCAACTGCACCGCCTCGAGAAGAGCCAACGATCACATCCGGTTGATGGAAATCGTACTCAGCTTGTGCAGTTCTCATGGCGAGATCGAAATCGTCGTCATCGAGCTTTGGGTTGATGATCTCGTGCCCATGATGTTGAAGGTACGTCGGTTTGACGCCACTGGGAATAGAATGCCAACCGTGAAAAAAAAGGATTTTCATAATGGAAGACCTACCGTTCATTGCGACGATCTTCGGGGTCGTTGATTCAGATGTCAATTCCAAAGGCGTCGATTTTCGCATGCTGAAGCTCCCGAACTTTTTCGACTAAACGTCATTGTTAAGTTCCTCGTCTGGCAACCAACCACTGGTTCCTGGACGTACCCAAATATCCTAAGATATTTGCACTTTACAGACAACGCCCGTCTTTACAGACAACGCCCGTCTTTACAGACAACGCCCGTAGAGAAGTACAGAACATCGTGCCCCATTTCTCGAAACGAAGGAATTGCGAGAGGGCATGAACGCCTGCGTGGTTGGCACGCTCCGCAACATCGCCTGCCCTTCGTTGATGTGAACTGTGTCGACGACCATTTGCATGATTTAGGTCAGCTTTCCCGCACGACTACCGTTGCGAAGCTGATTGAGGAAATGAAGACTTCATCTTCATCTTGGATCAAGACACAGTCGCCAGATTTAAAAGAATTCGATTGGCAAGCTGGTTACGGCACGTTTTCCGTGAGTCAATCGAATTAGGCCAACGGCCTGGGAGGACTTTTCATAGAAACTCGATCACCACTCGGAAACCGATGCTCGGTTTCGATTTGTCGTATTCCAGCGACGGCGGATTTCCATCCTCAGCGTCAACAAATTTCCAGGGCGCAGGATCATGGTAGCTATGCCCACGCAAAATAACTCTTTCATTTCCAAGTTTCTCGATCAGCGGAATGACAAGCGGAGAATTGATCCCCAAGAAACTTCGTGTCAACTCGGTTGCGTTTCCGGCGAGATCACAGACACCAAATAGGCTGATGTCGTCCAAGGAAGTCGCCGACCTCCTCGGCCCCTGACTGACTCTGTCAATACAAATATCTGTACCCATGCTCTTGTAAGGACCCTCTTGACGTGGGGAATAATTTGCACCCGCAGCTTTGTCCCACTCTTCTGCGCTGGGCAATAGTCCTCCGACCCATAGTGCAAAAGCATTTGCTTCCTCGACGTTGACGCCGACGACAGGGCAGTCCATGAATTCGCCGTCTACTCCAAGAGGGCTCTCGTCAGCAATCGCTCCATCCCGCCAAAGCGAATTGGTACTTATCTTGTCTGGGTTGGCAACCGCGAATTCGGCAAACAAGCGGTTGGTGACCTCGCTTTTCATCATATAAAACGTGGGAGGATCCTGGATCGCTTGACGTGGGATCAGCAAGAACTCCATAGGTTCGCTGCAGTTGCGAACCTTGTACTCGATGCTTTCGTACAAAATTCGTTCTTCCGCTTCAACCCTTCGAGCATTGAGCTTGGATGGTTGCGTGCCTTCGGGAAGTTTCAGGCGACTAGAAGCCCGGACATCGACTCGAACTGTTTTGGAAATTTTGTTCCGCCGGGTGGTAGCCGTCAGTTCGATGTTCGATAAACCGATTTTCGTGTTCAGGTCCGCAATAACGTCCAGCGTTCTTTTCGCGGCATCAAAATGGATGGAAATGCCGGGCGGGGTGTTTGCCGATGTGACATCATCGATCGTATCCGAACTATCGATGGTCGAAATTTCAAAAGTGGACTGCTCTCCGAATGGAACAACAACCACATCTGGAAGTTCGATCGCGGGTTCGGATCGAATTCCAGGAACGTTGGTAAACCAGAATAGGGAGCTCGTCACGGCAATCCCAGCAACAACGCTAGGAACCACAATCCACTTCCAGAAAGAAAGATTCTCAGAACCTTTGGGGGACAGAGTCTGAGGCACCACTATGGGTGTTGCAGCCTCAGTCAGTCTGCGGACCATTTCCGAACAACTTGCAAAACGCTCCTGGGTGTTCTTCGACAGGGCTTTCCGCAGTACCGCTTGCTCAGGTTCGGCTATGCCCCTGAGATTCGGCTTCCCATAGAGGTGCTCCTGCATAGCCTCAACGAGGCTGCTAGCAGAAAATGGCGTGTTTCCCATCCTGAGTTCCGCATAGGCAACCGCCAAGCTGTACTGGTCACTGTTCGGGACCGGTTTCCTGCTCCAGACCTCTGGGGCCATGTACATGGGCGATCCTGCCACTTGAGTTGCTGCGACGGAAAGACCAGTTTCATCGAGCAGTCGAGCTAAGCCGAAGTCGGCTACTTTAACATGTCCCTTGAGCAGCAAAAGGTTATCCGGTTTGATATCGCGATGCAGGACGTGCTCGCTGTGCAAGTGATCGATTCCTTCGGCTGCTTCGGCCATGTATCGGAGTAGCTCAGGTAAAGGAATCGACCGATTGCTGCATGCCCTCGCGCGGTCCTGAAGACTTTGATCTGCCAACTCCATTGCGATCAATATTTGCTCCGTCGTAACCCAAAAAGCTTGAACTTGAATCAAGTAAGGATGTCGCATCCGTTTCATCAAGTCGAGGGAACGCAGCTCCACATGTTTGGATGGCTGGCCTGATGGTAGTCGCACAATTTTTAAGGCTACTTCTATGCCACCTGGAGCCTCGCTTAACCAAACTTCTCCAAAATTGCCTCGTCCAATCCTTCGGATCAGGATATAGCCATTTTCAAGCTGGATTTTTTCATCCGATGCCATTGAGCCCCGAGCCGTTGGGTCTCGTTTCGAAGTAGCTTGGTCTGCGGATAGTGTTCCCCAGAGATCAGCCTTTGCGCCCCGATCCGTGGGATCCCGTTTCGAGGGCGGATCTTTAGCTCCGACCGCGGGGGAGTCTAGCGCTAATTCGACTAGCGACCGCCGATCGGCGAACGCGGAAATCGGCCTGATTTCGAACTCGTCATCCAGTGGGTTACAAATCATTGTCCCATTTTGAGGTTGCGAGTTGATCGCTTGAAGGCGTTGCTTTAGCTCTTCAGCCTGCACGGGAAACCATGATGAATAGACATCGGCGTCAATTGGATTGGCGGATCGCTGACGATACAAGAACTCAACCTGCAACAACTGGATGGGAAGCTGTTCGGGAGGGCCAATCTCGGAGTCGAGTGCGACATAGTCAAGCAAAGTGACCACTTCACCTCGCTCCAACCGCGTTACCAGATCAATGGCCACGAATTCGATCAAAACGGACCTGCGCAGTGGATCGTTCACGGCAGGCAAGCAGCTTCGAAAGGGCTCGGCTGCCAGGGGACCCGAGAATTCATCTTGCCACCGAATTCGGAACAAGTCGACGATTTGCTTGAATCGCTCGAGTTCATGCTGCGGGATCTGCGAAATCAAGCGTCTACCTCGTGCGTTAAGCGATACAACATCCAAACAAGTCGCGGAACTTGGGTCTGGTCGCTTAGATTGTATACTTTATTCGATGAATTCGACATGCTGGCGGTGGGCAGACGCTCGCGTTACGCATAATATGAAAAACAGGAGGAATTCATGGTTACTCGCACCACGATGATTGTTTTTTGTATGTCCATAGCTCTATGGCTCAGGTTGTCGGCATTGTCTATGACGATGACCGTCGATGTGCCAGAGGTCGAACCAGAACCCATTCTTCGCATCGAAACCGGAGGGCATTCGAGCTTTGTGACCACACTTGCGTGGCATCCAAACGGTCGTGAATTGTGGAGTGCAGGATTAGACAAGATCGTTCGAGTTTGGCGACTGGCGGACGGCGGAAAATTTGTCGGACAACCGGACGAGTCTATTCGCATACCGATTGGTCCCGGGCCGCGTGGCCAAGTTGATTCCATAGCTTTTTCATCCGATGGTCGGTGGTTGGCCATCGGTGGCTATGCCAATCTAAATATCGGTGCTGTGTCCTTTCGCGATCCAGGGATTAAAGCCGCATTGAGCTCGGTTCAACTTCTTGAAATGGGGACCATCTATCTCCTGGATCGAACGGACAATTCCTTTCGACGCTTGGAAGGCCATAAAGGGGTCGTAAAGCGTTTAGTCTTTGCTCGAGCAGCAGACGGTTCAGAGCAATTGATTTCTGCCGGAGATGATACAGACACCAAGCAATCAAGGACGGGGAGCGTCCGAATATGGGACGTTTTGAAAGGCCAACAAGTCGATGGCGTCATGTTGCCAGAACTCCTCAAGAATCGACCTTCCCTGGTTGCGATCAAACCCTCGTCTTCCAATGCAGGGATTCAAGTGCTCGCAGCGTGCGGCAACGAGAAAATGTATCATTGGGAGTCATTGAAGCCTGCTCAGATCCGTAGCTATCCCGATGGACGCAATAATAACTCAATGGTTTCCGGGCCAGATTCCAAGTGGATTGCAACGGCCAGTGCCGACAATGCGACCAGTGAAGGCAAGCTCACTTTTTGGAATGTAAGCTCGGCAGGACTGCCGGAACTCGATCCCCGTCGTGTGGTTAGGTTTCCAAGGTCCGGTGACGAAAAGTACCTGCCTCTGGGATTTACACTTTTTGCTAGCAATCCCGACAGGAAGGAGGACCACATGGCGGTCGTACTTTGCGTGATAAAATCCGGCGCCTCTGGAATGCCGACTCCTGATCGCTTTCAACTACGTGTTTTGACAGTCCCTCCTAGTGGCGGGTCTTCGCTCGAGATCGTGCGTAAAGAACTGTGGCGAGTGGATTCGAGCGGAATTCAAGTGCCCGACCTAGCCTCGACTTTGAAAGGGCAATATCTCGCCATCGCCGGGAATCCCAACCACGAGATTTCGGTCTTGGCGATCTCCGACCTACTGAAAAAGAATGTCCAATCGCAACAACTCATGGGACGGGCATCGGTAGCGCAGCGGATCGAGTTTGTCGAACGTCCGGATAGCCTAGGACTACGAATCGTTGAAAAGTCCTTTCAGAATGATATGCAACCGTCGAAGTACGTCTTTGACTTTCAAAATAGAAGAATGGATACGAACGAAACGCCACCATGGGTCGAAAGTAAACCAGATACCAAAGGATGGGTTGTTGGTCAAAACGATCGCCAATTGACCGTCGTGCATCAAGGTCGCGTCATGCAAACAGTGAGCGTTCCCATGAGGCACCAAATTTCCGCCTCGCTTTTAACGTCTCCACTCGCTGAGACCGGGATGCCCCTGTTGATTGTTGCAGCCCATGAAAGCGGCCAGCCTTGGCTGGGTGTGTTTGACCTCAAGGATGGAGCATTGAAACGTGAATTCGATGCCCACACCAGTACGATTTCTAGCTTAGCGATTTCCCGTGATTCACGGCTCCTGGCGACGGCCAGTTCCGACCAAACGGTAGCCGTTTGGGATTTGTCCGATGTCGAAGCCATTTTGCGTCCGCGTTCGACTATGAATGGCGTCGCCTTGGTAGAAAGAAATCAGATAGTGGAGGTGGACACGGTTCAGGAATCAGTAAGCGCAAACTTGCCTCTGAGGGCGGGCGACCGACTGATAGGCTACATCGACCCGACACAACCAGGTGTGTTTCGCAATTGGCCAAAATTCTTTGAAAAAAGGGATCCACTTTGGGAACAGAAGTCTGGAACTCTGGTGAGTATTCGGCGCCAGCGAGGTACCGAAGTTGCAGATGTGTTGATCACGTTAGGTCAACTCGCTGACGAGCGTAAACCGCTCTTCCAGTTGATGTTTACTCAGAAAAGCAATATGGGCCTCCGACAATGGATTGGCTGGAGTCCGCTTGGGCCATTCGACGCTAGCGATACTGAAATCAAGCAAAGATTGGGTTGGCACTTTAATGTGCCTCGGCCCAAAGCTCCGATTGCGTTTGCGCCGGTGGATCAATACCCCAATCTTTATCAGCCTGGCTTTATGGCCGACGCAGTCAAGAACATAGGCCGTCCTGCCAACAGGGTCCCAATCTCTCTGCTCGAACCGCAAATGGACTTGCAGCTTACAGAGGTCGAGCAATGGGACCAGTCCGCGACTCCGATCGTTCGCCAACCGCCAAAGACGATCGCGCTGCAAATCAATAATGACTCATTCCCGGCTGAGATGATCCAAGGAATTCGGCTGTTGGTTGACAACGATGTCAAAGGAGCGTTCCGTCCAAACGGAAAGGACCGTTGGTTGTTCGACTCGCTTGAGCCTGCCGCTTGGAGTAGGGGTACGCATCGCCTACAGGCAGAACTTGAAACTCGCACGATTCCGAGTCGCAAGTATTTAGCCGAATCTCAGTTTGTCTTCGTACCGGAAAGACCGACCATCGAACCAAGTCTGCGACCAATCGCGATGACCAAAAAATCGAAAGCGACTGTAAAAGCTGTTGTCAAGCCTACTCAGGCAGACGTGCCGATCGATGTTGTGCTATTTCGAATCAATGATGATGGAGGGCGAGAAATTGTTTCCAAGTGGGGGACTAACGAACAAAACAACAAAGAACTAAACCTTGAATTGCCTCTAGAATTGAGCCTAGGGCGAAATCAATTCATCGTCGAAGCTCAGAATCAAGGAACAACCGACGAGTTGCAACCGTTGGAAGCCTCTACCTGGAAATTCGAAATCAGTCGGGTTGCACGCGATATAAATCCGCCAACGATCGAGCTGACTTCATTGCTAGATTTGTCGAACTCGAATAGCGATCCAATCACTCTCGGGTCGGGCGAGTATGTTGTGACGAGCGAGAGAGCAATGATCTCGGGCACGATCCGCGCCAACGAAAATCTTACATCAGCTACGATCGCTGGGGCGAATCCGCCGGGGTTCATTTCCAATGCAGTGACCGATTTTACGTTTCAAGTACCGCTGCTGCTCAAGCCTGGTCCGAATACTATTCGTATAGCCTCGAAAACAGACACGAGCCCCGAGTCTACGCTCGATCTAGATGTTCTGTTTCGCCAACCCTTGCCCGAGATCGAAATGGTTCAGCCATTCGGATCGCAAACGATCGAATCCTTGCTATCTCCGTCAACCTTTGGACTTCGAGCTCTCTTTCAAACAGAGCCAAGTCTCCGCCCGATTTCCGTTTTTGCCATAGTGAATGGTTTGCAGATGGAACAACTCATGGTGGTTGATTTAAAGGCAGGCGAAATTCAGGGGGAGATCCCCTTAAGACTGGGGCTCAATACTCTTCAACTACAACTTTCTAACGATACAGGCGCCAAGTCACAATCGCCTCCATTCACTTTTTACTATCAGCCAACGCCAACCGTCGACGATTGGCAAATTCCCAAAGAAATCGAGGGAATTGCTTTTGATACTCAATTGAGCGGCCAGGCAGCCAGTCCTATTGAGCGGCTGGCAATAGATGGTCGAGAGATACCGTCATCGCAATGGAGCAGCGAACAATCTGGAACTAAGTTCTCATTAAATATATCTGCACTACCATGGCAGTCCGATCGACGTCAATTCAGCTTAGCTGTCTTTGCGACGGGAATCGCGAAACCCGCTTTTGCGACGATCGATTCGCCGAAGCGGAAGCGTCCTGCGCAGCCACCCACTTTGGCTTTCCTAAGTCCAAGCGATAGTGCGTCGGTAACCTCGGAACGGATCAACATTGAATATCTTGTTCTTAGCAGAACTGCTCTATCGAGTATCGAATTGCTTCACGATGGTCTGCCGGTTCCCAATCTCCCTGGACAGCCATCCAGGGACGGCGATGATTCGGAGATTCGCCAGCGCGTGGAAGTTCGATTGCGAACGGGTGCCAACGTGCTCCAGTTGGTCGCAGAAAATAAGGATGGATTGAGTACACAATCGTTGACGCTGAACTATGTTCCCAGCCCCGTCGAGATAGAGTTGGATTCGATTGCCCCGACGGATATGCCGACATCGACCCAAAACTTATCCCTACAATCCGATGGAACGTGGGGGACAGATAGGCCGGCTGAATCGAGTCAGAATCTGCTCAAGGGCCGTGTGCGTTGGAATTTCCGCGACGATGTTGCCATCCGTGAATTAAGCTCACAGATTTGGATCTCAGTCAACGGCTTTAAGCAAGCCGTTCGCCTGCTAGCGGCATCTCCCAATTCGCTCGAGCGAGAGTTTGTCGGGAGAGTCCATTTCTTTCGCGCGCAGGACAACATTGTCGAGGTTCTCGCAACGGATTTGCGACGCGCGTCCACTGCAAAAAAAGTAGTAAAAATCGATTGTCAGTCTCCACAACTACCTCGCCAGAGACTCCATGTAGTCATTATTGGTATCGGTGTTCAACCGTCGGATGAAGCTGGTTTGGTTAGGGAAGCCGTCGCTTCTTTAGCTGGAACTGAACTGCGATCCGTCACGAAAAAGTTTGTGTTTCAATCACCCGCCTTCGTCGAATGCAATGGCTATGGGCCATTTACGGGTGCCTTCGTGAGCCCTGAAAAGATCGGATCAATACTGCATGGTGTAGGGGTAGGAATTCAACAATTGCAAGCCAGAGATCCAGCAGACGATGTAATGCTAGTGTATTTTCGCGGTGGCGAACAAGTCGATCTTGGAGGGCAGTTCTACCTGACCACACGCCAACCCCGCGATACGGGTGAAGCGGATTTATTGCGAACACCCATCCAATTGAGGAATTTTGCAGTAAGCAGCGGTGACTTAGGACTGTTCGTCAATCACTGTCCCGGCACGCATGTGCTCATGTTGGACGTCACTCGGTCCATCTATAGTCAAAGCGTGGCGAACAATTGTTTTGTTCCAGGTGCAGCGACGTTTCGATATGCATGGCTACGCGGAGTGGAGGTTCCCGCCGATGCAAGATTGATTTCGGCTTTGCGAGTAGCACCAGAATCGTCTCGTCTTAATCAAATAGAATCGCAATTGTCGGTTAAGCATATCCAGTTATCGCGACGCTATCAGGATGCACTGCGCTACGAGAACAATGTTCCCGAAGCTTCGGGCAAAATAGCACTTGGCGCTGCCGAGTAGCTGACCGAGTAACTGCCGAGTAACTGCCGAGTAACTGCCGAGTAACTG
>Ga0105048_10014510_pt1 | contig 12270 bp, 10 predicted proteins | sample MAT05_FD_78382 | JGI IMG/M metagenome (GOLD analysis project Ga0105048, IMG submission 78382) | Freshwater microbial communities from Lake Fryxell liftoff mats and glacier meltwater in Antarctica - MAT-05 | ecosystem: Environmental > Aquatic > Freshwater > Ice > Liftoff microbial mat | place... | reverse complement strand
GCATCGGTCGGTAGGATCTTGGGATACGTCCGTCGCCCTTCTCACTCTGCCGGAGCCACCATGCGCACTGATCCGACCGCTTTGCCCGCCACCGACATCACGCGTCGCCGCTTTCTGACCAACGGCACCGCGACCGTGGCCGGCGTCGCAGCGCTGGCAGCGCTGCCGCAGATGCTTTATGGCGCAGACCTCAGTGAGGCCGATCAGGCCGCGATCTTCGCGCCTGCGCCCACCACACCGGCTGAGGCGTTCGCCGCTCTGATCGAAGGCAACCGCCGTTTCGTCGAGGGAAAGACGATTGCTCCGCACCGCGATTTTGTCCGCTTGCGCGAGATCGCACCGAAGCAGGCACCGTTTGCCGCCTTTCTCGGCTGTGCCGATTCACGCGTGCCGATTGAAATCGTGTTTGATCAGGGCTTCGGCGACCTCTTCGTGTCGCGGATCGCCGGGAACATCGCAGTCGCCGAACAGATCGCGTCACTCGAGTTTGGAACGGCGGTACTTGGTGCCAAGGTGCTCTACGTCCTGGGGCACACGTCGTGTGGCGCGGTGTCGGCGACGATGGCTGGCGCCGAAGTCCCCGGGCAGATCAGCGCGCTGTACTACCATATTCGCCCCGCCACTCGCGCAGCCAACGGTAACCTCAACAAAGCCATCATCGAGAACGTCCGGAATCAGGCCATGGCGCTGCGCGATGGCTCGACGGTGATCAGCAAGCTGGTGAAAGAAGGAAAGCTGCTGGTCGTGGGCGGCGTGTACGATCTCGACACCGGGCTGGTGACGCCGGTGGAGCTCGGCGCCTGACCGCAGCGGTGATCCTGCAGCGACTCCCCTCTTCATTGCTTCGCGGACACCAACGACATGAACGAAATTCTTCGCGTAAACCTGCTGTCACCGATCGCGCTCGCCTTCGTGCTCGGTGTCGTTGCGCGCGTGATTCGCAGCGAGTTTGCGCTGCCGAAGGAGATCTACCAGGGTCTCTCGATCTACCTGCTCTGGAGTCTTGGCCTGCATGGCGGCGCCGAGCTGGCCCATGCGACGTTCACCGAGATCGCGCGACCGGCCGGCGCCACCTTGCTCCTCGGCTGCATCACGCCGATCAGCGCGTATCTGACCTTGCGCTACCTCGGAAAATTCGGTGAGGCCGACAGCGCCGGGATCGCGGCGCATTACGGATCGGTGTCGGCCGTGACCTTCATCGCCGCCTCCACGTTCGTGAAGGGCATGGGGGCCGAGCCCGAGGGGTTCATGCCGACGCTGCTCACGCTGCTCGAGAGCCCCGGAATTCATATCGCGCTTGCCATCGGTGCCATCCGCAGCGGCGCAAAGTCACGACCCACCTCCGAACTGCTGCACGAAGTGCTCACCGGCCGCACGATGGTGTTGCTGGTGGGTGGGTTGATCGTGGGCTTCCTGATCGGAGACAAGAACTGGAAGGTGATCGAACCGTTCTACGATACGAAGGGCGCGATCTTCCGCGGTGCCCTGTGCATCTTCATGCTGGAGATGGGCGTTCTGGCCGGCTCCCGACTGGGCGACCTGAAGAAGGTGGGCCCGTTCCTGCTGGCGTTCGGCATGATCATGCCGCTGATCCACGGCGCGCTCGGCGCCTGGCTCGGGAGCCTCGCCGGACTGTCGGTCGGCGGCGCGACGATGCTTGGTGCGATGGCGGCGAGCGCGAGTTACATCGCGGCGCCACCTGCGGTGCGCATGACGCTACCCGATGCCAATCCGACCTATTACCTGACACTCGCACTCGCCATCACCTTCCCGTTCAACGTGCTGGTCGGCATCCCGATCTACTTCAAGCTTGCGCAGATGGCGCACGGGGGATCATGAACAACACGTCGCTCAAGATGGTCGTGATCGTTGCCGAACCGGTGCTCGAGTCGCGCCTCGTCAAGGAGTTGCACGATCTGGGGGCCACCGGCTGCAGCATCGTCGACGGGCGCGGTGAGGGTTCGCGCCAGGCGCATGCCACCGATGTGCCGGGCGTGAACATCCGCATCGAGGCCATCGTGCGCCCCGAGGTGGCGGATCGCATCATGGCGCATGTCGCGGCACACTACTTCACGCACTGGTCGCTCATCGCCTACGTCGTGGACGTGGTGGTGGCACGCGCCGGCAAGTACGGGTGAGCGAGGGTCAGACCTCGCGGGTGGCGGCGCGTTCGATGTCGAGGATGCGCCGCACCTGCGAGGCCAACTCGTTCACGGCGAGCGGCTTGGTGAGATAGCCGGCAGCGCCGAGTTCGTAGGCGCGTTCCGGCGTCATGCTGGCGCTGAAACCCGTGCAGATCACCACCGGCAGCGCCGGTCGGAGCCGTTTCGCCTCCCGGAGCAGATCCTCACCGGAGAGGTGCGGCATCGTCATGTCGGTGAGAATCAGGTCGTAGAGTTCGTTCGGATCGACGAGGTGCTGCAGCGCAGCCTCGGCGCTGGTGAAGGTGCTCGTGCGATAGCCGAACCGTGCGAGCGCGTTGGCGAGGAACGCGGCCACTGCAGGCTCGTCGTCCACCACCATGACGCGCTCCTGTCCGCGCGGCACCGTGCTGACCACGCCAAGGGCGGTGCTGGGCGTGGGGCGTCCGGGGTCGGCGGGGAGTTCGATGATGGCCGTGGTGCCGTGGCCAGGGGTCGACTCGAGACGGAAGATGCCGCCCATGCCGGTGACGATGCCGTGCACCATGGCCAGGCCCATGCCGGTGCCCTCGTCAGGGGGCTTGGTCGTGAAGAACGGGTCGAGGGCGCGCTCCCGTACTTCAGGAGACATTCCGGTCCCGGTATCGCTCACGTCGAGTCGCAGGAAATGCTGCCCCAGCAGCTCGCTGCGGCGCAGGCGCACCGTCAGCATGCCGCCGGTCTCGCGCATGGCATAGATGGCGTTCGCACAGAGGTTGAGCACCACCTGATGGAGCTGGCCGGCGTCGCCCAGCACCGCCGGCACCTGCTCCTCGTCATGAAAGTCGATGGACACGCGAGCGGGCAGCGTGGGGAGCAGCAGACGCAGCGTCTCGCTGACGATCGGTTCGAGCTCGACGGTGTGCAGCTCGTCGCCGCCGCGCCGGCTGAAGGCGAGGATGCGCTGGACCATCTGACGCCCCCGCGCCGCCGCCGTCAGGACCTGGCGCAGGTCGCCCTGCAGCTCGTCCGACTCGGCGTCGAGCATCGCCAGCTCGGCGTAGCCGATGACGCTGGCGAGGATGTTGTTGAAGTCGTGCGCGATGCCACCGGCGAGCGTGCCCACGGCCTCCATCTTCTGCGACTGTCGCACATCGGCCTCGAGACGTCGCCGCTCGGTGACATCCAGGGTGAGCGCCATGCCGAAGCGAATGGTGCCGTCGCCGTCGCGTACGGGCACGGTGCGGACGTCGTAGGTCTTCTCGCCGAGGCGGAGCTCGAACTGCTGCTCCACACCGTCCAGTGCGGCCCGGCAGCGCCGCTGCATCAGGGCCGCCGTGTGCGGCTCGAGGTGGTGGCCGATCGGCTCGCCGATGAGCGCCTGCCGTGCCAGGCCCGACTCCTGCGCACCGCGACCCGCCGCGAGCTGTAGCCGCGCCTCGCCGTCAAAGAGCAGCACCGCACCGCCAGGGTAGTTCTCGATCAGCGTGCGATAGAGCTCGTCGCTGAAGCGAAGCTGATCGTTGACGCGCTTCTGTTCAGTGATGTCGGTTGCCGATCCGAGCAGCCGAGTGACGGTGCCGTCGGCCTCGGTCTCGAACAGCGTGACTCGGTCGGAGAGCCAATGCCACTCGCCATCCGCGCCGAGCAGACGATAGGTGATCTCCGTGCGCGATTCGGTGCCCATCCGCATCGCCTTCGCGGCGCGGCGCATCATGCCGATGTCGTCGGGGTGGTAGAACGCGAGGAACTCGTCACCCGAGAGATGCGCCAGTTCATCGAGGGTGCGTCCCAGCAGGTGGAGGAGCGCGTCGTTGGCAAAGGTCACGTGTCGCGTGCGGAAGTCGAGCACGTACAGATACGTGGGCACGGTCGCCACGATGCGCTGGAGCAGGCGCCGGTGCTGGTCGAGCACCTGCTCCATCTGCCGCCGTTCCTGCTCGGCGGCGCGGATGTCGCTGATGTCGTGGACGATGCTCAGCACGCCGGTGATGGCGCCGTTCTCGATCAGGGGGGCATTGGAGACGCGCACGTTTGCGGCAGTGCCGTCCGCGCGCAGGCCGTGTGCCTCGAACGAGGTGTGCTCGCCGGTGAGCGTCAGCTCGAGATTTCGGCTCCCGCGCTGCCGGTCGTCCGTGGCGGCGAACCGATCGAGACCACCCGCGTCACGACCACGGCCCTGGTAGCCGGTGAAGCGCCGCGCGGCGGCGTTCATGCGCACCACGTTCGCCTCGCGGTCGAGGACATAGATGGAGTCTGGCGCAGCGTCGAAGAGCCGATGCCACCGGTCTCGCCGGTCACGCGCGACGCGGACGGCGGTGAATTGCAAATAGGCGATCGTCGCGAGGGACAGTGCCTGGACGACCAGTGCCATCACGAGAAATTCGGGAGACGCGGTCGGTGTGGCGCTGCCGCGCATCGGTATCGATCCTGGGGCGGCGGCGGCGATGGCGAGCACCGACAGCATCGCGACCTGCGTGGCGACCGCGACGCCAAGCGCCTGATTCCTGGGAAGCCACCCCGTGGCCGATGCCATCGGCAGCGCAAGGCAGGCAGCGAGCAGATACGGTGCGAGGCCGGCGTGCCAGGTGACGAGCACGATCACCGGCAGGTCGACGGTCGCCTGCAGCGCATCAAGCCACTGGCGGCGGACGGGAGGCAGGGCGTATTCGAGCGCGATCACCAGCAGCGCACTGAGGGCCACCCACGCGGCCCAGACGCCGAACACCCAGCGGGGCAAGACGTCGAGCAGCGACCGATCGAGCAACAATGCGAGGCCGCTGAGCAGCATCCAGAGCAGCAGCCGACCGCGCGCGAAGCGGGTGACGAGATGTGCGGGGACCGGCGTCTCGCTCGTTCCGGTGTCAGGCGTCGTCACGGTGTCCGGCGCGGGAAGAGAAGGCGGGTGTCACAGCGGGGCCGCTGCGGACCGTGCCGGCAGATGCCGTCGATTCGCGGCCGGAGGCATCCTCCCGCACACGCGGGGATTTCCACAGACGGCGCACGGCGCAGCTGCATGTCAGCACATCACTTAGCGAACTTGTCGACATCCGTGTGGATAACGTATCCACAGTATCCACAACAACTTAGGGGCTTTTCTTCGGGATTGTGAGTAGTCGTTCACCGGTGTACGCTTGTTCCCACGCGATCGACGCGGACGGCGCGCCGAACGACACCTGAACAGCGGTGAGGAACGATCCTGATGGCGTCGCCAGACATTCGAGTGCACGACCGGCTCATCCTGCTGCAGGGCGGCGGAGGCATGCGATCACCGCGCGGCAGCGAGGTGCGGGGCAAGGGTCGTGAGGGCTGCCAGCTCGAGCCAGGCGGCGAGCAGGTCAAGGTTGGGATCGCCCGTGGAGGCCGAACGCGCCGCGGTGCATTGCGCGGTGAGGTCGGCGGCGAGCGCCGTGGCGTCTCCACGACCACGGAGGCCGATCGCAAGCAATCCGGCCGCGTCGGCCAGTCGTTCGCGCACGAAACGCTGGAATCGGGCACGCAGCTCGACGTCGTTGGTGCTCGGCGTGAGATCGGCCACACCGCGCCGTTGCTCTCGAAGCGTGCCGAGGTCAGTCACGAGCTCCTCGAGCGTGTCCGGATCCGACTGCAGGAGCAGGCGCCGCCAGATGATCCAGAGCGGCGCGGCAACGCGCCCGGCTGGCGCGTCGGCGTGCTCCTGCGGCGCTGCCTTCGCGGCCTGTGTGAGGCGTTCCGCCAGGTCCGGCTGCAGCAGCCAGTGGCGCGTGTCAGCGACGGCGACTGGACCGGCCACCGCCGCAAGCGCGCAGACGCGGAGCGCGTGACGCAACAGGCCCTCGGCGTCGAGCGTGTCGGGAAGACCCAGGGCGCGATGCAGCAGATTGGCACGTTCGGCGCCGACGCGGAGCGCCTCGCGTTCGAGCGTCGACGCCGAACTGGCAGAGCCGGAGCGGAGGGCATCCCGTCCCAGCAGGGCCGCGAATTCGTAGGCGGTCGCGAGCGTGTGCGCCTGCTCGCGCGCGAGGGGGTCGGCGAGCGGCGGCGCCCCGTCCGCGGCCGCAGCGAGTGCGGCCGCACGGCTGAGCGCCGGCATCGCGTCGACCGCCCAGTGACGGTCGACGAGGTCCGCTCCGCTCGCGGGCGGGGCGGGGAAGATCGCGTGTGAAGCGAACGACACGACGACGAGCCCTCCAGGCGGAGAACCGAGCTGCAGCGGGCCGTCCAGCAGAGTGGCGGGTCGCAGGGTAGTTCCGAATTGTCGGTTGATGAACCGTGCAGGCTGACATATAACCCGGCGTCGTGCTTCCAGGCAACTTGCGAGCACCGCCTTTGTCATTGGAGAGCGTGTCGTGGCGATGCTGCAAGCACGTGGGAACGATGGGGCCTCAGATGCGATTGAAGGCGCGGGTGTCCTTCGTGCGGTCGAGTCGGCTGCGGTTGGTGCCGCGCCTCAGTCTCTCGACGGATTGATGCGTCAGGCGCTGGATGTGCCTGGCGCGGCCGCCGCGCTGCTCGAAGCGTTCGCGATGCAGTCGAGCACGCTTCGCCTCGTCCTCGAGGCCGATGCGCGCGGCGCGGCGTCGTTGCCGGTCGAGTTGCGTCGTCGGCTGGATGCCGCGGCGGCGAAGACGCCGGCGTGGCTCGTGCTCGGCGAGGGCCTACGCGCCTGAGTGGCTCGGCGGTAGAATGGGAGCAGCAAGGCACGGCGACGACGCCGGCGCCGTCACCGGCGCCCTGCAGGGGTGACGGCTACGCCACACGAACCACCGTCGACGCCGCGTGATGCTGTCCTCCCTTCCGACATCGCCCGCTGATTTCGCCGACGCGACGTGGCCAGAAATCGCTGCCCATTACGACGCGCTCGCGGCCGACCCGCCGACACCGGCGACGGCGCGCCCCTGGCTCCGGAACTGGTCGCAGCTCGAGGAGCTCGTCAACGAGGCCTCGTCGCAGGCGCTGATCGCGTACACGGGCAACACCGCTGATGCTGCTGCCGAGGCGCGGTACCTCCGGTTCGTGACGGAGATCCAGCCCAACGTGGAGGAGCGCCAGACGGGTCTGGCGCGACTGCTGATTGCGACCGGCATCGATGACGCCGACCTCGCGGTGCTTCTGCGCGAGTTCCGCACGACGGTCGCGATCTTCCGCGAGGCCAACGTGGCGCGTTTTGCCGAGATCGAGGAGCTGAGTGCCGCCTACCAGAAGCTGTCGGGCGGCCTGAGCGTCGAGATCGACGGCGCGACGCTGACGATCCCGCAGCTGCAGCCGCTGCTCGAGGCAGAGGATCGCGGCGCGCGCGAGCTGGCGTTCCGGGCCGGGGCGAATGCCTATCTCGCACATCGCGAGGCGATCGCCGATCTGTTCGACCGGATGTTCGTCCTCCGGCAGGCGGTCGCGAAGGAATCGGGGTTCAGTGACTATCAGGCCTACGCCTTTGCCGCGAAGCACCGGCACGACTACGGCGCCGATGACGTGGCGCGGTTCCACGACGCGGTGGCCGAGGTGGTGACACCGGCGGCGGCGCGCGTGCATGCGCACCGACGCGAGCGACTCGGGCTGACGACGCTGCGGCCGTGGGATCTGGCCGTCGATCCCGATGGGTTGGCGCCGCTGCGTCCGTTCCGCGACACGGCCGACTTCGTGGACACGAGCGGCCGGATCTTCACGACGCTCGATGCGGAACTCGGGTCGCGCTTCGCGGACATGGCGCGCGATGGCCTCCTCGACCTCGAAAGCCGGCAGAACAAGGCGCCGGGTGGCTACTGCACCACGCTGCATCATCGCAAGCAGCCGTTCGTGTTCATGAACGCCGTGGGCGTCTCCGACGACGTGACGACGCTGGTGCACGAGGCGGGCCACTGCTTCCATGCCTACCTCGCGGCCGACAAGGAGCTGATCTGGCAGCGCGGCACCGGATCGGAGGCGGCGGAGCTCGCGAGCATGTCGATGGAGCTGCTGGCGGCGCCGTACTTCGCGCGGCCGGTGGGCTACTACACCCCGGACCAGGCGCGTCGTGCGCAGGCGGCGCATCTCGAGGACGTGCTGCTCGCGCTGCCGCACATCGCGAGTGTGGATGCGTTCCAGCGCTGGATCTATACCAGTGGTGACGGAGACGACCGTGATGCCCGTGATGCGGCGTGGCTGGCGATCCGGAGCCGGTTCGAGGTGGGCGTGGACTGGTCCGGACTGGATCGTGAGCGGACGGCGCGATGGTACCGCCAGCTGCACATCTTCGAGTTGCCGTTCTACTACATCGAGTACGGCATTGCGCAGCTTGGCGCGTTGCAGGTGTGGAAGCGGAGCCTGAGCGATCCGGCGGCAGCGTTGGCGGGTTACAAGGCGGCGCTGCAACTCGGTGGGACGCGGCCACTGCCGGAGCTCTATGGCGCGGCGGGCGCCCGGCTGATCTTCACTGCCGACGGTATGCGCGGGCTGGTGGAGCTGGTCGAGGAACGACTCGAAACGCTGCGCGCCTCCACCGTGTCTTGACCTCCCGCGGTCCGTCGTCGGGTCGTGCGCCGGACGGTACGCACGACGCATACGGCGCGCTCCGCATCCCGGCCTTCCGCTGGTTCGTCGTGAGCCTGCTCGCGATGACGGTGGGCGTACAGATGCAGGGCATCGCGGTGGCGTGGCAACTCTACGCTGCGACCAACGATCCCCTCGCACTCGGCCTCGCGGGCCTGGCCGAAGTGCTCCCGTTTCTCGCGCTGTCGTTGCCGTCGGGACACTGGGCCGATCGCCACGATCGCCGGCGCCTCGCATTGATCGGCATCGGTGTGCTGGTGCTCTGTGCCGGGCTGTTCCTCGCGATGACGGTTGCGCTGCACACGCGGGGCGAGGGCGGTGCGCCGAAAGTCGGCACCACGACGTGGAGCTCCCCGGTCGCGATCTATGTGGTGCTGGCGGTGTCGGGCGTGTCGCGCGCGATCCTTCAACCGGCGCGGCAGGCGCTGGGCACGATGATCGTGCCGGCGAGGCTGTACGCGAACGCGGCGACGTGGCGCAGCTCGATCTGGCAGTTCGCATCGGTGCTCGGGCCTGCGATCGGTGGGTTGACCTTCGCGTTCGCGGGCGCGCTGGTCACGTACACGATCACGCTGGTGTTGTTGCTGATCGGATGGTGGGCGATGGCGTCGGTCCGTGTCCCGGCGACCACGGCGCGGGTGCTGCCGGCGCCGAGTGCCCGCTCGGATATCCTCGAGGGCGTGCGCTTCGTGCTGAGCGACCGGCTGGTGCTCGCCGCGTTGTCGCTGGACATGTTCGCGGTGCTGTTCGGCGGCGCGACGGCGCTGCTGCCGGTGTTCACCGCGACGGTGCTGCACGTTTCGCCGGAATGGCTGGGCTACCTGCGCGCGGCCCCGGCGGTTGGGGCGGTGGTGATGGCGCTGGTGCTGGCTCACCAGCCGCCACTCGAGCGGGCGGGGCGCACGTTGCTGCTGGCAGTGGGCGCATGGGGCTTGAGCATCATCGGCTTCGCCCTCTCCCGCGACGTCTGGGTGAGCTGTGCGTTGCTGGCGCTGGGCGGCGCGGTGGACAGCGTGAGTGTGGTGATCCGCTCGACGCTGCTGCAGTCGCGCACGCCGCCGCATGTGATGGGCCGCGTGATGGCGGTGAACTCCATCTTCATCGGGAGCGCGAACGAGATCGGGGCGTTCGAGAGCGGGCTGACGGCGCGGCTTTTCGGGGCGGTGAACAGCGTGCTCCTCGGCGGCGTCGCGACGCTGGTGGTGGTGACCGCGATGGCGATCCTCTCGCCGCGTCTCCGCACGCTGGGTCGGCTCGATCCGGCGCCGTGATGCTGCGCACCGTGCGGGTCTCCACCGTCAGCCGCAGCTCCGCATGATCACGAGCGTCAGTGCGACTTCGACCCCGGCGGCGATGGCAGCCCAGAGGAACAGCTTGGGCCGGGACCCGCGCGGCTTGGTGCCGAGGATGCGTCCGCAGGCGGGACACTGCGTGGCATCGTCGGGGAGGAGTGTGGCGCAATCGCCGCAGCGGATGTCCATCGGGCAGGGGTGGGTGGCGTGATGCGTTTACTCGTGACGACAGCCTAATCGGGTTCGGCGGCGAGTGGTGGATGCCGGGCCGTGGTTCCGGGACGTTGTGGCGGGATGCTAGCTTCCCCGGAGGCGCTCCCGCGCCGAAGACTGGACTGCCCTTCCTCCGACACACCCCAGCGCGCATGGCCGACGACGCCGAGGTGACACAACTGCTCGCTGCTCTGCAGGCTGGCATACCGGGCGCGGCGGAGCGTCTGGCCAGCGCCGTGATGGCGGAACTGCATCGCATCGCAGAGCGCGCGATGCAGCGTGAAGCGGACGGGCACACGCTGCAACCCACCGAACTGGTGGACGAGGCGCTGGTGCGGCTGCTCGGCCAGCGGCACGCGCGATGGGAGCATCGGACGCAGTTCTATGCCGTCGCTGCCCAGACGATCCGGCGGATCCTCGTGGACCACGCGCGACAGCGTCGCCGCATCAAGCGGGATCACGGTGTGCGCGTGACGCTGAACGAGGAGATTGCCGAGGCGCCGGACCGGTCGCTGGACCTGATCGCGCTGGATGATGCGATGCAGCAGCTCGACGTCCACGCTCCACGGCAGGCGCGCGTGGTGGAACTCCGGTTCTTCGGTGGCCTCGACATCGACGAGACGGCCACCGCGCTCGACATCTCGCCCGCGACCGTGAAGCGTGACTGGGCGTTTGCACGCGCCTTCCTGCTCAAGACCCTCGACGCCGCCTGAGCCATGGATTTTGCACCCGCGTCGTCAGCCCGTTTCGCGCTGCTCGAGTCCCTGTTCGACGCCGCACTGAGCGTGCCGGAGACGGAGCGGGACGACTTCGTGTCGCGCAGCTCCTCGCACGATCCGGCACTCGAGCAGGAGCTGCGCGCGCTGCTGGTGGCACACGCGAAGACAGACGGGTTCCTCGGCACCCGGGTGCACGTCGAGCGGGACCTCGGTGAGCGGTGGGTCGGTGCGCGGCTCGGCAGCTACGAGATCGGCCAGTGCATCGGCACCGGAGGCATGGGCACGGTGCACGAGGCCATCCGAGCCGACGACCAATATCGACAGCGTGTGGCCGTCAAGTTCCTGCGGCGCAACGCCGAGGGACCAGTCGCGCTCCGCCGTTTCCGCGCGGAGCGGCAGATCCTGGCGAGTCTGCAGCATCCCAACATCGCGTCGCTGCTCGATGGCGGTGTGACGGCCGACGGGCTGCCGTACTTCGTGATGGAGTACATCGACGGGGAGCCGATCACGCGCTGGTGCGATGCACGACAGCTCACGATCGCGGCGCGTCTGGCACTCTTCGGACAGGTGTGCGCGGCGGTGCGCGCGGCCCACCAGAAGCTGGTGGTGCATCGGGACCTGAAACCGGGTAACATCTTCGTCACGACCGACGGCACGGTGAAGCTGCTGGACTTCGGCATCGCGAAGCTGATGCGCGAGTCGGACGAGTCGGGACCCGTCACCGCGACGCAGGTGGGGCAGCGGGCCTTCACGCCGGAGTATGCCGCACCGGAGCAACTGCGCGGCCAGACCGTCGACACCACCGCCGACGTGTATGCCCTGGGCGTCGTGCTGTGCGAATTGCTCACCGGGAGGCGGCCCTTCGACCTGCAGGGCAAGTCGGCTGGCGAGATGGAGCGCATCATCGCCGAGCAGCCGGCGCCACGTCCGAGCACGATGCTGTCGGGCACGCGCTGGCAGCAGCTCGCGGAACGGTCGGCCGCACGCGCGCAGCGGGCGATCGAGGGTGATCTCGATGCCATCGTGCTGATGGCGCTCCGCAAGGAGCCCGACCGGCGTTACCCGTCGGTGGATGCGCTGGCGCGCGACGTGGAACAGCACTGCGCACAGCAGCCGGTGCAGGCGCGTCCGGACAGTGTCGGGTATCGCGTGCGAAAGTTCGTGCGCCGGCGCCGCTGGGAAACGGCGGCGGGCGTGGTGGCGATCCTGTCGCTGGTGGGCGGGGCTGGGGCGGCGCTGCTGCAGGCGCAGCGTGCCGACGCCGCGCGCGTGCAGGCGATCGCCGAGCAGACCCGCGCCGAGGAAGTGACGCGGTTTTTGATGACGATGCTGAACTCGTCGAACCCGGAGTCGTTCGGCAAGGACGTGACCATGCGCACGGTGCTGGACTCGGCGGTGGTCCGTGCGGACTCGATGAAG
>Ga0105048_10014509_pt1 | contig 12270 bp, 4 predicted proteins | sample MAT05_FD_78382 | JGI IMG/M metagenome (GOLD analysis project Ga0105048, IMG submission 78382) | Freshwater microbial communities from Lake Fryxell liftoff mats and glacier meltwater in Antarctica - MAT-05 | ecosystem: Environmental > Aquatic > Freshwater > Ice > Liftoff microbial mat | place... | reverse complement strand
GGCTTGTCGGCAAGCCGGGGGATTTGCGCCTTCGGTTCCAGCGAAAGGCGAACCGCGGGTTCGTGGTGGAAACCACCGAGGACCTCGCCTCCCGAAGCTGGAGTGCGCTCGATCACCCGGCCAACCGCGTGGTTTTCGGCACCTCGGACTCCGACGCGGAAGTGCCACTGCCCACCGACAATACCTTCCGCTTCTTCCGCGTCCGGGTGATCGAGCCCTGAGCAGGGTTGCGGGAAACGCCCTACTCGACTGTGACGCTTTTCGCGAGATTGCGGGGCTTGTCGACGTCGCAACCGCGCGCAACGGCGATGTGATAAGCGAGCAACTGCAGAGGGATGACCGTCAGCAGCGGGTAAAGGGCATCCTCGGTCTCCGGGACGTAGAGGATGTCGTCCACCTCCGACGCCAAACGGGTGTTGCCCTCCGTGGTCACAGCAATGGTTGGTCCTCGGCGCGCCTTGATCTCGTGCAGATTGGACTGCGTCTTCTCGTAGAGGGCATCCGTAGGGGCGAGAACCACTGTCGGGGTCCGCTCATCGATCATGGCGATCGGCCCGTGCTTCATCTCAGCCGCGGGGTAGCCCTCAGCATGAATGTATGAGATCTCCTTGAGTTTGAGTGCTCCCTCCAGGGCCACCGGATACTGGTATTGGCGGCCGATGAAAAAGAAATCCTCGGCATGCGCATACTTGAGGGCAATTCGCCGGATCGCCTCGTCTTGGTCCAGAATTCTGCTGATCTTGTCAGGGACTGCTTCCAAAGCTCGCAACAGGCGCAAGCCACGCGACGACGACAGCATGCGAATCCGGCCCTTGAGCAGCGCCAGCAAGGTGAGCACCGTGACCTGACTGGTGAAGGCCTTGGTGCTGGCTACACCGATTTCGGGACCCGCATGCAGATAGATGCCACCATCGGCCTCGCGGGCAATCGTCGACCCGACAACGTTGCAGATGGCCAGCGCCTTGTGCCCGCGTCTCCGGGCTTCGCGAAGCCCTGCCAAGGTATCGGCTGTCTCGCCAGACTGGGTGATCACCAACAGGAGGGTGTCCTTGTCGAGTGGCGCATTTCGATAGCGAAACTCGGACGCGTACTCCACTTCGGTTGGCAGATGGGCAAGTTCCTCGATCAGGTACTCCCCCACCAAGGCCGCATGCCAACTCGTGCCACAAGCCGCAATCACCACCCGATCCACGGCTCTCAACTCAGCCGTTGTCATGTTAAGTCCACCAAACTTCGACGTTGCCTCGTCCACGTCCACACGTCCCCGCAAAGCGTTTCGCACGGTCTGGGGTTGCTCGAAGATCTCCTTGAGCATGAAGTGCGCGTAGGAACCCTTCTCGGCAGCCTCGGCATCAAACTCCAAGCGCATCACCTGCACTCGCGCTGTCTCCGCGCTCAGGTTCATCACGCTGAAGTTCTCTGCCGTCAGCGTGACAACGTCATAGTCATTCAAATACACCACCTGACGCGTGTGCGCGACGATCGCAGCAGCGTCCGATGCCAGAAAATTCTCCCCTTCTCCTAGACCCACCAGCAGGGGGGAACCCCGCCGCGCGCCGACAATCACTCCGGGAAAATCTGGGGTCACCACGGCCACACCGTACGTGCCGATCACCTCCCGCAGGGCCCCCGCCACGGCGTGGGCCAGAGGATGAACGCCGTCTGGAACCGACCCAAGATGCCGGAGATGGTGGCCGATGAGGTGTGCCAAAACCTCGGTGTCCGTCGCGGAATGAAACGTGTCTCCAGCAAGAACAAAGCGCTCCTTGAGTCGGTCAAAATTCTCGATCACCCCATTGTGAACCACCGCCACCCGACCTCGCTCGTCCAGATGCGGATGGGAGTTCACATCGGTCGGAGGTCCATGGGTTGCCCAACGCGTGTGTCCGATACCACATCGTCCCGTTACCGGCTCCGAGGCGAGCAGCGGCGAGAGTCCTTCCTGAATTTTGCCCTTTCGCTTCCGGATGATGAGGCCCTCGGCATCCAGGAGTGCCATCCCGGCGCTGTCGTAGCCGCGGTACTCCAATCGCCGCAACCCCTCAAGAAGGATGGGCCCCGCAAGGCGAGCGCCCACAAAGCCAATGATTCCGCACATGGTGAGATTTGAGAATCGACCAGCACGTCACAGGAGCAGGATCGAGAGGTCCTGTATCGCATCGCACCGGCCTTTTACGCGATCGTGCAGAATCCGCCTCCCGGGATGCAAGCAGCGGATACCGTGTTTAGGGGATCCACCTTTCCCAACGAGGGCGCGGCGGCGGCTGCCTCTGCCGGCGCCGGTTGCTCCCCTGTGACCGTCGCTGGCGTAGGGTCCGCCGCCACGGCCACTGCGGCCGACGCCGGCCCGTCCTTGTATGGAAAGGGCTTCGGACGGGCTGTGGGAGTGAAGGGAAGGGTTTCAGTCGCCGCCGGTGCCGCAACTGCAGCCTTGGCTGTGGGCTTGGGCTCGGGTTCGGCGCCGCCCGCCGCCGCGGGTCGCCCAACTTCTGCGCCAAAGGCCGGGAGAGTTACTTCGCCATTCCCACCCGTCGTTACGCCTTGCTTCAGGGCGGAGAAGCCGGACGCGACCAGCAGGGCTCCCGAGAGAAACCCGAGGCCAAGACTCCCCAAAAAAGGCAGCTTCGCGCGATCCCAGTGCAACCGCGAACACGATCGAGCCGATCCCGCAGGCAAAGAGCACCAGGAGGCACCACCACCAGGCAACCTGGGCCGCAACAACAGCCAGCCAGATGCCACATGGCGCACCCCCGAGGGCACAAACGAAACCAAGGCCGCCGAGAATGCCGAGGGTTGGTTCCATGAAAAATCCCCGTTGGCCGCCGAGTTCAGGACGAGGATGCACAGTGCAATGGACACGACAACTCTCACCCCCCTCTCACGCCAGGGTGGGGATAGGGAAGTGATGGATCACTTCAACCCCGCGATGAACTCCACCAGGTTGCGGAGATCCTGGCGGGTCAACTGGTCGCCGAACCCCTCGGGCATTCCGCTCAGACCCTTTTCCCGCGCTTTGATGTCGGACTTCTTGAGCTTCAGCAGGCCGTCTTCGGGCGAGTTGATCTCGAGTTCGGTGTCGGTGTCGGACTTGATGACCCCGGCGTAGGTGGTGTCATTCTTGAGGGTCACCAGGACATTCTCAAAGCCGGCGGCGATGTTGGCGTTGGGATGGACAATGCTCTGCAAAAGGTACGCCCGATCCTGCTTGGCAATGAGGCCCGTGAGTTCGGGTCCGACCTCGCCGCCCTCGCCAGCCGCCTTGTGACAACGCACGCAACTGACCTCGGCCCGTTCGATGAAGATCTTCTTTCCTTCCTCGATGTTTCCGCCGGCCAGGCAGACGCGCCACTTGGCAATCGGATCCTGGGGATCCAAGGCAGCCTCGATGGCGGCCACGTCCGCCTTGAGCGACGCCCGCTTTGCAGCCGCATCCAGCACATCGAGTTGCAGCTCGGGGGGGACCTTGCCGGCCTTGTACTGGTTCAACCAACCGCCGAGAACGCCCTCCACTGCCGCCCCTTCCACGCCGGCCAAGGTGGCGAAGGCGTTCTGTTTCTCGGAGAGGGTTCCCTTCTCGAGAATGACAGCCAGCTTCGAGACCTGGTCGTCTCCACCGGCAGCGGGAGCCGCGCCCTTCCGGGCGACCGGCGAAGGCAACACGCTCAGTTTGGCGGCGGCCTTGCGAACCTTCTCTGAGGGATCCTTGGCAGCCGCATCCAGCGCCGCTGTCAGTTCCAATGCCCCCATTTCCCACAGGGCCTGGAGCGCGGCGACGCGGACGTTGTCATCGGCTTTGGTCCCGACCACCAGGTCGGCGAGGACCGGCGCGGATTCCTCGATGCGCAGGCTGCCGGCGGCGGCGGCGGCGGCGCGGCGTACGGGATTGGGGGCCTCCGCGAGCAGCCCATTGACGAGGGGGCGCAGGGCTTCCGCCGGCAGCTTCACGTCGCGGGGGGACGAGGTCGGGCGCCACAGGCCGGTGATGCGGTCGCGTCCGCCATTCTTCGGCCAGGCGGCCAGCGAGACGAGGGCCTCGGAGCGGGCGGCTTCGAAGGAACTGTCCTTGGCAGCGAATCCGGCGAGGGACCTGGCGGTGTCGGCGGTGCCGAAACGCAGGTTGGCGTTCACCACCCGGCGGACGAGAGCGGGGGCGGCGTTGGTGGGAAGGTTACCGTCGAGAAGGACGGCCAGATCGGGCATGGCGCCGGCGATCGGCACATCGTTGATGGCGCGGGCGGCTTCGGTGACGAGCCGCAGGCTGGAATCCTTGAGGAAGCCAGCGATCTCATTCCGTTCCAACCGGCGCATCGCCAACAGCACCCCCATGCGGACGCCTTCCGAAGGATCCTTGGCGGCGGCGAACAGATCATCGGGATCGGCCGACAGGGCCACGGCATAGGAAGCCGCATGCCGCAGGTGCGGATCGCGATCGTCATTGTCGCGGAGCACCTGGAACAGGGCGGGCAATGCTTCGCGTTTGCCGAGCTTGCCGAGGGCAATACACCCGAGAGCCCGCACCTGGGCATCGGTGTCCCCCGTCAGTTTGACCAGCCCGTCGTAGGCCCGGCTGTAGCGGGCATCGCCGAGGATGCGCCCGACGTTGGCGCGGATCTTCGGCTCCGCATCACCCAGCAGCGGCACCAGGACTTCGAGAGCCTCGGATCGGGCTCCCAGACGGGTGGAACGGGATGCTTCGGTAATCTGCCCCAGGGCCCAGGCCGAGTGCAGGCGCACGTGGAGGGACTTCGACGACTTGAGCGCCTTGGCCAGGGTCGGAATGATCGCCTCGCCCTTGCCGGCCAATTGGAACTGGGCGTTCTGCCGGACGCGGAAGTTCGGGTGCTCCAGGTCGCCGACCAGTTGCTTGTCGCTGCGCTTGTCGAAGCCTTGGGCGAGAAGCTTCTGGGTGGACAGAACGATGTCCGAACCCACGTGGGCCGGATCGAAGAAGCGGTAGAGCCGTCCCTTGCCGACCCCTTCCCATCCATCCACCCAGTCGAAAACCCAGTAGGCGCCGTCGGGTCCCCAGGTGCCATCGGTCGCCTCGATCGACCAGATGAACTGCTTGTCGTTGGTGACCTCGAAGGAGGCTCCCTTGGGCTTGAGCTGGAAGCTCCAGATCCCGGAGTTGGCACCGGACCCGCGGAAATCGCAGAGGGTGAAGGTCCCGTTCCAATCCGATCCCATGCCGGTGCCGGGGTAGTAGGCATTGCCGCTGGGGCCGGCGGTGATGTTCTTGATCGGCGGCGTGATGAAGGCGGGCTGCGCGTCATTCTGCGGTTGCCACATCTTTTCCACGTTCCACGGTCCGCGCGGCATGGGGGCATCCGCCCCTTCGAGGAACTGCCATCCGATCCGCCAACCGCTGTCGCCGCCTTCGATCAGGTACGTCCACCGGGCTTGGTCGCCGCCGTCGGAGTTGTTGTCGCCGGTGAACAGGTTGCCCCACTCGTCAAACACCAGATCCTGCGGATTGCGCAGGCCGCTGTAAACCATCTCCATGCCAGTCCCGTCCGGATGGCAGCGGAACACTGCGCCGGAGTCGGGAGTCCCGACGATCCGGCCCTCGGTCTTGAGCACCGAGGCACGGTCGCCGATCGAAAAGTACAGCTTTCCGTCCGGACCAAAGGTCAGGCCGTGCAGGTCATGCCCCAGAAACCCCACGCGCACGCCGTGACCGTAACTGATGCTGCGGCGGGAATCCGCCACGCCGTCGAGGTTCTCGTCCCGGAGTCGCCAGACATTGGGAATGTTGGCGAACCAGACATCCTTGCCCCGGACGAGCACTCCGGCGGCCACGCCGTCGAGGGGAGTGGCGAAATTCTCAGCGAAGATCTGGGAAACATCGGCACGTCCGTCCCCGTTGGTGTCGCGCAGGTACTGGATCCGTTCGGTGTTCCGGTAGTAATCCTTCATCCCCTTTTCGCCGAGATGCCGGCGCATCATGGCGAGCCGATCCTCAACCGATTTGCAGGCCAGATCCTCATCCAGCCAGTCCATGATCCCGCGGATGTCAGGAACGCCGCGCCAGGCGCGAAAGGTCTGGGCCACGAACACCCGGCCGTCATCGGCGACATCAAAGGCCACGCCCTGGGCGACGTCCGGTTCCGCGGCAAACAACTGACCCTTCCAGCCCGGTGGCAGACGGAACCGTTTCAGGTTCTTTTCGCCGTCCTCGGAAGCGGCGGCGATCTTGGGGGATTCGAACTGCCCCTGCGGGCCAAGCTGATGCTGGGCGCGGGCGGAGAGGGCTGCGACTGCGGCCAGGACCATGGCGGTGCGCCACTTCATTCGATGGGACCAAAGCATACGGTCGGGCAGAATATGAGTGAACGCCACGGTGGCAAGGCACTGCTGGAGGAATTTGGGGTCAGATGGAGGAATCTCAGGAAAAGCCTTTGACACTTGGCCCCTGATTCCCAAAAGTGCGCCCCGCTTTCCGGTCGTTGGGGTCGTAGCTCAGTTGGTAGAGCACCACAATGGCATTGTGGGGGTCAGGGGTTCGAATCCCCTCGGCTCCACCATCGACCGGAAATCTCCCCCCTTCTTCGTTTCGTTCGTTTCGTTCGTTTCAGCCCCTTGCATCCGTGCAGGCCGAGTTCCGCGCTCGACGGAGCGCCCTTCAGCTCCTCCAATTTACGCCGGAGGCGTCTCAGCGATTCGCTCGGCGCCCGGGCGAATCTGGACACTGCCCCCGATCAGTTGGGCGGCGACACAGACCTGGGTAGCTGCCGACGTAAGGAGGCGGACGTAGCTGCCGACGTAAGGAGGCGGGTTCCTGCGTACCTCGCTTCGCTCGAGATCCGCCTCGTAACCTCGGCAGCTACCCCCCGCCGCCCCGTCCGTAGCTGCCGACGTAAGGAGGCGGGTTCCAGACGGGCGGGGTCGGTATCAAGATGCGCCCCCAGATCTCTCCCCTTGGAATTCCCCCTGTCCTTCGCCTTCGCGCCTGTTCAAACTCCCGCCCACGTCTTCGTTTCACGTTGTTCCATGTCCAAGATTCATCGCGCGCTCCTTTCCGTTTCCGACAAGACCGGCCTGGTTGAACTCGCCCGCACCTTGGTGTCGGCGGGGGTCGAACTCCTCTCCACGGGTGGCACCGCCAAGGCGATCCGCGACGCGGGGCTCCCGGTGAAGGACATCTCCGAGCACACCGGATTCCCGGAGATGCTGGATGGCCGGGTGAAGACGTTGCACCCGCTGGTACATGGCGGCTTGCTCTACCTGCGTGGCAACCCCGAGCACGAACGCACTGTGGCCGAGCATGGGATCGCGCCGATTGATCTGGTGGTGGTGAATCTGTATCCGTTCGAAGCCACGGTGGCGAAGCCGGGAGTCTCGTTGCATGACGCGATCGAGAACATCGACATCGGCGGTCCCTCGATGCTGCGCAGCGCGGCCAAGAACCATGGGAGCGTCACGGTGATCGTCGATCCGGCGGACTACGCCACGGTGGCGGAGCAGGTGCGTGCGACTGGCAACACCACGTTGGAACTCCGCCAGCGCCTGGCCGCCAAGGTGTACGCCCGCACCGCCGCCTACGATGCCGCCATCGCGGCGCATCTGACGCGGGAATTCACCCCGTCCAACGAACCCCTCCCGGTGCTGTCGATCGGCGCGCCGCTCGCCCAACCGTTGCGCTACGGCGAGAACCCGCATCAACGTGCCGCGCTCTATGGCAAGTTCCGCGACTACTTCGCCCAGCTTCACGGCAAGGAACTTTCCTATAACAACATCCTGGATCTCACCGCCGCCGCCGCACTGATCGGGGAATTCCCGGCCAACGATCCTACCCTGGCCATCCTCAAGCACACCAATCCCTGCGGGGTCGGCCGCGGCCTCAACCTGCGGGAGGCCTGGGACCGGGCCTTTGCCACCGACCGCCGGGCCCCATTCGGCGGGATCATCGTGGTCAATCGCACCTTGGACCTCCCGTGCGCCGAGGCGATCGCCGAGATCTTCAGCGAGGTCATTGTCGCCCCTGACTTCGCGCCGGACGCCCTCGCGCTGCTCCAGCAGAAGAAGAATCTCCGCCTGCTAAGGATCCTCAAGAACCCGGCTCAAGCCGCTCCCCACGACCTCCGGTCGGTGGGTGCCGAATCTTTCCTGTGGCAGGAACGCGATCTGCGCACCACGACGGCCGCCGACCTGCGCGTGGTGACCAAGCGGGCACCCTCGCCGTCAGAACTCGAAGCCCTGCTCTTCGGATGGCACGTGGTGAAGCACGTGAAATCGAATGCCATCGTTTACGCCAACGCCACCCGGACGCTGGGCATCGGGGCCGGCCAGATGAGCCGGGTCGATTCCAGCCGCATCGCCGTGTGGAAGGCCGGGGAAGCCAAGCTCAGCCTCCGGGGCAGTGTGGTCTGTTCCGACGCCTTCTTCCCCTTCCCCGATGGATTGATCGCCGCCGCCGAAGCGGGTGCCACCGCCGCCATCCAACCCGGCGGATCGGTCCGGGATCCGGACGTCATCCAGGCGGCGGATGAACGCAACCTCGCGATGGTGTTCACCGGGCATCGCCACTTCCGGCATTGAAGCGGGAGCGGGCGGGGTCCGAAGCCATCTCCTCGACGCCGGAGGGATGAAGGCCGCCCACAGCACGGCCTCGCCCGCCTCTTCCTCCCTTCCCCCGAGCGCAGGGAGACGAAACGGAACTCCGGGCTTCGTTGCCTCGGTCCCTACGGGTTGGGCCCGACCGTGATTTCGCGGGCCCCGGGCGGGATGGGTTCACGCTTCTTCTGGCCCCCGGGCCAGATCACTTCGAGGGCGGTGGGTTCCCCGTCCATGCCGAGCACCGACACGGCGCTGTCGACCGACCAGTAACCGGAGCCGAGATGGATCTCGCGCGTCGGCCCGGGGCGATCGCCGTACAGGAGGCGCACCCGGGCCCCGGCGGCCGTTGGATTGGCCGCAGGCCCGCGCAGGCGGACCCTCAGACCGGGCTTCGCACCGAGGTTGTGCCAAAGGGTGACCGCAGCCGCATTCTGGGCGACGACCAGATCGACGCGGCCATCGGCATCGAAGTCGGCGACGGCGGCCCCCCGACCTTCCCCGTAGACCGCGACGCCCGTGCTGTCGTCGGCGGTAAATCCTCCCCGACCATCCCCACGAAGCCAGAGACCGCGTCCGCCATCGTTGCGCTGCATCATCGGTTGGGCGGAGAACCAGTTCTGGGCGAGAAAGACATCCTCGTGTCCATCGCCATCCGCGTCGGCGACGCACACGCCAAAGGCAGGCGCGCGTTGGGCCAGGGCGGGGAGCGGACGCAGTTCAAAGTGATCGCCCCGATTCAGCAGCACCACGGAATCCAGCAGGGTGACTTCGACCCGGTCCAGCTTGGGAAGGAAGTCGCCAAGAACCTGGCCGAGATCGGCGTCCGCGTAGGCGGCGTGCGTGGCGAATTTCTCCGCCAGAAGAGGAAGGACCATGCGGAGAACCGGCAATTCCCGGACCGGCCATTCCCGTTTTGAACCGGCTTCGACCGACGCCTCAAACAGATCCACACCGCCGCTGCCCAGGTCACCGAAGTACAATCGCCGGGGTTCCTGGATCGACGCGCGGTAGGCGGTGTTGCGGCCCCAGTTTGACGCCACCAGATCCATGCGGCCATCGCCGTCGAAATCGCCGGCGACCACCCCGTTCCACCAGCCACTCCACTCGCGTTCGTCGAGCACCCGCCCCCCCGCGTGAACCGGGAGCTTCCACTCGACGAGTGTGCCCTGGTCGTTGCGCAGGAATCCAAGCGTCGCCCATTCACGGGCGACGATCAGGTCGGGATCGCCATCGCCATCGAGATCCGAGAAGCAGGCACCGGAGACCAGCCCGAGACGTTCGATCCGCTGCTGGATTCCGATGCGTCCTCCGGCGGTCCGCAGCACCAGGGCGGCGGCGGGCTCGGGGTAACGTCCTGGAACCACGCGTCCGCCGACGAAGAGTTCCAGTTGTCCGTCGCCGTCGAGATCGGCGGCGACGACCGGTCCGGTGCTGAAGGGCGGTGCCAGAACCGTCTCGCCGCTGACGCCGCGGGCGGGGTCGAGGACGCGGAGACATCCGCCATTGGTCAACCCATCCTCATAGTTGGCGGAACCGGCGAGAACGACTCCGCCCAGGGGGATCAAGGCGGTGAGATCGCGTCCGGCAGGCTTGTTGAACGGCGGGCGGTCGAGCTTCTCGAACGATCCATCGGGACGCCCAACGAAGGCACCGATCATTCCGCCCTTGCCGGTCCCGACAAGGAGATCGTCGCGACCATCGCCGTTGAGGTCAGTCCAGGTGACGCCGGGTCCGAGCAGCGACAGCCGATTGGGAAGGAGCGGTTGACGTTGGAAATCGTCGAAGGGTTCCTCGCTGGTTACATGGCTGAGCCGGGACGAGACGTCCTCGAACAGCGGTTGGATCAGCGACCGCGCGACTTCGAGCCCGGCCGCCTCGGCCGACACCTCATACAACCGACCGGGAACGGCATTCGTGATGGGGGAGACGCGTCCGCCCGGCCAATGCACTTCGATCCGGGCCGCCGTGGCCGCGCCGAGCGCGAAGCTTCTCCGGGCCTGATCACTCGCCAGGTAACGTCCCCCGGAGATCAACTGTCGTGATTGCACGGGCGGGACGCTTCCCTTCCCGGCGATGGGAGCGACGACGATCCGGGCACCAATGCCCAAGGAATTTCCTGTCGGTCCGCGCAATTGCACGGCAAGCCGGGGGGCACCGGATTCATTGCGATAGAGCCCGGGTGCATCGAACAACTGGTTCACCACCACATCGAGGTCCCCGTCGTTGTCGAGGTCCGCGAGGGCCACGCCCTGACTGATCGACGCGTCGCCGAATCCCCAGGCGCGTCCGACTTCTTCGAAGGTGGCATCGCCGCGATTGCGGAAGACGAGCTTGTCGGTGACCAGACGGGGAAAAGAACGGACGAGTTCCTGAATGCGCGCCGGACTCAGGGCGCGCCCGCCGCGCTGCGCTTCCGCGACGCGTTCGGCTCCATCGCTGTCCTGGAAGTCACGATGCTCGCCATTGACGACCAGGATGTCCTCGAAGCCGTCGAGGTCGACGTCCAGGAAGACCGGGCCCCAGGACCATTCGCTGGCCTCGACGCCGCCTTGATAGGCCGCCTCTCCGTAGGAACCATCGGCCCGTCCCATCTGCAGGACGTTCCGCTTCATCTGGACCCGATCCAGGATCAGCCCGGGTGGGCGCATCTCGGGTCCCATGGCGGCCAACTGGGTTTGTCGAAGCCGACGCGAGCGGCTCAGCATGTCCACGGCGTAGAAATCCTCGTTTGAATCCAGGTCGAGATCGCCGAAATCCACGCCCATCGAAAACGTGGGGTTGTTGCGCATCTCCCGCAGGCCGATGGCACGGAACCGGATCCGACCATCGCGTGACTCGTTGATCCAGAAACGGTCCGGGGTCCACAGATCGTTGCAGACGTAAAGATCGGGATCGCCATCGCGATCGACGTCATGGAACCGGGCGGCCAACCCCCAGTCCCCCGGCGGTGCGGTCAGGGGTTTGCCGTCCTCGTCCACGAAGGCCCCCTGGGTCCAGGACAACGCTTCGAAGTGTCCCTTCCCATCATTGATCCACAGCACATCCGGTTCGCCGTTCTCCTGCACCTGGCCATCCGAGCCAATCTGGAACCGGTCCTTCAGGTCGGGCTCGGTGACCGGACGCCCATCGACCGCGGCAACCCGCGGTTGACCCCCGACGCTCTGCATCGAGAAGCGGGCGGTGGGACGATCGAGGATGGTCGTGGGGCGGAAGTTCGCCACGTACAGATCCAGATCCCCGTCTCCGTCCACATCGGCGAGAGCCATCGAGGTGGCTCCGGTCTGGGATCGAAGGCCAGCGGCGGTGGTGCCATCGGTGAAATGGCCCCGACCGTCATTGAGGAACAGCCGGGTGCCGCCCCCAAGGACGTTGACCAGCAGATCCAGGTCGCCATCGCCGTCGACATCGGCAAAGGCCGTCCCGGTGGCGTCCGCCCCGGCACAGGCCAGGCCGGTATCGCCGGTGATGTCCTCGAACTTCCAGTTGCCGAGGTTCCGATAGAGCCGGTTGTCGGTGTCGAGCCCGCACAAGTACAGATCGCACCAACCGTCGCCATCGACATCGCCCAGGGCGACGCCGGAGCCCGAGAGCAGATTCCGATTGGTGACGGAACGGTCGTCGGACAAGGCGTTGGTGAAGGTGATTCCCAGGCTGCCAGCCGGCAGACGGGTGAAGCCGGGCGCATGCGCCGGAGCCGGGGCAAGCGAGGTCCAT